>SMVB01219764.1_pt1 | contig 14025 bp, 13 predicted proteins | sample 2456461 | NCBI WGS metagenome assembly SMVB01 (sample SAMN11095934, study PRJNA526329) | marine sediment metagenome | biome: Marine sediment; feature: Surficial sediment; material: Deep marine sediment; isolation source: Hadal surficial sediment | place: Pacific Ocean | collected 2014-05 | depth... | reverse complement strand
TGATCGCGATGCGATCACCGAGCACGGTAAAGACGGCGTTATCGCCTTCCCTGCCCTGCGTCGTCCAGACGGGATCACCTGTTGCCACGTCGAGGCAAATGAACTGGCCACGGCGCCGGTGGCTCATGCCGAAGACGCGGTCGCCGACGAGCACCGGTGAGCTCATGTAGAGCGGCACTCGGTTGTTGCGCCAGTCTTCGGACGATTCCCAACCGCCGCCGTTCGGGGCGAGCCGAAGCGAAAACATGTCGAGGTCGAGCCCCGAAAGAATCACCCGAGGACCGGCAGCCAACGGGCTGACAGCATTTTGCCACGACGACGTGGCGAACGGCATGCTCCACAAGGTCGCACCATCGGCAGCGTCCAACGCGATGATGTGCACGTTCGACAGGGTCACCAGCATATCGGTGCCCGCCGAATGCAGGTGAATCGGCGACGCGTAGCCGGGGGTGAATTCGTCATTGCTCCAGATCACCTCGCCGGAGGCAGTGTCGAACGCTCGCATCGCACCACCGTCATCGCCACCGACGTGCGCAATGACGCGGTCGTCGAGAACGATCGGCGACATCGAAGCGCCCCAGAGCGGCCACGCCTGTGGGAAGTCGCCGGCGAAATCATGGCGCCAGATCACCGTTCCGTCGGCGCTGTTGACCGCTGACAGCACACCCGAGATGCCGAGCGTGAAGATCCTGCCGTCGGCGTACACCGGCGTCGACTTGGGCCCCGGCCCGTGTGAGCGGGCCGCTGATTCGACGTCGAACGGCGCCGAGTAGGACTGCCTCCAGATCTCCGACCCATCAGCGAGCGCCAACGCCCTGAGGATCTCGCGGCCGTCTTCGCGACTGAACACGTAGACCGTGTCGTCGATCACGAGAGGGCCAGAATAGCCCTCGCCAACGGTGAGGCGCCACGCTTGCGTGAGCTCGGCGGGCAACTCGGCCGGCAACGCCGAAGCGTCGCCCACGCCGTCGCGATTCGGTCCGCGCCACTGATCCCAGTTCTGCGTTTGCGGCCGAGCCTGCGCCGCTGACCCAACAACGAGCAAGGAGGTGGCCACAACAACGAAGAAGCTTCGATTGATCGATCGCATCCAGAAACTCTATCCTCGTCCACCCCCCGAAGCAGCCCACGCCCCTGTTTTTTCGACTTCCCGCCACCCGGCGCCGCCGCCCGCGGGCGTGCAGAAGTGTGCGGATCCAAGGCGCGTGCCGCGAGGGGGCCGAGGCGTACGGTTGTACGTCGAGGTCCACCGAGCAAGCGCAACGCCGGAGACGTACGCTTATCCGCGCCCGCGGCTTAGTCGATCAGTTCCTTGAGCGATTTGCCACGCAACGGATGGCGGAGCTTGCGGAGCGCCTTGCCCTCGATCTGACGGATGCGCTCGCGGGTCACGATGAAAAACTCGCCGATCTCTTCGAGTGTGTAGACGCGCTCCTCGTTGATGCCGAAGCGCATGCGGACGACCTTTTCCTCGCGCGGCGTCAGCGTCGAGAGAACCCGGCGAGTTTGCTGGCTGAGGTCCTTGGCGAGCAAGGTCTCGACCGGCGAGATAGCGTCCTCGTCGCTGATGAAGTGACCGAGGGTCGACTCGCCGTCGCCGTCGTCACCGATGGGGGTGTCCAGCGAGCTCGTTTTCTTGCCGGCCTGCAACGCCAACTTGACGGTGTCGATGGGTACTTCCATCGAGTCAGCGATCTCTTGCGGCTCCGGCTTACGACCCAATTCCTTGTAGAGCTCGGCGGCCGTCTGTGAGACCTTGCGCATGGTCTCGGTCATGTGAACCGGCACGCGGATGAGCTTGCCCTTGTCGGCGAGACCGCGGGTGATCGCCTGGCGGATCCACCAGGTGGCGTAGGTCGAAAACTTGAAGCCCTTGGTGTAGTCGAACTTCTCGACCGCGCGCATCAGCCCGATGTTGCCCTCCTGAATCAGGTCGGAGAACGGCAGGCCGAAGTTCGTGTACTTCTTGGCGATCGAGATAACGAGGCGAAGGTTGCGCTCTGTGAGCTCGCTCTTGGCCCACTCCATTTTAGTCTCGGATTCCTCGATCGCTTCGAGGTAACGGATCAGCTCCTCGCGGCTGACCAGATGGTCCTTGCTGCGTTCCTTGAGGAGCTTGGCATCGCCGGCGTGCTCGGCGCGGGCCAGCACGCCCGCCAGCCGGCGCATCCGCATGATGATCTCGTCGACGATCGCGTCGGTGAGCTTGAGCTGCTCGAGCGCCTGACCGATGGTGCCCTGGATTTCGATGAGCTCGAGGCGAACCTGAAGCTCGGTATCATCACGCAGCTTGCGGCTGAGCTTGGAGCGGACCTTGCGGAGATTGCCACGCAGCTTCTCGACTTTGCGGAGCGTCGCATAGGTCTTCCTGCGCGTCCTGGCCTCGTCGCCGAGCCCCTTTGTGAACTGGTCGAAGAACAGCTCGCCGCTCTTGAGCTCGTCGCGGCGCTCGAGCAAATACTCGCTGCCGAGCGGGCACGTCAGTGCCGCCTTGACAATGCCCTGCTGACCTTGCTCGATGGCGCGCGCCAGGCGCACCTCACCCTCGCGGTCGAGCAGACCTTTCTGGCTCATCTCGCGGAAATAGACCTTGATCGGATCCGAACTGTCCGCGCCTTCGAAGTCGTACTGCTCGACTCTGGTGGAGGAGTCGTCCGCCGCCTCGTCGTCCGCGACTTCGTCTTCTTGGAAGTCGACGACGGGCTCGTTTGCGAGTACTTCGATATCCATGTCTTCGATCAGACCGGCCATCGAGCGCCGGTCGGTTCCTTCCGAGGGCAAAACCTCGTCGAGCTCATCGTGGGTGACGTAGCCGCGCTCCTTCCCCAGTTCGACCAGGTCGTGAATCGCCTTCATTCTGTCCTCGTTCATAGAGCCTCGGCCGGTTCCGCTACCGCTTCCCACGCCGCGAAGGCGAGCGGGCGCACACGCTCCGCGCCGGCGCAGCCATTAAAAACAGAGGATTAAAGCTGGGAGGAATGCGTTCAAGCAGATTTGGGCGCTCAGTGGGTACATGCAGCCCATTCAATTAAAGTCAAGTGTACCTAATTTCCGCCCTTCCTTCAAGCGAAGTCAGCCGACGCTCAAAAGGACGTAATCCGCTGACGCTCAGTTGCCCGGTTTGACGAATTTCAGCGTGTAGCGGTCAGTTTTGTGCCGTTCCGGGAAACCGTCCACCGTGTAGTCATCACCCGCAACCGCCAGCAGGTCGGATTCCTCGACCCATTCGAAACCGGCACCGATGAAATCGTCGATCACAACCTGTTTGTTGAGCCGGTGGGCCGGCTGGTCCCAGCCTTCGTTCGGCGTTGCGACATCGACGATGCCGACGATCCCACCGGGCTTGAGGATGCGGAAGAACTCGGCGAGCTGATCGGCGCGCTTCATATCCGGAAATACCCACTCGACGTCGTGGTAGTTGCGAATCGCTACCGCGACGTCGACGCTCTCGGACGGCACGTCGGCAAGCCGCAGGGCGAGCGTGACGTTTGCCAGTCCGGCGTCCTCGAGCCGCTGTGAGACGACGTCGACCTTGTACAGTTCGCCGTCGAAGAGCTCCCGCTCGCTGTAGAACTCGAAAACGCTGTACACCGTGCCCCTGTCGCCGACGAGGCGCGACAACAGATGCGTGTTGTAACCGTCGGCGTTGTATACATCGGCGACGGTCTGACCCGGCTGCACACCGAAGAACTCGTAGACGTCGATCGGCTTGCGGTCGACGTCTTGCTCCTTCTCGGCCTGCGGTCGAGAAGGATCGTCGAGGACGGCTCGGTCCAGGGCCACGGGTTCGGGCGCGGGCTCAACCACGGGAGCAGGCTCAGGGGTCTCTTCAGTGGAAGAGCTGCAACCGGCGATGAACAGCGACATCACGGCGAACGCGAACAACCCGAGGACATGGAGACGTTGCGGTACGGCTTGATGAGGCGTCGACATTGGCTTCTCGGAGGTCATGGGGAAGGGGAACCCGCGGCGCGTGGCGGCGCCGGTCAGAGCTACGCATCTTACAACGGGTTAGCCCGTATATCTCAACGCCCTCCTGCTGCGGGCGACGAAGGGCGATGAGATATCCGGGTTAGCAGGCCGTGGTGAAAGAGCGGACGGGCGTCGAGTGCGACAGTGCGGAGTGTGGCGGTATCGGCACGGTCAGCCGCGAGTAGCGCGGCAAATGGCCGTTCAGCTGTCGGAACGGCGAACCGTTTCGATCAGCGTGGCAACGAAGTCATCGATGCCGGCGGCGAGCTCGTAGGCGCTGACCCCGTCGCGCTCGGCCGACATCACCTGGCGGTCACGATCGGCGATCATCTGCTTCAGGACGGCGTGGGCATCCCCGGTTCCGGCTCCTGCAGCGTGATCCAGCTCGTGCGCAACCCCGCTGGACTCGGGCACCAGGAGCGTGCCTTCGGGCTCGCCGCCCGAAAGATCGAGCTGATAGATGGCCTGGCCGGCATCGCCAACCTCGACGTGCAGCGGCGGCGCGACGAGCTGCAGATCGGAGCGGTCACCCTCCTCTAGGGCGTCCTGGCCCTCGAGAAGCTCCGACACCGTTCGCCGACGAGGTGGCTCGGCGACCTCTTCGACTACCTGCTCGTCACCGTCGGCGTCTTCCTCGCGCTCCTCAGCACCCTCGAGCACGTCGGTACCCTTCAGGCTGTCTTCGTCGATACCAGCGGTCCCTTCAGACTCCGCCATTACCTCTCTCTCCGCGTCGGCTTTGGTAGTGCTCCTCGCGGCCGGCCGCCGTGGCTAAACGTGGCCGCATCACACCGCAGAGCTCAACGTTACGTCGAACCAACAAAGATATCTATACCTTAATAAACCTACGGTGGCCGACGCTGATGGAAAGAAAAAAGCGTTATTAGCTATTGTTAGCCACTATAAAAAACAAGCCTATCTCAAGTAGGTTTCCCACCAGTCGAGCTCGCTCATCGCCCGGTGCACCTGGTTCCAGTGACCGCGGATTCCGTGCGACTGACCGGCGTAGACGATCATCTTCGCCGGTATTCCCTGCTTCTTGATCGCGAAGTACATCTGCTCGGCTTCCGAGTACGGAACGCGCTGGTCGACCTCTCCGTGGATGAACAGCGTCGGCGTGCGCACCCGTCCCGCGTACATGATCGGTGACTGTCGGAGCAGCCGCTCGGCGGCGAGCTCGTCCCAGGGTGGGCCGTAGAACTCGGTCTCCTTGGTGCGGGCGATGTCAGCGGTTCCGTAGTCGCTGATCCAGTTCGAGATCCCGGCACCGACCACCGCGGCCGCGAAGCGATCCGGATACTGGGTGATCAACCAATTGCTCATGAAGCCGCCGTACGAATGCCCGGTGGTCCCGACGCGGTCACGGTCGATCGGAAAGCGCTCGAGCACGTAGTCGATTCCGGCCATCACGTCCTGTCCGTCGAGGTCGCCCCAGGCACCCCAGGTAGCCCACTTGAAGGCCTCTCCGTACCCGGTCGAGCTGCGGAAGTTCGTTTGCACGACGAAATAGCCGTTGGCGGCGAACAACTGCTGCCTGAAGTTGAAGCCGTAGCCGGAGGCGGAGTGCGGCCCACCGTGGCTGCTGACCACCAACGGGTAGGTCTGTTGCGCCGCCGTCGGGTCGCTGTTGTAGCCGTAGGGGTACAGCAACCAGCCTTCGATCATCGTGCCGTCGTAACTGGGGTACTGGATACGCTCCGCCCGGCTGAAGGCGATCTCCTCCATCAAGGCGTCGTGCACGTGGGTCAGCTGCCGCTCGTCCGAGCCGTCGATGTTCGCCACCCAGACCTCGGACGGACCCTCGAAGCGCCCCACCGTGTAGGCAATCTTGGAGAAGCCGCGATCGAAGCTCACGCCGTTGAGGCGCCGCTCGCCGGTGGTGATCTGCTCGACCGACCCAACGTCATCGCCGCCCCCGATCGGCACATGAAACAAGTGGGTGCTACCGCCGATGCCGGCGGTGAAATAGATGGTGCGCCCATCCGGCGTCCATAGCGGCTGGCCCGGCATCAAGTGCCAATCGTCGGTGACGTTGATCGGCTCGCCGATCACGACCGCGGTAGCGTCGCCGTTGGCCGCCGGGATGGCATCACCCTCGGCGCCCCGGCCCGCCAGCGGCCAGATGTAGAGATCCCGCGGTCCGCCATGCGCCAGACGGCGCTCGATGACCATGTCGGTCCCGAAGCCACGCATGAACGACAGGTAACGACCATCGGGGGAGAACGCCAGGCTCGAGTGGGTGTACCCGTCGCCGGTGAGGCGGTGCACGTCGCCGTTGAGCGTCACGATCCAGATGTCCGAGCGGCCGTAGGTTCGCTCGTCCCGATGGTCGGCATCGGCGGCGAACGCCAGCATGCGGCTGTCGGAGCTCCAAACCAGGTTGCTCGGTCGCAGATCGAGGTCACCGATGAAGCGCAAGCCCTCACCTTCGGGCGTTTGACTGTCTACCAATCGAAGCAAGATCGACTGCGCCGGCCTGGCTCGCGGGTCGGGGGTCGGAAAGCGCGCTCCATCGCGCTGAAAGTACATCCAGTCGAACGTGACCCCCTCGAAGCGCTCCTCGTGCCGCCTCTCGAACTCGGACCGCGGCGTCGCGTCGGCCTTCGGGGTGAAAGGAGTCTCCTCCAGCGTCGCTACCCACTTGCCGTCCGGACTGACGATCCCGTCGGCGTCCTCGCCTACCCGGCGGGGCACCGCGCGCGGGTTGTTGAGGTCGCGTCGCCAGCTGGTCTCGCGGTTGTTGCGCGAAACCGTGTAGCGCAGCGTGCTGTCCTCGGTCCACCGCGCGCCGCTGACATCACGCCCCCGATGCCGCACCCGTTCGGGCTCGGTAGACCCATCGCTCGGCACCGTCCAGAACTGCGTTCCGGAGCTGTTGTCGGCCTCGACCGGGGTAGAAACGCTGTACAGAACCCAGGCGCCGTCGGGCGAGATCTGCGGCCTGCCGACGCTCTGGATGCGGTAGTAGTCCTCGAGCGTCAACGCGCGGTCGCGTACGAGACTCGTCTCGACACTCCCGGATTCCGAGGAGGGCGCGGGAAAGCATGCCTGCAGGCCCGAGAACAGAAAGACGACGGCAACGATTCGAATGGCGACCCTCATGACCCCTCCGCTAATGCAGGAACGACAAACCCCCACCCGCGACACCAGGCAACACTATTCAGGTTGCGCCGATTGAACAACGGCGTCGGGTTCGGGGGCCTGTCGATCCGCGCGGGATCAGCACCCTGCTAGGTCAAGTCAGCTCATCCCGCTGCCGGCATCGCGGCGACGCGTCCCATACGTACGTTGCCGTTTCGAGGCCGCCGGCTTGGCCGCTTCCTCATTCTTTGGGCGCCTGGCTATCAGCGGCGCCGTTGCTCACGAACAGTTCACCGATTCCACCGATCGCACCCATCACGCCGGTGGCCTCGAGCGGCAGGAAGATCTTGGTAGCCCGCCCGTCGGCGATTCCCTGGAGGGCCTCGAGATACTTGATGGCGATCAGGTCGTTGGTCGGATCGCCCTCGTGGATGGCGCCGTAGACCTTGGTGATGGCCTCGGCCTCACCGTCGGCGACCGTCGTCTTCTCGTACTTCTCGGCTGCGGCAACCTCGCGAATCGCCTGCGCCTGGCCCTCGGCCTCGAGGATGGCCGCCTGCTTCTGGCCGGTGGCAATCTCGATCGCCGCCTGCCTCTGGCCCTCGGCCTCGATAATTGTCGCCCGGCGATGGCGCTCGGCCTTCATCTGCCGGTGCATCGCCTCGGTGACGTCTTGCGGCGGTTCGATGCGCTGGATCTCGACACGCACGACCCGGGTACCCCACTTGTCGGTGGCCACGTCGAGGATGCTGCGCAGGTCGGTGTTGATCCTGTCGCGCGCGGTGAGTGTGTCATCGAGCGTCATCCCGCCGATGAGGTTGCGCAAGTTGGTCTGCGCCAGCTTGGTCGCCGCGGTGTAGAAGTCGGCGACGTTGTAGATCAGCTTCACCGGGTCCGTGGCCTCGTAGTACACGACCGCATCGACCGTCACCACGACGTTGTCTCGGGTGATGACCTCCTGCGGCGGCACGTCGACGACCTGCTCGCGCATGTCGATCTTGTGCATGCTGTCGAGGAACGGAATGATGATCGTGATGCCGCTGCCCGCCGTACGTGTGTACTTGCCAAGACGCTCGATCACCCCCTTCTGCCACGGTCGAACGACTCTTACCCCCCTCGCCGCGAAGATCACGACGACGAAGACAATAACCATCAAAAAAAATACGGCTGGATTCATCGGTTACCTCCCCTGGATAGCAGAAAGATCGCGCCGATCACCCCCACCATGGCGAGGCTCACGACCGCGAAGAAGATGAGGTTCAAGAAGCTCATATTGACTCGCCGGCGCCCCGCGGTCGAACCACGACGTGGGTTCCGTCGACGCGCAGCACTTCGATCGACGTATCCACGGGAATCGACTCCTCGCCATCGGCCGTCGCGCGCCATTCTTCGCTGCCCACTCGTACCCGTCCGGCGATGCGGTGCGGCTCCACGGCTTCGATCACCACGCCGACCTTGCCGATCATGCGGTCGCCAGCTACGGCAATCGGGGATTCGGGCGTGACGCTGTCGGCGAAACGCTTCAGCGGCAGCAGCAGCCCCACCGAAACAACCAGGAACACGGCCCACTGCCACACCAGGCCGCCGCCGAACCAGGCAACCCCAGCAGCGAAGGCCGCGCCGATGCTGAAAGGCAGGATGAAGAAACCGGCGGTGAAGATCTCACCGACGATCAGCAACGCGGAAAGAATGACCCAGAACCACTCCCAGGGCAGCTCCCAAGCCATCTAGACCTCCTCTTGATAGTACTTCTCGATTGTTACCCCTGTTGTACCGCAACGCAGGAAAAACTGCGCTGGGCAATGGTCAGTGGTCGACCTCGACACCCCCGCCTGGATGACATGGCGGGGCACAACCCGAATGGAAGACCGAACCGACGTAGTACGGCGTGCCCGAGGCGAACGCATCGTTGGCGACCGTTCCCTCGGCGAGACTGACGAAGTTGGCCACTGCCATTGGCATCTTCGAGGGCTCGAGACGGGCGAGGATGGTGCCCTTCGACGTGCGGATTTCCGCGTACAGCCCATTCGGCTGTTGCGCGGTAACGGTCGCCGAGGCGGCGAAAAGAAGCAGGGCCGCTACCGCGAGAGCGGTCAGTGGGTCCCCGGCGCCAGCGGTGCGAGCGGCGTGCCGTTGATCGAGATGCCCTGGACTCTCGAGGTCAGCAGCTCACCCCCGGGAATCGACAGGACAACCTTGAAACCGAGCAACACCCAGCCGACCTTGACCATCGAACCGCGTCCGGTGAGCGTCGCGCCGATGAGCCTGGCAGCGGACTCTTCGTTGATGAAGTCGCCGTCTCCGGTGGCGACGCCGCGGCCTCGCAGAGGCTCATCGAGGCGCAGCTTGTAGACGGAGTTCAGCGTCCGGATGCTGACCAGGTCGCCGGGGCTCAAGCTGCGGGTATCGACACCGTCGTCGATCGGCAAATCTTCGAACGACTGACCGAGATGAATCGGCAGACTGGTTGTCGATAGCGTGTCCATTGCGTTCGCCTGGTTGCGACGTTTCCAGGGCACCCGACCGCGGACACATGGGCGCCACCACTCGTGAGACTATACACGTTTTGCTTGCCAGGAAGCCCGTGGGAATGGTACCGAAAGATGTCATGAGTGCGCCTCCCGCTACCAAAATTATCGCCGATCTCGCCGCTTTTCTCGAGGAAGACCTCGGCCGTGGCGACGTGACCAGCGAAGCGCTCGTTGCCGAATCGAACGAAGCGCTCGGAACCGTCCGCGCCGGGGAGCCCGGCACTCTCGCGGGACTCGAAGAGGCCGCCGTGCTCGCCGCCGGCGCCGGGCTCGAGATCACGACGCACGCGATCGACGGCGACGATCTCCTGCCCGGTCGAGCGGTGCTGGAGCTCGCCGGCGCAGCGCGCGCCATTCTCGGCGTCGAACGCACGATGCTCAACGTGATGAGCCACATGAGCGGAGTGGCGACCGCGACGCGCCGCGCCGTGACCGCGGTGACCGAGGGGTACACGGGGCTACACGCCGATAGCCCGCCCCGGATCGCCGCCACCCGAAAGACCCTTCCGGGGTTGCGCGCGTTGCAGAAGAAAGCGGTCGTGCTCGGCGGTGGGCTCCCGCATCGGTTCGATCTCTCGGAAGCCGTGCTGATCAAGGACAACCACCTGGCGATCGTCCCCGACATCGCCGCCGCGGTCGCCCGAGTACGGGATCGGGTGGGAGCGATGCCGATCGAAATCGAGGTCGAATCTCTCGCCGATGCCCTGGCCGCCGCCGCGGCCAGAGCCGACTGCCTGCTGCTCGACAACTTCGAGCCCGAGGGCATCATCGAGGTCGTCGCCGCTTTGCGCTCGGCGGATCTCCGAGACGCGGTATCCTTGGAGGCATCGGGAGGAATCACCGTTGATATTGTTGGCGAGTATGCCGACACTGGGGTCGACTTCATCTCGATGGGCTCGCTGACGATGTCGGCGCGCCCGGTAGATTTTTCGATGCACTTCACCCCCTGAAGACCCATGACGCTTGTAGAAGAAATCCATCGACTGAAGGTCGAACGCAACGCGGTGATCCTGGCCCACAACTACCAGATCCCCGCCATCCAGGACCTCGCCGATTTCGTCGGCGACTCGCTCGGGCTGTCGCTGCAGGCGCAGGCGACGGAGGCCGAGACAATCATCTTTTGCGGGGTGCACTTCATGGCCGAAACCGCCGCCGTGCTGTGCCCTGACAAGACGGTGCTGATACCCGACCTCGAGGCGGGCTGCTCGCTGGCCGCGACGATCACCGCCGATCAGCTCCGCACGTGGAAGGAAGAGCACCCCGGAGCGGTCGTCGTCGTGTACGTCAACTGCTCCGCCGATGTAAAGGCCGAAGCCGACTACTGCTGTACGTCGGCAAACGCGCTGCGTATCGTCGAGTCGATCGCGGCCGATCGCGAGATCCTCTTCGCCCCCGACATGTTCCTGGGCGAATACATCCGCGAGAACACCGATCGCACAATCCACGTCTGGATGGGCGAGTGCCACGTCCACGCGGCCATTCGCCCGGCCGACGTCGAGAGCCAGCTGGCGCAGCATCCCGACGCCGAATTGCTCATCCACCCGGAGTGCGGCTGCGTCTCCAACGTGATGTGGCAACTATCGAAGGGTGATCTTCCCAGCGACCGCGTACGGATCACGTCGACCACAGGCATGGTCGAAAGCATCGAATCGTCGCCAGCGAAAAAATTTCTCGTCGCCACCGAGACCGGCATCCTGTACCAGATGCGCAAACGCCATCCGGACCGTACCTTCCTGCCCATCAAGGCCGACGCCGAGTGCATGTACATGAAGATGATCACCCTCGAGAAGGTCGCTCGGACGCTTCGCGAGGGGATCTACGAGGTCCGTGTGCCGGAAGAAATCGCGGCCAAGGCGCGCCGATCCATTGAACGTATGGTGGCGATCCACTAGCAGGCCGTGGTGAAAGTGTGATGGGTCTGGCGGATGGGCAACCCGCGCGCCATCGCGCCCGCGCAGCCGTGACCTATTGATAGATAGGGATCGGACCAGACCCCCGCGGCGGGTACTATCGCAGCCATGACTTCCGGGGCTCAAACAAGCCGCTCACGCTTTCAGGTTCTGCCCGGCGGCCGTCGGGTGTCGGACGTCGTTGCCGGCATCCAGATAGTCGTCGCGCGCGACCAAGACCCGCCGTTCGCCACCGATGGCGAGGTCTTCGAAGAAGACACCTGGTTGGCGTTGAGCACCAAGACAGACGTCATCCGATCGCTCGATCACCCGGTACGGGTCATGACCCGCGTCTGGGAAGCGAAGCCCGAGAACCCGGGCTCGGTCACCGTCAAACCCGGCCCACCCGCTCGGCTCCTGGCGGTGGTGCACGATCTCGACGTCAAACCGTCATGCACGGAAGAATGGGTCGAATCAGCACTGTACGAGGTCTTCGCGAGTTGCACGGAGCACCGGCTACGCGCCTTGAAACTGCCGCTGCTGGGCTCGAAGCACGGCAACCTGCCCGCGACTCGCTTCATGGCTCTGCTGAGACGATCGTTGCAACGCGCCGTCGACGAGGATACGAGCTTGCCGCTGCGGCGTCTCTGGTTGGTGCGCGGGTCGGAGCCGGGCGACGAGCTGCTCCGCGCCCTCGGCTGATTTCTCCGGCCGCCTACCGTGCGGGCAAGAGGGGTGCCCGCGAGAGCACTTCGGCAGAACGCTGGAGGATCTCGTCGAGCTCGTCACGTGGAAGCCACCGGCCCCGCAGCACCACGCCCTCGATCAATGTCGTGTTGCGAATGTCGTCGAGAGGACTGGCGCCGAGCAACACCATGTCGGCGCGTTTGCCGACCGCGATCTTGCCGAAGCCGACGTCGGAGGTGATCACCGTCTCAAAGTGTATGCCTGGCGAATCGACCCGCGCGTATTCGGTGCGCCCTACTCCGCCCTGGTTGAGAAAGGAGGCCGGACCGGCGTCGAGGCCTTCGATCCCGGGCCAATTTCCCAGCGTCCACACGCCGATCCCCGACAAGCCGCTGGCCGGGTCGACGTCTTCGTCCATGAGCGCCTCCAAATACTGGTCCAGGTGCTCGATCTGCTGCCCCGACTCGAGGGCACGTTGCAACCCGACGTCGGGGCCGACCTGGCCAATGACCGGCAAGCGCCCGCGTGCGGTCAGGATGGCGCCCTCATGGATATCCGCCGCGATGCCGAACGTCAGCTTGATGAAGTCATAGCCAGCCTCTTCGAACTCTCGTACCGCGGCCGCCGCCTCGAACGGAGTTGAGACTACCCGGCTGTTCGCGGCGCTCCCGTAGGCAGCTCCCGCGAGCTGCAGACTGGCGACGTAGAGCGCCGGACCAGCAGCTCGCCGTCGGCGATCTGTTCGCGATAGGCCAGCAGCTCCGGGTTGCCGATCCGGTCGCGGATCGTGGTCACGCCGTTGGCGACGATGACGGCGAACTCTTCGTCGGCGTACTCGGCGGCAATGCGGTCGTCCGACAGTAGATTCGAATGGACGTCGATGAGTCCGGGGATCAAGTAGCGACCCTGGGCCTCGATCCGCCGGGCGCCCTCGGGCACGATCCGGCGGGCGGTTTTGACCCGCGCCCATTAGCAGGCCGAGACAAGAGTGTGATGGTCCGGTCGCTTCGACAAGAGGCCGGACGCGAGGCGCCGCAACGACGGCGATGTTGAACACTTCGTCGCCGAACGACAACGCCGCGGATGGCCTCTTGTCGCAACCCACGTTGTATCCTTGGCGCCTCGAACCTAGCCACTCACTCCGCTCGCCACGCGGCCCTCGGAGCGTAGACGACCCCGGGCTGACCAAGTGTGACCTTCGAAATCGGCTTCATGCTGGCGCTCATCGTCGTGGCGCTGATCTTGTTCGTTCTCGAGCTGTTTCCGATCGAGGTGACGGCGATGTTGATGCTCGCCGTCTTGCTGGCGTTCGGGATCGTGAGCGTCGAGGAGGCGATCCTGGGCCTCAGCAACAAGGCCGTCGTGACCGTGGGAGCGATGCTGGTTCTCGGGCACGCATTGGTAAAGACCGGGGTCCTGGCCGCCGCGGCGGACCGGCTCGCCAACGCCACCGGGTCGCGCGCCTGGCTGGCGATGGGGCTTGTGCTGGTGGTCGCCAGCGTGCTGTCGGGCTTCCTCAGCAACACGGCGGTGGTGGCGATCTTCATACCCTTGCTCATCGACCTGTGCCGGCGTTTCCACCTCAGCCCGTCGAAGTTCATGTTGCCCCTCTCTTACGTCTCGATCGCCGGGGGCACGCTGACGGTCATCGGCACGTCGACCAACCTGCTGGTGAGCGCGATCGCCGAGGAGAACGGGTTGGAACCGTTCGGCATGTTCGAGTTTTCCTCCCTCGGCATCGTCCTGATGTTCGCCGGGCTGGTGTACGTCCTGGTGGCCTCCCCCTACTTGCTGCCGACACGCTCGACACCCGAGGCCCTGACCCGCCAGTACGACATGCGCCACTACCTGACAGAGGTTCAGGT
>SMVB01107380.1_pt1 | contig 14026 bp, 12 predicted proteins | sample 2456461 | NCBI WGS metagenome assembly SMVB01 (sample SAMN11095934, study PRJNA526329) | marine sediment metagenome | biome: Marine sediment; feature: Surficial sediment; material: Deep marine sediment; isolation source: Hadal surficial sediment | place: Pacific Ocean | collected 2014-05 | depth... | reverse complement strand
GGGGCGATTGATGTGGTTTATTTACGGGCGGGTTATCAATATCGAGATTATCTGGCAGTCGATCTGGATACCCGGCGCTGTTGCGATGCGTTGAGAGCGACCCGTATATTTATTGAGCGCCACCGGGTGGCGGTTAATGCGACGGTCTCGCAGCAACTTGCAACCAGCAAACGCACGCAACAATACCTGTGCGAGGCATCCGCCGAAAGTTTGCGAGACAGGGGATTGGCACCTGAGGATATCGTCTCCCTGAAAACTATCCTGGCCGAGATGAGATCGGTTGACCGCAGTACCCTGGAGTGGCTGGAAGACGAAGGCGTGGCAGCGGATTGGGTACTGAAAAACCAGGGCGAAGGCGGGGGTCATTGCCTGTTTGACCAACAGATTATCGAGCAGCTCAAGCGCTTGCAAACGAATGATTTTGCCGCCTGGACGCTGATGAAAAGGCTGCGACCGGTGGCCCGGAAAACGCCCACGGTGTTGATCCGGGAAGCGGGGGCGAGTGTTACTGAGGGGCTGGTGAGCGAGTTGGGGCTGTTCACCGCCCACTATGGCAGTGAGCCGATGCTGAAATCTATCGGCGCCAGCTCTGGCTATTTGGGTTATCTGGTGCGCTCAAAGCCCCCCGGTGTCAACGAGGGAGGAATCCACAGCGGCTTTGGCGTATTGGATTCCTTACTTTTTGCTTGAGTTTCCAAAGGATGAATTTATGATAATCGTATGGGGCAGGGTTGAGGCCAAACCGGGACAACTGGACGAGGTCATCCGCTTAAGCCTTGAGCATGTAGCGCGTTCAAGGAAAGAAGCAGGTTGTATTCGCCACGATGTTCACTCAGAAGTGGAGAACCCCAACTCGCTCGTTTTTTTTGAGGAGTGGCAGGATATGTCGGCCCTGCGCGCCCATTTCTCGGTACCGGAGTCAGGTGAGTTTGTGGCGGCCTTGTCGGGTCTTACTACCGGTGACCCCGAAATGAAAATTTATGAGGCAAAGCTTGCATGAAAGCATTAGTCAAAAAACAAGCCGGTGAAGGGATTTGGCTGGAGGATGTTCCCGGGCCGAGTGTCGGGATAAATGATGTCCTGATAAAAGTGAAGCGCACGGCCATATGTGGCACCGACATGCACATCTACAACTGGGATGCCTGGGCGCAGAAGACGATACCCGTACCCATGGTGGTGGGGCACGAGTTTGTGGGCGAAATAGTAGAGGTGGGTTCCAACGTCAATGACTTCCATGCCGGTCAGATTGTATCTGGGGAGGGGCATGTTGTGTGTGGTCGCTGTCGCAATTGCATGGCGGGGCGGCGTCATTTGTGCGCCCATACCAGTAGCATAGGTGTAGACCGGTCGGGCGCCTTTGCCGAGTACTTGGCACTGCCGATGGCCAATGTCTGGGAGCACGCAGAGGGAATCGACCTCGATGTGGCCTCGCTGTTCGATCCCCTGGGAAACGCTGTGCACACAGCATTACAATATGATCTATTGGGCGAGGATGTGCTGATCACGGGAGCGGGTCCCATTGGTGCGATGGCCGCGGCAGTGTGTAAACACGCGGGCGCACGGCATGTTGTCATAACTGATGTTATCGATTCGCGGTTGGCATTGGCGGCGAGTCTGGGCGCGACCCGAACAGTGAATCCCACCCGGGAGAATCTCGCGGATGTCCAGCGGCAATTGGGGATGAGCGAGGGCTTTGATGTGGGTCTGGAGATGTCCGGTAACGCCCAGGCGTTTAACGATTTGCTGGGCAATATGTGTCACGGCGGCAAAGTCGCGATTCTCGGGATACCAAGCGAAAATACGGCGATTGACTGGAATACCGTCATTTTTAACATGTTGACCCTGAAGGGTATATACGGTCGGGAGATGTATGAAACCTGGTACAAAATGTCCGTGATGATCGACTCTGGACTGGATATTTTACCGGTTATTACCCATCGACTGGATTATGCTGATTTTCAGCACGGATTCGACGTTATGAACAGCGGCGAGGCGAGCAAGGTTATCCTCAATTGGGAGGGGTAGTACCGCCAGGGGAGTAAATAGACCCATGTACGAGCATTTTCAGGAGTATCTCGCCAGTGAATTGGCCGGCATCGAGTCCGCGGGCCTGTACAAACATGAACGGCATATAACCACGCCCCAGGGGGTCCACATAGGCGTTAAGGGGGGCGGGGAAGTCCTCAACCTGTGCGCCAATAATTATCTCGGCCTGGCCCAGCATCCCGCCGTGAATGCGGCGGCTGCTCAAGGGTTGCGTGACTGGGGCTACGGTATGGCCTCGGTGCGTTTTATCTGCGGTACCCAGAGCCTGCACAAGCAACTCGAGGATAAGCTGAGTAATTTTTTGGCCACCGAAGACACCATTCTCTACCCCTCGTGTTTTGATGCCAATGCCGGTTTGTTTGAAACTCTGTTGAGCGACCAGGACGCCATTATTTCGGACGAATTGAATCACGCGAGCATCATCGACGGGGTGCGCCTCTGCAAGGCCCAGCGCTATCGTTACAAGAATAATGACATGGCTGACCTGGAGCGGCAGTTGCAAGAAGCTGATCGGGCGGGGGCTCGATTCAAGCTGATCACCACCGATGGCGTGTTTTCCATGGACGGCTTCATCGCGCGCCTCGACGAGATCTGCGATCTGGCTGAAAAGTACGGCGCACTGGTGCATTTCGATGATGCCCATGCCACGGGTTTTGTCGGTGAAGGTGGTCGGGGCACGCATGAATTGCGGGGCTGCATGGATCGGATTGATATTACCACTGGCACCCTGGGCAAGGCGCTGGGGGGAGCGAGTGGTGGTTACACAGCAGCGCGGCAGGAAATTGTGGATCTATTAAGACAGCGATCTCGACCCTATTTATTTTCCAACACAGTGGCACCACCAGTGGTGGCCGGCGCCTTGAAAGCACTTGAACTGATTTCACAATCCAGCGGCCTGCGAGACAAATTGGCCAGCAATACGGCCATGTTGCGGGAGGGCCTACAGCGCCAGGGATTTGCGTTGGCGCAGGGGGAACACCCGATAGTGCCGGTTATGTTGCACGATGCCGCGGTGGCCGCCAGGTTTGCCGAGGTGATGCTGGAGCAGGGGGTCTATGTGGTCGCGTTTTCCTTTCCGGTGGTGCCCAAGGGTAAAGCGCGAATCCGCACCCAGATGTCTGCGGCCCTGAGTACGGATGATGTGGAATTTGCCCTACAGGCGTTTGCCAGGGCGAAGGCGCTTGTGTTGGATTAGCGTTGGTGTGGTTCTACCAAAAGACCGGGCGGTTGTCGCCTTTGCGTCGGCCTGGGTTTTCGCGACGATCCGAGTTGGTTAATTCGAAGCGTACTTCGCCTCGACGATCTTCATTTTGGCGACGAAAAGACATGCGTCTTTCTATCCCGTTGTAGACCGGCTCTGCCGAACCCTCCATCCGCCGGGTGGGCGATAGATCATGAGTTTCGAATGTAGATTTTCGAGTGCCCATTGTCTCGTTCCTTGCCGCGCTTTGGCTCAGCGCTTTATTGCTGGCTAGTGTGGCGTAATTCAGCACCCTGCGCAGCTATGTCCGGCGCTTTTACCCTAATATCTACGCAAAGTGTGACGGCGGTCACAAAAGCGGAACGACAAAATTCAATCCACGGTTACGACGGCCACTTCGTGTTGGAAAGTGTGATCAATACCCGTTCTACCGATAGTAATTCGCGCCTATGTGGCTTATTCTCGGAAACAGGGAAATCACACTAATTTCAGTAACTTAGGGTCGAGAACATAAACCAAATAGATCCGCAACGGGCAATAACAATAAATATGGCAACCGCAGTCGACGATTCATTACTTCAGTGCCTGCTGGCGCTGAGCCGCTACCATGGCACCGCCTCTACCGCCGAGTCGCTCACCGGTGGCCTGCCGCTGGAGGGCGGTAGCCTTACCCCGGGCTTGTTTGAGCGCGCCGCGAGCCGGGTGGGCATGGTTAGCCGCGTCGTCTATAAAAGTGCGGATCAGATTGACGCCGCATTATTGCCCGCCGTCATTTTGCAAAAAGGCGAGCGCGCCTGCCTGCTCATGGCCTGGGATGAATCCCGGGAGATGGCCAGGGTTGTCTATCCCGACTTAACTGAGACCGCGGTGGAAGTGCCGGTTGCGGATTTTATGGCCCGGGACACCGGGGTCGCCATCGTGTGCCGGCCACGATTTCGCTTTGACAAACGCGCGCCACGCACCGGTACATCGGCGCGGGGCCATTGGTTCTGGGATGCCATGCGGGCCAATGCTCCGATCTATCGCGATGTATTACTGGCGGCATTTTTTATTAATGTTTTTGCCCTGGCCCTGCCCCTGTTCACCATGAATGTGTATGACCGGGTGGTGCCCAATCAGGCGGTTGAAACCCTGTGGATGCTGGCGACTGGCGTGGCCATCATCCTGATTGCCGATATCAGCCTGCGAACCATGCGGGGCTACTTCCTCGACCTGGCGAGCAGGCGGGTCGACATAAAATTGTCCGCCGCCATCATGGAGCAGGTGCTGGGCATTCGCTTGGAGCATCGACCCGTGTCGGTCGGTTCCTATGCGGTTAACTTGCGCTCGTTTGAAACGGTGAGGGATTTTATTACCTCGGCTTCGGTCACAACGCTGATCGACGTGCCGTTTGCCATTATCTTTCTGGGGGTTATTGCCTGGATTGCCTGGCCGGTGTTGATTCCGCTTTGTATCGGTTTATCTATTGCCCTGGGCTATGCCTTCGCGGTGCAGGGCAAGCTCAAGGCGCTGTCCGAAACGACTTATCGCGCCGGCGCTATGCGCAATGCCACCCTGATAGAGAGTCTGGTGGGGCTAGATACCATTAAGGCGATGGGCGCCGAGAGTCGCATGCAACGCAAGTGGGAGGACTCTACCTCCTTCTTGGCCCATGTTGGCGTGCAGTTGCGGCTGTTGTCTAACTCCGCCATCAATGTGACCTTGTGGAGCCAGCAGATGGTCTCGGTTTTTGTCATCATCAGCGGGGTCTATTTGATCACTGCCGGCGAGCTCAGTATGGGTGGCCTCATCGCCTGCAGCATGCTGTCATCGCGGATCATGGCGCCCTTCGGTCAACTGGCGGGGTTGGTCACCTCCTACCACAATGCCGCCATCGCGCTGAAGGCGCTCGATGAGGTCATGGCCAAACCATTGGAGCGCCCCGAGGGCGCCCAGTTCATCTCCCGCGAAGTCTTCAAGGGCGAAATAGAATTCAAGGGTGTTTCATTCACCTATCCCGGCAGTGAAGTAGAATCTCTCAGCGATGTATCCTTCAAGGTTAATCCTGGAGAGCATGTGGCGATTCTGGGCAGAGTCGGTTCCGGCAAGTCGACCTTACAGAAGCTGGCCATAGGGCTTTATCAACCCACCAGTGGGTCGATCATGATTGATGGGATTGATTTGCGGCAGTTGGACCCCACCGAATATCGATCGCGAGTCGGTTATGTGCCCCAGGACGTCACCCTGTTTTACGGCAGCTTGCGGGAGAATCTAACCCTATCCCAGCCCCATGTCAGCGATGCGGCATTGGTGCGGGCCGCCGAGATTGCCAATCTGGGTGAGTTTATTAATCGCCATCCCCAGGGTTTTGACATGTTGGTTGGAGAGCGTGGCGATACCCTCTCCGGCGGGCAGCGCAAGTCGGTGGCGTTGGCGAGAGCGGTGATACACGAACCGCCGATACTGCTGATGGATGAACCCACTGGCTCCATGGATCATTCCACCGAGAGCGCGGTCAAGCGCCAGCTGGCGGATTTTATTGTGGGTAAAACCTTGCTGGTAGTCACCCACCGAAATTCCCTGTTGGAAATGGTGGATAGAATAATTGTTATTGATAACGGCAAGTTGGTCGCCGATGGCGCGCGCGATACCGTGGTGCAGGCGCTGCAACAGGGCAAGATAGGTAAAGTGCGATGACTAACGCGGAGGGTAGTCCCCGGGAGACGGGCTCTGATCAGGAGAGCGATGAGTCGGCGACAGCCAGCAGCAAGCCTGGGGTGATCGATTGGTTGTTTGCGCCGTGGATGAAGGATGTGGTAAATGCTCCCTATGACTGGCAGCAGGATTCGCACAAGGCCTTTATAGATCAGCAACCGCTGCGGGCCCGCGCCTTGCTTTACGGGGTGGGAATAATTTCGGTGGCACTGCTTATTTGGGCATCGCTGGCAAAAATTGATGAAGTTACCCGCGGTCAGGGCCGGGTAATTCCCTCGCGGCAAATACAGATTATTCAGTCGCAGGATGGCGGTGTGGTAACTGATATTTTAGTGCGCGAAGGGGAGGTCGTTGAAAAAGGCCAGTTGCTGATCCGTTTGGACCAAACCCGCTCTGAGTCGACCTTCCGGGAAAATCGAGCGGAATACCAGGCCTTGATGGTCAAGGCCGCCAGACTGAGGGCCGTGGCGGAAAAAACGGCGTTTGTTCCCGAGGCGGAATCTATGCAAAGCGTGCCGCTGATCGTAAAACAGGAATCGGCATTATTTCAGTCCAGCCAGGCGCAACTCGCGCTGGAAAAACAGATCGCCGAGGAGCAGTTGACCCAGCGCAGGGAGGAGTTGCAGGAGGTGATCGCCAGGAAAGGCCAGTTGGCCCGGTCCCTGAGCCTGGTGCAGCGGGAAATGCAAGTGACCCGGCCTATGGTGGCCTCCGGGGCCGTCTCCGAAGTGGAGATATTACGCCTGGAACGGAACGTGAATCAGCTCAGTGGGGAGCATCAGCAATCTGTTGCCCAGCAAAAACGCGTCGCCTCATCCATTGTCGAGGCGGAGCGCAAGGTAGAGGAAGTCGAACTCGAATTCGTCAATAAGGTGCGCGAGGAACTGACCGATACCATTACTCGCATCAATGGATTGCGCGAAGCTGGTACCGGGCTGTCCGATAGGGTGGCACAGACAGCGGTGCGCTCACCGGTACGTGGCACCGTCAAACAACTGTTCTTCAACACCATCGGCGGGGTGGTGCTACCGGGCAAGGAAATTGTCGAAGTGGTGCCGCTGGACGATACCCTGTTACTGGAAGTTCGTATCCGGCCACAGGACATCGCGTTTCTCATACCGGGCCAGAAAGCGCTGGTGAAATTTACCGCCTACGACTTTGTGGTCTATGGCGGGCTGGAGGGGGTGGTGGAATACATCGGCGCCGACACGATTATGGATTCGGAAGGTAACGCTTTTTACAATGTGCGGGTGCGTACCCATGAGTACGATATGGGCGAGGCGATGCCCATCATCCCGGGCATGACGGTAGTGGTGGATATACTCACCGGGAAGAAAACCATTCTGGCCTATCTGATGAAGCCCGTGCTGCGGGCCAAGCAGTACGCATTGACGGAGCGGTGATGCAGCAGGTCTTTGTCTGTGCCACGGGCCAATTGAGGGAGCGCTGGGAGCGTGCGTTTCCCTGCGCGCAGGTCGTGGCTAACCTCGCGGCGCTGAGCGATGTGTCCCCGATCGTGATTTGGCTGGATATCAGCACCGAGTCCGGGGCCATGTTGAACGAGGTTGGCAGAGCAGTGGCCCTGGGTTGCCCAGTGGTCGCAATGGCCGCTACCCCGGGGGAGGCCGAGGCCTTTGCCGTGCTCAAGGCCGGCTGTGCGGGCTACTGCCACGTTAACGCAGCAGAGGAACAGTTGCGCGAGATATCCCTGGTAGTGGAGCACGGCGGATTGTGGATGCCGCCGGAGCTTATGCAGCGCTTGCTCGCATTGTCTGTGCGACTTATTCCGGGTGAGCCGGTCACAGCCGAACCCGAGCTAAATACCCTCACAGCCAGAGAACTGATGGTTGCGGAGCAGGTTGCGCACGGCGCGTCCAATCGGGAGATCGCCCAGGTCCTGGAAATTACCGAGCGCACGGTAAAAGCCCATATGTCCGCCATTTTCGAAAAGCTGGCTGTTCGGGACCGGGTTCAGTTGGCGCTGGCGATGAATAACATCCCCACCCATAGCACCATAAACTAGGCCAAATGTGAATTGGCTCACAGTCTCGCTATTCAAAGTCACTACCTGTCCAAAGGTACAATGTATCGCTCTGTCCCTAGGCGTAGTATCCCCAGTATTGATTTATTTTCTTTCTTGTTTCAGGTACTTAAGAAAAGTTCTACGGGAAGGCGTACATGGCAGACTCAGTGATAGCGACGGTTCTGGCGGTTTCGGGCCAGGCTTATGCGCGAAATTCCGAGGGTCAGGTGAGGGAATTGGCTCCGGGTGACACACTGCGTGAAGGCGAGAATGTTATCTCCCCCAGCGGTGGCCACGTGGAGCTTGAAATGGCGGATGGCAGTCCGCTTGTGCTGGAGAACATGCCTGAAATGGCAATGACGCAGGATCTGGTATCCACCCTGGCCGCCAGTCGCGAGCAGGAGGCGTCGGTTCAGCAGGAGACGGTGGAAGGGATCCTGGGTGCCCTCGATGAGGGGGTGGACCTGGGTGATATTCTAGCGGCAACCGCAGCGGGGGTGAGCGATGACCGCCGACTGGATGCGCTGGATCTACGCGATCTCCTGATCGGTGAAGAAGAGGAGGGTGCCGATCTCAGCAGCTATCTCGATATCAGTTTTAATGGGGATGACACCGTTATTCGGGTCAGTGCGACCGGCGCATTCGAAGGCACCGGCGAAGATGCACACCGGGTCGATCGGACCATTACGCTGGAGGGCGTAGACCTGGTTGGCGCCAATGAGCTCGATACTGTTATCCAGAATATGTTGGATGCCGGCCAGTTAATCACTGACTAGAATTATCGCGTATACTGCCCCTTTCCGTGCATCCCGGCGGCGCAACAATGTGGGGAGCAATCCTTTGACAGGAGTTGAACAATGCCCTTTGTGAAGCGTAACGAACGGGGAGAGATAGTCGCCGTTAGTCAGTTGGGAGAAGCTGGTTTTAGCGAGGAACTGGCATCAGACGACGGACAGATGATCGGGTTTCTCAACCAGTTGAGTACCGGCGAACCGTCACTACACTCAACCGATCAAGACTTTATTCGTGTGCTGGAGGATGTGGTTGAGCTCCTTATCGACAAAGGCGTTATCCTGTTCACCGACCTGCCCGATTCGGCGCAGGATAAAATGATGCATCGTCAGCGCCTGCGTAGCGAACTGGGTGGCAAGCTCAACCTCATTGGTGACGATTAGTCACCTCGGGCCCGGTTGCACCATCTAGTCCCAGGCCATCGAGCATGGACCACTCCCGTTCATTTTGTACCCCCTCCGCAATAACGGTTAGCCCCACCGAATGTACCAGGGTGCAAAGCGTTCTGAGCAGGGTCTGATTGGCCGGGTTGGTATCTATGTCACGAATAAAGGCCGAATCTATTTTGACGTAATCGAGTCCTACATCGTGCAGGCGACCGATATCAGAAAGCTGGTGCCCAAGGTGCTCTATTCCCATCTTGCAGCCATAGTGTTTCGCGCGAATGCACAGTTTTCTGAAAGCATCGAGATAGCGATAGGCCATGGGTTCCTGCACTTCCATCCAGAGCTTGTCGGCATAACCGACGTGAGCCGCCAGCGTATCGCTAAGCCACAACAGAAAACCCGGGTCGGAGACAGAAGTGACCGATAAATTAACACAGGTGGGCACGCCATCGCGTGCGATGTTTTGCAGCGCAAGATTAATAACCTGTTTGTCCAGGTCGCCAGCCAGGTTCAGCCGATTAATCCAGGGCAGGAGTTGACCGGCCGTGAGATTATCATTGTGCCACTGTAACCGTACCGGTGCCTCCATATGAATAAGCTTGCCGGCAAGATCGGTAACAGGAAATTCGGCCAGGGAGAACTTGTCATCCAGAAAACTCGTTCTGAAAACCTTGCGCCAGGTATCCAGGTCCTGGCGTTCCGGTGCAAGCTCAATATCACCCCATTGCACGAGACTCATGCTGGATTCGCCCTCCTGCCGGTTGGCGGAGAGGTTTGCATCGAGGCTGCGCAGCAGCTCCGACATTTGGTCGCCGGCGTTGTAGGCGGCGCTTACCCCTGGCAATTTTACCTCGTTTTCAAGGCCCTGGTAGCGCAGTACTTCAAACATGGCTTGCTGAACGACTCTGCCCACCGCTGCGGGATCCGCGGCGTGGGGGGCCAGTACGGCGAAATCTGAACCGTTCAAGCGGCCGGCGGCCCAGCCACTATTTTGTATGTCCAGCTTGTTCAGGGTGCTGCCGAATTTTGCCAAAATGACGTCCATAGTGCTGCGCCCGTGAAGGTGATTAAGATCGGTCAAATCGGAAATGTGAATCATGATGATGGCGCCACTGGCACTGGCATCATCGCGTTCCAGAGCCGCTGCCAGGAGTTTGAGAAACGGCTCGCGGATCAACAGACCGGTTACCTTGTCGACCTGGCTTTCTTTGCGCCACTTCTCGAGCCGGGAGGCCTCCTGGTGCAGCATGGACTTTATACGCGTAGACAATTTATTCATCGCGCGAATCACCGCCTTGAACTCCAGGGTGCGGGGCTCCGAGGTGGTAATAAAACGCCGTTCACCAATCGCTTCCGCCTGCGCTACCACATCTTGTAGGGGGCGCAGGATGAGCGTCATTAAATAGCTTCCCACAAGACCGGCGAGAACCATTGCCAGCAGGAAATACCCCGCCAACTGTTGGGTGTTTTGCCAAAGTTCCCTATAGACAAAGCGCGAGTGGCTGCGCAGGGTCAGGGTGCCCAGCTGTTGCCAGCCGCTTTGTACCTGGGCGACCCCGGCTTGCACTTCGATTGGAAATAAATTGATAAACCATCTGGGTGCGTCGGCGATCACTTGCGTGTCTCGCCTGGAAATTATCACCTTGCCCGCCGGGTCAGTAAATTGAATGAGTTCATAGTGGCCGGTGTCGAACTGAGCCGATAATGTAAGCTCCAGTAGTACCGGATCGGCATCCTGCTGTGACATGGACAGAGCAAGGGCCACGGCGTTGTCTGAATTTTTCAAATACAACTGCTGTTCCAGATAAGCTTTTGCGGACAAACTGCTGACACCCAGTGTGCCGCACAGGACTAATGTCATGAGGAGAAAGAGTGCTAGCCACAGTTGCTTATAGACAGACATGGTAAAGCTCCGTTGTGAATGAAAGGCATTTCCAGCCGGTTTTAACCCAGACCATCTTGTTTCATACGTTGCAGTAGATCACGCCATTTAGACAGTTTAGCATTTGGGCTTTTAGATGTCGGTTTAGTTGTGCTGCCCACCCACAACTGCTCGCTATTAAACCCAAATACCGGGGTGAGGTCTGGCCTGCGCGAAGCCGGACGAATGGCCATTATCAGGTTGTCCAGAATCAGGGGGTCGGCTGTGGGTTGTGGGTAGTATGCCAACACCATATGCGCCACTTTTTCCTTGCTATAGGGGCCGCCGAGACGAGCCCGAACGTAGGTGATGCGCAATTTCTCCACATCCACACCGGCCAGTAACAAGGTCGCGTACTTGGCGATACTGAAATCTTCACAGTCTCCCTGGCGACGCCCCATAGTCTCCAGTGGAGTCGCCCAGTAATCTTCCTGGCCCCAGGTCTGGAGGTCGTCTACAAATTTGATGCGGGTATTGAAAAAATCGTTTACTCGAATGATTTTGTCTGCATCCGGGAGTGTGTTGATGCTCTCTATTAGCGTGCGCCACTGCTCCACGGTATCGGCCGCCTGTCGCCCATATCGTGTAAAAGCGAGGTTTTGGAGCCGCTGCAGGTCGGTGCTGGCGAATACCAGGCTGCAAACCACTAATGCGATGGAGATTAGCCATAGGCTTGCATTTTTAGCTGCCTTTTTTTTAGGGCAGGAGTACATCGGTTATCAATCGGAAAACTAGCGCCATGCGCTCATTATCACCATAATGAGTTACTTTGCACGTTTATGGGTGTTTCTTTGGTTTTCTGGTATATTGAATTCTGACGGGGACAATACCGCTTGTGGGTTGTTCTCCTGTTTTGTGACGTAATTCCTCGTAATTTTATAAAAATTATTTAACTATGGAACATATTACGTTGGGGTAATTGTAACCTTGACTTAAAGGAATGCTGGCGGGGATTTTTCCTCCCAGCTGTATTGTAGGGGCGTATGTAATGAGAACAACATTTAGGCTGTTGGCCCCAATTGCGCTTGCGCTTGGGGCAGTTTCGCCGACGGTAAGTGCCGAGCCGATAACGGAATTCCGTCAGGCAATTATTCAATCTGTTTTGTCCAATCCTCGAGTCAATGCCAGCTGGTATAACTTCGAGGCCACCCGCGAGGCCCAGAGCGTGGCACGCGGAGGTTATTATCCCAGCGTGGATGTAACCGCCGATGTTGGACGGGAAGAGCGCGATACACCGCTGATTGATACCGGGGACTATAGTCGGGACGCCGCTCGTTTCTCCATTACCCAAATGCTGTTTGATGGCTTCGCGACCCGCGAGGAAGTTGCGCGACTGGGTTATGCCAAGTTGTCCCGTTATTATGATTTACAGCGCGCGTCTCAGGAAATTGGTTTGGAAGCTGCGCAGGCCTATGTAGATACCGTGCGGTATCAGAAGCTGGTGATTTTCGCCGAGCAGAACTATGTGGTTCACCGCCAGATTTACAACAAGATTGCCGAGCGAACCGGCGGCGGCGTGAGCCAAGGTGTTGACCTCGAGCAAGCCGAGAGCCGCATCGCACTCGCGGAGTCCAACTTGCTGACCGAAGTGACTAATTTGCACGATGTTCGCACCCGCTTTCAGCGTATTGTCGGTGATTTACCTGCAGATGACCTGGAAATGCCTTCGGTGCCCACCGGCATGATTCCAGAGCTGCGGACTTCGGCGCTTAATCTTGCCTATCAACAAAGTCCCGAAATCAACGCGGCGATAGAGAATTTGCGGTCCACTCAATCGGCTTTGAATGCCACCAACGCGCCGCTGATGCCGCGCATTGATCTGCGTTATCGCAATGAAATCGAGCATGACACCGATGGCTTTGATGGCCGCTACGATGAGGAGGCGATTGAACTGGTGTTTAGCTATAACTTGTTCAGGGGCGGCGCCGACAGTGCCCGCAAACGCGAATATTACAATCGGTACAATGCGGCGATTGAAGAGCGCAAGCAGGCCTGCCTGAATGTCAGGCAGAATGTCACCATTGCATTCAACGATGTAGAAGCCCTGGAAGACCAGGTGATTTACCTCGATAGAAGCCAGCAGGCACAGGATCGCACTCGCCGGGCCTATCGCGATCAGTTTGATCTGGGACAGCGCACCTTGCTCGACCTGTTAGACAGCCAGAACGAATACTTTGATACCCAGCGTGCCTACGTCGAGGCGCGGGCCAATTTGCTGATCTCCCAGGCGAGCACCCTGGCCAATATGGGCTTGTTGTTGACCGCCATGGATGTCGATGGCTTGAATGCGGAAAAAATTCGGGAATTGGATTTGGATTTATCCCGGGGGGATGATGAAAATGGGCAGCCGCTTTGCCCTGCTGAAGCGCCCGAGGCAATCAAGATAGATAAGGACGCTTTGTTCGCCAGCCTGATGGCTGACAACGATCGCTATCGCGATGCGGGCGACAACAAAATCGCGCTGGAGCTGCAAGTGCAGTTTGCACTTAATTCCTCGATTATCTCCAACAGCTTTGACGACGAGATTGCCAATGCGGCGGTCTTCCTGAAGGCGAACCCCGCTGTCACTGCGGTGGTTGAAGGACATACCGATACCACCGGTACGCCTGAATATAATCAATGGTTGTCTGACCGGCGGGCCAAGGCGGTTCTCAAAATGCTTGTTGAGGATCACCAGATAGACCCCAACCAGGTTACCGCAGTGGGATTCGGTCAGGATCGCCCCGTGGCGGACAACGACACCGGAGCCGGTCGCGCGCGCAATCGTCGGGTAGACTTGGTATTGGCGGCGCCGGAGTAGTTATAAACGACTGCTGTAACACCCTTGTTTTAAAGCGTAGTGGCTGGTGCGCGAAGCCCAGCCCGCACGCTACACCGAACAAGCACAAATCCGGCTCATGTGGCTATAGGCCAGGCCGGATTCTTCGTGCCACTGATTAAAACATTGCTGAATTAAGGTCAGC
>SMVB01057567.1_pt1 | contig 14028 bp, 11 predicted proteins | sample 2456461 | NCBI WGS metagenome assembly SMVB01 (sample SAMN11095934, study PRJNA526329) | marine sediment metagenome | biome: Marine sediment; feature: Surficial sediment; material: Deep marine sediment; isolation source: Hadal surficial sediment | place: Pacific Ocean | collected 2014-05 | depth... | reverse complement strand
TAAAGTCCAAATGGTATAAGCAACAGCCGTATTACTCCAGTCGTGGTCCGATGCAATAAACGGAGCTGCCAAACTGAGGGGCCAGTATAAAAAAAGCGACGCCGTGTATCCCCCGTCGCCACCACCGTAAGATTCCGGAAGCCATCGAGGGAGCCCCTCGAAGCATAATTGGAGTACGAGGAGGATTACAATTCGCACACGAACTGTTCCGGTAGGGTAACGCCACCATACCAGGGCGGCGAGGGAGAAATACACGACCCAAAGCCCGTGTCCCCAAAATCTCAATCCCCAATAGAGGCCGTTGAAAACAACCAGGGCTAAGACGAGGTAAAGCACCTGGCCTAACGGCTGTTTGGCAAAGCGTCTGGCCTTATTGAACTTCACTCGTCTCGTGATGGTCATGGTCGATTACTGATAGCTCCACGCCCGGCTCTTAAACGTGTCCAAGCGAACCAGCCCGATGTAATGAACAATAAGACCGCTATGACAATGGGGATGCGATCCGAGAGACTTGCAGCACTCAGGAGCGCCGTGAACAGAATCACGGCCCACCAAGCGCTCCAAACCAGCGCAAGCAAAAAACCGACGCGCAGTCTCAATAGAAACAGAACGACCACCACAATACCGATGCCGATGGCGGCCCGGGAGAAGAAAATAGCCGCAGTGTCTTGCAGTTTGAGAAAGGGTCCGATTTGCAGTTCCATGTTCGCTTCACCGCCTGAGGTCACCATGGCCAAAAATGCGGTCGTGAAAGCCAGCCAAACAGCACAAAGAACCAATCCAGCTACGTTTCTCCAATTTGTCGGTATGGTATGCTTTCAACCCCCGTTTTTCATTTATCGTGTTTCTCGGCCCCACGGGCTGTGCCAAGCTCAATCTCTCGTATGTGTTAATAGCAGCCCTTCTATGGTCGTGCGGAATAACTGATCGGGGCTCTTGTCCTGACTGTACACTTCGAGGAACAAGATTGCCGATCGCGCTACGATTTGAGCGCTATAAATAGCATTTCCGTTGCGGAGGTCGCCGGACCGTTCAAGGATTCGAAGTTTTCCCCTTAGCGCATCGGAAAACTTGGTATGGAGGTCCTCGATGAGGAAGAAGTACTTCATGTCAAGTTTCATCGTGATCGCTAAAGCCTGAGGATATTCATGCCACAAGGTTAGATAAATATCCGCAATACCTCTGGCCGTTTTGTATGCGCTATCCGTTTTCAGAGCGCTTAGCTCCTTTATCCCTCGTTCGAAGACCGGCCTCACAATGTCCGACAGCAAATCATCCTTACTGGCAAAGAAGGTGTAAAAAGTCTTCCTCGCGATTTCTGCGGCTTCTACGAGTTCATCGATGCTCACAGCGTCCGGGCCCTTGGCCGCGAACTTTTCAATAGCCACTTCCATAAGCCTCTGCCGCATGCGATCTCGGCGGTTCGTTATCTTGTGACTTCGCGGCCTGACCTGTGTCTTTTGCACGATGGACTTTCCTGTGAAATTCTGGATTTTTTCTAATTATACACTATGTTGTTTAAAATGATATGGTATAGTATAAAAGTAAATTGTCTGGTTCATTTTCTGGTTTCTGCGTCATTTCGCTTTGTGCTGCTTGGGGTCCAGGCAGCGAAAAATAGGGTGGCTTGCTCGATGATTTTACCAAGGAGAGGAACTCAGCTTGGCCAGTAAGATGGAAGATTTCGGTTTTCTTTTGTCGAAAACCTTTGCCACCACGAAAAAGACCAAGCGCGAATGGCCTTATGTGCCGGGCAAGTATTTCGTGCTGGATCCATCCGCACCGGTAGCCGTTACAACATTAGGTAGCGTGGCATTGGCCAAGGAGATCAGCGAGGCGCGGCCATCCGGACTCTGCATTGTTGGCAAAGTTGAGACTGAAAACATTGGCATTGAGAAGATCATACAAAATGTTCTCTCTAATCCAGCTATCCAGTTCCTGCTCTGCGTTGGACAAGAACCCCCAAAACATCTGACGGGTGCAAGCTTGGCTGCGCTCTTTGAAAACGGAGTCGATGAGAAAAAACGCATTATAAAGTCGCCTAGCATGCGGCCGGTGCTGCCCAATACAACGCACGAAGACATCGAAGCCTTCAGGCAACGAATCGAAGCTGCCGTCATGATCGGCTGCACAAACGTATCGGAGATTTGCGCAAAAGTTGAGGCTCTGGCAGCGCGTGCGAAACCTGGACAGGCTGGGCCTTTGGCGCTTGAAGGTACTTTGTCTCAAAACGTAATACCCCCCGAGGAAATGGAAACCATTCAAGTGCGCCGCCATGACCCCCAACGGATAAAATTAGACAAGGCTGGATACTTTGTCATCAACGCCGAGGACCGGGGATTGGTTGTTGAGCACTATAGCTACAAGGAGGAACTTTTGAGAGTGATTGAAGGAGATAGTGCTCGAGATATTTATTTGACTATCATTGAGAATGGTTGGGTCACGAAGCTCGATCATGCTGCCTATCTGGGCAAGGAATTGGCGCGGGCCGAGCTAAGTTTGCAAATGGAATTCGATTTTACTCAAGACGGTGCATAACACCGATAAAGCTCATTCTAATCATCAGCAATGGGCTTGCGCCGATGATATACGCAGAACGCTAATGTAGGATTAAATGCACATCAACGCCTTACATAAATGGCAACATCCGCACGTCTTCGATCAAGACCAAGTTACAATCGAACCCGGTCCGTATCATTGCTAAGCAGCAAACCGGCATTTGGCACAAAAGGAGCCAAGTTCAATGCTTCGAGCATTTTGCGTGTTGTGCAAACAGCGGCTGAAGTTACAGGCAATCCGAGTTTATCTTCGACAATTGGGATTGCAGACAGGGATGGCATCTGTACGCAAGCGGACAGCACAACAGCATCCGCACCTTCGATATTGAGCCGCTCTACATCCTTCACCAAAGCCAACGGGTCACGCGCGCCCACTTCAAGGTTATCCGAGATCTCCAGCGCGATACTGTCAATAACCTCAATACCTTCACCCTCTATATATTGCACTACGAGATCGGCCAAAGGACGCATATAGGGTGTCACAATAGAAATCCTCTGTGCCTGGAGTGTTTTGAGCCCATCTATCAATGCTCCAGCCGAGGTGACGATCGGCGCTGATGAACCCGCTTCTGACGCCGCCTTGGCGAGATTTACTTCGCTTTGTCGATGATACCCTTGGCCCATGCTCATAATGGCAACCAGGCAGGCATAGCCCAGCACGTCCACACGCGCATCGGCGAGTTCGACCGCACAGCGGAGGCTCTCACGGTCCATCGCTTCAAGCTCGTCTTTTGTGACCTTCCGCATGCGCATGCGAGAGGAGTGAAACGTAAATTTTTCTGGGTAAATGGCTTCCCTTGCCCGAAGCATGGCGGGTATTTCGGTTTCCATGGTGATGTTGGAGCTCGGCACGATTTGCCCGATACGGTAAGTAGATTTTGTCATGACTTACTTCCAATGAATTGCATTAGAGCGCATTCAGGAGTGAAGACCGCAAGCAGGATCATGCCACGATTCTCTCCTTTGCAAAAACGGAATCGGGTTATTGATAAGGACAACTGGCTTCCCTTTAAATGGAGTGGCTCAATAGACCCCAAACCTATCCACACGGCGGGCGACGGGATCTTTATAGTTCAGGCGTAAGGAAGAGGTTGAGCCTGTTTATATCCATTGTTCAAACAAGGACATGCTTGTCCTATCTAAGTTAAGGCGTAATTAAGTTTCGCTCTTTCTTTTGGCCGCGGTGTTTAATAGCCAATCAAAATAAGGCGTTTCTGCAACAAGCGGCGCATTATGTTTAATCAATGGATAACATTTCCGGATTGAACGGCGCGGACGGCCATTTTCATGACGAAAAGAATCACAGCAAGAGCCTTCATTGCGCTGATTATTTTAGTGCTAAATGTGGCAATAGTATTTGCCCAGACGGAGCCGGTTGATGACACAGCAGTGGATGTCTATCCCGCTGATTATTTTGACAAATTTTCTCCAGTAACGGCTGCCGAAATGCTCGAACGGATTCCTGGCATCTCGTTCATTCTTGAAAATGGCACCGGCGGCAGCCGGGGTTTCGGCACGAACCGCGATCGCATTCTCATTAACGGCCGTCGCATATCGGGCAAGGAGACGGTGGGAAGTGTTGTCTTAGAACGTATCGCGGCCGACCAAGTGGATCGAATTGAAATTATTCGAACAGGCTCCACCGCGGCTGAAAATCGAACATTGGACACCCAGGTCAACATTGTGCTTAAGACGGTCGAACAAGGCACAGGCACGTGGGATGTCTCAGTGACCCGTTTTAAGGGCAATAATTGGCGGCCCGGGGGCAAGCTCACATATGCGGGCGGTTTTAATAATATAGATTATTCAATTGCACTTAAAGCAGACCCTAGATTCCGAAACCGGACCCGTGTGGAAAACGTGTTTCTACCTGATGGGACATTGACGGAACTCTCTTTTGATCAGCAAACGTCCAAGCGAACGGATCTATCTGCGTCTGGAGATTTGTCCTTTGAGTGGAACCGCGGCGATGTCTTTCGGCTGAACGGGATTTATATCGACAGAAGACAAGACGCATCAGAGAAAGAGTTTATTTTTGCGTCACTCGGCCCGGGAACGTTCGTTTTAGAAGGAATCGAATTCGAGGAGGATGAGCGGCCGGATTTCAAGTGGGAAATTGGCGGCGATTATGAACGTCCCCTGAGTAGTTCACTCAAATTTAAGCTGCTCGGACTGCACAATGTAACATCGCGTGAATTAAAGGAATTGAGCGGAGATATTCTCGCCTCCGGACCTATGGTCACGGGCAAGACATTCAGTAAACGTGCATCCACAGAAAGTATCATTCGCACCGCTCTTGCATGGCAAATATCGGATATCCATAAGTTAGAATTTGGAGTGGAAGGTGTCATCAACACTCAGGATTCTAAACTTGAGATTTTTCGTTTGATGGGTGACGAATTTGTCTTGTTGGATGTGGCCCTCAGCGACTCCAAGGTACAGGAGAAAAGAGCCGAAGCCTTTCTCGTTCATAATTGGAAAGCGCACCGCAATCTGAGATTACAAAGTGCCCTCTTCGCTGAATTCTCGGAGATTTCCCAAAAAGGTGCGGATATTGATGTGAGTAGGTCCTTCAACTTCATCAAGCCCGCTTTTGAAATGCGCTTTGATGCCTCGGATCGCGACAAACTGCAATTATCGATCGCGAGAGAAATCAAACAGCTCAGTTTTTCGAATTTTGTGGCCTCGGTAGATGACGATTTGGATTTATTGGAAGAGGGCAATCCGGAGATTATCCAAGAGAAAGCTTGGGCGGTCAAAACCATTTGGGATCACAAACTGCGTAACGATGGAAGTTCGATCCGGACATTTTTATTTTACGACTACGTTGAAGATGCAATTGAAGAGGTGGCTCTCGGGGATACAGACAAAGGGACAGCCGGAAATATAGGTAACGGCCACCGTTACGGTTTTGCAATGGAACTCAGTCTCAAACTCGATTGGCTCCATCTGCCTGGTGCTATACTCGAGGCAAAATACGAGCGTGAGTGGTCGAGCATTACGGATCCATTTACCGAAAAGAAGCGCCGTCTCAGTTTTTCAAAGCCCTATGAGTATAGCGTCGAGTTCCGACAGGACCTGACAAAGTGGCATCTATTTTATGGAATTTCTTATGAGAAAGGGGGTCAATTACTGGATTTTGAAATTAACGAGATTCGAACGCTCAAGAACGAGGCAGAGGTTGACGCCTTTATCGAGTATAAATTCCCCAACAATTGGCGACTTAGGTTAGAAGGCCGCAATCTATTGAATGCGGAAGACACGAAGGTGAGAGAGCGTTTCATGGGCCGTATTTCGAGTGGCATATTGGAGCGCACGGATATTCGCCATAGTCTTGAAGGGAGAGAAGTCCAGTTAAGCTTGAGTGGGCAATTCTGAAGATTGTTGGTCTGTAAGCCTCATGCCTGTTTCTGGCTGAGACTGTTGAAAGACTATTTTTTGACGACCGACATGAAATATTGATTCGCGAAAAATGTCTGCGGCGCAACAATGATTCGCCTTTCAGCGCTGCAGCTCGCGGATCTCGTCGAGATCTTTGGGCGGCTCTCGCCACAGATCCAAGCCGGGCTCCGTCTCAATCACGGTCCGTATGGATTGGGGAAGATCCTCGTAGGCATCGTAGCGATAAAGCCATGCGTGCTGGGTGTTAAAACCAGGACCCATCCATGGGAAATTCGGTGAGTACTTGGCCCATACGATTTGATATCGAGGCTCCGCACTGCCTTCGGGGAGAATGAGAAAATCGTATTTTTCCCAGGCCTGAACCACCGGTGAATTGATAGGGACCGGCATCGTTATGACGGTGAGGTCTCCCACCTTTCGGACTTCGTTTTCTTCACCACCTGAAAACTTGAACAACTTATCTCCGGAGCCGGATTCAATATCGAGCCTCAAGACGTCACCATCAAGCGAAGCCGTAAAATATTGGTAGTCGAAGCTACGGAAGTTAATCTTTCCGGTTTCGTCGCGCATCAGTTCGTTGGTTTCGGGATCGCGGAACACGATAAATTTACGCGTGTACATATGAGCCAGGGGCACATTCGGGTCGGGCCGGTGAAGCCGACCCAGATCGACACCTTCGAGACGGGCGAGAATCTTACCGTCCGGATAACTGCTGATGACCCCCAATCCATACCAATAAATGGGATCTCCAGTGCCAATCCGCATTTCGACAAATTCTTCAAAGGTCTCTCGATCAAATCCATTTCGAGTTACCGTCGGCGTCAGTCTCGCATCTCTGTCTATGGCATCTTCCTCCTTATAGTCGTTTGTCCCGGTGGTAGCCGTAGTGAAATTAGTGTCGGCGGCATATGTGGTACCGGCCGAAACCATCGTCCCAATTATTGCCGCAGCGAAAAAGACGACAGCGAGAAATCGGCCCATTATGATCCTTCCTTTATGGCTGAGTTTACCCCACCTACACGGCATTCTAACCGATATTTCTCAAATCGAGACCGGGAAATATTGTGCCCGCCAAAATATTATCCACATCCGATTTCATTAGTCGAGCCGTTCGCCAGATTTAGCCGCAACCTCCAGATTTGAGGAATTTCATAGCGGTATGGTTTTTCCGTTCTATACTAGATGTGGAAAAACACAGAAAAAGGGCAGGGGATCAACATGAGCGCTAAACCTTCACAGAAACTGTTAGATCTATACGACCTATATGCCCACGGTTTGATTAGTCGACGAACATTCTTCAAGCGCCTCTCACAGTATGCTGTTGGCGGAATGACGGTCGCCGCCCTCGCGGAGACACTCCTGCCGAAATACGCTGAGGCGCAGCAGATATCAGATGGTGATGGGCGTATTCATGGTGAGACTATCGAATATGCTTCACCGAAAGGTGCAGGAACAATGGGCGGCTACCTGGTTCGTCCTTCCAACGCCGGCGAAAAACGTCCGGGCGTCGTCGTCATTCACGAAAATCGCGGGCTAAATCCGTACATTGCCGATGTTGCGCGCCGTGTTGCGATTGAAAATTATCTGGTTTTGGCCCCTGACGCATTGTATCCGCTCGGCGGGTATCCCGGTAACGATGATGATGGCCGCACCCTGCAGAGACAACGAGACCGCAATGAGATGCTTGAGGATTTCATCGCGGCGGTCAACTATCTACAAAATCATGAAGATTGCACCGGGTCTGTCGGTTGTGTCGGATTCTGTTTCGGCGGCGGCATTGCAAATTCGCTGGCGGTACGCGTGCCGAATTTGGCAGCTGCGGTGCCCTTCTATGGTATCGGTCCCGCAACGGAGGACGTCTCCAAGATTAACGCGCCGTTGTTAATTCACCTTGGCGAACTGGATACGCGTGTCAATAGTGGCTGGCCAGCTTATGAATCGGCATTGAAGGCCGCCAAAAAAACCTATACCGCCTATATCTATCCGGGCGCCAACCACGGCTTTCATAATGACACGACACCCCGCTACGACGAAGCTGCTGCGAAATTGGCATGGCAACGAACTATTGAATTTTTCAATCGGCATTTAGGTTGATATTTAGGCCAAAATTCTTCCGGCCACGTGTCGGAAATGTGGCACTCTGGACCTGAATAGCAATAAAGCGGCAGGTTCTGTTTTGCCGCTTGATCCCCCGCAATTAGCCCATTTTGTTGCGGGCACAACCTTCGAGAAGGCGCCATAATCTGCCCATACACTCTATGGAGGGAACCATGCGAGCAGTAATAAAACGATTCTTGGACGACGAAATTTCAAGACGGAATTTTATGACGGAGATGGCGACCTTAGGGGTTTCTCTTGCCGCTGCGGAAGCATTCGTCAATGGCCTTGTTTCCGATGCTCAGGCCCAAGAGGAAGTCGAGTCTGAGTTGGTAAGAGAGGTCACGGGCAATGGAGCGGATCTTTTGATGGAGTCGTTCTTAGAAGCCGGTGTGAAAAATATTTTTCACGGGTGCGGCGCGGGGACGAACCGTTTCTTTGATGCCATTGTGACAAGACCCCAGATCAAAAACTTTCTTGCCACCAATGAAGGACAGGCGGTGGCCATGGCGGAAGGCTATCACATTGCGTCGGGAGGAAAGCTCGGCGTTGTCATCATTCCCAAGCCCGGCCTCGGCAATGCGGCCGGCAATATTTACAATGCGCTTGTCGATCGATCTTCTCTGGTGATCTTAACGGCGCGGGAAAGTGGCAAGTTCTCCGAACGGGAGGGTGATATTGAACAGGTGGATTGGCAGGAGGTTATGGATCCCTTTATGAAGTGGAGCTACCGGATGCACCGCTTAGAACGGGTTCCTGAATTTACGAGGCGGGCGATCAAACTGGCCCAGACGCCACCGGGCGGGGTCACTTTTCTGCAAATGAATGAGGACCTTTATAAACAGGAGGGTACCGTCAAAATCTTCCCCCAAAGTAAGTTCCATGTGTCCGCAAAAATAAAGCCCGATTCTGAGGCCATCATGCGGGTGGGACGGCTGCTGCTTGAGTCGACAAATCCATTAGTCACCGTTGGGTTTGAAGTGACCAAAGCGGGTGCTGGGGAAAAGATGATCGAGCTGGCGGAACTCTTAGCCCTGCGGGTCAGCGCGGGCTTGACGGGCTTTGCTGATTTTCCGACGAACCACCCCCTTTATTTGGGAAGTTATTCGCCTTGGGCGCGATACAACAGAGACGCGGACCTTTTCGTGAGCATTGGTTCTCAGCTGCCCGATGAAGGCAGTTACGCCCATCGTGGTCCGCCACCGCGGCAAGCAAAGACGGTTCATATCTCGCTCGAGCCCAAAACACTGGGCATCGCTTATCCTACCGAGGTGAACATCGTGGCCGATGTGAACGAAGCGATCACGGATCTAATCGAAGCGGTCAAGAGCCTGGCAACCAAGGACCGCATTAAAAAGATAAGAGACGAAAGATACGACAACATAAGGACGTATACGGAGCAGCAGCGACAGAGGAGATGGCAGGCGGTGAAGAAATCGTGGGATCAAGTGCCGATCACGAACGCCCGCGTTTCCAGTGAATTGAATGAGCTGCTTGACGATGACGCCATTATTGCAAGTGAGTCGGCCCGTGGGGCGCTCGATTGGATCGACCTTGGACCCGGATACCGGACCAGAATCAGCAAATCAGGCTCCGGCGCATTGGGTTGGGCAACAGGTGTGGCCCTTGGAGCCAAACTTGCCAAACCCGATACACAAGTTGTCGCCATAACCGGCGACGGCGCGTTGATGTTTCAACATAGCCTTTGGGGCTTATCGCGGCATAATGCTCCGGTTATCGTGATCGTTTGCAACAATCGCTGCTATGAGGCAACGAGGGCGCCGAATTGGACGAGTGGTGGACCCCAAGTTGAGATGCAAAAAGACATGTTGAACTATTTGGGCGATCCCGACGTGGATTACGCGATTCTCGCAAAGGCTTATGGCGTAGACGGCGAAGTCGTGGAAGATCCATCAGATCTGAGACCAGCCATAACGCGGGCCATAGAGGCAACCAAGGATGGCAAACCCTATCTCCTTGATGTGTTGACCGAGCGCTGGGGGCCGGGCGGCGAGCTAACCTGGCATCCCGATACCTCCATTGCGGCTATAAGGACGCAAAGGGGTTAACTGAAAGATGGGAGCGGACGGCGTCAAAATGAAGAATTCTCACTTGACCATGATGGCAATCGCCATGGTGGTGATTGCGTCGGTGCAATTTTTTGTGCCGAGAACAAGTGCCAGTGAAAACTAGAGCGTTTTCAGGAAAAGTGGACCCGGTTTTCCGTCCGAAAACGCGACCAAACTGGGAATCTAGAGCATTTTCATGAGTCAATTAATCTTGGAAATGCTCTAGCAGCAGATTCACTGTGATTCCGTAATGGTTACCGTTTGCCCGGGACTTAAATCCTCCAAGTGTTGTATAGCACCGCTAGGCCAAAAGACTTCAATGGAATCAACTGAGTCCCTCTTGCCCAAACCAAAGATCAGCGTGGGATCGTCCGCTGAATTATAGCCATTGGCGCTGAAAAGTTCCCGCACCTGTTCCAAATCACCTGCAACCAGTTTGACTCTTGCGTTGTAGGCGTTGCGGTTACTCTTGGTGCCCACTAACTTCACTTTGATCCAATTATTATCGTTGCCCTTGTTCAGGAACAACCGGTTCGTTTGTGGTTCAGATATGCGCTTGCCTTCGTTGTAATAGGTGCGATTGGTGACGAAAATGTCGGGGAAGCCGTCATTGTTCACATCGCCTGAAGATACGCCGGTGCCGATACCGTTTCCTTCGGCGCCAGAGCCTTCGGTTATGTCGCTAAACGTTCCGTCACCGTTGTTTCGGTACAGCACGTTTCGCCCCGGTGTCGGTGCCACGTAATATTGAGAAAATGGGTTACCGGTAGGAATGATATCGTTGATGAGGATATTGGCCGGCCCACCGTTATTGACGTAGATGTCCAAGAAACCATCGTTGTCGAAGTCGGCCATGGTGCAGCCTCGCCCCCCACCCATATCGCCTGTGCCTGAGCTAAAGGTAATGTCTGTAAACGTGATTGTACCTGTTTCAATGATGTCGTTGCGAATGAGCCGGTTGGCTTGATCGGCGTTAACCAGATACACATCCATATCGCCATCATTATCGATGTCGCCTACACAGGTTCCGTCAGTGTTCCCCGGATTGAGAAATGCAGTTCCGGACGGCGGTTGACGATTCTCCGTAATATCCGTGAAGGTTCCATCTCCATTGTTATGGAACAGGAGATTGATCTCGTGCTCGTTCGAAACCAAAAGATCGACCCGTCCATCGAGATCGAAGTCGAACCAAGCTCCATTCCCCTGAGAATCAGCCCTGTAAACTTTGCCGAGAATTCCGACGCCGGCTTCCTTGGTTACTTCCGTAAACGTGCCGTCGCCGTTATTCCTGAACAATGCAATATCGAGGTCGTCATCGGAGGATCTATGAAGAACGTCGAGAAAACCGTCATGATTGTAGTCAGCCCAGGCAATCCCTGCGCCTGTACCACCAATACCGCCGACTCTAGCATCGTCTGCGTTTCCTTTGCGCACAAGACCGGCTGATCGGGTAACGTCTTCGAAATGGAGCTCGCCTGTTTCTACTAAGAGATTCTTGTATAACTTCGTCGGCACTTGCTGATCCGCAGGTCGGCGATAGCTTCCCATGGTCGCAATAATTAGATCTATATCCCCATCATTATCGTAATCGCCCCACGAGACTCCCCGGCCTTGGCTTCCTTCGGCCGCCACGCCTCGTTCAATTGCGACATCGGTAAAGTGGCCCGTGCCGTCATTTTCCCAAAGCCGGTTGCGAAGACCGGAAATCGGATCACTCGCCGATACGTATATATCCACGTCGCCGTCGTTATCGTAATCGCCAAACGCACCACCTGCGGCGTTCACACCCAGATCTGCAATGCCCGCTTTTTCGCTTACGTCCTCAAACTGGATTTGTGCCTGGGCGTTTGCCATGGGAAATAACAACAGAAAGACTAAAAGGTTGCGCATGTCCGTCTCCTTCGGTGACGCCCTCGTGATTATTATAGGGCGTGTCCAAGTTCACATAGGCCTTCACACGATGACAATATCACCAGCTCATATCATTAGGCCCGGCTTAAACTAACCTGAAAGGTGATCTTATGGTGTCCCTATCACTTATTCCATCCCCATAAATTCTTACCCAACTCGGCCATAGATCTTGTCATTGTCTCGGATCAGATATCTCGGTGCCGTATCCCAGGGAAATGATTCAACGATCTGACGTGCCGTCCATTCAGCCGTATCCCAATCACCAATCAGGATCATGCCACGATTCTCTCAGCTCAAAATATTGAATCGGGTTTATGGTAAGGACAGGTGTTGAATTTCGGCCAATTGCTTTTGAAAATAACATTGGGGACAATGCACCTGGACGATCTATACTCGAACATCCACCCCACCTGCTTTTGAGCCTTTTATGTTTATCACCGTTTCCGTCTTCATTGCCTATCTGATTGTTCTTGCGGCCTTGGCCATCTGGTGCCGTCGCGAGACAGGAACGTTGAGTGGTTTCTTTTTAGCGGAACGGAAACTGCCGTCGTGGGTCATCGCTTTTAGTACCAACGCCACAGGTGAGAGTGGTTGGCTCCTACTGGGCTTGACGGGTATGGGTTATGCGGTCGGGCTGCAGGCGTTCTGGGTCGTTGTTGGCGAAACAATTGGCATTTCGCTCGCTTGGATTCTCGTTGCGCGACGGCTGAAACGCCTCAGCGATCAAACAGACTCAATCACTGTGCCCGATGTTTTGGCAGCGCGATTCAACGATACAAGACATGTCCTTAGGGGTCTCAGCGTTATCATCATTTTATTGATGGTCGGAGCCTATGTCGCAGCACAAATGGTAGCAACCGGTAAGGCATTCAATAGTTTTATTGGTCTCGATTATTCCACGGCCGTTATCCTCGGAGCAATTATTACAATTACTTATACGTTTGTTGGGGGATTCAAGGCGGTCGCGTATACAGACGTTGTTCAGGGTGTACTGATGCTGGCGGGACTGATTTTTGTTCCCATCGTCGCCATTCTTTCGCTCGGGGGGTGGGACAGTTTTTGGAGCCAATTACACGACATCGATCCAACTCTATTAAGTTTCTGGGGGCCTCAGGCAAGTGGTCTCCCAGCATGGATTGCAATCATCAGCTTTCTTGCCATAGGCCTGCCGTTTCTTGGCGTTCCTCAGCTCATGGTTCGGTTCATGGCGGCCAGAGATGAAAGAGAAATAGTCAAAGCCAGTGTTATTTCGGTGCTGGTCATTTTTGCCTTTGGCACCGGTGCTGTTTTGGCGGGTATGGCAGGCCACGCCCTGTTTCCTGGACTTGAAGACCCGGAAACCATTTTCCCCTTACTCTCGCGCGAACTCTTTCCACCGATCATTACCGGTCTGCTCATGGTGATAGTCCTGGCGGCGATTATGTCTACGGTTGATTCGCTTCTGATCTTGGCTTCGTCCGCAGTGACGCGCGATTTCCTGCAAAAGATCTGGAAAATCGGAAAGAGTGACCATGTGTTGGCAAATTACGGGAAAGTCACGATTCTGATCATCGGCATAGGGGGCGCAATCTTTGCCCTTTTTGAGAGCCCGGTAATTTTTTGGTTTGTCCTGTTCGCCTGGTCCGGCTTGGGGGCGGCATTTGGCCCAGTCATTCTATGCGCTCTGTTTGATAGAAGAACGACCCTCGCGGGGGCCTTTGTGGGAATGCTTGGGGGCTTCGTTACAACCATGGTCTGGGTATTGGCTTTCAAAGGCAAGACTTATGATCTTTACGAAATGATTCCGGGCTTTCTCGTGGGGTTGTTGTTGACCGTGATTGTCAGTCGTTTAACTCGAATATCTGCTTAGAGTGTTTCCAGGAAAAGTGGATACCGGTTTTCCGTCCGGAAACACGACAAAACAACACCTTAGGGTCCGGTTTTGATTCTATAAAAACCGAACCCTAGCGCTCGATAGTGTTGTAAAACTTGGCCGAGCACAGCGCGAATCT
>SMVB01011621.1_pt1 | contig 14029 bp, 13 predicted proteins | sample 2456461 | NCBI WGS metagenome assembly SMVB01 (sample SAMN11095934, study PRJNA526329) | marine sediment metagenome | biome: Marine sediment; feature: Surficial sediment; material: Deep marine sediment; isolation source: Hadal surficial sediment | place: Pacific Ocean | collected 2014-05 | depth... | reverse complement strand
CACCACCACTGAAAAAATCATCCATCACCGTTTTATTTTTGGGGTTCTTTTAGTTTTGGGATCGGTTTTTATTTTGTGGTCGCTGATGGGGTCGTTCAGTCCCGGTCGGATGATCACTTATTTGGCAGGCTCGATCAGCCACCAAAACCATCGCTGGTTGGAAACGGGACTGGAAATTTTTATAAGACTGATGGTGTTTGGCGCCTGGGCGGGTTTGATTTCCGGCATCACCTTACTGACCCGGCCCGACTGGTTCACCAGGTTCACCCAAAAATTGGACCAATCTTTTTGGGGCAAAAAAGAAACCTCGATAGCTTTGGACAAGTCCCACGACTCGATCGATGCCTGGGTTTGGAGAAACCACGTTTCCGTGGGCCTGGTTTTGTTGATTGGCTCCACCGGACTGCTGGTTTTCTGTGTACAGGCGTTGCTAAGTGGCGGCTTGAACTGACAAATTTCGGCCCATCCAGGGATAAATTTTGGACCCGGGTTTAACTCCATTGGTGCGAAAATTTTTTCAAATATCGGTGTAACTTATTGAATTATTTAATATTTTTTGTTTTAGAGGAAATTTTATGGAATTTTCCAAGAATGTTCCCTGTCGCCCAAATGGTTGGCAGGAAATAGCGTCATTTATTTATAACTATTTGAAAAAATTTGTTTTATGGGTTTTTTGGATTCTATTATATAATGGCATTAAAGTTGCCTGATTTGACTAAAACTACCGTTAATGTGCTTTTGATTTTGGGGATAAATTTAAAAACATTTGGGGAAGGGGTCTGAAATTATGATTAGGAAAATGAAAAATGAAAAGGGTTTCACTTTGATCGAGTTGATCATGGTGATCGTCCTGTTGGGTATCATGGCCGCCGTTGCCATCCCGACGTTCATTGATTTGAGTCAACAGGCCGAGGATGCCCGCCGGGATGGCGCTTATGCATCTTATTTAGGTTCCATTACCCTGTTGCATGCGCAATACCTTTTGCAAGGCACGACCTATGCTGAATCGGATGTAATCACCAATACGGTTGTCAGTGGCGGTACCGACTCTCAAGTGGCCGGTACTTTGACAGTCACCTGGGATGATGGTGTGGTGAACACTTATGGCTACACTGCCCAATCCGGCTTCACTGCGGCGGTCTTAACCAACCCGTAATGGTTAGACTGGTTTTCCCACCGGACTCAGCTCTTCGGGGCTGGGTCCGGTTTTTTAAGGGGCTTCAAAATATGATTAAGAAAATGAGGAATGAAAAAGGTTTCACTTTGATTGAGTTGATCATGGTGATCGTCCTGCTGGGTATCATGGCCGCCGTTGCCATTCCGACGTTCATTGATTTGAGTCAACAGGCCCAGGATGCCCGCCGGGATGGCGCTTATGCATCTTTTTTGGGTTCCATTACCATGTTGCACGCGCAGTATCTTCTGCAAGGCACAACGTATACGGAAGCGGATGTGATTACCAATACCACCATCAGCGGCGGTACCGACTCTCAGGTGGCCGGCACTCTGACCGTTACTTGGGATGATGCCGTGGTGAACACGTACACCTACACGGCACAAACCGGACTCACTTCCGCGCAGTTGACCAACCCGTAATTGTTTAACTGGTTTTTCTAAAGGACTCAGCCCTGCGGGCCTGGGTTCTTTTTTTTCTAAATTCAGAATTAAAAGCATTTTATCAATTGATGCTATATTGTCCTTTTATTTTTGAGGTCTTTGGCAGGCTAGGGACAAGCTTGCCAAAGTGTGACAGGATCACAGGATAACTCCACCTGGATCGGGATGCCCCGATCCTTCCTCCCCATTGGTAAGGGGAGGATACAGGAGGGGTGATTTGTCTTTTTGAGGAGCGATCCGCGACGAAGAATCGCTGTTTTCCAAACAACAACACTTTAAATCCCCGTTATGACTCCTAAAACTTCTTCATGGCTGGTTCCGGGAATCCTGATCGCTCTTTATGCAGTGGTCCGCACCCAGGGTCTCACCGCTCTGCCCATTTTTTCCGATGAAGCCATCTACATTCATTGGGCGCAGATCATCAACAGTCAGCCCGCCGAATTTCTCATCTCCAAGGTGGATGGCAAGCAACCGTTGTTCTTCTGGCTGAATGCGGTGACGCTCAATTTTTTTGCCGATCCGTTGCTGGCGGGCCGGAGTGTTTCGCTGGTGGCTGGAGGCGCGTCGGTTGTGGGCATTTTCTTGATTGGGCGAATTCTTTTTTCCACCGCCTCCGGTTTCATGGCTGGGTTGATTTATATTTTTTGCCCGTACATGTTTTTTTTCGACCGGCTCGCCCTGGTGGATGGCCTGCTTTCGGCATTGGGGATATGGGCATTTTTAGTGTCCCTGTATCTCGCCCTGGAATTGAAATCTCTGCAAATTGGATTCCGCTGGCTGGGAATTTTGTTGGGGCTGGCCTTGCTCACCAAAGCCACCGCCCTGCTGTTGTTCCCGGTGATGCTGGCAGTTTTATATTTATGGGACGTGCACCGCCGCCCCGAATTTTGGAAGCACCTGGCGACAGCCGGGTTCATCATTTTGGCGATCAATCTGGTGGCGTTTTTGGGCGGACCCGGGATCGGCGTTCAAGGCCGGGTGCCTTTTATCCATCAACCGGATTATTTTATTTCCCCGGCAGAGCTGATGAGTTTCCCTTGGTGGCTTTGGTTACGCAACGCCTGGGTGATCCGCGATTTTTATGTCTCCTATTTGACTGTGCCCGTGGTCATGATTCTGCTGGCCGGGATCGTTTATTTCATCCGGGAACGCGATCCAAAAGAAATGGCGCTTTGGCTCTGGTTCGTCATTCCCACCGGCGTGATCGTGGTCGTGGCCAACGGTTTTTTCTCCCGCTACATGGTCATGATGGTGCCGCCCTTGTTGTTGCTCACCGCGCGGACATTGGAACGCCTGGCGGCCTGGTTGGCACAAACCCTCACCAGCCGGTTGCATTGGGAGGTGAAAGGCGGCAAGCGAAACACCCTGCTGGCGATTCTGTTGATATTCACGTTATCACCCAGCGCAATGTTTGATTGGAAGTTGATGCGGGAACCGCGCACCGCGCCCTTGAATAAACTGGATCGCATCTTGTATATAGAAGGCGCGAACTCGGGTTATGGCGTGCGCGCGGCCGCCGAGTTTTTAAGGCAGGAAGCGCGTGCGTTCCAGGAGAAAAAGGGCTATGCGATGCCGCTGTTGGTGGCCACTTCACCCGGCAACCCGGCGGAAGGCGTCCTGGTTTATTTATGGAACGACCCAGCCATTCTAAAAGTTCCGGCCCATTGGTGGCCCCAAACCCGGAACCTCATTCCCAAAGAAAACCGGTTTTCCCTGCGGCCTTCCATTTACCAAAGTACGCCAGCCATCCGGCGGGAAGCGCACTTGCTCGATCACGCGCGTTTCATTTATCCCCACACAAAAATTCCTCAGGAAACATTTTTGCAGGACAACCCGAAATTCAAAAAAGTATGGAGTTTCATAAAACCCGATCCAAAATATTCAATCGACATCTTTAAAAACCACCAACCACTGCGAAAACGCGGCCCATGAAATCCTTGGGGTTCATTCTACCGGCTTACCTGGTGTCCCTGGTTTTCCTGGGAAGTGACAATCCTTACCTGCCCCTCAACCACAGCGATCCCGCATCCGTGCTGGGCGTGTTGGCGCTGTTGTTGCTGGTTTTCAATCTGCAAAAGTTAAAGTCGAAAACCGGCGAGGTGGTGGTGTTGTCTCCCCTCATTCTGGCATTGGTTTTTTTTCTGGGTTGGTTGGCGCTGGGTTACGGGTACACCGTGCGCCTTGATTTGAGTTATGAATGGATCGTTAAAAGCCTGTTTGCCGTGCCATTGGCGCTTGGAATGGTTTTATTTCTAAAGGATAAAAAACAGTTGCACGCCATTCTCTGGGTGCTGACCGGTTGTGCCAGTTGGGTCACTGTGCTTGGCATTTGCCAGCAACTTCAACCATCCTTAATCAAGATTTATAATCCCGCATTTCCTTCGCTCGCCATTTTTGAAAACACAAACCTGTTTGCCTGCTACCTGGTGATCTATTTTCCACTGGCGATTTACTTTTCAGGAATTCAAAAACGCGATTGGAAAAATTTGTCGCGGGGGTTACTTGTTTCTTAATCGTCGTGAATATTTGGTTTACAAATTCCATTTGGGGCATGGCCGTGGTTTTTGGTCAAACGCTGGCTGTGGGACTTTATTTGCTGGGAAGAAAAGGCTGGCGTGCCGCAAAAATTTTGGCGGGCGCGGTAGTGATGGGTGGCAGTGGTTTGATCGTTTATGCGTGGCAGGTCGGTGTTGCGGCGGGGTTTCCTCCGGCAATTTCCTACTGGGTCTTGATTCGTTTGGAGTATTGGCAGGCCGCCTGGAATATATTTTTAGACCATTGGGTCCTGGGAACGGGTCTCTTCACATTCACCAAAATTTATCCCGAGTATCAGGTCGACAAGTTTCAGATGCTGATGCATGCGCACAACCTGTACTTGCAAATAGCCGCGGAAGCGGGTTTGATCGGATTGGCACTGCTTCTATTTTGTATCGGTTTGCTGGGTTATAAAATGGTGATGCTGATACACCACGGCGAGCACCGGGAGACCGCTTTTTATCTAGCATTGGCATTGGCGGGATTTTTGACTCACAATCTGATTGATACTTTTTGGGCCAATGGTGGACTGCTTTTTTACTTTGTCTTGATGGTGTGTCTGGTGGATTTTTTGGATCGCAGTCGCCATCGGAAAATTCAACCGGGGTTATCGCATCGTCCGGCACTGGCTGTGGGGATGACGATGCTCATTTTGTTTTCTTCCTGGATGTTGGTTCAATATTACCGCTACGAAACTCTGGTCAACCGTGAGGTTTTCAAACAGCCCGGAATCGAGCAAGCGGCATCGGTTCTCTATCGGTCGGCCGCGTTGTGTGCACGGTGCAGTACGCCATATCTGCTGATGGGTAATTTTTATCTCATGGAACACGGCGTTCGCCTGCTTCGGGGTACCTGGAAAAAGCTGAAGCCGCGCTTCAAACTGCCAGTCAGATGGGAAAATATTATCAAGATTCCAAATTGTATTTGAGCGATGTGCGGGTGGCCCAGGGCCGCCTGCGGGATGCCTGGAATTTATTGATGCCGACGGGCTCAATACGGGATGCAGGAACCGGAAGCCATTGGCAGGTTGCATTTGATTGCGCAAAAGAGGCAACAGCAAATCGAGGAACAATCGCCAGCCAAAAAAAGCCGGTAACGGTTTCATCCCTTTTGGGCGAGGGCGGCTTTCAGGGTTTCGATCCTTTCGCGGTTGACTCCCAAATCGCTGTGGCCGATGCGGGAAGCGGAACGAAAATGCAGGGTTTGGGTTTGCGGGTCCAGTAGAAACTCCACGTCATCCACGAACCGAAACACCTTGCTGGTGAACTCGGCATAGATATAGTGCTCCCCGATGGTTATGATGTGTGCTTCTTCTGTTTCGTGTAAAATGGTTTTAAGATCTTCGATCAACTGTTCTGGTGTCGACGCAAACTGCAATAGAGAAATTTGATGTTCGGGATCTTTGGAAAAACTTGAAACGCAGTTGGGGGTCAATGGGCAATCCGCGAGATGACTGTTGACGGAACCTAGATGCGGCGGGCGTTCCCCGGAGCAACCGCTAATCAACAGCGCCACACCCAACCAGAATTTTTTGCAGATGGAAGACCGCATGGGTTTATTCAGATTTGATAAAGAGTTTTTAAAGCCGCTCATAACCGAAGGTCTTACGCAGAGTATTTGACAAACCACCGGTTTTCCATTAAATTACTTAAGATACTGTTTTTATACACTTTTCTCTATGCCCTTAAAGACCGAATACAACAACCCCGACGTTATTTTAACCACCGCGCTGACCCGATTCCAGCTCAATCTGGTCAAATATGTCAAATGCGGTTCGTTGATTGCGATCACCTATTTTTTGTCGGCGCTGTCCTTGTACATAGGAGCTCTGCTGTCGCTGGTGGTGGGAGGAGTGCTGATTCTCTGGTCCAGTTCCATCACGAAAAGGCCGGAAGTACTCTTGAACGTTTTGGACAACACCTTGGAAATCACCGCCCTGCCCAACACTGCTTACCGGCGGTATGTGAATCCCAAAAAAGTGGAACGGATCATGATCCAAACCACGCCCAATCCAAAGTGGGAAAAGATTAAGGAACACACCCAGGACAAAAAGCGTAAAAACCTGTATTTTTCGCAATTGGTGGTTAAAGAGGGCGACTCATCCAAGAAGGACAGTAAGCCTTCCAAAAAAACTTACATCAACTGTTTTATTCTGGAAGATATTATTCAAGCGCATTACATGGCGCAATTGCTCGCTTCCTTCACCAACAGCTTTGCCTATGATTTCCAGGGCAAACAGCTTCCTCCTTTAAAAAGTTACGTCCCCACCCGGTTCCGCTAGCCAGGCTACGCCTGGAGGAAAATGGTTAAACTCGGTACTGCGCTCGACAATTGTGAAGCATGATTGCTCAGGGCTCAGCTATCTGCCTCCCTCGCTAGAGGGCCAGGCTACGCCTGGAGGAAAATGGTTAAACTCGGTACTGCGCTCGACAATTGTGAAGCATGATTGTTCAGGGTTCAGCTATCTGCCTCCCTCGCTAGAGGGCCAGCCCGTGGCTGGACGCAAAAGGTCCCACTCGGATGTCGCAACAAATATGCGGCATCATTCTCAACGGTCAGCTATTTGAGTCCAGCGTCATGTGTGATATCCCCCTCATTGGCCTCATGCCCCGAAGGGGCACTGCCCGGCGAAGGGCCAGTGGCCAAGTACCGTTCGGCGCGATCCAGCGGGGCATGGCGACCGAACAGAATCAGGACATCCCCGGTCTCGATCTGAAAATCCTTTTCCGGATTTGGCTGAACCTGATTGTTCCGGACCACCGCGATCAGAGTCGCCCCGGTTTGGGCCGTCAACTGCAGGTCGTCCAGCCGTTGGCCCAGGGACCAGGAGTTGCCCAGCACTTGAAAGGATTTGCTGAGCGACGCGGTGAGGTAGGTCGAAAATTTTTTCAAATCATCTGTATTCAGGGACAAGCCGCGGAACATGCTGTAGCACCCCAACCGTACCAGTTCCACCTGTTGTTCGATGACGTTGTTGGGAATTTTGAATTCGCGAAGCACTCTGGAGAAAATTTCGACGGAGGTTTCAAACTCTTCGGGAATCACCTGGTTGGCCCCGGCTTTAGTGAGTTCATCCATTTGGGACGCGAACTGAGTCCGCACTAAAATGTAAATATCGGGATTCAATTTGCGGGCGAGTCCCACCACCTGCTGGCAGGCCTTGTAATCCGGGATGGTCACCACGATCAGTTTGGCATCGCACAAACCCGCCCGATGCAAGGTTTCACTCTGCGTCGAATCGCCATACAGCACCGGCACTTTTTCCGTCAATGCCTGCTTGACCATCTCGCCGTCCAGCACCACCACTTGAAAAGGAATATTGATTTCTTTTAGCACATGCGACAGGTTGCGCCCCACCAGGCTGTAACCGACGATGATCACATGATCGGTAATGGATTTTTCACTGACCGGCTCGACCTCATCGGCAGGTTTGCCGCCCCCGGAAAATAATAGGAAGGACAATCCCGAGGAGACTTGAATGAGTACCGGTGCGGCCAAAAGGGACAGGATGGCGACGATCAAAAACGACTGGTACAATGGATTATCGAACAACCCCAACTCCAAAGCCAGGCTGGCGAGGATGAGCGAAAATTCTCCCACCTGGGCCAGCCGGAGCCCGACAATGAACGAGATACGAAAGGAATTTCGCGCCCCCCAGGAAGCCACCCAGGTGAGGATTATTTTGAGTCCGATGAGGCCCGCCACCAGGCCGAGATAAAGCCCGGCCTCGGCAAAGAACAAATCCGTTTGCAACAACATGCCCAGTGAAATGAAAAAGATGCTTCCGAAATAATCCTTGAGCGGCAGAATGTCGAGAATGATCTGGTGGCTGTACTCGGAGTCGGAAATGATCAGCCCGGCGATGAAGGCTCCCATCGCCAGCGTCAGCCCCAAATGGTGCGACACCCAACCGGTGCCCATGATGATGAGGATCACCAAAAGGGTCAGGTGTTCCTTGCTACCCAGTCGTGCGATGGCGCCCAGGGCGCGCGGCACCAACAGGCGTGACAGGAAAAAAATGGCCGCCACCGCCGCCAGCGATTTGATCATGGCGATGCCAAAATCCAGCGCCGAGATATCGCCACTATGCACCAACAACGGAATGACCAGCATCATCGGCACCACGCAGACATCCTGAAACAACAAAATCCCGATGCAAACGCGGCCATGCAGAGTATCGATTTCTACGCGATCGGTGATCATTTTCATAACGACGGCGGTACTGCTGAGTGCCGCCAGCAGACCCAGCGCCAACGCCTGGTTGGGGGGAAACCCGAGCCACAGGCAAATGCCATAACCGGCCCCGGCGGTCAACCCCAACTGCAGACCTCCGGAAACCAGAATGGCGGCCCATTTTTTCACCATATGGCTCAGTGAAAATTCCAGGCCGATTAAAAAAAGCAGTAGGATGACGCCAATTTCAGAAAGATTTTCAACGGATTGCGGGTCGCCGATCAACTCCAGGCCATGTGGGCCGATCAGCATTCCCGCCACCAGAAATCCCATGATGGAAGGCAATTTGACCCGATGAAACAGGATATTGATGGGCAGGGAGACCAGCAAGAGGATGGTCAAATCTTGTAGGGTTTGGACCATGATTCGGAGGATGGAAACCCAATTCTAATGGGGGTTATTGATAGGGAATTTATTGGAAAAGCTTTGAAAATAGCTTTTTTGACCGATCCGGTTCCATTATACTCATGCGAATTAATTATTGGCGGAAAAAAGGGGGAGGATTATGGAAAAGGATTTGAGGGCCTTGGAACACAGCGGCGATGTGCTGTTCTTGATGTTGGGCGCGGTGATGGTGTTTGCCATGCATGGCGGATTCGCTTTTCTGGAGGTGGGGACGGTCCGCAAAAAAAATCAGGTGAACGCCCTGGTCAAGATCATCGTCGATTTTTCCATTTCCACCGTCGTCTACTTCACCATCGGTTACGCCATCGCCTATGGCGTCTATTTTTATACTCCGGCGAAAACCCTGTTGGCGGACAACCAGGGTTATGAACTGGTCCATTTTTTCTTCTTGCTGACTTTTGCCGCCGCCGTCCCGGCCATCATCTCCGGCGGCATCGCCGAGCGCGCTAAATTCTGGGTCCAGGCTCTGGCCGCCGCGATCTTTGTCGCTTTCGTCTACTCCTTCTTCGAAGGCATGGTGTGGGGACAAATCAATTTTCTGGGGCAGGCGGATTCGTGGCTCGCCAACTTGTCCGGCGGGGTGCCGTTTCACGACTTCGCCGGGTCCGTGGTGGTCCATTCCATGGGCGGCTGGCTCGCCCTGGTGGGCGTGTGGATTTTAGGACCGCGCATTGGCCGGTGGGATTCGAAGGGACGCAGTCGCCCGATACCGGTCAGCAATATCCCGTTTCTGGCTTTGGGAAGCTGGATGCTGTGCATCGGCTGGTTCGGTTTCAACGTCATGTCCGCCGCGACCATTGGCGGCATTTCCGGACTGGTCGCCATCAATTCCCTGTTTGCCATGGTCGGCGGCATTTTGGTGGCGCTGGTGGTTTCCAAAAACGATCCGGGCTTCATTCATAACGGCGCCCTTGCCGGGCTGGTCGCCATTTGCGCCGGCTCCGATCAGGTGCATCCCATAGGCGCGTTTGTCATCGGCGGCGTGGCCGGTTTGATCCTGGTCAAAGGCTTCACTTGGGAGCAGGAAAAGTTGAAACTGGATGACGTGTTGGGCGTGTGGCCTTTGCACGGACTTTGCGGCACCTGGGGCGGGATTGCCTGCGGTATTTTCGGACAAGCGTCACTGGGTGGCTTGGGCGAGGTCAGCTTCACCGCGCAAGTGATCGGCTCGCTGTTGGCCGTGGTGGTGGCCCTGACCCTGGGTTTCGTGGTCTATAAAACGCTGGACATCTTGTTTGGATTACGGCTCTCCAAGGAAGAAGAACAGCAAGGCTCCGACCTCTCTATCCATAACCTGCAGGCTTATCCGGAAGAAGTCACCACCAAGTTCAACTAACTCCCTCGTTGCAGACGCAACGGGCTGACGCTTGGTATTATCGTCAACAATTGTTGAGCGCATATTCGAACTCAACCCCAATACCTTCGCTGTTTCGCCGGCTGGCTTTGCCCGTCTTCGTGGCATTTGAAAGTGGTGTCGTCAATCCAGTCGACCTGCAGGTGATCGGGCAGTTTGGTTTTTTTGTCGATCATCATTGAGTTCACCTGCTCGCTGGTGAAATTGGTGACCAGGCCGAGATCGGCGCCGCTGAAATCGGTTCCTGCCAGCAGAGCTTCCGCAAAATCCGCCCCGCGCACGTTGGACCCACGGAAACACGCTCCCCTCAAATCCGCCCCTTTGAACTGACAGCGCGTGACGATGGCATCGGTAAAATTAGCCTCCCGCAAACTGGCGTCGCGAAAATCACATAAGGTGAGGTTGCACCCGGTGACATCCGCATTTTGGAAATTCGTTTTTGAAAAATTGGCCTTGCTCAAATGTGCTTTCAGGATACTGGCTTGCGAAAAATCGGCTCCAATGAAACTGCCACCGCGCAAATCACTTTTGTGCAGATTGGCGCCGCTCAGGTCCGCGTCATCCAGCATTGCCGGGCTGAACTCCACGCGCGTCAGGTTGGCATTTTTAAAGATCGCCTTACGGCCCAGGGTTTTTATGAATTTTGCTTTAGTCAGATCGGTATTCGAAAAATCCGCACCGCTGACATTGCCATGGCTGAAGTCGGTCCGGATGAGGGCCGCATTTTTAAAATTGGCCAGGATCAGGTTGCTTCCCATGAACTCGGCGCCGTTCAGCCCGGCTCCCTCGAAGTTGGCACCTTTCAGGTTGGATTTATTGAGTTCTGCTTCCTTGAGTCGGCCACCGCTCAAGTCGATGCCTTGCAGATCCGCCAGGCTGAGGTAGGCCCGCTCCAGATTGTTTTTGGCCGCCTCAATTTTTGCGCGGTTGAGTTTTTGTCTTTCTACCATTACCTTTTCCGGGGATAGTTTTAAAATCAAGATCGCCATTGTACGAATCGGCACCCTCGGATGCAAACCGGATTTTGGGGGCCGGCTCATCAATCTGTTATAGAATATAGGGCGATGGGCCACCGATCCACTAAAAACCCGCCTGGCTGGCGAGAATTACGGCGCCAGCGATGGCGGCAGACCGCAACCTTTCATGCCAGGGCCATGGACACACTCCGATTATTATACCTTGCTGTCGCACCCGGCATCGCGATTGCAGTTTATATTTACTACTCCGACCGGTGGGATCCCGAACCCAAAAAACTGGTGATTAAAGGTTTCATTTGGGGGGCGTTGGCGGTGTTCCCCGCCATGTTTTATGAGGAAGTTTTTCCCAAAGTTTTGGGTTGGGAAGGGTCTTTCAATGACACCTGGTGGCGGACGATTGTATATGCCTTTTTCGGGGTGGCTCTGGCGGAGGAAGCGTGCAAATTCTTTTTTCTTAAAGAATTCATTTACGAGGATCAGAATTTTAACGATCCGTTTGATGGCATAGTTTATGGCGGGATGATTGGCTGTGGTTTCGCGACCATGGAAAATATTATGTATGTGGTCTCTGCTGGTTATGAGACCGGAATTTTAAGAATGCTCACCGCCGTTCCCGCCCACGCCTTCGATGGCATCATCCTGGGTTACTTCATGGGCAAGGCCAAGTTTTGCCCGAATCCGAAGAAACTATTAACGCAAGGCCTGGTCACCGTAATCGTTCTCCACGGGACCTACGACTCCGTGGCGATGTCCAATTTATCCTGGTCGATTTATCCAATTTTTGGGATTGTCATTGTTGGAATTTACCTGGCTTTGAAAGCCAAAAGAGAACTGGAAAAAACTTCTAAACGTATCGAATTTTCTTCCAAGGAATATTTTTTATTGGAAGACGCCGGCAAAAAAGAACCGCTGACTTTAAAAGATATCCGGAACGCGTTGCGGGAAGGACGCTTGAAACTGGAGGACCTGCTGGTCCCCCGCACCGGCGACAGAAAAATTTCCATACGCGCCCTCTGGGGTTTGCAAATCGGCTTGGCACCCAGGGTTCGGGCGAAAACTCCCCCCAGGGTATGGCCCGCGAAACGGGTATTGATTTTCTATGCGTTGACTTTCGGGTTTTATTTTTATTTCTGGTTCCATAGAAATTATCGGAATTTCATGAGCTACAAAAAGTTGAACATCGATCCTGAACTCAGAACCCTGGCACTGTTCGCATTCACCATCATCCCATTTTTTATTTATGAAGCTGTTTTTGGGGAGTGGGTTCCATTCGATCCTGCCGTTGGAGTTTCATTCAATATTTTGATGGCGGGCGTCGAAGCGGTTTTTTTGTTTGTTCTACTGAGAATGATCCGGGGGTTCTTCAATGAAGATCAAAAAAAGGCTTTTCCAATGGGGCTTCTTGTTTTGATGTTTTTTGCCGTGAGCAGTCTGCGGAAAGTTTTGCCGGGGGATATTGGTTTTTACTGGGGGTGGGAGTGCGGCTTGATATTGCTTCAGGGTGGGGTTTTGGCGGTGGTGCAAAAGCACCTGAACGACTACTGGGCGCTGGAGAAAGAACAGCTCGCCGACACCATCGCGCCAGGCCCGCCGGCGAAGCGCCGGAGCTGATGGGTTGGATTTTAACTTGCGTCCCACAACGGTTGGGCCTGATGCAAGGCGTCAGCTATAGGCCTCCCTTGTAAGAGGCGGGCTTGGCGCGAGCTCCCCTCCCTGCTTTGCACCTCACGTTTCAATGCCTGCAGGCGGCGGGGTTTGTTTGATTTCCTGTTTGAAAAGTTTTTTGTACAGTTTGGTGTTGTCGACCACCATGACCCACTGGCCGTCCTCTTGATGCGGCGGTTCCTGCACTGCAAACGTCGTGGTCAATATCCAAACGCCCACCACAATATCGTCGCCCTCAAAATTTTTAATGGGGCCGTTCACCGAAGTCTTTCTGCCATCCCCCACTTTTTCATAGGAAAGCATGCCGTCCCTGGTGATGATCAACTTTATCCCGGTAGTTTCCCAATGGCCTTCATAATTGAGTTTGTCCGGAGGTAAAGGTTGGGATTCAATACCAAAGTCGGCATCACAACCGTAAAGAGAAAATAAAAAAAGAACAATGACATTTAAGTAATATCGGTGGGCCCTTCGCGTGTTCATTTGAAGTCTCCTCAAGCATCCCTCGCACTTTGGGTGGGATACTATTTTTGTTCCCACGCCCTCCCTTCCATGATAAGGCTTTTTTCCCAAAGAACACTCGCAAAACCGGACCTCACCAGCCCGCCGCCTGAAAAAAGGCGAGGGGGGTTTTGCGTCGTATTATTTGCCTTCGTTGTTTCCACATAAAAAAAACCCCACACCGGAGTGTGGGTTTTAGAATTTCCAGGAAGCGGATGCGAGGAGCAAGTTCGAACTTCAATCAGAAATTATCGCCCGGCGTGAGCCAATTCGCCCTCTGCGAAGGAGTGGTGCCGAAGGTCGGAGTCGAACCGACACGGGGTTGCCCCCACAGGATTTTGAGTCCAGCGCGTCTACCAGTTTCACCACTTCGGCATTTTCGTTACCAGAAGTTATCATAAGCTCCCGCAAAGAACAACGAAGAATCTATCGTCCCGCATCCTTCAACAGGCTCACGATAAATTCCGTCGGGGGGTGGCTATAGATGCTCCCCTCCTTACCAAGGAGGCAAAGGGCCAGGTTGCACCTGGAGGCAAAGGGCCAGACTTTGACTTGCACTCAACCGTGATTGGGCATGTTTCCAAGGTTCACCTATCCGCTTCCAGCCGCAGGCTGGCGTCACGCTGGGCCTGCAGTCGTTCGGCGGTTTGCACGGCCTGCAGTCGTTCGGCGGCGATCAACAGTTGTTGTGCGCTGGCATCGTCCGGAGCAAGCACCTGCAGAGTCTTCAGGTAGTGAATGGCGT
>SMVB01018883.1_pt1 | contig 14031 bp, 14 predicted proteins | sample 2456461 | NCBI WGS metagenome assembly SMVB01 (sample SAMN11095934, study PRJNA526329) | marine sediment metagenome | biome: Marine sediment; feature: Surficial sediment; material: Deep marine sediment; isolation source: Hadal surficial sediment | place: Pacific Ocean | collected 2014-05 | depth... | reverse complement strand
TCACGATGGCGCCCATCGCGCACGGCGCGAAGATATCGGCGTCCACATCGTAGACGACATCGGGCCCGACGGTCTCGGCACCGAAGTTCTCGACGACCCTCTGCACCCGGTCCTCGTCGATGTCCGTGACCGTCAGCTTCGTGCCTTCCTCGGCGAGATCCTTACACAGATAGTACCCGACGTGCCCCAGACCCTGCACGACCACGTGCCTGCCCGAGAGCGAGTCGTCACCGTAACGGACGGCGGCGGACGCCTTGATGCCGCGGTAGACACCATACGCCGTAACGGGAGACGGATCTCCCGAGCGACCCAGCAGGCCGACGACATGCTCGGTCTCCATCGAGACGAACTCCATGTCGTCGGGCGAAGTCCCCACGTCCTCCGCGGTGATGTAGCGGCCGCCCAGCGAGTCGACCGCACGACCGTGGGCCCGAAAGATCATCTCGCGATCGATGATCTTGTTGTCGCCCCAGATGACCGACTTGCCCCCGCCCAGATTGAGGCCCGTGATGGCGGCCTTGTAGGTCATGCCACGCGAAAGGCGCAAGGCATCGATGATGGCGGCCCGGTCCGACTCGTAGTTCCAGAAGCGGGTCCCTCCGAGCGCCGGCCCCATCGTCGTGTCGTGGATCGCGATGATGCCGCGGTAGCCCAACTCGGAATCATTCCAGAATGCGAGCTGCTCGTGACCGCGCTCGGACATCAGGTCGAAGATTTCCATTCAGTCCTCAGTGGTTGATCCTGCTTCTATACCGAAAGGCGGGTGACCGCCTCGTTCTCAGTTGCCGGCGTCCCGAAGGATCTCACCGGCGATCACGCGCCTCAGAATTTCGCTCGTACCCTCATAGATTTCAGCGCCTTTGGCGTCGCGCAGCAACTTTTCGACGGGGTAGTGTCGCATGTACCCGTAGCCGCCGTAAATCTGGATCGCCTCGTCGGCCGCCCAGCTCGCGGCTTCCGACGCGGCGAGCTTCGCGATGGCCGCCCTCGCGGTAACGCCGTCGAGGCCGGTGCGTGGATGTCCGGAGCCGTTGCGCGCGGCCTGGAGCGCGTCGGCCGCCAGGTGCGCGAGGGCGCGCCCTCCGGAAAGGCGCTGCGCCATGTCGGCGAGCTTCGCCTGAATCGCACCGAAACGGGCGATCGCCGTGCCGAATTGCTCGCGCTCCAGTGCGTAGGTCGCCGCGTGCTCCATCGCCGCGCGTCCGACGCCCACCGAATGAGCGGCGATTCCAATGCGACCCAGGTCGAGCGCCTCCAGAGCATGCCGGAGCCCCGCGTCGACCTCACCCAGCAGCGCGTCGGCACCGACTCGGACACCCTCGAGGGTCACACCGACCGTCTCCGATGCACGAAGCCCCAGCGTCATCTCCGGCTCACCGGGCTCGTATCCCTCGGTGTCGGGCTCGACGAGGAACGCCGTCAGGCCGTCGTCGGACGTGCGGGCGAATACTACGACGAGCCCCGCCCGCGCCCCGTTGGTGACCCAGCGCTTCTGGCCATCGAGACGCCAGCCGTCGTCATCCACGACCGCGGTCGTGGCCACGGAGGACGGGTCGGAGCCCGCGTCCGGCTCGGACAGCGCGAAGGCCCCAAGGATCTCCCCCGAGGCGAGCCGCGGAAGCCACGCGGCCTTCTGTTCGTCGGTGCCATTGCGGAGCAGGAGGTCGACGACCGGGCCGTTGTGGATCGCGACGGACAGCGCGACCGACGCGTCGCCCCAGGCGAGCTCCTCGAGCACGATCAAGTACGTCGAATAGTCGAAGGCGAGCCCGCCGTACTCTTCCGGCACGAGCATACCGAGGAAGCCGGACTCGGCGAGCTTGGTGAAGACCTCGTCGTCGAGCTCTCTCCGCTGATCCCACGACGCAGAGTGAGGCCGCAACTCGGTCGTTGCGAATTCGCGCGCCAGAGCCTGCAGTTCGAGCTGTTCGGACGTGTACATCTAGGACCTCGATCTCGCGATCACCATGAATTCGTAGTCTCGGTCCCCAGCCGAAGCCAAGGTCCCCACCAGCATCCCGCCGCCGCCGTCAGGAGCACGATCGTCGCGACAAGACTTCCCTCCGGGCCGAACGACCCACCCCCCAGCCAGGCCGGCCCGAGCGCCACGCCGTCGTAGAAGGGCGCGTCCAAGACCTCCAAGCCACTCACCGGCACATCCGCGAGGTAGCCGTGTGACCAGTTCCACCCCAAGTGAACCCCGGTCGCCCACCAAAGACTGCCGGTCCGCAGAAAGACGGCCCCGAGAAGCAGTCCCGCCGCGGCCACGTTCACCGTCCCGAGAGCGGTTGCGCCGGGATTCCCCAAGTGCAACATCCCGAACACCGCCGATGTAACGAGCAGCGCCGCCTCGGGTCCCCACGCCTCCGCGAGAGCTTGAAGCGGATAACCGCGAAGAAGCGCTTCTTCGGCCGCCGCCGGCAACGCCAGAAACAGAAGCGCCCCGATGCCGCCCGCTAGCCACCCAGTCACCGTGCCGTCCTGGGGCGTCCAACGCAGTACGCCGAGCCCTGCCATCAGCCCCACGACGGCCAACCCGACGAGCACCCCGAGCACGAGGCCCTTTCCCGCCTCGGGCCCCATGTCTCGGGACAGGCGGAAGCCGAGAGCGCCAGGCCCTCGTCCGTCCCCCGCGAGCAGGATCCAACCCGCCACCGTGGCGCCCGCGAGAAGCGCCACCGATCCCCATACGATTCCGGAGGGAGTAAGGGTCTGGACCGCCACCCTCACCAGGCCTGTGACCATCACGAACGACAGGAGGCGCCACCCGAGGCGGAGCCTGCCGTCCGGCGACTTCAGAATGCGCGACGTCCCCTCCTAGGAGCGCCCTGGGCTCGTCCACTTCGCCGACCGCACGACGAAGAAGGCCAGGACAATCTTGGTGGCGTCGCCGATCAGGAAGGGTGCCACGCCCATCGCGAGCACGGCGCCCAGGCTCTGCCCCGAAAGAATGAGGAGTTGCGACACACCGCCCGCGTACATCGTGACGACACCGAGCGTGAGCCCGGCGAACGTGCGCAGCGCTGGCCGTTCCCGCCCCGCGACGAAGCCCGCGACGAAGGCGGCCGCCGGCGCCGCGAGGAGGTATCCGCCCGTCGGACCGAGGAGCCAGGGCAAACCCGCACCTCCATTGGAGAAGACCGGCGCCCCCAGTGCACCGACCGCCACATACGCCGCCATGGCAAGCGCACCGGGGCGGGGGCCCAGAACGACGCCCGCAAGGATGACGAAGAGGGGTTGCAGCGTCATGGGAACGACGGTCCACGGCAGCTTGACCGCGACCTGTGCACCGAACGCCGTCGCGAGCGCGAACGCAACGACACCGATCGCCAGGCGAGCCCGGCGATCCTCGACCACTTCCTGGAAGGCCCAGCCCTTCAAAGTCTGAGTGAGCGTGCTCATGCCGCGTTTCCACCTCGTCCCGAGTTCGTTTGACCCACCGTCATGCCTTCTCGACCGAAAGTGCCACGGCGTTGCCCCCGCCGAGGCAGAGCGTGGCCAGCCCGGTGTTCGCCCCCCTGTGCTCCATCGCACCGAGGAGGGTGATGAGTATGCGTGTACCGGAGGCCCCGATCGGGTGGCCGAGCGCCACGGCCCCACCGTACACGTTGACCCGCTCCTCGTCCATATCGAGGCCGCGGAGATCGGCGATCGCCTGCACCGCAAACGCCTCGTTCACCTCGAAGAGCTGGTAGTCGCCGATCTGCTTGCCCTCCTTCGCCATCAGCTGCCGCACGGCGGCGATTGGAGCGAAGAAGAGATCTCGCGGTTCGGTGGCCCCGGAAGCGTAGGCTGAGATGACCGCGTCGACTTCGAGACCGTGCGTCTGCGCGTACTCGAGCGAGGCGACCACAACGGCCGCGGCCCCATCGTTGAGCCCCGGTGCGTTCCCTGCCGTGACGACATGCTCGACGATGTCGTCGGGGGCGTCACGAACGAACGCAGGGCGCAGCTTGCCGAGCGCCTCGAGCGAAGTGTCGGCCCTCGGGCTCTCATCCGTGTCGACGACCGTCGCCCCGCGTCGGGTCTTCACTTCCACCGGGACGATCTCGTCACGGAAGCGTCCGGCCTCGATCGCGGCCACGGCCTTCTGGTGCGACCGCAGCGAAAAACCGTCGGCGTCGGCCCGCGAGATTCCCGCCTTCGTCGCGGTATACTCCGCGTGCCCTCCCATGTGGCAGGTGCCGAATGAACACCACAGCCCGTCCTGGAGGAGGCCGTCCTCCGCGGTCTGGTTGCCGAACTTGACCCCACCCCGCATTCCACGGAGGTAGTAGGGCACGTTCGACATCGACTCCATGCCGCCCGCAACGAGGAGGCGCGCGTCTCCGGCACGGACGGCCTGAGCCGCCAGCATCACGGCTTTGAGGCCCGATCCGCAAACCTTGTTCACGGTCAGAGCCGGGATCGTCGCAGGCAGACCGGCGTTGACCGCCGCCTGGCGAGCAGGCGCCTGGCCGACTCCGGCCGTTACGACGTTGCCCATGATCACCTCATCGACATCGCCACCGTCGATTCCCGCACGATCCACCGCGGCCCGCACGACGATCGCACCCAACTCCGGTGCCGAAAAGGAGCTCAGACCACCGAGGAAGCGGCCGATGGGTGTACGCGCGCCACCCTTGAGGATGACCGCGGTTCTCGAAGCGTCACTCATCTATGGGAAACCCCTGATTTCGTTCTTGGGCCCGGTCCTGGCGGGAACTCCAACATCTCTCGGTCAGGCCGGAATAGAGCCTATCAAGATACCAAGAACGGCGGGTGAGGTCATGTCGCAGCACCGCGAAACAGCCCCGGTTGGCCTCGCAAGACGGCGCCTGGGGACTACGCCCCGCGGAGCTGTATCCGGTCGGCGTCGGGGTCGAGGCGACCCCATGGCACGCGGGGATCGTGCTCGAAGACGAGCAGCCAGTCCTCCTCCAGCGCATGCTTCCAGAGCCCGCGCTTCGACTCCAAGGTGACGAGGGGTTCGAGGTCGTATCCCATGATCCAGGGGAGAGGGAGATGCGCGGACGTGGGGCATACGTCGGCGAGGTAGCACGCCACGTCGCCATCGCTCTCGATGAGTATGGATTGGTGGAAGGGGGTGTGCCCGGGCGTGGGAACCACGCGAACCCCTTGGGTCACTTCGGCGTCGCCCTCGAGAAGCTCCCAGAGCCCGGCCTCGGTAATCGCATCCAGATTCTCCGACAGATAGCTCGCCTGGATGCGCTCGTTGAGACTGGCCGCGAAGGCCAACTCACCCTTTTGGACCACATAGCGGGCGTCAGGAAACGCGGGCCCTACGACCCCGTCCTCCGCGCGTACCGTGTTGCCTCCCGCGTGGTCGAAGTGCAAGTGGGTGTTCAGAACGATATCGACGTCCGACGGGTCGAACCCGGCGTGCCGAATACCATCTTCGAGACGCGTAGGATCGCCTGCATTGGCGATCCCGTAAATCTCTTTGAACTTCTCGTCGTACTTGTTCCCGACGCCCGTGTCGATGAGCACGAGCGCGTTGGGCGCCTCCACCAGAAGGCAGCGCATGGCGAGGGGAATGCGGTTGCGCGCGTCGGCTGGAATCCGGCGCTCCCATAGCGGCTTCGGCACCACGCCGAACATCGCCCCACCGTCGAGCTGCTGCACACCCGCCTCGATGCCATGAATGCGGATGGAGCCCACCAGCGTACTGCGGCTCAGCGGTAACCCGTCTTGCTCGTGTGTCATCCTCGCCTGCTCCTCGATTCGTAGCCGGATAATTCGAGCGAAAACTGCTCGGGGTCGAACTGCTTTCTCTGTCGTCTCCGTTTCAGGAGCCATTGGAGGGTAGCCAGATCATCGATGCCGCGCCCGGCTACCTCGTCGAGGAGGCGAAGCAGAACGCGGGCCGTCGCCAGGGCATCGCCGTACGCACGATGGCGCCCGTGGATCTCCACCCCGAAGTGGCGGGTCACGACGTCCAGATTGCGCCTCCGCAGCTGCGGCACGAGACGGCGGCACATCCGTACCGTGCACAGTTTCGACACGTCGGGAGCCTCACCGGTCGCCAGCAGAAGCTCCGCGGATACGAAGCTCCAGTCGAAGGACGCATTGTGCGCCACGAAGACGCGCCCCTTCAGCCGCTCAGCGATCTCGCCGGCCACGTGATCGAAGTACGGAGCGCGGCTCACCATCTTCGTCGTGATCCCCGTCAACGACACGATCATCGGGGGAATCGCGCTCCCCGGGTTCACGAGCGTCTCGTACTCGTCGACGATCTCGCCGCCCTGTACTTCAACGATCGCAATGTCGATGATGCGATGCCCGCGCCAGGCTGCTCCACCCGTCGTCTCGACGTCGACGACCGCGAACCGGATTTCCCCGAGCGAAGCACCGAGCGGAACTACGGAGGAGTCGATGCTCCACACGCCCTCCCGGTCTACCTGAAAGCGCGGGTCAGCACCGAGAAGTTGAAAGACCGCGGCCGAGGCGGCCCCGGCGTGCCCGGTCAATCCGAGCACCTCCCGCGCGACGTCGAGGGTGTGGAGCGGCCCCTCCGCGAGCATGTGCGCGGCCGTTCGCACGAGTGAGGCGTTGCCTCCTCCCGTCATGGAGGTCCTGTTCCAGAGGCCCGGCGAGCGCCGGGTTGGCCGGACGCCGGCGAACTTCTGTCCCGCTCCGCTTGCGTGATGGCGAAAGACAGCGCTTCCAGGTGCATGACCAGATTCACGTCCTCAACGGGAACACGGGGCGGTACGTCGAGTCGAATCGGCGCGAAATTCAGGATTCCCTTGATTCCGGCGCCCACGGCCCGACGTGCTGTTTCCTGGGCCACCTCTGCAGGAACCGCCAGAATGACGAGTTCGGCACCCAGCTCGGAGATCACGTACTCGAGGTCTTCCGGTCCCCGAATCGTCAGATCGCCCCAATCCGTGCCGACCTTTTTCGGATCTGAATCCAGAATGGCCACGCACTCATAGCCCCTGGAGCGGAAGGCAGGGTACTCGAAGAGCGCCAGCCCGATGCGTCCCGCCCCAACCAAGGCCACGCGCCAGCTTCGGTCGATTCCGAGAATCTGCTGCAGACGAGTCCTCAATTCGCCGACCTGGTATCCCAGCCCTCGTTTCCCGAACGACCCGAAGCGGGAGAGGTCCTTTCGGACCTGGGCGGCGGTGGTCTGGCCTCGGGCCGCCAGCTCTTCGCTCGAAACGGTGCCCCCGTCCTGTAGTCCGAAGCCCTCGAGAGACCGGAGATAATGGGACAGGCGGCGTACGGTACTTTCGGGGATTCGTCTGGACACGGAGGCGCCGGAAAATCAACGTTGACGCGGGATTCAGCCCGCTTGTGAAAAACTTCACAAATGTAGACGACACCCGGATTTACGGCAACGCGACCGCCAGGGCAATGAATTCCTCGGGGGTCAGTCGCTCGGGCCGGTCCGCCAGCGACACTCCAGAGTCTGCCGCGGCCTGCTCGAAGACGTCTTCTGGGAAGCCGAGATCCGGATGGTCCCGGAGAATCCGTCGGAGCTGTTTCCTGCGCCACTGAAACGCCGCACGAACGAGCCGGCGCAGTCGTCGCTCTTCCGCGGGGCCCAGAGGCTCGGGATGCATGGGCGTGATGCGGAGGATGGCCGAATCGACGCCGGGCACAGGCCGGAAGGCGCCACGCCGGACCTTGAACACACGTTCCACGCGCGCGACGCTGCGTACTCCGATCGACAGTGCTCCATACGCCTTCGTGCCGACCCGGGCGACGATCCTGTCCGCGACTTCCTCCTGCACCATGAGCACGATGCCGCGCGGACGCGGGCGGTCGAGGAGCCGGAAGATGATCGGTGTCGTGATGTTGTACGGAATGTTGCCGATAACCAGGAGCGAGTCGAAGTTCTCGACGTGGTCGGCAATCGAGACTTCGAGCACGTCCCCATGGACGACCTCCACGTCGTCGCGACCCCTGTACTCGTGGGCCAGCGATGCGGCCAGGTCGTCATCGACCTCGACAAGCACGAGGCGTCGCACCTGCCCGACCAGGTGCCGGGTCAGCGCACCGCGTCCGGGCCCGATCTCGAGTACCTCGTCGTCGGGCCCAGCGCCGAGCGCTCCCACGATCTTGCGTTGCAGGTTCGGGTCGACGAGAAAATTTTGCCCGAGCGAACGCTTGGGACGACCCGGCGTGCCGCCCATCACGCCGGCGCGTACCCCGGTCGCGAAGGTCGGCCCTGCATCGGTCAGTCCCGCACCACGAGTGCGGTGCGGTCGTCGCCCCGAGTCGAGAGATGCGCGTCGGAAGACATCTCGAACAGCGCGTCGATGATCTCGCGCGGCTTCCGGAAGCGATTCTGGACCGCCGTCTCGAGCACTTGCGTCTCTCCATTCTTCGAGTCGCGCGGTGCCAGAGTGTCGGAAAGGCCGTCGGTAAAGAGCAGTAGCACGTCTTCGCCGCGGTTCCAGACGATGCTCTCTTCGCCGTAGGCCTCCGGTCCCGCAAATCCGACGGGAGGGTCGGTCGCGGTGAGTCGTTCGGAAGTCCCATCGCGACGAATGGCGAAGGCGTGCGGATGTCCGGCGTTGGCATAGGTGAGGACACCCGCAGCCGAATCGATGACGCAGTATAGGACGGTGAGAAACATCTCCGTGCTCGCCAGCTCTTCACAAAGCGCGTCGTCGAGTTTCCGCAGCACAGCGGCGGGGGACTCCGCCTCTCGGGCGTAGATGCCCGCGGCACTCATCGCCAGCGTCATGATAAGCGCCGAAGGGAAGCCGTGTAGGGACACGTCCCCCAGCAGCACACCCACACGCCCCTCCGGAAGCTCGAAGAGCTGATAGAAGTCGCCGCCGACCTGCTCGGTAGGCTGAACGCGACCCGCCGCGTCGGCCGCCTCGAAGCGCTCCGGATCCGGAAGGATCTTCATCTGCAGGTCGTGAGCGAGCTCCATCTCCTTCGCCATGCGCTCCTTGGAGAGGCTCTCTCTCACAAGGCGATTGTTCTCGATCGCCGCGCCCACCTGCGAAGCGATGGCCGCGAGGAGCTTTTGGTTCGCGGAACTGAACCTGCCTCCGTCCTGGCGGCCGATGAGGTTGATCACGCCGACCGTGCGGGAGGCTCCCGATCCCTTCGAGTAGCGGATCGGAACCGACAGGAACGAGTCCTCGGTCTCACCGGCTCGGCGCCCAGCCCCGGTCGGCTGTCTCGCCGCGATGATGGAGCGTCCTTCCCGAAAGACCATCGACGTGATCATGTCCGGGTCGTCCGGCGACAGCGGCCCGGACTGCCCTTCGTCGCCGACCTCCGCGGCGAGACGGAGGGTGTGGTCATCCCCGTCGTACACCCACAGAGAGCCCCTCTTCGCGCCCATCACGTCACGCACCTCGGCGAGGATCGTCGAGGCCCCGGTATCCATGTCGAGCGTGGAACCCAGCGTCTCGCTGATCGAATACAGGAGGTTGATTTCCTCGAAGCGCTCCGAGAGTTCGTACGTGAAGAAATCGATCTCGCGGGTCGCTTCGAAGCCCTGGGCAAGCCCGGATGCCAAGGCGGCTACGACGGCCTCGGGTGGCGCCTTCGCCGCCTGCAGAACCTCGAGCTCGAGCTCGAGGCCTACACAGGGGACCGCGGAAATCGAGCCGCTCGCGGAATTCGCAGTGTACTCGAAATCGTCCGACTGATAGAGGACCTCGTCAGCCGCGCCGGGCTCTCCCGCCCGTACAATGAGGCGCAGCACCGCCCCGAACGCCGTCTCGAACTGCTGCAGAGTCTGAAGGACCGGTTCCGGCAACGTCGCGAGGACGAGCCGGTCCGGCGCATTCAAGCCTGCGCGCCACCCTCGAGAGCGCCGCCCGATGACCCGAGTTTCAGGATCAGCGTTACCTCGTTGCCGCGGTCGTTGTAGCGGACGTCATCCATGAGCTCGCGCATGAGGAAGAGCCCACGACCGCAGGAGCGAGTGAGATTCTCCGGCTGAGTCGGATCAGGAATGGAGTCAGGATCGAATCCCTGGCCCTGATCCTTGACGACGGCTCGCACACGCCCCTCGAGCATCGTGACCTCGACCAAGACGCGCTTCGTCGGGTCGTCCCCGTTGCCGTACAGCATCGCATTGGAAAGAGCCTCGGTGAGGCCCACGCGAAAGTTGAGGTTCATGCGCTCCGCGTGATCGGCGCAGGTGGTGCACCGGCTCATCACGTAGTCGACCGCATGGGCGATCGAGCGAACGTCGGTGGGCAACTCGAGAATGAGGTCGCCTTCCATTCCGTTATCCACGTGGCGTGTCCGCCTCAAAAGCCTTCGAGAGCCTGTTCCTTGTCGTCGGCGATCCTGAAGAGCGTGTCGAGCTTGGTCAACTCGAACAGGGTCCGAAGATCCTCGTTCAGGCTCGAGAGCCGCAACTCGCCTCCCTGCTCACGGATCTTCTTCGAGAGGCTCACGAGCACGCCGAGCCCGGAGGAATCGATGTAGCCGGTGTTGGCAAAGTCGATGACGAATTTCAGATCTCCGCCCTCGAGTTGCTCGAGTACCTGCTGCTTGAGCTCCTGGCGGTTGCCGACGATGAGCTGGCCCTCGACCTCAACGAGGGTGACATCGCCGTTTTGCGAAACCTGAAAGCTCATGATTCCGACGCTCCTGACATTGTTCGGGGGTCGCCACGCGAGGTGAGAATCTCACCGCATGTACTGATCGGCGCCAACAATAGTAAAAAGGAAACAAATGAATGGGCAAGGAATTCCCCCAGGAAGCCGGGGAGATCAGTCCGCCATGAGCGCCGTAATACAGGCGACGGCCACGATGTCGGCCGGCACGGCACCCCGTGAAAGATCGTTGAACGGCCGCGCGAATCCTTGCAGAATCGGCCCCAGTGCAGCCGCTTCTCCCAAATGTTGGACGAGCTTATAGGCGATATTGGCGGCACCGAGGTCGGGGAACACGAGCACGTTCGCAACGCCGGCCACCGGCGATCCCGGCGCCTTCTTCCGCGCCACGCTCGCCACCAGAGCGGCGTCGCCCTGCAGTTCACCGTCCGCGGGCACGTCGGGCATGAGCGCCCGGAACCGCGCCAACCCGTCTCGGACGACCTCCACAGCATCCCCGTCCGCCGATCCCTTGGTCGAGTACGAGAGAAACGCCACACGCGGCTCATCGCCCACCACGCGACGACGACCGAGCGCCGCGGCGAATGCGATGTCCGCCAACTGACACGCAGTAGGGTTCGGCACCACCCCTGCGTCGGTGAAGGTGAGAACGGAAGGCCCAACCGAGTGCCCGGCTCCAAATACCATGTAAAACGAGGAGCTCAGCGTACGGATCCCATCCGCGAGGCCAACGCATGTGAGGCCGGCTCGGACGACGTCGGCGGTCGTGCGCGCACACCCTGCGACGGAGCCGTCCACCTCTCCGGTGCCGACCATCGCTGCGGCCTGCATGAGCGGGTCCTCCGCCATCCGAACCAGAGCCGCTTCGGTGTCGCCCTTCCCCGACCGGCGTTCCCGAAGCCGCGTCAGCGTACGGGCAATCCGGTCGGAATCAGTCGGATCGCGAATCTCGAAACGGTCTGGATCGGCACCCTGCCTCAGGAGGCCAGCGCGGACTCGGTCGGGGGGCCCCAGGACCACCGCGCGAAAGAGTCCTTCGGCCACTCCCCCGGCCACCGCTTCGTGTACCCTGGGTTCCATCCCCTCGGGGAAGACGAGCGTACGCGGACGAGCCCGCGCACGGATTCGAAGCGCCGCGAAAAAGTCCTCTTCAGCGGCGTCGGAAACGCCGGCCCTGGTCATCCCTCCAGCTTCTCACGAAGCCCTTCCAGGACCGACGGGGAGACGAAACTGGACACGTCGCCACCCAGGGCCGCGACCTCGCGCACCAGCGACGAGGAGATGAAGGAGTTCCGAACCTCCGGAACGAGAAACAGGGTTTCGATCTCGGGCCATAGCTCCTGGTTCATCTGGGCCATCTGGAGCTCGTATTCGAAGTCCGACACGGCCCGGAGGCCACGAATGACTAGATGCGCGCCCTGCTCCTTGGCGAAATCGACCAGCAGCCCCGCGAAAGGCATCGCCCGGACACGCTCCTCGCTTCCGAACACCTCCTCGATCAGCGCCACGCGCTCACTCACGGAGAAGAGCCCTTTCTTCGACTCAGTCGCGGTCTCCGCCACCGCGACGATGACGTGATCCACCACTCGGAGGCCTCGGCGCACGATGTCCTCGTGCCCGCGAGTGATCGGGTCGAACGAGCCCGGATAGAGGGCAACGCTCGGGCTGGGTCTGCTCATCGGTCGCTCGTCAGCATAGTCAAGGCAGTGTCCCCGTACCGGCGCGTCCTGGCGCCCGCGGGAAATCGCAGATCCTCTCGAAAAGGATGCTCCAACCAAAGCTCGTTGGCAAACGGACTGTCGAGGTACCGTTCCACCAGCCGAGCGGCGTCCCCTGCACCGTAGGGGGGGTCGGCCAGCGCGAGGTCGACGGGCTCGGTCAGTCGCGACAGGAAACGGAACACGTCATCGGCCACCACGACGCACTCCTCGGCGGCGCCGAGCCGCTCGACGTTGGCCCTGATCACGTTGAGCGCCCCGCGGGCCCGCTCGACCAACGTTACGGACGCCGCGCCCCGGCTGAGCGCCTCGAGACCGAGAGCACCCGAACCCGCGAAGAGGTCGAGTACCGACGCGTCGACGAGTCGTGCTCCCACCGCAGACATCCACGCCTCGCGAACGCGGTCCGTCGTCGGTCGAACGTGCCGCCCCTTGAGCCGCTTCAGACCGTGACCCTTCCAGCGGCCGGCGACGATCCTCACGACCCCACCGAGGTCAACCGAAAATCCGCCAGCTTGCCTTGCGGGCGCGCGCGCCCTCTCCATTCGTTTCGCTCCAACCGGAAGAGCACATCGTACGGGGCGTCGCCGAGCCCCTCGGGAGGGAAGCGGTCCGCGAAACCGAAGCCGATCGCGTCGAGTCGCGCTCGGTCCTGACGCAGCGTCACCTTCAGATGGTTGGCGCCGACCACCCGCGGGGCGTCGAGCCGGACCCCTCGTGCCAAGAAGAGAGGGCCCGGGTTTCCGATGCCGTGGGGCCCCAGGTAGCCGAGCCAGTGCACGAGCTGGAGGTCGATGTCGGCCAACTCGACGAGGACGTCCGGGCGCAGGACGGGGCTGAGGTCGTGCGGCTCGAGCCGCGCCCGGGCCGCACGGTTGAACGCCTCGCGAAAGTCGTCGATCGCGTCCGGTCGAATATCCATGCCGGCTGCCTGACGATGCCCGCCGAAGCGCCCGAGGTACACGGAGCATTCAGCGAGGGCCTCGTAGAGGTGGAAGCCCGGAATCGACCGTGCACTTCCTCGCCCATCCCCGTCTCGGAGCGCAATCATGACAACGGGCCTGTGTATTCGCTCGACGACCCGGGACGCGACGATCCCGATGACGCCCGGGTGCCACCCTTCTCCCGCCAATACGACACCGTAGTCCCGTTCCGGGTCGTACTGGCTCGAGAGCATGCGCAGCGCCTCGTCGAGTGTCCGCTCGTCCTCGTCGCGACGCCGCTTGTTGATACCGTCGAGTTGGAGCGCGAGCGATCTGGCTTCTTCCGGGCTCTCGGTGAGGAGAAGCTGGAGCGCGTCGTCCGAATCCCCGATCCGGCCCGCAGCGTTGATCCGCGGTGCGATGACGAAGCCCACCTGGCCGGCGGTCATACCGGACGGGTCGACGTTGACGACGTCGAGAAGTGCCCGGATTCCCGCAACGCGCGTGTCTGCGAACCGGCGCAGCCCATAGCTCACGAGCACCCGATTCTCGCCGTTCAGGGGGACGAGGTCGGCCACGGTCGCCAGGGCCACGAGGTCGAGATAGAGCAACAGCTCACCCTGGTCCGCCCCCAACTCCCTTCCCACGAGCTCAGCCACCTTATACGCCACGCCGGTGCCGCAGAGCCCCTTCTCCGGGTACTCACAGCCCGGGCGCTGGGGGTTCACCACGGCAATCGCCTCAGGCAGGGATTCCGATACCGTGTGGTGGTCGGTGACGATGACATCGATCCCGGCGGCCGCGGCGGCGGCCACGGTCTCGTGCGCCGCGGTACCGCAGTCC
>SMVB01034363.1_pt1 | contig 14039 bp, 12 predicted proteins | sample 2456461 | NCBI WGS metagenome assembly SMVB01 (sample SAMN11095934, study PRJNA526329) | marine sediment metagenome | biome: Marine sediment; feature: Surficial sediment; material: Deep marine sediment; isolation source: Hadal surficial sediment | place: Pacific Ocean | collected 2014-05 | depth... | reverse complement strand
GGAGAAGCTGATCGACAAGCTCTACCGCTACGACCAAGCGGTCCTCAACCGCGTCGGCGAGCTGTTCGGCATCGCCAAGTCGGAACGCACCTATGCCTGCAAGAAGTTCGCCAAGGACCCCAAGGTCTGCAAGAAAAAGAAAAAGAAGAAGAAGAAAAAATCCTCCTGATCCAAGAGGTCACAGCCCCCCGGCCGAGCCGGGGGGCTGTATTTTTGCAAGCAGTCATGCCCCGGCCCCCGGCCGGACAGTCCCAGTCGCCCACCACACTTGCCCGGTCGAGGCCGAGCCATGAAGATCACCAAGATCGAGCCGATCCTGATCCGCCTGCCCTATGAGCACGGCGCGCCCAAGCCGGCCATGGGTTCGGGCGAAATCCGCACCACCATGGACGCCATCCTGGTCCGGGTGGAGACCGATGCCGGCATCACCGGGTGGGGCGAAGCCTTCGGGTTCGCGACCACGCCGGTCACCATTCCGGCCATCACGCACGCCATAGCGCCGCGCGCCGTGGGCCGCGACCCGGCGGATATCGAAGGCCTGACCACTTCCATCAAGCGCCAATTGCAGAACATGATGCATGGCGGGCCGGCGCGCTTCGCCCTGTCGGCGCTGGACATCGCGCTGTGGGACATCAAGGGCAAGGTGGAGGGCAAGCCCATCTGGCAGATGCTGGGCGGCCAGCCCCGGGACTTCGTGCCAGCCTATGCCAGCCTGCTGCGCCTCGGCGATCCCGACACCGTCGCCCGAATCGTCGAGGCGGCGCTGGCCCGGGGCTATACCCGAATCAAGCTCCACGAACGCAGCGTCGAGGCGGTGGCGGCGGCGCGCGCCGCCATGGGGCCGGACGTGGCGCTCATGGTGGACACCAATTGCGCCTGGGCCATCGATCAGGCCATCGAAATGGCGCGCGCCATGGAACCCCATGACCTCACTTGGTTGGAGGAGCCCATCACGCCGCCCGACGACTACCATTCGCTCGCCCGGCTGCGCCGGAAGACCACAATCCCCATCGCCATGGGCGAGAACCTGGGCAATCCCAACGACGTCCGCTGGCTGGCCAATGCCGGCGCGGCGGATATCGTCCAGCCCTCGGTGGTCAAGCTGGGCGGCATCACCGACGCCTGGAGCACCATCGCCTTCGCCGCCTCCAAGGGCATGGGCTGCGTGCCCCATTCGCCCTTCATCGGCCCCGGCTTCATGGCCACCATCCACCTGGTGGCCGCCATGGGCGGCGACGTGCCCTGCGAGCACCGCTTCTGCGAATTGGCGGCGAACCCCATGGGCGCGTACTTCGATCTTATCGACGGCGGCCTCCGCGTGCCCCAAGGCCCCGGCCTCGGCATCGATCCCGACGAAGAGGTGATCGCCCGCTACCGGGTCGGCTGACCGGCGATCGGCGTGATCCTGGTGCCCGTGGGGCGTGTCCGTCCCATGGCCGAATTCCGCGCGCCGGGGCAGGCGGCCGGAGAGGAATATCACCCGTTGACCCAATGACCGCTAACGTCCGCTCTTACCCCGATAACGGACGGTGGGGCATTTAACATCCGCTGCCGGGGTCAAAAAGCGGGCGTGCCAATGGGGCCGTGGGGTGCAGGAGAGGCTTTGTGCGGTTGAAACCGCTGTTGGAAGGGACTTATAGTCGCTTCCTTTCAATGTCAAATCAGCTAATCTCAGTTTGTAACCGTGTCATCGTTGGAACCGCAGTGAAGGGACGGAACAATTTCTCTCAAAGCCATCATTCTTATCGCCTTTGCGGTCATGATTTGTTTAGGGCTGATGATTGGTGCGTGGAAAATCATCGGCAATTTAGAATCAGACGACCATGGCGATGACAAGGGCCGGTAAGCGCCTCGGGCGATGTTCGCTTTTGGCTATGCGCGGACATTCGGTCTAAAGCCTTTCCCTGATGCCGGGCGGCCGAGGCAGCCACTTCCCAGGGCTTCTCAACCGCCGGTCCAGAGGCGGCGGCAACGGGTCGCGACCACCTGCTCATAGGCCACCGGCGCGCTCAGATGACCGACGGATCGCGCGAAGGCGTTGAGACTCTCGACCGCGTCCTCGGAAATCACCGGATCGTAGAACTGGACATCGCGGGCGACGACGGCGGCGATCAGGTCGGCCGATTCCGGGGGGAATTTTCGCCTTCCCACCTCGCGCGCGATGGCCGGGTCGGCGCGCAAGGCGCTCTGTGCCTTGACGATGGCGCGGACGGCGGCGTCCACCGCACCCGGCTCCCGGGCGATGAAATCGTCGGTCGTCGCCAGGCCGGCGAAGGTAAAGAAGCGGATCTCGCCGGGGTCGTCGCCGCGCCGCACGTCGACGTGGATCTTGCCGATCCCCCGGGCGACCGCGGTCTCGGCGCCCATGGCATTGGACCAGAATCCGTCGATTCTCCCGTCCTGAAGGGCCTCGGCGGCGAACACGCCAAACGAAACATCGCGTTCCTTGGCGCCCGGCAGCTCGACGATCTCGAGATCGCGTTGCGGATCGAGCCCGGCACCGCGCAGCAGCTGCTTGAAAACGAGGTCGGGCCCTTCCGCGGCGGTAAACCGCAAGCCCCGTAGCGCATCGAAGTCGCCGCGCCCGGCCGCCAGATCGGCGCGAACGGTCAGCAGCCACGGCGATCCCTGGGACAGGGCCACGCAGAGCTTGGCGCCTTTCCAGCCGGGAAATTCGGTGAGCAGATCGTGGACCGAGCCGGCGATCATGGCATCGGCCGAACCATCGCGGAGCGCCTTGGTGGCGCCCATGGCCGCCACCAGCTCGATGTGCACGTCAAGGCCTTGGTCCTTGAAAAAGCCAAGCGCGTCGGCGGCCAGCGCCGGAAAGCAGGTATTGCTCACGAGATCGACCGCCGCGATACGCATCTGGATTGTTCCCCCGGCGATGTCCCGGTCCCTGCCGAAAAAGGCGCGGCGAGCATCGCTGACCCGCCAGGCTATGCCACCCGCGCCATGGCTTCAATGGCGCTGTCGGCCCAGGCCTTTCGCCCATGGCCGGCCTTGGCGGGGCCAGGGATGGGCAATGTAAAGGCGGCGTTCGCCGGGCTAAACAATACCGGGCTAAACAATTCGCTGACCCGCCCCCCTTGAGCGGTCCACGCCTAGGGCCGGTTTTCGGCCACGGGCGGAATTTGGCTTGACGGAACCCCGCCACGGCGCCCGGAGGCGGCCCCGCGCCTCTCTACGGGAATTTCCTACCCCTTCGCGGCCACAACGGCGGCGCGTTTCGCCGCGGCGTCCGGGTCGAACCGGTGAGCGAAGGGCTCCCCGGCCCTGAAGCGGGCGAGTTCGCCGGCGAACAATTCTTTGAGCCGCCGGTAACTGACGTTGTTCCCGGCCGCCGACACGTGGGGGCTGATGATGACGTTCTCCAGGTCCCACAGCGGGCTTCCCGGGTCCAGCGGCTCGGGATCGGCCACGTCCATGGCGGCGCCGGCGATGCGGCCCGTCTCAAGGGCGTGGGTCAAGGCCTCTTGATCGACGATCTCGCCGCGCGAGATATTGATGAGATAGCTGGTCGGCTTCATGGCGGCGAAGGCCGCGGCGTTCATCATGCGGCGGCTGGTAGGATCGGATTCCGTGGCGATGATCACCGCGTCGGCTTGCGCCAGGGCCTCGGCCAGCCGTTCCCGGGGCACCACCGCATCGATGTCGCCGCCGGCAATGCCCGCCCGGGAAACCCCCACCACCCGCATGTCGAAGGCCTTGGCCTTGCGGGCGATCTCGCGGCCGATGCCGCCCAGGCCGACGATGACCAGGGTTTCGCTCTCCAGCGACCGGATGGTGAAGTTCATCTCGCGCCGGGCCCAGTGATGCCGCGCCTGGGCGGCGCGAAGTTCCCATATCCGGCGCGAAAGCGCGAGCAGCAGCATCATGGCGTGTTCGGCGCAGACCGGGGCCTTGGCCCCCGCCGAATAGGTCAGCGGCACGCCTTGGGGAATGCCCATGGTGGAGATGCGCTCGATCCCGGCGGAGTGGGAATGGACCCATTTCAGCGCGTCCCCGGCGCCCCGGCGAAGTGCCGCGCCGACCTCGGGCGTGCAGATGCGGTTGGAGAAAATCACCAGGGAGGCATCACCCACCGCCGCCTCCAGGTCGCCCGGCGACCACACGATGGTCCAATCGATTTCGGGAAAATCGCGCCTGAATTCGAGGATGCGATCCTCGCGCCGGTTGGTGTAAATGACCGCCTTCATGGGCTCCCCCTTGCCCGGGGGTCGGCCACCGCGGGCCGGGCGCCGGCGGCGCGAAAGCGCGGGCCGAGCAGTTTCACGGGGCGCGCGGCCTGGTGAGGTCAGCCGCGCTCACCCCGGGTCGTTTTGGCGTTCCAAATCCTGTTGTTCGGCGTCGGTTAGGGTCTTGCCGCTGGCGGTGTCGAACCAGACGCCTTCGCCGCCGTCGGCGTGCTTGGGCGGGTCGATGGAGATCCGCTTGAAGGCGCTGACCCCCTTGGGGAAACCGGCGATCTGCAGGAGATGGGCCTCGTCGGTGCCGACGCTTTCGAACCAGTAACGCGAATTTTCCGGGATCAAGAGGCCTTCGGTGGGGCCGAATTCGCCGAGCACCTTGTCGCCCGGCCCGTAGAAGCGGATGCGCCCCTTCAGCACCATGTAAATGAGGTCCATGTTGGGATGGTAATGAAGGTTGTTCTCGCCGCCTTCCTTGAGAATCTGGATCGAGGCCCGGACAGAGTTGGTGCCAGCCAGCTTGACGTGGATTTTTTTCTTCTGGTTGGGGAATTCGATATCGGGCCGGGTAAAGGCGAAGTTGTGGATCAGCGCTTCCGCCGCCAGGTGAAAGGCCTCTTTCTTTTCCGCGCCGCGCAAGTCTTCTCCGGTTTCCGCCGGTTTTTCGGTCTCGGACATGGTTTCCTCCTGGTTTATTGATCTTTTGAAAGGCCGCGCCGGCGGCCGAAACCCGGCCCCCGCACCCGGCACACCGTAGCCGGCACCGACAAGGGGCGCGCCGTCAGTCGACGCGCTCCCACTTGTCGATATCGACCTCCCAACCCTTGTTCTGGGTGAGGTCGAAGCCGTTGCCGTCGGGATCGAGCACGCGGAATTCCGCGTAGGGGCGCTCGGCCGGGCGGTCGGCGACCATGGACTTGCCATGGCTCAGTTGTTCCACCTTCTGCGCGGCGTCGCGCATGAGGAAACCGAAATGGTGGAAGCCGAAGTGCCGGTCCTCAGGCCGCTCCTCCAAGCCGTCATGGCCGATGCGGTCATAGAGCGCGAAGCCGTCGGCATCGCGGGTGCGGTAATAGGGATGCAGCGCGAGATTGGTGGCGCCGTCGCCCATGAAGCAGTTGAACCGCCCCTGGGCGCGGCGTTCGGCGGTGGTGCGCAATTCGCGCATGCCGAACAGGGCGGTCAGGAAATCGGCCGAGCGCTGCGGCTGGAGCGTATGGATGGCGATATGGCCGATGCGCGGCAGCCCGCGCTTGCCTTGGCCCACCCCGAAGCCGCTTTCGGACAGGCTGATGGGGTTGCATTCGGGATCGAAGATGCGGACGTCGCCGTACTGGACGCCGTCGGGCTCCCGCACCGCGACCCCGCCCGGCACCAGTTCGCGGTACTTGGCCAGCACCGTATCGATGCTGTCCACATCCATGCCGAAATGACTGAGGCCGGTCTCCTTGCGCAGCTCCATCAAATCGGCCCGTTGCCGGAACAGGGTCAGGTTGTAATAGCCGTCGGTCAACGAGATATCGCCCGCGGCGGAGCGGTCGAGCTCTGCCATGCCGATCTCATCGACATAGAACCGGGCCAGGGCCTCGGGCTCTTCACTGATCACCGCAAGGTAACGAATCTTTGCCATAACGCGCCTCCCTTGGAACTTCCCTTGAACCGTTTCGTCGCGGGTTAACTAGCACGGAACGCCCCCGCCGGTCACGATAACCCGTCGGTTGGGGTCGTCAGTGCTGTGCGGTGATTAAGTCCCAATGGTGCCAGAAGCGGACATTTCCCTAACAGCGCCATGAAGGCCCATCGGGCTTGTTAACCTACTGTCTTGTGTGGATGGCTCCCCTTTTAACCCGAAGCGGACATAAGCCCCTATCCAGAATCCTCCCTTTGGGTATCTAATACTCGGTGGCTGGTCCAATAAGAGGGGAGCATGGGCCAAATGCCTTCAATCAAAGATTTGCCGACCACCAGTCTCCTGCAGAGAGCACTGGACTTTTCAGACAAGGACCCTAAGTCAGACGAGCGCTATTTACACGATAACGCAACATCCGACGAGCGCTGGGCTTGCGTAGCTGAGCTACACCGCCGTTGCGAACCTGAGATATTTGAAGCAGCGAAAAATTGGTGCGCCAGAGGCAAAGTCGTAGAAAAAATACTTGCCGCCTTCATTCTTGGTGAGTTTGGGCCGCTTAGGCAGGAGGGCGAAGAAGAGCTTCGCCCATTCACAAAACCAACAATCCCGGTACTTGAAAAACTGTTGGATGATCCTGATGCTCGCGTGGTTGCATCAGCGGTAGACGCTTTAAAGCACCATAACTTTCGTGATCAAATCGCGGAGAGGGACTCTCTTACATCTCACACCTCTTGGTTGGTTCGAAAGACGGTGGCTTCCGTGCTTGGGGGCCACGATGCGAGCCCCGCTGCCATCAGAATCCTGATTAAACTATCGCAAGATAATGACGGTGACGTTCGTGACTGGGCGACGTTTGGCCTGGGGGATTTGTGTAGCTTGAACACTCTCGAAATACGGGAGGCGCTGATCGCTCGCGTGAACGACGAGCACTCCGACACTAGATCAGAGGCCTTACTGGGGCTTGCCAAGAAAAATGATGCTCGCGTCATTCCGTTCATCAAGGCTGAGCTAGAGGCAGAAATGGTAGGTAACCTTGAGGTGGAAGCTGCAGGTGAAATCGCGTCCGGCGTATTAGTTGAACCGTTGAAAGCATTGCTTAAGTGGTGGGACGTAGATACGGAACTCCTGCACGCAGCACTACAACGCTGTAGAGGCGAGGCAAACCCGGATGAAGATTGGAGATGGGATAATCACTCGTCCGACGAAGCCTAATGCCCGCTTATGGCTACAAGCGGACGTTACGGGGAGCTTGTTTCAGTGTTTCATTCCTAGGCCGTGAAACAGTGAAACAGCGCCTTCATGGAGCACGATGGTGGGCCGGCGCCAGGGCGGCTCAATCGGCGGGACGCCGGGTACTTTCGGGAATGATCGTCAGCAGGCAGATCATCGAGAACGCCGCCGAGGCCCAGAACACCGCCCCGGGCCATCCCAAGTCCAAAATCAGGCCGTACATGGGCGGCGCGATGGCCTGGCCCACTAAGAAGCCCGATGTCACGAAGCCGAATACGGTGCCGACGCTGGCCTTCGGCGAAATGACCCGCACCATGACGTCCCGCGAGGAATGCAGGAAGCCCCGGGCGGCCCCCACCACCGCGAGAAGGCCCAGGACAAGCCAGAACGGCAGGCCGGCAAACCCGACCAGGGCGAGCAAGGCGCCGGAGATGGTCAGGCCGGCAACCAGAAGCAGCCCATGACGCTTGGTCTTGTCCGCCGCCCAACCGCCCGGCAGGACGCCCACCAGGACCGCCACCAGGAAAAGCGTGAGCGCCGAGTTCGCCACGGCCAGCGGAACCCCGTAAACCTCCATCAACGCGGCGACGGCGAACTGGTTGATGCCCACATTGGCCACCGCCAAGCCCACATAGAAAAGAAAGAACAGGAGAATCGGCTTTGAGGTCAGCAACCGGCGCAGGGTGAGCTTCTCACCCCCTTTCTTCTTGACCTCACCCTCGGAGATGATGCCGGAAAGGGCAAGAATGACGGCCGACAAAACCATGCCCACGCCGCCGGCGATCAGAAACGCCGTCTGCCAATCGAAAATCGATGCCAGGGAAACCATGATCACCGGCGCCGCCGCGAAGCCCGCCGAACCGCCGAAGGTATGGATGGCGAAGGCCCGGCCGATTCGTTGTTCGGATACCGTCCCCGACAGGATCGAATAATCGGCGGGATGGAAGACCGAGCTGCCGACGCCGGCCAGGGCCATGAAGGCGCCCAGGCTGAGGAGCGAATCCGCGAAGGCCAAAAGCGCGATGGCCGCCGCGTTGATGAACAGCCCGCCCACCAGCACGGCGCGCGAACCGATCCGCTGGCACAGGAATCCCATGGGCGTCTGCAGCACCGCCGTGGTCACCGCGAACATGGTCATGGCGAGGCCGAGCTCGGCATAGCTGACGCCCAGTTCCGCGCGCAGGATGGGAAACAACGGCGGCAGGGCCAGCATGTAGATGTGGCTCAGGAAATGGCCGAAACTGATGAGGCCGACAATCTGGCTGTCACGCCGAAGGGTTCCGGCAGTCGCGGACAATTCGTCCTCCCTATGGAAGTGGGGCAAGCCGGCGCCGGCTGGGGCCGTGCGGCCAAGTTATGGAGGCCCCAAATTAGACCATGGGGGCACCCCGTCAAGCCCGGTCCCGGGCGGCTCAGGGGGCGGATGCGGCGGCCCTTGGGCCGCCCGCGGCCTGTTGAACGGGGCCCGACCCGGCGCGCCCGGCGATTTCACGGATCAGCTTGGTGAGGATCGCCGAATTGAAGTCCTTGAAGGTCTTGGCCAGGATGGAAAAGGCCCCGGGACCGCCGATCACGTTGTCGAGGAAGAAAATATCGAGGTTGTCGAATTCGCCGAGGATGGGCAGGCCGTTGACGGTGATGCCCTGGGCCACCGCTTGGTCCCGGCCGAAGACCGCCGGCAGGCCGTCGCGGTCCGGCCCGTCGCCCGACAGGTCGATGACCCGCCGCTTGCCTTGAAACGCGTTGGTGGCGAGCGACCGCACGCCGTAGAGGATGGCATCGCCGATCGCCGTGCCGCCGCCGTAAAGCACCCTGGGTTCCCTCTCCAGCCGATCGGCGACCGCCGCGATGGATGCCTTGTCGCTGAGCAATGTCCACGGCACGATGGGAACCTTGAGGTCGGCGCCGCTCCACTCCACGTAAGCTATGGCGATCCGGCCCAGCGGGCCGCTGCCGATGGCGGAGATCACCCTGGGATTGCGCAGCGCCCGGACATAGCCCAGGCGTTGCAGCACGAATTCGTTGTCGTCGACGCTCCCCGATCCGTCGACCATCAGGATCAGCTCCAGGTCGACCTTCTGCTGGGCCGCCGCCGGCGCCGCCAGCAACGGCGCGGAGATCACCACCAACAGCGCCAGGCGCCTGATGACGGGGGAGTGGATCATGTCTTGGCGAACTCCAGCTTTGGACCGGCCGCCGCCGCGCGGTCAGATGATGATGCTGGGGTTGCGCAGGTTCTGGTCGCATTCGATGAGATTGACCTGCTTGACCAGGATTTCGAAACCGTCGCCCGCCCGGCGCAGGCGGTGGCCGCACCAGCCCGCCAGGCCGCGGCTCTCCCCGGCCCGGAATTCATTGATCACGAAGTTCGACCGCACCATGAAGATGCCCTCGGTGCCGGTGGCGAAGGTCTCCACATTGGTCACCTGGCGGACCGTGCGGGATTGCGGGATCTGGGACCAGGCGCTGCCGGTGGCCATCCGGAAGACGCGGTCCTCCAAACGCCGGCGGTCGTCCAGGCACACCGCGACTTCCAGCCTTGGATCCCCGCCCCCGGGCGTCGCCGGCACCCAATAGAGGCATTCCCCCGCGAACAGGGCCAGCCAATCGTCCAAAAGGTGGCGGTCGAGAAGCCGCGCCTCGCGTTCCAGAAAGGCGCGGGCCGAATCGCGCAAGGCCACGTCGCCGACCGCCATGTCGTCATTCTGCCAATCGGCGAAATCCGTCACCAAGGCGTCATAGAACGCGTTGGTCACGTAATGGGACGTCCGGCGTGGGTCGGGTGCGCTGGCCATGGGGTGCTAGGCCTCGCGCTGGATCGAGAGCTTGGGCGGGGAGCTCATCAGCCGTTTCCAGTGCTTGAAGGTTTCACGCATGAAGACCTCATCGGTGGCGGGCGCGGTGATCACGCCGTTCTCGTCGGTTTCGATCCGGCCGGGAACATCCAAGCCCCGGTGCATATAGATCCATTCGTCCTCCTCTGCCATGAGGCCGCGCTGGATTTCCTCGAAATTGACGGCGTCGTCGACCTCGCCGAAATTGGGAAAATTCTCCAGGGTCCGCATGCGCAGCGTATTGACATCGTCCACGGCGCCGTCCAGCTCATTGCCGTCATCCACCACCGCGGTGCCGTACCAGGTGGTATCGGTCTCATCCACGGCGCGGGGTTGCAGCACCTGGATATGGTTGCCGAGGATCAGCAGATTGGGGAAGACGTTGATGTTGACCGGTTCCGAGGCGGCGAGGTCAAGGGCGCGGGCGGCCGCCTCGCCGAGGCGATCCCGCAAGCGCTCTTCGAAATGTTCCATGCCGGGATGGGCGCCCTCGATCTCCCACAAGGCGCCCGGGCGCTGCTCGATATTGGGCCGCTTGTCCTTGAAATGGTTGCCGTTGCCCAGGTACTGGACATACATCGGGGAATCGTCGGGCGCATCCTTGTAAAAGGACATGCCCTTCTGGTTGCCCACCTTGAGGCGGTTTTCCATCTCCAGCAAAGAGCGGTGGGAAAACTTGACGTGGTAGCCATCGGCGGAATTGTCGTAGGCGAGTTTCCAGTTTCCCTTGTATTTGAGGCGGTTGGCTTCGCACAACCTGACGCGGCCCCCGGGATGGCGGTCCAGCCATTGGTCGATGATGGGGGCCATGGGACCCAGGTGATCGACCAGGGTGGCGGCGTCCCGGTTCAGGGTTCCGAAGATGAAGCCGCGATAGCTCTCCACCCGGGGGACCTGGGCGAGGTTGTACTTGGCATCCTTGAAATCGCAGGCATAGCCTTCGGGCCAGGGCACGCCGCCCAGCTTGCCGGTATTGAAATAGGTCCAGCCGTGATAGGCGCATTGAAACACCTTGGCTGATCCCGCGGCCGCTCGGCAGACGGTGGCGCCGCGATGGGCGCAACGATTGAACAGCGCGCGGATCACTCCGCCTGAATCCCTGACGACGATGATCGGGCGCAGTCCCAGCGCCGTGGTCACGAAATCGTCGTTTTCCGGAATCTGGCTTTCATGGGCGAGATAGGTCCAGGTGCCGCCGAAGATGGCGGTCATCTCGGCCGCGAAGATATCGGGATCGGTGTATAGGGTGCGATGCACGCGGTCGTCATGGACCAGCGCGTCCCAATCAAAGGACGGCGCCGCATTGGCGAGCCGGCCGGCCGGCGGTTTCAACTCTTCCATCTTCATCTTCTCCAAGCACCCCGGCATAGCGAATCCCGGAGCGTGCCGAACATCTTAAAAGAAATCGAAGTACTCGTTCTGCTCCCATTGGGTGGTTTCTTCGCCAAGCCCATCGAGACTGCTCCCCTGTTCCTCCAGATAGCTCAGGAAGCGGCCAAGCTCGTTGCGTTTGAGCCGCAGGTAATAGTCCATGAAAACATCGCCGAACTGGTCGCGGAACAAGGCCTCGTTGTCGAGAGCGTCGAGCGCCGCCTGCAGGGACGTGGGCAGCAAGGTCCGATCCGACGCGTAGGGCTCGTCGTCCTGGGGACCGGGGTCGGTGGCGTTGTCGATGCCGTCGAGCCCGGCGACGATTTGGCATGCCATGTAGAGATAGGGATTGGCCGCGGGCTCGCCGACGCGGTTTTCGATCCGGGCGGCGGCGGCGCCCTCCGCGCCCAACACGCGGAGCATGGCGCCACGGTGGTCATTGGCCCAACAGACCCGATCGGGGGCCAGGGAATTGGGCCTGAAACGCCGGTAGCCGTTGACCGTGGGCGTGGTGAATGCGGTGCACGCCACCCCATGGGCCATGAGGCCGCCGAGGTAATTCATACCGAGCGCGGACAGCGGCGCCTCCCCTCTCCCGGCCCCGGCCCCTCTCCCGGCCCCCGACCCCGACCCGGATTCCGGCGCGAGCAGGTTGCGGCCGGACTTCGCGTCCACCAGCGACTGATGCAGGTGCCAGCCCGACGAATAGTACCCCTGGAGCGCCGGGCGGCACATGAAGGTGGCGACATACCCCATGCGCCGGCAAATCTGTTTGGTGGCGGTGCGGAACAACAGCAGGTCATCGGCGGCACGGAGACCGGGTTGGGGCGCGAAGGTGCACTCCACCTGGCCCGGGCCCCATTCGTTTTCCATGGACCTCAACGCCATTCCCATCTTGTCGAACGCCTCGGCCAGTTTCGACAGCACCGGCTGCATCAGGTCCATGTTGGATTCCGAATGATAGGAATAGCCCGGCTCCACCGGCGTGGTGCCGAGCGGCCGCCCGCGGAAGCCGGGGATGGAGAGGTGCTCCTCGCCGAGCCGGTCCTCGGCCGCCACCAGCAAATACCACTCGACCTCGAGCCCGACCACATAGGCCATGCCGCGATCGTCCAGCCGGCGCAATTGCCGGCGCAGCAGCTGGCGGGACGAGAAGTGGAAGGGATCGCCGGAATTGAAATACTCGTCGCACAGGATCCACCCCACCCCCGGCGCCCATGGCAGGACGCGGAAGGTGCCGGGGTCGGGGACGATCTTGATATTGGGCGACCCCGTCATCTCGTCGAGACCCATGCCGCCGCCGCGGGTGAACGAGTCGAAGGTCCGCGCATTGGCGGAATCCAGCGTCGTGGTGGCAACGTTGATGTTGTAGCCGGCCTCGAGCGATTCCAGGAAGGTCGGGACCGTCACCGCCTTGGCCCGGGAACAACCGTGGGAATCGGACCAGGCCATGCGGATGAGGTGAAGGTCTTCCTTGCCGATCCGGCGCGTGAGCTCGTCCGCTTCGCGTCTCTGTTCGTCGGTCCACAGACCGTGGCTTTCGATGAATCCTGAATTTTGCGACATCGGCGATTTGCTGCGATTTTCTGCCGGCGCCGCCAAGGGCCGCTTGGGCAACCCCGATCGCGCCGAATTGTTGGGTTATGGTTCCGTCGCCAAGATAGTAACGGTCGCGCTCCTGCGCGGCTAGCCGCAAATAGCGGGCGCGATAGCTCGCAAAAGCGACGATTTGCAGATCCTTCTAGTGCCCCTTGCAGTTCGCCATGATTCGTTGCGCCGTGGCATCAAACGCCTCTCTGCTCTTCATTGCGGTCGATACGATCATGGCGCCCTCCAGCGCGGATACGATCTCAATCGGCGACATTCGTTTCTCCGATGACGGCATTCGTTTTTGAATTTCCGTCAACCATTCCGTATTCGCCTGGAAGAATGCCTGGATGCCGATATTGACCCGCCCCGGCAGGGAGTTGGCTTCCGCCGCCAGGATGGCACACAAACATACCGACTCTCCGACAACCAATGCCTCGGCATACAATGCGATGAACGCCTCAAGCGCCCCGATCGGGCCGACCTCTTCAATGTCAATCTCATCGAGCCGGGCCTGAAATCGCTCCGTGTAGCGTCTCACCAACTGCGCGCCCAAATCTTCCTTCTGGGGAAAATGATAATGCACGCTCGAACTCTTCACGCCGACATCACTCGCGAGATCGCGGAAGCTCACGGCATTGAACCCGAGCGCCCGCACACGCTTCTCGGCCGCGCTAAGAATGCGTTCGCGCATGGATGAGGTGTCAGGCATCTTTTCCTCCAAAAATACTCAACCTATCGATAGATAGTTCTTGACAACACTCACGTCAATGGCGATATTGCCGACACTATCTACTGATAGATAGAAACTCAGTTCAAAAAAGGAGATACATTATGGCTAAGCGCGTGCTTATGGTTCTGACCTCCCATGACAACATGGGCATCAGCGGCAAAAAGACCGGCAACTGGTTTGATGAGGTTGCCACCCCATACTACACGTTCAAGGAACGTGACTTTGAAGTCGTCATGGCCAGCCCCAAGGGCGGAGCGGCGCCGATTGACCCGTTCAGCCACGACGACGCCTTCACGACCGACAATACCCACCGTTTTGAGGACGATCCCGCCGCTCAGCAGGCTCTGGCCAATACGCTGAAACTCAGCGAGATCAACACTCGCGACTTTGACGGTGCCTTTTTTCCAGGGGGCTACGGTCAGCTGTGGGACTTGGCAAACGATTCCCTCGCGATCCGGATGATC
>SMVB01128447.1_pt1 | contig 14047 bp, 10 predicted proteins | sample 2456461 | NCBI WGS metagenome assembly SMVB01 (sample SAMN11095934, study PRJNA526329) | marine sediment metagenome | biome: Marine sediment; feature: Surficial sediment; material: Deep marine sediment; isolation source: Hadal surficial sediment | place: Pacific Ocean | collected 2014-05 | depth... | reverse complement strand
GCGAGGCGGGCGTGGACGATCCGGGTTTCGGGGCCAGTGCCGCGTTCGTCGACATTGACGGCGACGGCGACTTGGATGTCTTCGTCGCCGGCGGCGGCGGATTGACCGGCGACGGCCGGCGACAATCGTGCCGGCTCTATCGCAACGACGGCGACCGGTTCACCGACATCACCGTCGCGTCGGGCGCCGGCATCCCGGGCCCGGCCTACGGCGTGGCGTGCGCCGACTACGACGACGACGGCGATATCGACATCCTGGTGACCCGTCTCGGCCCCGACGCGCTGCTCCGCAACGACGGCCCGCCCGAGGCGCCGCGATTCGTCGACGTCGCCCGCGAGGCGGGGGTGGACGATCCGGGTTTCGGGACCAGTGCCGCATTCTTCGACTACGACGGGGACGGCCGTCTCGACCTGTACCTCACGCGATACGTCAACTGGTCGGCCTCGCGTGAGACCACCTGTTACACGATCCTGGGCATACGCGACTACTGCAACCCCGTGAGCTACAACGCCCCGTCAACCGACCGGCTCTACCGCAACCTCGGCAACGGGCGATTCGAGGACGTCTCGGACCGTGCGGGCATCAGCGCCCGCACCGGCAACGGCCTCGGCGTCGTCGCGTGCGACTTCGACGAGGACGGTTGGGTGGATATTTACGTCGCCAACGACCAGACGCCGGCGTTCCTCTGGCACAACCGCGGCGACGGCACCTTCGAGGAGGTCGCGGCACTGGTCGGCTGCGCCTACGACCAACGCGGCATGGCGATCGCCGGTATGGGTGTCGCGGCCGCCGACCTGGATGACGACGGCGACGTGGACCTGCTGGTGACCAACATCCATCACCAGACCCACCTGGTGCTGGCCAACGACGGCGGCAGATTCGACGATAAGAGCCTTGCGATGGGTCTCGGGCGATGGAGCATCCCGGCGACGGCCTTCGGCGTGGCGGTCTTCGACCAGGACAATGACGGGTCCCTTGACGCTTTCTTCGCCAACGGCGACGTCAACGTGGACAACGCCATGCGGGTCGGCGAGAACCCCTACGCGCAGCCGGACCACTTTGCGCGGCTCATCGACGGCGTGCTGGTCAACGCAACGGCCGGCTCCGGCGTCGCCTTCGGGGACGTGGGCCGCGGCGTCGCCTGCGGCGACTTTGACAACGACGGCGATCTCGACCTGCTGGTGACCAACAACGGCGGGCCGCTGCGTCTACTCCGCAACCTCAATGACACCGGCCACTCGTGGCTTGTGGTGCAGACACGCACCGGCGCCGGCGGCCGTGCCGCGATCGGCGCCCGGGTGACGGTCACTGCAGACGACCGGGTTTACACACGGTGGATCCACCCCCACCAGAGCTACCTGTGCAGCAGCGACCCGCGAGCGCACTTCGGGCTCGGCACGGCGTCCCGGGTCCAGCGGATCGAGGTCCGGTGGCCGGACGGATCCAGCACCGTGCGCACCGATGTGCCGGTCAACGGGCGTATCGATCTCGACGCGGACGACGCGGACCAGGGGCCGTCGAGATGAAGCGACGCTGGAGCGTGCTCGACACGGCCGCGGTCGTCGTCATCGCGACCGGGACGGCGTACCTGCTGCTCGGGCCCGGCGGTCCGGGCACCGTGAACTTCCCGCCGATTCAACAGAAGTTCGAGCCGGACGGACGACGCTCGGTGACCGTCAACAAGACTGCACTGGCCAGCGCGTTCGCACGCGCGGGGCTGCCGGCCCCGCCGGATCTCAACGGCGCCGACCCGGTCCCCGTGGAACTGCTCATGGGCCAGGCGCGGGCGTGGGTCGAGACGGACGACGCCACGGCGCTGGGTCGGCTCGGACAGATCTACCAGGCACTCGAAGAGCACGAAGCAGCCCTGGGCTGCTTCGCCACGGCGACCGACATGGACCCGCTCGACGTGCGATGGCGGTACGGCCTGGGAGCCGAGTGCCAGGCGTTGGGTCTCGACGAGCAGGCCATGGCGGTGTTGCTCGAGGTCAGCCGCATCGACCCCGAATACGCCACGACATGGGCGCGGCTCGGCACGCTCGCGCTGGACGCCGGCCTTCTTGAGGCCGCGGCGGGCTACTACGACCAGTACCGCCGGCGGGTGCCGGAGTTCTCACCCGGCCACATCGGTCTCGGCCGGGTCGCCATGGCGCGTGGCGAGACGGCCGAGGCGTTGGAACACTTCCGCGCAGCCGTCGGGCGCAGCCCGGACGATTACCTCGCCCATCGATTCCTGGGCCGGGCCCACGCCGCCAACGGCAACAACGAACTCGCCCGCCGCGAGCAGGCGACGGCCGAGCGTCTACCGCAGTATTCGGGCTGGCTGACCTTCGATCCCAGGTTGCAGGACTCGCACGAACTCGCCCAGACCCAGCGATACCTCACAAACCAGATGCGGCTCGCCGCCGGCGCCGGCGACTACGAGCGGTTCGTCCGGATCGCCGAGGCACTTCGCCAGCGTCGACCCGGCGATCACGGCAACCTGCGCAACCTCGCAACCGTGTACCGGGAGCTGGACCGCCTCGACAAGGCGCGAGAGGCGATCGACGCATCGCTGACACTGAAACCCGACAGCACCGCGTCGCACTGCGTGCGCGCCGAAATCGCGTTCGCCGCCAGGGACTACGACGCGGCCCACCGGTCGCTCAACATGGCCGCCCGGATCGACCCGGCCGACCCGAAGGTCTTCGAGCTCCGGGGAAGGACGCATTTTGTACAGGGACGACACGCCGACGGTCTCGCGGCCGTTCGGCGGTCAATCGAGCTGGCCCCCGACGCGATCGCCACGCGGATGCTGCTGGCAATCATGCTCCAGGAGTCCGGACGCCCCCAGGAAGCAGCCACCGTCGCCGACGACGTGGTGCGTCGAGACCCGGACAACGCCCGCGCCCGGGCGTTGCAGAGTTCGATCAGGAAAGCGACGGGCGGTTTGTAATGCAGTGCACCGTACTTGTCTTCGCACAGCTCGCCGAGACACTTGGCACCGACCGCGTCTCGCTCGAACTTGCCGACGGGTCGACCGTCGCCGCCGCACTCGACGAATTGACCGCAAGGCACGCCGCAATCGCCAAGCTACGCCCGGTCCTCGCCGTGGCCGTCAACGACTGCTACTGCAATACCGCGACCACGCTCAACGACGGCGACACGCTGGCCCTGATCCCGCCGGTCAGCGGCGGGTGATTCAGCCCCGCAGTTCGTCGGACACCGCGCGGAACTGGTCCTCGGTGGCCACGAACGCATCGACGATCGCAGGGTCGAAGTGGCTGCCGGAATCCCCCACGATGATCGCCCGCGCTTCGTCGTGGGACATCGCCTTCTTGTAGACGCGTTCGCAGGTGAGTGCGTCGTAGACGTCGGCGACGGCCGTGAGCCGGGCTGCCAGCGAGATGTCTTGCTTCGACAGCCCGAACGGGTAGCCGGTGCCGTCCCACTTCTCGTGGTGGGCGAAGGCGATTTCCGTCGCCGTTCCGAGAAACTGGTCGTCGTCCGCGACACGCTGTTTGAGGGCGATGAGCGTGTCACCCCCGATCGTCGTGTGCGTCTGGATGATCTTGCGCTCCTCGTCGGTCAGCCGGCCGGGCTTGCACAGCACGGCGTCCGGGATGCCGACCTTGCCGATGTCGTGCAACGCGGCCGTGAGCGTGACGGTCTCGACCCAGGTCTGGTCGATGTCCGACCGGTGCTTGACAAGCTCGCGTGCGAGGATCGCCACGTACCGGCAGATCCGCTCGAGGTGCTTGCCGGTGTCGGAGTCCCGCGACTCGGCGAGTTTCGCCATCGCGAAGATCACGGCATCTCGGCTCGCCGCACGTGCCCGCCCCAACCGCTCCACATGGTCCTTGAGCTGGCTGGTCATCCTGTTGAAGTTGTCCGCGAGATCGCCGATCTCGTCGCGGGAGGTAATTCCCTCGACCCGGACATCGAGATCGCCTTCGGCCACCTCCCGGACACTCTTCTGGAGCTTCGTGATCGGTCGTGTGATACGCCCGGACACGTAGAAGATCGATCCGATGATCAGCAGCAGCGTCGCACCGAGCGCCAACGAAGCCTGGGTCATCCGCTGTCGCATCCCGGCGAGCGCGACCCGCTCCGGTATGACCGACGCGAAGGTCCATCCGGTTGACGGAATCGGCGCATAGAAGACCCACTGGGTGCCCTCGAGTTGCTGCCACGCTTCGAGCGTCGCCATACCCGTCTGGCCGGAAACCATGCGTCGGGCCGCCGCCGCCATGTCCGGCCGCCCAAGCTCCTCGGCGAGTTCGAAAACCGTCCGGTCCATGATCTGGGTCTGGATGGTGCTGTACACGTAACGGCCGTTGCGTGTGAGGATCGCAAAGTCCCGCTCGCTGACGATCTGAGAGCCGACCTGCTCGTGCAGTGTCGCAAGCCGGATATCGACGGTCGCGACCCCGCGGAACTGCCCGTCGCGGAAGAACGGCGCCGACCAGGTGACCATGAGCGCGTCGCCCGCCCCGTCGTCAAAGTACGGGTCGGTCCACAGCGGCTCACCGGTGCGTTTCGGCAGGTGCCACCACTGCCACTTGTCATCGGCGTACCAGTCCAGGACGTCGCGGGTGATGTCCATCTCGGCGAGACCGTCGGGCCCCCGGTAGACGTAGGGGCAGAACAGCGTGTCGCCGGTCTTGAACGCCCCGGGCTCGAAGGCGATCGCCGAGCCGTACACCAGCGGGTTCAGCTCGGTGTTGGCACGCAGCTGTGTGAACAGTTGCTCGGTGCTGAGATCCGGCGCGGTCTCGATAAACCGCGCCGTGGCTGTGGCGACAGCCGCCGCCTCGCGGAACGCTCCGTCGAAACGGGCGGCGTAGTTGCCGGCGAGGCGCATCATCTCGGTCTCGACCTCGGCCCGGGCTTCGGAGCGCAGGTGGACCATCATGAGCCCGATGACCACGACGTAGATCACGAGCGTGGGTAGCGCGATCATCGCGATCATCCTGGAGCGAACGCTGTGCCTCATCGGCGCCCGAACTGCTTTTCGAGATCGGCGATGGTCAGCCGGAGCGTCGTCGGCCGGCCGTGCGGGCAGTTGCTCGACCGCTCCACCTGTTCGCGACGGGCCAGCAGGTCGGCGATCTCCCGCTCGCTGAGCCGGTCCCCGGCCTTGATCGCCGCCTTGCAGGCCATCATGTCCAGCGTTTCGTGCAATGCCGCCTCCGGGTCGGTCTCGATCCCGTCGCGGGCGCATCGGTCCAGCACGTCGCGGAGGAACTCCGGCGGTTCGACGCCGCGCTCGAACAGGAAGGTCGAGAAGGCGTGGATCGCGACCGCGGCCGGCCCGGCCGCCTCGGCCTCGATGCCGATCCGCGTCAGCAGGGGCCGCAATCCGTCCAGCAGGTCCACCTGCGTCGGGTCGACTTCCACCATCGCCGGCATCAGCAGTCGCTGCGACTCGAGGGGGCCCTTGCTGACCGCCTCCAGCAACATCTCGAACATGACCCGCTCGTGCAACGCGTGTTGATCCACGATCAACAGCCCATGCTCGTCGGTGGTCACGAGATAACTCGAGTGCACCTGGAGCACTTCGGGAACCAGCTTGATGGTGGGCAGAATTTCACTGGGATCATCGCCGCCGAGGTCCAGGAACTCCGGGGCCTCGGCGGCGAGCGCCTGCTTGACCTCGCTGTAGACGAAGCCCTTCTGCGCCGTGTCGAGCATTCGGAACCGCTCCACGAACTCGGCGGGCGCACCGGTCGTCGAGATCGTTGCCCGCTGGAGCTCGAAAGCCGGCGTGAGATCCGCCTCGCGAAGCCTTCGTCGTATGGCCGACAGCACCGCCGAATGGACCAGCGACGGTGCCCGGAACCGGACCTCGGCCTTGGCGGGGTGTACGTTGACGTCCACCAGTCGGGGTTCGATCTCCATGAACAGCACGATCGTCGGGTGGCGACCGGGATCGATCAGACCGCGGTAGGCCTCTTTGACCGCATGGGTAATCGACCGGTCGGAGATCGGCCGCCCGTTGAGCAGGATCGTCTGGTGCCGCGTCGTGCCACGGGCGATGCCGGGGCGGCCGGCCATCCCGCTGATCGTCAATCCCTGCTCCCCGGCCGAAAACGCAAGCAGCTCCGGTTCCAGCTCCGGGCCCAGGACGTCGAGGATCCGCTCGCGTCGCCCCTGGCCGGCGGGCAACTCGACCGCCGCGCGACCGTCGATGGTGAGACCGAACCCGATGGCGGGGTGCGCGAGCGCCAGCACCTCGACGGCACGGGTCACCCGCGCCGACTCCGTGGCGTCGGCTCGCATGAACTTGCGACGCGCCGGCGTGTTGAAGAACAGGTCGCGGATCGTCACCGTCGTCCCCGGCGGACCGGACGCCGGGCGCAGGGTACCGACGTCGTCACCGGCGATGTCAAGCCGGCCGGCCTCGTTACTGTCCCTGACACGTGACACGATCGTCATCCGGCTGATCGCGGCCACTGACGCAAGCGCCTCGCCGCGGAAGCCAAGCGTCGCGATCGCGTTGAGGTCCTCGGTCGATCCGATCTTGCTCGTGGCGTGAGCGGTGACGGCGAGCTCGAGCTCGCCGGCGGGGATACCCCGGCCGTCGTCGGTCACCCGGATGAGGTCGCGGCCACCGCGTTCGATCGCGACATCGATGCGGGACGCCCCGGCATCGACCGCGTTCTCCATGAGTTCCTTGACGACGCTGGCCGGTCGATCGACGACCTCACCGGCGGCGATCTGGTTCACGACGAGCTGGGGCAGCCTTCGTATCGCCATGGCCGGATTGTACTTCCTCCCACCGCATCGCGATCGGCATGGTGCGGCCGCGGCCGAAGGCACGCGACGTCACCTTCAGTACGGGCGCCGCCTGGTCGCGCTTGTGCTGGGCGAGGTCGATCATCCGGGTCATCGCGGCAACGATGTCCGGGTCGATATCGGTCTCCTCGACGATCTGACGGACCGACAGCTCCCGCTCGATGTAGCCGGCCACGATCTGGTCGAGCACCTCGTAGGGCGGCAGCGTGTCCTGGTCGGTCTGGTTCGGTCGCAGCTCGGCCGACGGGGCCTTGGTGATGGATCGCTCGGGGATCGGCGGCGAAGGGAACCCGCACTCGAGGTGACAGGCGTTGATCCACTCCGCCAGCGCGTACACGCTTGTCTTGAGCACGTCGCCCAGGACCAGCAACGCACCGGACATGTCGCCGTAAATGGTCGAATAACCTGTCGCCAGCTCCGACTTGTTGCTCGGCACAAGGACGAGCCCGCCGGTCGAATTCGAGATCGCCATGAGCAGGACGCTGCGGATCCTCGCCTGGATATTCTCGTCGGTGACGCCGCCGGCGTCCCCAAGCGGCTCCGCCAGTGTTTCGTGGACCAGAGTGTGCAGGGCCTCGATCGAGACCGTGAGGCAAGGGGGCATGCCCAGGTTTGCCGCCAGCTCCGACGCATCCTCCACCGATGCGGCCGATGAGTACCGCGACGGCATCATCACGCCGGCCACGTTCGCCGCCCCCAGCGCGGCAACCGCCAGGCAGGCGACCACCGACGAGTCGATACCGCCGGAGAGGCCGATGGCGACCCGTTCGTGGCCGGTCTTCGCGCAATAGTCCCGTATGCCCAGCACCAGCGCGTGGAAGACCTCCGACAGCGGCTCCACCTCGAGCCCCACGTCCGCGGGCAACCCCGGGGCCGGGGCCATACCGGGTTCGACCAGTTCGATGGTCTCGACCGCCGACGTCCAGCCCGGCAGCACGGCCACCGGCGACCCCGCCGCGTCAACCGCCACCGACCGGCCGTCAAAGATCAGATCGTCGTTCCCGCCGACCTGCTGGACGGCCACGATCGGCAGCCGGTACCGGGTCGCCGCCGCCCGTTGCTGCTGGACATGCCGCTGCCACTTGCCGCGGACAAACGGGCTGGCGTTAATGACGACCAGGATATCGCAGCCCAGCTTGACCACCTCGCGGGCCGGATCCAGCGGATAGCTGCGACCGACGGTGACGTCATGGGCCTGCCAGAAGTCCTCGCAGATGAGCAGCCCCAGCCGCCGGCCGGCGACCTCGACCACACAGGGCCCCGAACCCGGCTCGAAGTACCGATCCTCGTCGAAGACGTCGTAGCCCGGCAGCAATCGCTTGTCGCAGACCGCCACGACACGACCGCCGCTGCAGACCGACGCACTGTTGCAGAATGGCCGGGTGCCGTCGCGGCACCGCCGCGGGTGGCCGACGATGACCGTCAGGTCGGCGGTCTCGCGGGCCACATGCTCCACGGCCTGCTCACAGGCCTCGACGACGCCCTTACGGAACAGCAGGTCACGCGGCGGATAGCCGAGCAAACCCATCTCGGCCCCGACCACGATGTCCGCATTGTCGCGTCGCGCGCGATCGACCGCATCGAGCAGCAACCGGACGTTGCCGGCCACGTCACCGACGGTCGGATTGAGCTGGGCCATCGCGAGCCGCATGGGGGGATTGTAGGGAGAAGTCGTCTGTTGTCAGTTATCAGTGGTCAGTCCTGACAGAGGGCTGTCTTACCAACGACTGATAACTGACGACTTCGTCAATACACGACCGCGTGGGCACCCTCGATGGCCTCGATCACCTGGCGGACGGTGAAAGGCTTGCGGAGGGCGCCGTCGAAGCCCTGGTGGCGAAGCTGTGCCACCTGGCCGTCGGTCAGTTTGCTGCTCATGGCGATGATCTTCGTGACCTGGAGGTCATCGCTCTCGCTCATGACGTCCGATATGCCCTTTCCGTCGCCGTCGGCGAGGTGGACGTCCAGGAGCATGACGTGCGGGCGGAACCGCTCGCACTCGATACCGGCCTGGAACGCGTTGCGGGCCGTATGGACCTCGTAGTTGGTCTGCTCGCTGAGGATCTTCTGCAGTGTTGCGACGACCTCTTCCTCGTCATCGACGATGAGCACGCGGGTGCTGCCCGACATGAGCCCGTCCATGGGGATTCCATGGCTCTTCATGAACTTGACCAGGCTGCTGACGGGGATCCGGCGGTCCTTCGAGCCCGGAATGCGGTAGCCGCGAAGCTGCCCGGAATCGAACCACTTGCTGACGGTGCGCGACGCAACGTTGCAAATCTTGGCGACTTCCCCGGTTGTCAGAACATCTTTCTCAAACGGATTCATGCCAAACCTCTCGCCATCCACCCGACAGGCGTCGCACTGGATTGCCGACCCTCTGCCAGTCGATCGGTCTGATCACAACCGGAGTTGACCAAGCCACTTCGAAAAGACACCCCAAGTCGGCGTGCCACGGGATCGGCTTGGGTTGTGCGCGCCCTTATCGGTCGGCGATGGCCTGGGCGTCGGCGAGAATGGCGTCCACGTGCTCCGGCTGCGTGTCAAAGCTGCACATGATCCGGAACATGTTCCAGCCGGGATCGCCGAACGGGTACCACGTGTAACCGCGATCCCGCAGAGCAACGTCCTGGGCCGGACTGAAGACGACAAAGACCGCATTTGCCTCGGCCGGGAACCGCAGCTGATAACCGAGGCCCGCCAGACCCCTGGCAAGCCGCGATGCCATTGCATTGGCGTGCGTCGCGTGCCCAAGCCACACGCCGTCACGCAGTGTCGCCGCGAACGGGGCCGAGACAAACCGCTGCTTGCTCAACAGGTGCCCGGTGCTCTTGCGGTGGAAGGGGAACGCTTCCGTGGCCGTTTCGAAGACCCGGCCGTCGCCCTGGGGGAAGAAAAGCACTGCCTCGCCGCATGCAAGCCCGTTCTTTGTCCCCCCGAAGCTCAAGGCATCCACGCCGGCATCAGGAGCGATGGCACGCGGGTCACAGCCCAACGCCGCCACCGCGTTGGCGAATCGCGCTCCGTCCACGTGAACGCGATACCCCGCTGAATGGGCCACGTCGCACAGGGCCCGCATCTCGGCCGGCGTGTAGACACACCCGAACTCCGTGGGGTTGGAGACCGTCACGACGCCCGGTTGAGGCTCGTGGACGTCACCGCCCCGGACCTGGCCTGCATGTTCAAGGTCCGACGGCAGCAGTTTGGCGGCGTCGGTATGGATCTGAACCGTCCGACACTGGGTTATTCGCTCCGGCGCCGTCGACTCGTCGTCGTTGTAATGGCTGTGGACATGACACAGGACCCGTTCCCACGGCCGGGTCATCGCCGCGATGGCGAGCGTGTTGGCAGCAGTGCCCGTGGCGACAAACCACGCAGCGGTTCCATCGCCGAAGATGTCACGAATCAGTCCGACCGCTTCCTGTGTGTACGTGTCGTCGCCGTACGCGAACCGGTGCCCGTCGTTGGCATCGAGGATCGCCCGGACCGCCTCGGGACAAAGACCGGCGTTGTTGTCGCTGCGGAAACCGTGCATGGGCAATACTTTCAGACTCCTCTACAATACCACCGCGTGAAACTCATCCTGCATTCCGTCCTGCTGCTGCTCGGATGCGCTGCCGCTCCCGGCCGAATCGACCTGGCCGACGTTCCCGAGACGCAGCTCAAGCAGCAGATCGCCGACCAGCTCGCCGACCTGGCCGAATGGTGCTCCCAGCGCGGGCTGAACGAGCAGGGTCGCGAGCTTCGGGAGGAGATCCTGTTCGTCGATCCGCCCAATCGCAGGGCGCGAGCCCTGCTGGTCCCGCTTTCCCGGGAGGGGAACCCGGTCTCGGCCGAACGTCAGGCATTCCGCGAGCGGCAGACCTCGACGGGGCGCGTTGTGGCTCCGCTGTACCTGGAGCTCTTCGCCCGCAAACACCGGCCGGCTCAGAACGCCATGTACGACGTGTACCTGCTGCGAGCGCTCCAGCACAAGCCCGCGGTCGCCGCCGCGGTCTTCGAACGGACGTGGAAGACGGCCTCGCGGGATAATGACTGGTCTCGTGCCCGGATGCTCATTGCCCAGGGTGGCAGGTTCGTGCCCATCCGTGACGAGCGCACGCTCCTGGCACGCCTCGACGCCGCCCAGATGCAGGAGATCCGCCGGCAGTCGGTGCCCGGGGGCTCCTTCGTGCTGAAGTTCCCCGAGCTGGGCCCGACCGTGAAGAAGGACTACCGGTTAATGCAGATGCACGTGGTCCTGCCCGAGGATTATTCCCCACTCAGACAGTGGCCCCTGTACATCAGTCTGGGCGGCGGCGGGGGCTCTGACAGGCCCAACCGCCTGGCCGCCGGTCTCGGCTTTGTCTCGGTCGGATTGCCCTATCCACGCAACCCGCTGAACCTCGACCAGGCGGCCTTCAACCCCTTCACACTCTGGTCCTACTACAAGCCGATGCTGGCGAAGCTCGATCGCGTGCTGCCGAACCTGCACCCGACGAATCGAGTGGTCTTCGGCTTCTCCAACGGCGCGAACGCCATCACCGCCCTCGTGGCGTTCTCCGATACCCAGTTCACAAAGCAATACCGCTTCCTCATCATCCACGAGGGGGGGATGCACCAGAGCCGGTGGTCCGACGAGGTCTGGCGCGACCTGCAATCGTGCGCAATTCTGTACAGCGGCGGCGACAAGGCCGCCGGCCGGCAGATCACCAGCATGCACACCCAGGCCGTCGAGAAGAACGTGGACGCCGAACTGCTGATCTTCGCCGGCCGCCACGAGGTCACCAAAGAAGTCCGCGACACGGCCAGGGCGTGGATCCGACGCAAGGTCGGGGGCTGACTCGGACTGCAATCGACGTAGAATGGTACGGCGTGATCGATCAACTGCAGCCGGGCGACGCCGTGGTCGTTGTCGACATCCAGAAGGACTTCTGCCAGGGCGGCGCCCTGGCGGTCCCGGACGGCGACAAGGTCGTCGAGGTGCTCAACCGCTGGATCGAGCAGGCCGAGCGTGTCGGGGCGACCGTGGTTCTCACACGCGACTGGCACCCGCCGGACCATTGCAGCTTCAAGGATCAAGGCGGCCCCTGGCCGGACCATTGCGTCCAGGACACCGCCGGCGCCGAGTACCACCCGGATCTGCGCATTCCCCAGGTCGCGATCTACGTGGACAAGGCGACCGAGTCCGATCACGAGTGCTACTCGGACTTTGTCGGTACTAGGCTGGGCAAACAACTCCGCGACAAGTCCATCAAGCGACTCTGGGTGGGCGGCCTGGCGTTGGACTACTGCGTCCGCGCGACCGTGCTCGAAGCGCTTGCCGAGGGCTTCGAGGTACACCTGCTGCGACCGGCGACCCGCGCCGTCGAGCTCAAGCCCGGTGACGGTCAGCGGGCGATCGCCGAGATGCTGGCCGCAGGCGCCGTCATCGAGGAAGCCGCGTCGTGAACGATCCGTGGGTTGACGACGATAACGCGGCGCTGCTCACCGACCTTTACCAGCTCACGATGCTGCAGGCCTACCACCGGGAAGGTCTCGGCGCCGAAGCCGTCTTCGACCTGTTCGTCCGCCGGGTCCCCGAACACCGCGACTACCTGGTGGCCTGCGGGCTCGACGACGTGCTTCGGTACCTCGAACGTTTTCGTTTCACGCCCGCGGCACTGGCCTACCTGGACTCGCTGGACCGGTTCAGCAGCGAGTTCCTGCACTTCCTCGCGGACCTGCGGTTTGAAGGCGACGTTCACGCGGTTCCCGAAGGCACGCCGGTATACGCCAACGAGCCGATCATCGAGGTCGTCGCCCCGCTGGCCCAGGCGCAGATCATCGAGACATTTCTCCTGAACCAGGTCAGCTTCCAGACGATGGTCGCGTCCAAGGCGGCGCGGGTCGTCGCCGCCGCAGAGGGCCGGACAGTCGTCGAGTTCGGCCTGCGGCGGCTACACGGCACCGACGCCGGTATGAAGGCCGCACGCGCGGCGTTCGTCGCGGGTGTCGGGGCGACCTCGAATGTCCTGGCCGGCATGGTGTACGGCATCCCGGTCGCCGGCACGATGGCCCACAGCTATATCGAGACGCACGATTCGGAGATCGATGCGTTTCGCGCGTTCGCCGCAGTCGAACCGGATTCGACCCTTCTGGTGGACACCTACGACACGATCGAGGGCGTACGCAACGTGATCCGCCTGGCGCGCGAGCCCGGCACGGACTTCCGCGTCAAGGCGATTCGCCTGGACTCGGGTGACCTGGCCGGCCTCGCGACCGCGGCGCGGGAGCTGCTGGATGACGCCGACCTGGGCCACGTGGAGATCTTTGTCAGCGGCAACCTCGACGAATACCGCATCGCCGAACTGGTCCGCGGCGGCGCGCCGATCGACGGCTTCGGTGTCGGGACACGGATGGGGGTTTCCGACGATCATCCCTCGCTGGACACGGCGTACAAGCTCGTCCGGTATGCCGGGCGCTCGCGTATGAAAGTCTCCGCGGACAAATCGAACCTGCCGGGTCGCAAGCAGGTGTACCGCAACGCCACGCACGACGTGATCGCCCTGCACGACGAGCCGGCGCAGGGACGTCCGCTGCTGGAGCAGGTCATGGCCGGCGGCAAACGGCTGCCGGCGGGCACACGCACGCTGCAACAGATCGCCGACCACGCCCGCCGCGAGATCGCGACACTGCCCGATGAGCCCCACCGGGTCGATATCAGCCCGGCGCTGGCCGCCGAGATCGAGCTCATCAGCCAACTGCGGTAACAGGGATACACACAGTGGCCTTCATCAAGACGATTCACGAGCGAGAAGCGACCGGCGAACTGGCCGAGCTGTACAAACGCGTCGGCAACCCCGACGGCACGGTGGACAACGTCATGAAGGTCCACTCGCTCAACCCTGACACGCTGCGGACACACTTCGAGTTGTACACGGCCGCGATGCACAAGCCCTCACCGCTGTCGCGTGCCGAACGCGAGATGGTGGCGGTCGCGGTCAGCCGGCTCAACGGTTGCAACTACTGTCTGCGGCACCACCACGCCGGGCTTCTCCGACTGCTGCCCGCCGCCCGCCGCCCCGCCGGCGACGCGCTGGCCGAAGGCCGCTGCGATGGTCTGGATGACCGCGAGCGGGCAATGATCGACTACGCCGTCAAGCTGACCCAGACCCCGCAGCAGATGAACCGCGCCGACGTCGAGTCGTTGCGTACCAAGGGCCTCGACGACCGCGCGATCCTCGACCTCGCCCAATGCGTGGGCTACTTCTGTTATGTCAACCGGATCGTGACGGGCCTCGGCGTCGAG
>SMVB01053362.1_pt1 | contig 14047 bp, 11 predicted proteins | sample 2456461 | NCBI WGS metagenome assembly SMVB01 (sample SAMN11095934, study PRJNA526329) | marine sediment metagenome | biome: Marine sediment; feature: Surficial sediment; material: Deep marine sediment; isolation source: Hadal surficial sediment | place: Pacific Ocean | collected 2014-05 | depth... | reverse complement strand
GTTGATTTTTTCGTCTCATCCTGTCAGGGATTTAGTTGGAATGAACGAGCCCGCCGCACGCTCCAGCATGACGCTGGACCCAATCTTAACGTGCGATGGGTTTTTGAAGAATTAATAGTTTCCCTATTTTTCCAGGGCTCGTGAGCAAAGCAAACGTCTGCCCCGCGTCTCTTCCCCGCGTTGCGGGGCGGGGTATAAAACCCACTGGTGGGAATCAAACCGCCGAATCTACCTCTTCCTTGAACGAATCCCTCCACCGGGTCAGGCTGGTTAAAGCATTTTCGAAGATTTTCTGGTTTCTCACCTTTTTATTCCTGATCCCCATTTCCTTGACCGGGAAAAGCCCAAAATTGATGTTCATTGGCTGATAGTTTTTCGATGGTTTTGTCGTGACGTAATTATGCAGAGCGCCCATTGCCGTCTCCAGTGGTGGGGGCACAAACTCCTCACCTGAAATTTTCCTGATGGCGCTCAAACTGGCCAGCAGTCCCATCGTCGCGGATTCCACATAGCCTTCCACCCCGATGATTTGACCCGCAAAATAAATCCCCGGGCGGGATTGAAGGTCCAAATTTTTCGTGAGTATTCCAGGCGCGTTGATATAGGTGTTCCTGTGGATCGCCCCCAACCTGAAAAACTCGGCCTTTTCGAGTCCCGGAATCAGGGTGAAAACTCTTTTTTGTTCAGGATAGGTGAGTTTGGTTTGGAATCCCACCAGATTGAACGCCGTTGATTCCTTATTTTCCCGGCGCAACTGCACAACGGCGTGTGCCAATCGTCCGGTTTCGGGATGTGGCAGGCCAACGGGTTTGAGGGGACCAAAAGCCAGCGTCTTTTCCCCGCGGGCGGCCATTTCTTCAATAGGCAGGCAACCTTCAAAATAAATCGGTTTCTCAAAAGACGCAAAAGGAACTTTCTGCGCATGATTCAGCTCATGCACGAATTGCCGATATTGCTCCGCGTCCATCGGACAGTTCAGGTAGTCATCGCCTCCCTTGTTGTAACGCGAGGCAAAAAAGACCTTATCATAATCAATGGTATTGGCATCGACAATCGGCGAAAGGGCATCATAAAAGTAAAGGTATTTCTGCCCGACGATTCTTTTGATGTCCTCGGAAAGTTTTGGAGACGTCAAAGGCCCGGTAGCGATGATGACGGGGCCTTCATCCGGGATTTCCACCACTTCGTCACGCTTTAAAGTGATGTTTGGGTGCTGAAGGATTCGTTCTGTTATCTCTTGGGAAAACAAATCCCGGTCAACGGCAAGGGCGCCTCCTGCGGGAACGCAATGACGGTCCGCAGCGGAAATCACAATGGAGTTGAACTTTCTCAGCTCTTCTTTAAGAAGAAAAGGAGCCTAATGGGGCAAGTTGTTGCCTAGAGAGTTACTGCAAACCAGCTCGGCACATTGATCGGTTTTATGCACCGGCGTAGGAATTTTAGAGCGCATTTCATACAAAATAACAGTCACGCCTTTTTCCGCCGCCTGCCAGGCCGCTTCCGATCCCGCCAAGCCGCCGCCAATGACCGTCAAATAAGTTTTCATTTCAAAAACCTAAGCCGCCACATGGGCTTTTTTGAATCCGCATTCAGGACAAACTATGGAAACCCCTTCTTCCTTTTTAAACTTTTCAACCATAAAAGAATGCTTGCACTCCGAGCAGGCTTCGGCCACCGGTTTTGCCCAGGACGTGAATTTACAATCCGGGTACAAACTGCACCCATAAAATGTTCTTCCCTTTTTGGTTCTGCGGGGTGCAATTTCGCCCTTACAATTTTCCTCAGGGCAGGAAATTCCAAGGCCAATGGGTTTGGTGAATTTGCATTCGGGATAATTCGAGCAGGCGATGAACTTTCCAAATCGGCCCATTTTCATTATCAGGGGAGATTGGCATTTATCGCAAGCGCCATCCACTTCCTCGGTCGCCGGTTCACCGGGTTTCGAATCGTCGCCAAGGTTTTTAGTGTTTTTGCATTCCGGGTAGCCTGTACAGGCCATAAATTTTCCAAAGCGGCCCCATTTAATGACCATCGGTTTTTCGCATTTTTCACAAACCTCATCGGTTTCTTCCACCTGGTTTTTAAGATCCTTCATTTTCTTTTCCGCTTCTTCCAGGTTGATTTTAAATGGCTTGTAAAAGTCCTGAAGCGCCTTAACCCAATCCATTTTTCCCTCTTCGATTGCATCCAGCTGATCTTCCATTTTAGCCGTAAATTCCGTGTTGATGATTTCGGGAAAATTTTCCACCAGCGCGTCGGAAACCAAAAATCCCAATTCAGAGGGGAACAACCTGCGCTCCTCAGAACGAATATAATCCCGGTCCTTGATGACGCTGATAGTTGCCGCGTAGGTGCTGGGTCTGCCGATGCCTTTATCCTCCAGCTCTTTCACCAACATCGCTTCCGAAAACCGGGGCAACGGCTGAGTGAAATGCTGGTCGGGATTGATCCTTAGTAATTTTAAAACGTCACCCTTTTCAAGCTCTGGAAGGATGCGGTCACTGTCTTTTACTTTTTCCTTGGGCTTATCGTCACTCACATCGGATTTATCCTCGCTGGTTTCCACATAGACCTTCATGAAACCGGCGAATTTCAGGATAGACCCGTTACTGCGGAACAGATAGGGACTTGAGCTAATATCGAATTGCGTTGTATCCATGATCGCCGGAACCATCTGGCAGGCAACAAAACGCGACCATATCAATTGATAGAGATTGAATAGATCTTTTTCAAGATATTCCTTGATCGATGTGGGTTCTATCGAAACTTCCGATGGACGGATGGCTTCATGCGCTTCCTGAGCCGATTTCTTGCTCTTGTAAAAATTTGGCTCTGCCGGAAGATACTCTTTTCCATACCGTTCAGGAATAAATTCCCGCACCATATTCAGCGCATCATCGGAAAGACGTACGGAATCGGTACGCATATAGGTGATCAAACCCACTGTCCCCTTCGACCCCAATGCCAATCCTTCGTATAGCCGTTGAGCCAGCATCATGGTCTTTTTAGGCGAAAAGTTTAATTTTCGTGAAGCTTCCTGTTGCAGACTGCTGGTAATAAATGGAGCCGTGGGATTGCGCTTTCTTTCCTTCTTGGTAATATTTTCCAGAACCAGTTTGACCCCATCAAGATCGCTGACAATTTTATCGGCTTCTTCCCTGTTATTCACCACCGCTTTTTCATCGTTAATTTTGAACAGCTTGGATTCAAACTCAGGGGGTGTTTTTCCTTCCAGGTCCAGTTCGATGGACCAATATTCCTCGGGCTTGAAAGCTTGAATTTCTCTTTCCCGTTCAACCACCATTCGGAGCGCCACGGATTGAACCCTGCCGGCGCTGAGTCCCCGGTGGATTTTCTTCCATAAAATAGGGCTGATTTTATAACCCACCAAGCGGTCAAGAATCCGTCTTGCCTGCTGGGCGTTCACTCTATTTTCATTGAGTTCCGTGGGATTTTTTAGGGCCTCCAGCACCGCTTTTTTGGTGATTTCATTAAATGAAACCCTGTAAATCTTTCCCTTGGCAAATTTCCTGATTTCATTACCGATATGATAGGCGATGGCTTCGCCTTCACGATCCGGATCGGGAGCGAGGTAAATAGTATCCACTTTTTTCGCGGCGGCCTTTAGCTCACTGAGAATTTTCCCTTTGCCGCGAATGGTAATATAATCAGGCTTAAAATTGTTATCCACGTCCACACCTAATTTCTTTTTCGGCAGGTCTTTGAGATGCCCCACAGACGCTTTGATGATAAAGTCTTTGCCCACAATCTTCTTCAAGGTATTTACTTTTGTAGGTGACTCCACAATCAACAATGATTTAGCCATGATTCCTCATTAAGTCAATTTTCATAAGGCGACGAACAATTTACCTTCCAATTGCCGGATAAACCCGTTCAATTCCAGTTGAACCAGTGTAGCCGAAACTTCCGCCGGTGACAATCGGCTGTTTTCCATAATAATGTCGATATGCTTTTCTTCCTGGCTCAACACCGATAGCACCTGCCGTTCAATGGATGACAAACAAGTGGTCTCCAAACTTGTTTTCCCAGCCTGGCGATTCTTTTCAAGAAAACCCTGAACAGATTCCGAAAGCTCCTGCACAATTGAATCAGGACCGTCCACAAGGATCGCTCCATTTTTTATCAAGCGGTTGGTTCCCTTGCTGTTTGGTGAGTTTATGTTGCCGGGAACCGCAAAAACTTCGCGTCCCTGTTCAAGAGAAAATTCAGCAGTGATCAATGCGCCGCTTTTCTCACCCGCTTCAATGACCAGAGTTCCATGGGAAAGACCGCTGATGACCCGGTTTCGAGCCGGGAAATTATTTCTTTCCGGTCTCATGGTTACCGGAAACTCGGAAAGGATAGCGCCCCGATCTACAATTTTGTCCCGTAACTGCCGGTTCTCCGGCGGATAAGTGTGAGAAAGCCCGCAACCAAAGACGGCGATGGTTTCCCCACCCGATTGCAGAGCGCTTTTATGGGCCAGGGTGTCGATGCCGCGCGCCAATCCGCTCACAATGCATATTCCCATGTCTGATAAACGTTTGCAAAGGGCCTCGGTGATAATTCTTCCATAATTGGTCGGCTTTCTTGTGCCGACAACAGCCAGCGGCACCGGAAACTCATCAAGGTTCTTTCCCTTGAAATATAATACAGGTGGGGGATCATAAATGGCTTTCAGCAAGGGAGGGTACCCAGGGCATTCCAGAGTGAGCACTTCCAATTCCAATTTGTCTATAAAATGCCATTCCCGCTCAACATGTTTTTCGATCTCGAACTTGCGAATCTCGCCGGCAACTTTCTCGCTAACCCGCTCCACTTGCATCAAATCGTTCAGTGAAGAACAGAAAACCTGTTCCGGAGAACCAAAGGTTCTCACCAGACGGAGAAAGAGGGTCTTCCCCACTCCCACCACCATATTCAATGCTACCCAATACTGTTTTGGGTCCATGAGGAATTAATTTAACGAGGATTTCTATGGACTGATAATTTTTAGACCCGCGCAGCGCTGGCCAGCGTGACGCTGGACCCAGTGTTAACGTGCTATAGGTTTATGGCTAATCAAACCTTTCTTCGTAAAACCGTCATTGCGCGCCCTTCAGCAAGTTCAGGACAGGCTCCGCGTTGGAAATTTCACGGTTCAATTCCGCTACCGCCATATTAAAGTTATAGACGGTTTCATAATAACCGCTGAGAACACGGGTATAAATTATCAGCGCCTGAAAAAGATCGCCCGAATCACCAATGCCAAAATCATAATTCGCCAATTCAGTGACCAACAAAGCCCTGGTAATTTTTCGACTGCCCTTTGCCAGATCCAGCTGGCCCCGCGTTTCGCTTACTTTAAGAAAAACCTTTTTCTGCTCAAGCTGGGAGTCCCTGTGGGTTTTTCCAAATACTTCGTTAAAATTTGTTTTTGGAAAATCGACCGGTTGAATAGTATCTTCTTCCAGTTCGCTTTCCTGCGACAAATCCAGTCCGGTGAGCTCGGCCAAGGTAAGTTTAGTGATATGGATTTCATTTTCCAATTTTATGATGTCATGCACGGACCCCGTGCGTCCAAGCTTCAGCTTTGTGATATCGGATTGCGAAATATCTCCCTCTCCCTCTTCATACTTTTCTTCCGCCTTTTCGATGGCGGTTCCAAAACGCTTCTTGACTTCCTCCGCCACACCCAACTGATTGGTCTTAAACTGGATTTGATAATAGTATTGCGTGGTCAGGTATTTGATTTCACTTGCAGACTGGGAGGATTCCTGATTTTTTTCAATGGCCAGGGAAATAATCTTGTCTAAAGGAGGAATTGTAAACGCCCCCCCTCCCCCTTCGGCAGGATGGACGGTAAAAATCAAAAGGATGGCAGAATGAAAACAATATTTAAAAATAGGACCCAATTTGTGACCAGAGGAAATCAACCGCATCATCTTCCTTTTGAAATCGAATTTTCTTCGGGATACAGAAAAAAAACCTTCAATATATTTTAAGGGAGAATTGAGGGAATGCAAAAAGAAAGGGGCACTGAACCCCCTAAAAAGAAACCTTGATGGCAACCAAGTTCGTTCTTAAACAGGAATTGCCCTAAAACCAGGACAAAGGTTCAGCACCCCTCAGCGATGTAGAAAATTTATCACACGGCCTATATCCTGTCAATATAATTCTAGGACGAGACGGGGCATCAAGATTCGTAAAATTCATTTTAAATCGTTTAAAATCAATTAGTTACAAGAGAGAACAAAAACCGCCTATTTCCATAGCATAATAAGTCATTTAAAATCAATTGGTTATATAAAATTGGAATTAAGATTCCCTAAAGTTTGATTGAAGGCTATTCCAGCGGAGAAAAACTCATAACCTTTTATTTTTAAACGTGTTAAATCTTATATCACGGAAAATGGCACTGGAATGAAGGTCAGCAGGAAGATGATGATTGAAACGTACCCCATCAACTTGTGCTTTCGGTCCGGGAGCACCGAATCATCGACCAACGGCGCGGGTTTGAATCCCATCAAGACGATCATGAGCGCCCAAAACAGCCATCCCAGCCAAAAGTAGCCCAGAGGAAAAAGCAGAACAAAAAACAGTTTGGAAAGTAATTTATGCCTCACCCTGAATAGAGAATAAATCACATGGCCTCCATCCAGTTGGCCTATTGGCAAAAGATTCAAAGCGGTAACGAACAAACCGATCCAACCGGCAAAGGCAATGGGGTGCAGGAGGATATTAGCCTCGGCGGAAAACGGCGTCACTCCTAAAATCAGTTTGGAAAGAACCGTGAGTAAAATAGAACTTCCGAAGGTCAATCCGTGAACGGTTTCAGCGGGCGTTACTTCAGACAAAAATAGACCGATGACCAACGTGGGAACTGCCACAATAAATCCAGCGATAGGCCCCGCCGCTCCAATTTCCATCAGGACCCGGCGATTGGGTATCAATTCCTTTATCTGGATGAAAGCTCCGAAGGTTCCCGCGATAAAAATCGGCGGGGCCGGTATGAAAAATGGAAGCGTGGCTTTGACATTATTTTTCCTGCTCGCCCAATAATGGCCGAACTCATGCGTCCCTAAAATGAGAATCAGGGAAATGGAAAAAAGGAATCCACCTGCAAGATACGTAGTTACCAGCGTTGCGGCCAGCAGCAGGGAAAAGATGATCCAGTTTTTAGAGCTTGGAATTAGGGCAGGCAAGATTTTTCTCTATGGTATCAGCAGGATTCCGTCACACAGGGTGGAAGCTTGGGCCTGACGCTACGCTCGCGTCGCTCACCAGCCCAATCTAAATCTCGTCATCGCGAGCCGCCGCAGGGGGCGTGGCGATCCAGATGGTCTGGTACGGAGCACTATAGCTTCCGAATATTATAACGGCTTCGCTTTGCTCGCAATGACAGGCAAATGATCTTCTCGCGAAACAAGATTCAATCCGCCATAAACCCATCGCCCGTTAAAATTTAATCCAAGGTTACCTTGGCCAGCCCCTAGGCTGGCGCTGGGCGGTCTTTGCCCGGAACAATCGGTTGGTGGGTGAATTCCCTGGCCCCGTCTCCGGAATAATCCCCGGCGATCTGGCCTTTGCCGATGAGTTTGTATTTATAGATAACCAGTCCTTCAAGCCCTACGGGACCTCGCGCATGGGTTTTGTTGGTGCTGATGCCAATTTCGGCTCCAAGACCATAGCGAAATCCATCGGCAAACCTGGTGGAAGCGTTCCACATAACGCTGGAGGAGTCCACCTCATTCAGAAACATCTCCGCCCGTTGAGGGTCTTCCGTAAGAATCGTGTCGGTATGACCGGAACCATGCAAATTGATAAACTCTATCGCCTCACCAATATCCACAACGATTTTGACCGCAAGTTTCAGATCGTTGTATTCGGTGTCCCATTCACTTTCATCCGCTCTGTTAATTTGTGGCGCAAGTTGACATATTTTTTCGCAACCCACAAGTTCCACCTTCTGCTCTTTAAATTTTTCAACCAGTAAGGGAACCACTTTTGCCGCGATATCCTGATGGATCAACAGGTTTTCCATGGCGTTGCAGGCGGCGGGATATTGAAGTTTAGAATCGAGAACCACGCGGACAGCCATTTCGATATCCGCTCCTTGATCTATGTAAGCATGACAAATACCTTCGGAATGACCCAACACGGGAATTTTGGTGTTTTCCTGAATATACCGGACAAAGGCGTTACTTCCACGAGGGACGATCAGATTGATATATCTGTCCTGATCGAGCATTTCCGCAACCTCTGCCCTGGTTTCGATCATTTGGATGGCCGTTTCAGGAACTCCGTCGACCTGGCCAATGGCTGTCGCCAAAAGAGAAACAATCACCTTGTTGGTATTCTGCGCTTCGGTCCCGCCCTTTAAAATAACCGCATTTCCGGATTTCAGGCAAAGCGAAGAAATTTGTGGCACGGCATCGGGCCGCGATTCAAATATGGCCCCTATGACACCAATGGGACAGGTGACATGATGCAAAATCAAATCCTTATCCAACTCCATCACACTTTTTTCACACCCCACCGGGTCTGCAAGCCGGGATACACTGCGAATTCCCTGGGCCATGATTTTAACCTTGGCTGAATCCAAAGCCAAGCGGGCAATCAGCGGTCCCGGAATATTTTCCTTGCGTGCATATTCCAAATCTTTCTGATTCGCTGACAAGATACGCGACTCATTGGATTCCAAAGCCTGGGCCATTTTTTCCAGGGCTTGATTTTTATCCTGGGTTGAAAGGCGCGCCAATTTAAGCGAGGCGGCTTTGGCTTTCGCGGAAATTTCGGTTACGGTCATTTTTATCCTTTGCTAAAACCGTTTATTGGAATAACTTATCCTGCTAAATTGAATCAGGGAAAATTATACCCCGTTACACAGGGAGGAACCCGCTACGCGGGAGGAAACTCTAGGCTCCGTTCGCTACGCTCACGAGCCCGCCACGCGGGAAGGATAATATTTGGGCTGACGTTTGTGAGATCCTTTCCGTCGCCTTGATGCCCCGCCCCACTACGTGGGGAGGAAGCTTAGGCCTGACGCTACGCGAGGCTCTGAATACATACAAGGGGTACGCTTCGCCTCCAAATCTCCAGGATTACAGGGAAACTATTAAGGGGACCTCTAATAATTCGATAATTTTCCTTCAGGCAACTCGCGAGCCCTTATTTCATAAGGGCCGTTCATAGCCAAATGTAATTTTTAGAGGTGACCTTAATTCTTCAAAACCCATAGCACGTCAATATTTCATCCAGCGGTACGCTGTCCGCTTGTGGTGGAGTCTTTCATTCACGGAAAATTATGCACGGTAATTCGCACTTCAAGTCCATCCTGCATCCAGCCGATATTTCCATTTCCGGCAATCGTGCTGATGATACCCCTAGTATCGATTTTACGGATTCGGTTGTTGTCGCGGTCGGAAAAATATAAATTGCCTGCGGGATCAAAAACCACACGAAAGGGATTTTTCAACCGCGCCTGGGGTGCCGGACCGCCATCACCGCTGAATCCGGGTTCTCCCGTTCCCGCCACCCGGTGAATGATTCCGTCTTTATCAATTTTTCGGATGACCGCCGAGTTCTGTTCGCAAATATACAACTCTCCCTGGGGGGAGAGGGTCAACCCACCAGGAGAACGGACTCCCGCTTTTAGTGCCGGGCCACCGCTGCCAAAATTTTTAAAATCTCCGGTTCCGGCAATGGTCATAGTTTTCCCGTCGGAGAAGATTTTTCTTACTTTACTACTTCCTGAATCGGAAAAGTAAATATTACCGGCTTCATCTATAACCAATCCATTCAGATGGACTTCTTCTCCAAGGTTTTTAATCTTCTCACCCACAACTTTGGAAATGATCCCGTTGCGATCGACTTTCCGGATGTTAAAGTTGGTTTGATCCGCTATGTACAAATTCCCTTCGATATCAGTAACGATGTCGGTGATGGTGTAAAAGGAAGCATTAATGGCGGGCCCGCCATCGCCTTCATTTCCCTGCCTTCCGTTACCGGCAAACCGGGTGATCGTTCCCTGAGCAGAGATTTTTCTGATTATGAATCCATGTCCCAAACGGCAGACAACGAAGACATTGTCATCCGCATCAATCGCCATCAGGGAAGGCAGAAAAAGAGCCGCTTTAAGGGCGGGACCGCCATCGCCTTCATTACCTAAAGCCCCGGTTCCCGCAAAGCCGCTGATGATTCCATGCTTGTCGATCTTACGTATTCTGTTGTGATTCTTATCCGCGAAAAGAATATTTCCCTTGCTGTCAATCACGATTCCCGAAGGGCCATCCAGAGTCGCGCCCAGTCCGGGGCCACCGTCTCCCTTTTGCAAAGACCGCCCATTGCCTGCAAGGGTACTCACAATTTGATTTTTTAAGTGGGCCTTGCGTATGCGGAAATGAGACCGGTCCGCAACGATTAAATTTTGATTTTTAGAGTCAATGACAAAAACCAACGGTAGATAAAGATTCGTTTCCGCGGCAATTTCACCATCTCCATTAAAATCCGACTGTCCCGTTCCCATAAAGGTGGTGATGATTCCAACAGGGTCCACTTTTCGAATTCTGTTGTTGTTCCGGTCGGTTATAAAAATATTTCCCGCATCATCTTTTACGACATCCGTCGGAAAGGCCAGGCTCGCTTGTGTCGCGGGTCCATAATCCCCTGAATAGGAATACATCCCATCTCCAGCCACTGTGGTAATGATTCCCTGCTTGTCGATCATCCTGATTCGGTTATTACCCCGGTCGGCAATATAAAGATTTTCCTGCGGGTCGATGAAAATGCCAAATGGATATTTTAATAAAGCATCCACCGCCGGCCTGAAATCTCCCCCGAAACCGGGAGGCCCCGTTCCCGCGATCGTCGTGATGATACCCTGGTTATCTACTTTACGAATGCGGTTGTTGGATCGATCGGATATAAAAAGATTTTTTTCCGAATCCAGGGCGACATCGGAGGGGAAATTCAAGCTGGCATTCACGGCGGACTCATTATCGCCGCTCCAATCTGGAATTCCATTACCAGCCACGGTTGTGATAATGCCATCGGCATTCACTTTACGAATGCGATGATTGTTTCGGTCGGCGATATAAATACTGCCGTCGTCATCCACCACAAGCCCAGCGGGGAAATTGAGGGAAGCCTCCAGAGCCGGGCCGCCGTCACCTGAAAAACCGGCAATGCCATTGCCGACAACCGTGGTGATGATCCCGTCCGGAGTTAATTTGCGGATACGGTTTTTAGATCGATGGGCTATATAGATATTGCCCGCACGGTCCATCGCCAGACCATCGACCAGAGTCAGGGTTACTTGCGTTGCGGGCTTACCATCCCCGATATCTTCGTATGGATAAAGGGGCAAGGCAGTCACACTTTTCCCCAGGAAGCCCAGACCCAACGACATGCACAAAATTAAAACCCAAAGGTTTCGCGGTTTCATCGGATAATGATTCGAATCCCCTTTTCCTTGCTAATTTTAAAAGCCTTCATGCGCATTTTTTGGGAAAGAGGATTCATCACCAGATCAAGAGTTTCAAGTTTAGGAAAAAACTGGCTGTCCATAAGCGCCTCCGCTCCGGCATCGGCAATATTATTTTGTCCCATATAAAGCACTTGCAGATTGGGGAAGTTTTTAGAATTGGCCAATGCTACTGCCCCGCTATCCCCTATCTCGTTGCGAAATAAATTCAGGATTTCGAGTTTCGGCAAGGTTTCAACCTCAGCCAATGCCGCAACACCATCAGGAGTTATCAGATTATCGTTCAATAAAAGCGTTTTTAATTTAAGAAAATTTTTCGAGCGGCCCACAAAACCAAAAGCCTCATCCCCAATTTCATTTTTCCATATTTTTAAAGATTCCAAATTTTTCATATACGGAGATTCCGCCAAGGTCTTGAGTCCGAGATCGCCAATCAGGTTGCCCCACAGGTCAAGATGTTGGAGATTTGCCAGGTGGGGGGATTTTGCCAGGGCCTTCATCCCCTTGTATTTAATTTTATTTCCCTGTAGCAGGAGCGTGGTGACCGAGGATAATTGCTCCATTTGGGCGAGTTCCTTCGCTCCTTTGGTCCCGATAACTACCCTGCTCAAATCCAATACCAGCCCATCCTTGCTGAGTCGGCTTTGAACAAGGGTCTTGATGTCTTCCGCCGCCCAAGTTGACGAACTGAATGCAAAACAAACAAGCAATAACCAGATGGCGGTGATTTTATGCACTTTTAAAATAATCCTGCGTCGTTTGGGATTGAATTATGTAGCATTCAGACTATCAGATATTTAAAAATGGTATAAATTATTTTTGTCCCCGCTTTTAGCGTTCCGGAAAAAGTTCCCGTGATTTTTGACACCCCTACCCTTTGCCGATAACGAACCGGAATTTCGCATATCCTCAATCCTTTCTGCACGGCTTTGATCTGCATTTCAACCGTCCAGCCGAAATTGATGTCCTGCATCCCGATCTTTTCCAGGGATTCATGGCGGATAGCCCGAAATGGCCCTAAATCGGTATAGCGGTGACCAAAAAATATCCGCATCAAAAAGACAGCCAGCCGGTTGCCATAGCGCGCTTGTGGCAACAGGGCGGCCCGGCTTTCGGGCAGAATCATGCGGCTCCCCAAAACAAAATCCTTTTCTCCTGAAAGTATCGGCTGAATGAGTTGATCGATATCTTCCGGAAAATCGCTGTAATCACCATCAAGAAAAACCACGATATCCGGTTGATTCAATTCGGCGATTCCCCGCAAACAGGCCGACCCGTAACCTTTGCGTTTTTCCTGAACCACCCGGGCGCCTGATTCTAGCGCAACCTCGGCGGTGTTATCGGTCGAGCCGTTATCGACCACAATTATTTCGTGCAGGGTTTTTCTGGGAAGATCGTTCAGGACAAGGCCGATGGAGGATTCTTCATTGAAGGCGGGAATGATGACCGATATCTTGGGGCTCATGAATTGATTCCCAGGATCATTCCAGAGTGGAAATTGCTTGTTTCAAGCGGGCAACAAAATCGCCGATTTTCGCTTCCCGGTCGGCAGGGTTTCCATTCTGCTCGATCAACCGGACGATGGCGCTTCCCACGATCACCCCATCGGAAAGAGCCGCCGCTTGTTTGGCCTGTTCCGGACCGGAGATACCAAATCCGACCAGGACGGGCAGTTTTGCAACATTCTTGATAGCCTGGACTTTGGTCTTCAAATTGCTGCTCATCTCGGATTTCATTCCCGTCGTCCCAGTCAGGGAAACGTAATAGATGAATCCCCGGCTTTCATCGGCGATCAAACGCACTCGATCCTGCGTGCTGGTGGGGGCCAAAAGATGGATCATATCCAATCCCTGTTTGCTGGCATACGAGTTAAACTCTCCGGCTTCCTCTGGAGGAAGATCGGGAATAATGACTCCATCCACCCCGGCATTGAGGGCGTCATCCACGAATGGCTTGAGTCCATAAGCAAAAACGGGATTGTAGCTGGTCATCAATACGATGGGAAGCTCGGAGGACTGGCGAATCTCAACCACGAGCTGGATGATTTTTTTCAAAGTGGTTCCACTTTTCAACGCCCGCTGGGAAGCCGCTTGAATGACGGGTCCGTCCGCAAGCGGATCGGAAAATGGCACTCCAAGTTCGATGATGTCCGCGCCATTTTTTTCAATGATGGAAAAAATCCGTTGACTGGCAGGTAAATCAGGATCCCCCGCCGTGATGAACGCGACCAGGGCCTTCTCATTTTTCTCATTCAGCTTTTGAAAACAATTCTGGATGCGGCTCACAAAGGCACTCCCATGATATCGGCGACCTGGTTCACGTCTTTGTCTCCCCGTCCAGAAAGACAAATCACAATAATTTCGCCCTTTTTCATTTTGGGAGCCAACTGGGTGACATAGGAAATGGCATGCGCCGATTCCAGGGCCGGGATGATTCCCTCCGTTCGCGAAAGAAGCTTGAAACCTTCCAAAGCTTGCTCATCAGTGATGGAAACATACTGGGCTCTGCCAATTTCCTTGAGATAACTGTGCTCGGCCCCCACTCCGGGATAATCAAGCCCTGCGGAAACCGAGTGCGCCTCTT
>SMVB01235141.1_pt1 | contig 14051 bp, 13 predicted proteins | sample 2456461 | NCBI WGS metagenome assembly SMVB01 (sample SAMN11095934, study PRJNA526329) | marine sediment metagenome | biome: Marine sediment; feature: Surficial sediment; material: Deep marine sediment; isolation source: Hadal surficial sediment | place: Pacific Ocean | collected 2014-05 | depth... | reverse complement strand
GAGGCACCAGGTTCATCGTCGTCACGGTTGATAAAGACGGAGAAGAGGAGCTGAATGAAGAGTTGTAATAGTAGCAATTTAAGAGCAAATATTCTCTTTGTTTTCTTTATACTCTTTTTCTTTGTCGGAGCGACAGCAAATTCCCAGAACTTTGATTTCGGAAAGCTGGGCAGCCGCTCCAAAGCGTACATGGTTGTGATTGATATGCAGATTGAAGTTTCTTTCGGTATCAATACCAGTGACCAGGAAGAAAGATATCTGGGGACGATTGTCACCGAGGAGGGGCTGGTTATTTTTGACGGCACCGATATCGCCAGCGACAATATGTTTTCTTCTTTTTCAGGCTTAACCGTAAAAACAACACCTACTAAGATTGAAGTTACTACTTTGGATGGAATCTCTTATGACGGCGAATTGCTGGGTTATGACCGCTTTACCAAAGTGGGCTTTATAAAGATTCTTGCTGAAGGAAACGAAAAATTTTCTCCTGTAAAATTCAATAAGCATCATGAATTCAGAATTGGCGAGTGGCTGGCTCTGTTCATGCTCATGCCCGAGTTTATCACGCCGCCGCTGTCTGCGGACATTGGTATGGTTTCCAATTTAGTGGAAGCACCTGAACCTTTTCCGCTTACTGTTGGCTTTAATTCGATGCAGCTGGCTTCAGTCATATTTAACGAATCGCTTGAACCGGTCGGTATACTTGGCAGCCTGATGGACCCCTCCTCCGGTTCCGCCGATGGTGGCGCTATGATGGGATCGTTTGGCAGCGGCATGCCCATGCTGGGAGTCATAACGGGAGAGCGCATTGAAGAGTTAATCGCCGATCCGCCCACCGAAGGAGAAATAGAAAGAGGCTGGCTGGGTATTTCTCTGCAGGCCTTAACTCAGGATATAGCAGAATTCTGGCAACTGGATCTGGCCGGGGGCATCATCGTAAATGAAATAATACGCAATTCGCCGGCAGATAAAGGCGGGCTTAAGGTTGGGGATATCATTTATGAAGTAAACGGACAGCCGGTTGAAGTTGACCGTGAAGAAAAAATTGCGGTATTCCAGAGGATGATTGCCAACTTCGGACCTGAAGCGGCAATAGAACTTGAGGTTATGCGTCTTGATGAGGGCTCTTCTGATTCTACCAAAATTCTGATAAATTTGGAAAAGGCACCAATTTCCCCGACAGAAGCACCGGACTTTAAAGAAGAAAAGCTTGAGCTGACAGTACGTGATTTGGTCTTTGCTGACTATATGATTTATAATCTTGATTCGGAGAATTTCAAAGGTGTCGTCGTTTCCGGACTTACTCTGGGAGGTCCGGCTTCTATCGGCGGGCTTTTAATCGGAGATGTTATCCAGAGAATCGGGCCTATAGAAATTGAATCGGTAGATGATGCTAAAGAGGCACTTAGCGAAATTTCAGCTGAACAGCCTCGTGAAGTAATATTCTTTATCTGGCGGCGAAATCAGACCATGTTCGTCAACGTCAAGCCGACCTGGAACTAACCGGCTCATAAAATTCCGCTTTAAAATACTTACTTTCCCCTGTATCAAACATGTATGCAACTGCTTGCCTATCATAGGCAGCTTATTTTGGAAGTGAACTGGCTGAGCTTTCCTGTCTGAAGATTCTGGCAGCTGCAGGGCCAAGTTGAAATTACACAAACAGCTTGTCAGGCAGCCTCTGACGAGTATAATAAGAGGTCTTGCGGACTACCGCAGTCTACTTTCCTAATCGCCTCGTTAGGGCACACTCTTTGCATTTCGGCCTTATGCTGGCCATAGTGGTCTGAAAAAATGAGGAAATTTTTGATTATTAAGAGAGTTGAAAGGCAGGTATTTGATGAATTTGATAGTTAAAGGCCTAATTGTTTTAACAGTAGCAGCTTTGGTGACTTTTTTCCCGGTAAGCGTCGAAAGTGCCACAGTCAGGATTGATTCGGTCGAAGCTTCTCCGGGTGAAAGTTTCTCAGTTGGTCTTTGGCTGGCAGATAATACTGACGACCTCTCAGCCATGACCATTCCTCTTAAATACAACAACCCTTATTTGACTCTGGATTCGGTCTCTTTTGCCGGCACTATTTTGACCAGCGGCTTTAGCGGGGTTGTTGATTTTAACCCGGAGGGTCAAAGCGTAAGGATTTCATATATAATTGACGATTTTACGACTCCCTTACCAACCATTACCACATCACAAGGGTTGCTGGCTACTCTCCACTTTACTCTGGAGCAGGGGGCCTCGCCTGAGTTGATAGCTATAGATTCTATTTACAGGGACTCAGTAATTTATTTTGACGGCAACGAGATTCATTTCTGGACCAGGGTAGAATTTTCTGACAAGACAGGGACATTCGTTATTTATCCGGACTTTACGCCGGGTGCTGTAAAAGTAATGATAGCGACCGATATCAGTGACGAGCTTGATAATCTTTTGCCCATGGCTTTTGAACTGGCTCAAAATTATCCCAACCCCTTTAATCCTTCGACTTCTATCGATTATTCTCTTCCCCGAGCGGGATATATCAGCCTGAGGGTGTTTAACGTGATTGGGCAGGAAGTAGCCACTCTGTACGACGGCTTCCAGACTGCCGGCAATCACCGGGTTGAGTTTCGGGCCTCGTCTAAGCCCAGTGGTATCTATTTTTACCGTCTGACTCATCAGGATGGCTCTGAGACCAGGAAAATGCTGCTGGTCAAATAAACGAAAATAAGATTTCTGCCGATAACAACAGGGATACTTTCTAAGGAATATCCCTGTTTTTTATTGGTTAAAAATATGAGTCAAACTACAACGCAGAGTCCGCCCAAAAATGAAGTCAAGATTGGCGAATATATTGTAAACGGTAAAATTGGTCAGGGCGGCATTGCCGAAATTTACCGGGCGGTTCAGCCGTCTCTAAACAGAGAAGTGGCCATCAAAATTCTTTCTAAAGCCCTGACCGACAACGAAGAGATTGTCCGCAGATTTGAGCGGGAGTCATTGGTCATAGCCAAGCTCAATCATCCCAATATCGTACACGTCATTGACAGGGGCACCACCGGCGGCAGGTACTATTTCGTAATGGAATATATCAACGGCACTTCACTAAGACAGGTTATCGATTCAGACAAAATATCCCTGCGCATAAAGTTAGAATCGATTATTGAAATATGCAAAGGCTTAGACTACGCCCACAAAAATGATATCATCCATCGCGATATCAAACCGGCCAATATACTGGTTGATAAGCAGGGCAATGTACTTATAACAGATTTTGGAATAGCCCAGATTGTCGGCAACACCGACGGCGAGCAAACCAGCACCAGTATTGTAATGGGCACGGTAGCCTATATGTCTCCCGAGCAGAAAATAAGTTCCCGGGACGTTGACCAGACCACAGATATATATGCCGTTGGCGTTATGATTTATGAAATTCTGTGCGGCAAAAAACCATTGGGGCATTTCAAAGCTCCCTCTGAAATCAATCCCGATATCTCAAAAAAGTTTGACCAGATAGTTTATAAGTGTATGGCCCAGGACCGCAAGGACAGATATCAGACAGCGGTCGCTCTTAAAGATGCCCTGTTAAATGTTATGGATGGCGGTAGAACCAGCGGCAGCGACGAAAATTTGGCAGACGTCGGCTCTGATTCGTTTATGGGCAAGTGCAAGCATCTGGATACTATCAAAGAAACCAGATATAACTCGACTATACTTGTCGAAAACCAAAGCAATAATAAACTCTACATAATCAAAAAACACAGCCGGGGCGAAGCCGGACGAAAAGAAGCCAAGCTTCTGACATCACTGCGTCATAAGAACATTATAAATATCTATGCTTCCGGCGGTGACAAAAAAAATACTATCGTCATCAGTGAATATGCACAAGGCGGCTCGCTGGCCGACAGAATGGCGAAAAGATACGAATGGCAGGAAGCCTTTGATATCGGCGTCCAGATCGCCGAAGGTCTCGACTTTGCCCACAAGAAAAACATCACTCACGGCAACCTTCGTCCTTCAAATATTCTTTTTGACAGCGAAGAGACCGTCAAAATGGCCGATTTTGGAATGCCGGCGCACTATGCGGATAACGGCACCAGGAAAAATTGGTTTGGTCCTCCTGAGAGAAAGGTCTCCAAGCTGGGAGATATTTATTCTTTGGGAGTCATCATTCATCATCTGCTGATGGGGCAGAAGCCTTCTTATACCAATGGCAGCCAGCTTTATCTGAAGGGGCTGCGCCTGCAGCTGCCGGAAAGAATCGAAAAGATTCTTTCAAAACTACTGGCGATACGCGTCGCTAATAGATATCAAAACTGCGATGAGTTCTTAGCAGAGTATGAGGATTTCATAGAGCAGACTAAGGTCAAGGTCAAAAAACGGGTTGTCAGAGCAGTAGCCCCTCCTACGGTTGTAGCCCAAACACCGACCTGGCAATATGTTGTTTTTGGTGTACTTATAATTATCGCGCTAATGGTCGGCATGTATGTCGGCGGTATGCTCAAATAGATTTATCAGTTCAGCTTAAAGACGAATCCCAAAGCCAGAGTCTGTTTGAATCTGACTTTGCGACTTATCTCTTTATCATATAAAAATTGAAAATATAGATTTACCGTTATCAGTTTTGTAAGTGAACCGCTGAAACTGTTTTCGAAATTGAGGTCAACGGCTTTCCAGTCATTTTCAAACTCAGTTCCAATTAAGTCATCACTCTTTGAGCTTTGCAGTGTCTTAAACAATGAGAGCTTGCCGTTATAGCGAATGTTCTTGTGTACCGCCAGATCAACTTCGCTGACAGACTCAATACCCCCGTCATAAGCAGTTGATGTTTCTACTGCCAGAGTAATTGTGTCAGTTATTGTTTTAGATATAATCTGCCGAATTCCAAGACCAAGCCGGCTGACTACCAAGTCTTTATCATTCTTATAGAATTTTCTGGTAAGGCCGATAGATTCTGTCAGCTTAAACGGAGAAAGCGTCAATTTCTTATTCGGGTTACTTCCGTCGTAAAATTGAGTTTCCACTCGTTGAGCCAGATATGGGTCTACCGGCCAGGTAACTGCTAAACTGACCACATTCTCCAAGTCTATTAAGTCGGTGGACTTTTTCGATCTGTTCCAGATTTTGGTTGTGGCGTCCTGTGTCAGGGTTTGTCCGAATGAGAGTCTTAAGCGGCTGCGCAGTCCCAGGTTATATTTGAGGTTTTGGGTGATGGTGGTATTAAGATTGGCAACCCAGTTGACCGATCCGGCTTCACCGCCAACCCAGGAGTCGGAATACGATGTTTGAGTAGAGGTCAAATCAAACATCAGCGACTTGTTTGAGCCAGTCGTTTCTTTATCCTGAGCGTTTACTTGCGACAAGGCAAGAAGCATCAATGGTAAAATCTTCAGACAGTATTTTCTCGACATATACATATGTGCCACCTTTTGTTTTACGAAGAACGATTTTCTCTTCGTCAAATATTAAAGTGTGAAAAAGCGTGAATAATTAAATTGAATAAGCTAACTCTTAGCATCCCCGTAAGATTCGCTTTCATCCGGAAACAGCCCGTCATTTACATCGGCTATATATTTTTTTACAGCTTCGACTATGACAGGAGTGAGATTGGCGTACTCACGCAGGAATTTCGGTCTGAAACCTTCTTCATGCAGCCCCAGCATGTCGTTGGTGACCAGTACCTGTCCGTCGCAGTCGACTCCGGCGCCGATACCGATAGTTGGCATCGTTTTACAGGCTGCAGTAATTTTTTTGGCTATATCGGCTTGCAGCAGTTCCAGCACACAGCCAAAACAGCCGGCTTCTTCTAGGGCTAAAGCGGACTCAAGCAAATATGCTTTTGAGCTGGCTTGTCTGCCCTGGATTTTTGGGCCGCCAAGATTATTTATTGACTGGGGCGTCATGCCAATATGTCCCATGACCGGGATGCCGCATTCGATAAGGCGCTTGATAGTTTCAACCATTTCGATGCCACCCTCAATCTTAACTGCCTGGGCGTTGCCTTCTTTTAAAAACCGGCCGGCGTTATTAATTGCAGTTTCTATCGATGGCTGAAACGAGAGAAAGGGCATGTCACCTATTACCAGGGCGTAGCTGGTTCCCCGCGAGACTGCCGCCGTGTGCGCTATCATAAGGTCCATTGAGATGGGCAGAGTCGAATCAAAGCCATGAATAACATTGGCGGCCGAGTCGCCGACTAAAATTGCATCGATTTTACAGCCGTCGAGCAGCCGGGCAATAAAATGGTCGTAGGCGGTCAGCATGCTTATTTTTTCGCCGGCTGCCTTTTTCTCGAAAAAAGAGAGAACTGTGCTTTTCTTTCTGCTGCTATTATGACTCATAGTGACTGCTTGTCGACCAGGTCGCCGGCCGGAGAGTAATATTTTTTGCCATTGATTGGTTTTTTTATCTGACTGACCAAATCCGTGAAATGTTCGGGATTATTGACAAAATCAATGTTATCTGTCTTGACCACCAGCAGCGGAGTATCGATATAATTGAAAAAGAAATAGTCGTAGGCTTTGTTAAGCAGCTCCAGATAATCAAAATCAATCGGTTTTTCAAAACCCAGATCGCGTTTGCGGATACGCTCCAGTAATGTCGGGGTAGAGGCTTGAAGATAAATGACAAGGTCGGGCCTGGGGATTTCACTGGAAAGTACGGCTGCTATTTTTTCGTACAATAATAATTCGGGTTCGCTTAAGTTTACCGAGGCAAAGATAGCATCTTTGGCAAAAAGATAATCCGAGACAATTTTTTGAGAAAACAGATCGCGCTTAACAAGCTGCTGCTGCTGCTGGTAGCGGGAAATAAGAAAGTTCAGCTGGCATTGCAGGGCATAGCGCTTTTTGTTTTTGTAAAAATCGACCAGAAAAGGATTTTCAAAAACTTCCTCAGCCATCACTTCTGCCCCAAGTTCTTCAGCCAGCATTCGGGCAAACGAAGTTTTACCAACTCCGATTACGCCTTCGACTGCCAGATAATCAGAATCAGTATATAACCGGGCCATGTTCTTCTTTCTGTCTGACGAGTTTGAAATCTTCGTCGTTTAAATAATCTTTTAAGCGCCGGCCTGTCAGCGGATGGACCAGCTCCGGGTCAATTTCTATTAGCGGTATGAGAGCAAAGGCTCTGTTTAATAATTCAGGATGGGGAATGGTCAGTCTTTTTGTATTAACTATTTCAGTGTCGTACAATAAAATATCAAGGTCGATTTTGCGCGAAAGATTCTTCCCCTTGTCGTCTCTGCCGAGTGCCTGCTCAATTGTTTCCAGAGCCGTCAGCAGTTCCAGAGGTCTGAGTCTGGTCTCTACTCTTATGGCCTGGTTTAAAAACGATGGCGTGCCGTTAGCCATCTGCTGTGCTTCTGACGAATAGACAGAGGAACGGTCACAAAGCTCTAATCCGGGGGTCTCTTTAATCATGGCAATGGCCGAACTAAGATATTTTTCTCTGTCACCCAGATTCGAGCCAATCAGTATGTAAGCTGTGCTGGTCATTTTCAGTTTTCGTTCAGCTCTTTTTTTATCAGCTGGTCGGTGTTTTTCTGGTCTCTGGTTATTTCAATTTCAATGTTATCAATATGACCGGCAATAGGCGGCTTCATTTTTCGGACTCTCAAAGTTACCCGGTAAGCCGGGAAATTGTCAAGCAGTTTGGCGGCAAGTTCGCTAGCCAGAGCTTCGACCAGTGAGTAGGCGGTACCTTCGACAGTTTCCTTAATAATTCTGTGAACTTCAGTATAGTCAATTGTATCTGTCAGCTGGTCGGTATGTCCTGACTCGGCTAAGTCTACTGCCAGTTCGCAGTCTACCTCAAACTCCCGGCCGGTTTCTTTCTCGGCGGCACTGACTCCGTGATAACCGTAAAAGGACATCTTGTTTAAGCGTATTATATCTTTCATTACTATTTGCTGATCTTAAAAAACCGTTTCTTTTTTACTATTCGTTTAACGGCCTCGACATAACTCTGGTTTGGCTCTGTCAAAGAAAAGCGCAAATAGCCCTCGCCGCTATCACCAAATTCGTTGCCGGGCACAGCCATAATCCGGCTCTGGCGGTAGAGCAAATTTGCAGCTCTAAGAGAGCTTTTCCTGCCGCTGATTTTGCACCACAAAAAGGGAACAGACCTCTGGCCAACTTCTTCCAGCCCCAGCAGTTCAGCTAATTTTATTATTTCCCCATAGTTTTTTGAAATCAACCGCCGGACACTTTTAAGAGGTGAATCAGGAAATTGTTTCATAGCGGTAAGTGCCAAGTCTGCGTATAAATTCAAAACCGGCTGAGGGGAGAGGCGCTCTATCTGCTTCAGGCCGTTTATTATCTCACGGTTACCCACCACAAATCCGAAGGGCAATGCCGGCAGTCCGAAAGTATATGAGAAAGAATACAGCTCGACACCGACGTTTTTTCCGCCGGCCACAGACAGAATCGATAGCGGATTTAATTCTGATAATGACTGGTAGGCCGCATCGTTGATGAGCATAATATTTTCTTTGGCAGCCACCCGAATCAAAAAACTAATATCTTTGGCAGTCAGAGCTGCCCCGGTCGGGTTATGAGGGGAATTTAAGAACATCAGTTTGGCAACCCGTCCGGCCGAGGTTTCGAAACTTTCCTTTTGCGGCAGCCAGCCGTTTTTTTCATTCAACTCGTAGGCAATTGCTTCACCACCGCAGGCCGCCACGGTCCTTCTGTAATGAGGATAGCCCAGTCCCGGTACAAAGGCCAGTTCTCCCCTGTCAATAAATGACAATCCCAGATTAAGAATAATATTACGGATACCGCTGCCGATATAAATTTCCTTTTCAGGCAGCAGCGAGAGGTTGTGCCTTTTTTCAAACCAAACAGAAACAGCTTCTTTGAGCTGCTGAATTTTTTTGTCAGCGGCAGGTGAGAGACTTTCGGAATCAATTGTCAGTTCACTGTCAGTTTCAACTGGCCAGTTAAATTTTGAGAAATTCAGGATATTGGTTCTTAAAAAAGCGGTCCTGGTTTTTTCCTGGTGCAAAAGCGAAAACAGAGGCGGCGGCAGCTGAAACATCCGATTCGCTTTCTCGATAACTATTTTTTTGGTCGCCATCAGCTTGCTTTTATTACTTTCTGATAAACTAAGACGATATCAGCTTCTGGCGAAGCTGATCCAGCCTTTTCAGTTCATCATCAGAAATTCTGTTTACATTGCCTAATTGCTTAGCCATCCAGAGAATTTTGGCAAAGTGCTCAACAGTCTCATGTTTAAAAAACGCTTCTTTGATAGATTTACCTATTGTCAAAAGCCCGTGATTTTTGAGCAGGAAAGCGTCATTCTTGGCTAGCAACGGCTCGATAGCGTCAGATATGGCTCCGGTGCCGGGCGGGGCATATTCGACCAGTGGAATATCTCCGACAAACACAGCAACTTCGGGCAGGATATTTCTGCTAAGTTCGATACCTGCCACGGCAAAGCTGGTAGCATATGGCGGGTGAGAATGAAGGCAGCAGCAAATATCAGAGCGGTTCTTATAAACCGTAAGATGCATGGCAGTCTCGGTAGAAGGTTTGCCGTCTTCAGAAACTTGCTTTCCAGCAAAGTCTATTTCTACAAAATCGTCTGATTTTAACTGCCCTATGGCCACGCCGCTGCTACTGATCAGCAGCCGGTTTTCGTCAATTTTAGCCGAGAGATTGCCGTCGCTGCCGGCCAGCATCCCTTTTTCATAAAGGAGACGGCCTGTTTCAATCAGTTCGTTTTTGAGTTCGCTTGTCTGGCCCATAGGTAGCAGCAAATTAGAGCCAGCGGGGGCAAAAGTCAACTTGGGTGCTATCAGCTGGTGGTCAGGAAAATCAGCAAAAAGAGACGAATTAATTGAATCTAATCGGCCTTGTTCTCGTTATAAATATATGTGTGGCAAGAATGTACAAAAAATAAGGCTTGACAGAAAATAGAACATACAGTAATATACTAGGCTCTACCCTTGGAGGACCAAAGTAGTTGGCAGAAACGCATTTCTCTTCCGAAAACAGACATATAGAAAAACCTAAAAAGGGCTTAAAATCTACCGCCTGGTTAGTAGCCATAGCGGGGATTATAGTTTTTGTGCTGGTGCTTTCCGGGGAATTCAAAGTTCCTCAGAACTCAGTGGCACAGTCACCCACCAACATTTCTGAGACCGGCCTTTTCCCGATAGTTAATAATAACGGCAGAATGGAGTCTCCGTTTGTAGCTGTAGTAGAAGCTGTCAAAAACGCGGTGGTCAACGTCTCAGCCAGTTCTAAGGGTCAGCAGCGTTTTCACTGGTGGCAGCCGGGTAGCAGGGGTTCGACTTCTTCCGGTTCAGGATTTTTCTTCAGAGAAGATGGCTACATATTGACCAATAACCATGTTGTTTCCGGGGCAGATAAAGTAACTGTCCGAACTTCGACCGGCTACACTTATGACGCCGAAGTTATAGGAACTGACCCTCAGACCGACCTGGCTGTTCTTAAAGTAGACCCCCAGGAAGAAATAGTGATTATTCCCTTTGGAAATTCTGATGAAATCAAGGTCGGCGACTGGGCTATTGCTATCGGCAATCCTTTCCCTCAGCAGGGGCTGGACCGGACGGTAACAGTAGGCGTGATTTCTGCCAAAGGTCGCAGTAATTTGCGCTTTGGCTCTGAGACGCCCCAGTATCAGGACTATATCCAGACTGATGCTTCTATTAATCCTGGAAATTCCGGCGGGCCTCTTTTAAATCTCAGGGGGGAGGCTATTGGAGTAAACGCTGCAATCTCAAGTCCCACAGGGACTTCCGTGGGGGTAGGTTTCGCTATTCCAATTGATCTGGCCAGAGCAATTGTGCCGGATTTAATTACCAACGGCAAGGCCAGTAGAGGCTGGTTGGGCGTATGGTTTGCTCCCTTAACTCAAAGGGAGGCCAAAAGACAGGGGCTGGATGAGGTCAAAGGAGTAATCATAGATTCGGTGTTCATAAACTCTCCTGCTGACGTTGCCGGTATTGAAAGCGGCGATGTCATCGTAGGCTTTAATAACCATCAGGTTGAAAATACCAGTCAGCTTTCGGTTTTGGTTTCTACGACCAAATCTGGTCAGGAAGTGCCGATTGATATTATCCGGGATCGCCGTAAGGTGACTTTGAGTACTATTATGGCCGACCGGGAAAACTTTTTGGCCAATGCTCGTCAGGCGACTCGGGCTCAGACGCAGGCAGCAGACGATTTTGATGTCAGGGAATGGAACGGAATGGAAATTATGGAGTTTACACCTGAGATAGCAAGAGCGCTTGAACTTGAGACTGAGCATGATAACGGAATTTATGTGCGCCGGGTATACCCCGGGTCGGCAGCAGACAGAGCTTCGATTTCGAGAGGGACGATAATCCTTCAGGTGGACGAAGTGGTAGTCAGGACTCTGAAAGAGATGGAAGACTCTATACAGAGATTGAAAAAGAGTTCCCGGGCGATTGGTCTGATAGTTCAGGAGCCCGACGGAACAATTGCAAGAAAAGTTATTCGGCGATAGCCGGGTTTTTTGTTAATGACTAATAATAAAAGCGGTAATGAATACCGCGTGTATAAACATTTTAATCTATGGGAAGGAGTTAGAGGGTAAGTGGCAAAACAGTCCCTAAAATATCGCGATGAAGATCGTTCGTTGGACCTCTACTTGCGCGAGATAGGGGAAACACCTCTAATAAACGCTGCCGAAGAAGTCCGTCTGGCCAGACGTATCAAGCAGGGCGATGCAAAAGCTCTGGAAAATCTAACCAAGGCCAATCTGCGCTTCGTAGTCTCGGTAGCTAAACAGTATCAGAATCAGGGTTTGTCCCTGGCTGATTTGATCAATGAAGGAAACATTGGTCTTATCAAAGCGGCCAAAAGGTTTGACGAAACCCGTGGCTTCAAATTTATCAGTTATGCGGTCTGGTGGATAAGACAGGCTATTCTGCAGGCGTTAGCCGAGCAGAGTCGTATTGTTCGTCTGCCGCTGAATCGGGTAGGTACACTTCACAAAATCGGCAAGATGTCCAGCCGGCTGGAGCAATATCTGGGAAGAGTACCGTCGCCGAATGAAATCGCCAAGGAGCTTGAATTAAGCGAAGGTGAAGTTTCCGATACGCTCAAAATCTCCAATTCGCATCTTTCATTGGATGCGCCGTTCTCTACCTCGGAGGATAACTCTCTGATAGATATCCTGGAGGATGAATTTCAGCCGTCACCGGATGAGTCTTTGTTGTCTCATTCGCTGCGGATTGAAATTGAGAAAGCACTGGATTCGCTGACGCCTCGTGAGGCCGAAGTTATCAATCTTTATTTTGGCTTAAACTCAGAAAAAGCGCTGACACTCGAAGAGATAGGCGCCAGATTTTCGCTGACACGCGAAAGAGTCCGCCAGATTAAAGAGAAGGCTATCCGCCGGCTTCGTCATGCTTCGCGGAGCCGTTCATTGAGAGCCTATCTGAACTAAGTAGTTTTACAATCAGTAAATTAAAAGCCGCCCCGTTTTATAAGGGGCGGCTTTTTTTGGTTTAGTTTAAGAGTGCTATTTCATATATTCTGATTCGCTAATCATTACAGAAGAAAATTTTGATAGAACTACTAAGCCACAGCAGAATCAGTCAGTTTATAGAAAAGTCCGAAAAGAGCATCGGACGTATCCCTTTTGCGTTACTTGCGGCGTTACTATTGCTGATACTGGCGGCTGTCTATGTCAGGCCGGCGGTTCAGACGGTTGTTCTGGGAACTTCCTATGCAGAACTTGCTAACGACCCCTTTTCTGAAAATGAAAACGCAGTTGGTTTTAGAATTCTGACGCCTTTGATTAGTTACGGACTGGGCTTAAGAGGACAGCTGATAATCGTCACGAATCTTATACTGGCGTTTACTTTTCTATTTGTCGCTTTTCTTTATTTTAGAAAAGAATTATCCAGCCCGTCTGATGCACTGTTGGGGACAGCAGTATTCGCCTTTTCATTGGTAACTCTGACGACGATTTGCTATGGCGGCTATTGTGACTCAGCAACCTACTTGATAATTCTTGGTATGTGGATTCTGCGGTCAAATTCAATAGCCTTTTATATCTTATTATTTCTGGGACTGCTTAACCGCGAGTCAATACTTTTTCTGCTGCCGTGGTTTATTTTCTTAGGTGTTTCAGAAGCTGACAGCAAAATTCGGACAGGGGCCAAGATGCTTTTGGGCTATGGACTGGTATTTATCCTCTATTATTTGTTCAGAATGTGGGTGTCATCTTTCAGGCCGGTCTCGTTTGACTTTGAATACTATTTCGAACCGCTTTTGGAAAATCCTTTGGCGTACTTTAATGTGTCTTACGGTTATCAGGGACTGGGCTATTTTACTGTTTTTAAGGCGATGTGGATTTTTGTATTTGCCGCGGTTCTTTCTTTCTGGAACAAGCGTATGATAAGACCATTGATTGAAATATGTTTGATTCTCTTTTTTGTGTGGACGCAGATGTTTATCGCCTGGGATTCGTCCCGAATGCTGACCCTGGCTTTTCCGGTGATGCTGATTTCGCTATTGCATCTATTTAAAACAAACCCATATAATTTCCGAAACTGGGGTTATCTGGTATTTTTCTTTAGTCTGATTATTCCACAAATGTATACGGCTGCACATATAATTGAATTCATGAGATCTATTGCTTACATTTCGATTTCATTGTTTTTGGCTGTAGGAAATATATTGTGAGAAAATTGTTCATAACTAAAATTTTATCAGAGATTTCGCTGGAAAGAATCTTAGGTATAATATATTTGATTTTCGGCGCTCTGCTATTAACCTATTCACATCCCCAAAAAACATTCAGCGAAGATTTGCTGATTACAGATATGATGTGGCTCGATGCCTGGTCGCTGGCTTTTTTTCTGGCGCTGATAACATATTGGAAATGTTCTTCTTCGACTTCCAACAAGTCTCTGGTTAGTCTGCTCTATTTGTCGTTGTATTTGATAGTGGCCAACAATCTGATCTTAGACGGTACGGCTTACTATTTATACGGTTACAGCGGGGATCAAAAATTCAGGCAGGCGATGGTGCTTAAATTTATGACATCTTTCTCACTTTCGGATTTC
>SMVB01272764.1_pt1 | contig 14052 bp, 12 predicted proteins | sample 2456461 | NCBI WGS metagenome assembly SMVB01 (sample SAMN11095934, study PRJNA526329) | marine sediment metagenome | biome: Marine sediment; feature: Surficial sediment; material: Deep marine sediment; isolation source: Hadal surficial sediment | place: Pacific Ocean | collected 2014-05 | depth... | reverse complement strand
GATGTTGACGCAATGAAAGAAGGACTTCGGGATGGAACTATTGATGCCATTTGCACGGATCATGCTCCGCACGCGTCGTTCGAAAAAGAAGTCGAATTTATCGCAGCGCCGTTCGGAATTCTGGGCCTCGAAACAGCGTGGGGATTAATCGGTCGCGAATTGATTGAGCCAGGTGTGTTATCGGTTGCGGAAGCGGTACAAAAAATCACCGTGGCACCGCGTGCAATTTTACGGATTCCCATTCCACAGATAGCCGTCGGTGAGGCGGCCAACCTGACGATCTTTGATGCCCGGACAAAATGGACGTTCGAAGAAAAACACATTTATTCAACGAGCAGCAACACACCGTTTACCGGGTCCGAAATGATTGGCAAAGCATTTGCTATCTACAATCGAAACACGCTGGTAGAGACGGGCGACTGAACACGAAAGTAACTCCCCGACAACAGTTCGGCGGTGCGATTAACCCCGCGCCACCGGTGAAAGCTCGACGAAAAGGTGGTTTACGCGTGACCAGAAGCCGGTTAACGCCCGACGAGAAGCCGGTCAGCGAGAGGCTGTGGAAGTTCTTCTTCAAGAATCCTGGTTCTCGCTCCTTCGATGTCGTATTCAACCCGGACCAGATCATAGTCGAACGACTCCGTGTCAAAAAGCCCGAATGCAGCTCTTGAATCACCGTCGCGGGGCTGCCCTACGCTTCCGACGTTAATTAAAAAACGGTGTCCACGTCGGACCTGAGAGATTCCGATCGAATCCGACATGACCGCTGGCGAGTGTGTGTGACCCACAAAACATACATCGGTCGAGAAGTGATCAAATTGCGCCGAGCCTGTCTGAAAGGAATTAATCCGGAGCCACCGGTCCGGGTGTTCGGGGGATGCGTGCGCAAGCGTGAACTCGTCTTCTATCTGCAATAAAGGCAAGTTGGTAAGGAAGCCAAGCTCATCGTCATTTAATTTTGATCGGTTATGCACGGCCGCTGCCCGCCCGGCGGTAGGCAGAAAATCCAGCCCGGCTTCGGTAGCAACAGCAAGGTCGTGATTCCCAAGAACCGTTGCTACACAACGCGATTTCACAATGTTTATGCAATCTGCGGGATCAGCACCATATCCTACGATATCACCCAGACAATATATATCCTGTACGTTCGCCTCGTCAATTTTTTCGAGCACGGCCTGCAGCGCCTGCACGTTAGAATGGATATCAGAAATCAGTGCAATGCGCATTGAAGCAGGACGGACAGTAATCAGCTCAGTAGATAAGACTCAATGGGTGTATTTTACGGAAAATTAGAGCAGAATCCGGAAAGGATGATGATAAATGTGGGAGTAGTTTTCGGCGGACAATCTCCCGAGCATGAGGTCTCGGTGATTTCGTCTATTCAGGCAGCAAGCGCCATGGATAAATCGAAATTTAACGCCGTACCTATATACATAGCGAAGTCCGGTATCTGGTACACCGGCGATGACCTGTTTGACATCACCCTTTTCAAAGACGTGGATTCTCTGCTGCAGAAGGCAAGTATTGTCAGGCTTGTACCGACTGGCTCCAGACGTTTGCGTCTTCAACGCGTTGATTCTGCTGGATTGTTTGGAGAGCAAACTTCTGAGTTTGAACTCGATATTTTATTTCTCGGGTTACACGGCGGATCCGGTGAAAACGGAGGAATTCAGGGCTTGTGTGAGGTGCTGAACGTTCCGTACACGGGCAGCGGCGTCATGTCATCGTCTCTCGCGATGGACAAGGTCCGGTCAAAAGATCTCTGCCGCGAACACGGAATCCCCGTTATTAACTACGTAGCGCTGCGCGAAAAAAGCTGGGCGGGATCAGAAGATCAAACGACACATGAACTGTCTTCCAGGCTTGGGTTGCCCGTAGTGGTGAAGCCTGTCTCGCTCGGATCGTCCATCGGAATCTCGATGGTAAATACAGAAACGGAATTGCAGGAAGCAATTGAAGAGGCGTTTCGGTACGACGAAACTGTAATTGTAGAACACGCCGTTGGCAATTTGCGAGAAATCAACTGCAGCGTATTGGGGGACGAGGACCATTGTATTGCGAGCATTCTGGAAGAGCCGGTGTCTGATGCTGCACTATTGTCCTACGAAGAAAAGTACATGCAGGGCCGATCAGCTGGCTCTAAATCAGGACCCAGATCAGGTAAGTCTGGTGGTTCCGACGGCATGGCTTCGCTCGGTCGAATGATCCCGGCACCCCTGAGCGAAGAGTTAACCGAGAGTATTTCGAAATTGGCGACAGACATTTTTTCTATCCTCGGCTGCGCGGGTGTCGCTCGGATAGACTTCCTGATGAACGATCGTACGGGGGCAGTTTATTTCAATGAGATCAATACCATTCCCGGATCTTTCTCCTTTTATCTATGGGAACCCGTAGATATTCCGTTTGACCAACTTGTTGACCGATTGATCGAAATTGGCTTCGAGCGCCACCGTGAGCGAACCGATCGGGTCCGCTCTTATGACGTAAATTTACTGGCCGAACACAGTGCTCGGGGACTCAAGGGTGCCAAGCAGTAGGGCAACGGGCAGGCGCGGTTGTCACTAACGTGACCGAAGGGGCACGTGCGAACGGCCATATTTAACAGTTCGGTAACAAGTGATGGCAATTCGTTCTACCAAATAGTTAATTCAGCACTTTGTCGCGTAACCCTTGTAACCTCTCGTAGATAAGAAGCGTAGTTTGATCATACATTATTTGTCTCGCTTCATAGCTCTACTTGGGAGGGTCACGCTGTGAAAAAATTATCTGCATTACTCGTTATTGCTGTACTCGTATTGTCCGCTGCCAGTATTCAAGCCGCGGGCGCTATCGCCGAACCTGATCCGTCGTCCGACGGCCAGGTGACAGTCGAATTATTAAATGAATCCGCCGACACCGCTGTCCATGAGGCGCAGTGGAAACGATTCAGCACCAACCTCGTCAAGGCTCTGAGATCAGATCACGCCGGCGTTCAACAAACTGCAATGCGTTACGTCATTCAGTACAGTGAAATGGTCAACGTTTCTGAAGCTGTCTTCGACGTAATGAAAATTTACCGGAACGATGCTGACAACAATAGACGGCGTATGGCGGTTGTTACGCTTGGGAATATGAACAGTGATTGGGCGATTGCTTTTCTGGAACGATCAGAACCGTTCGAAAAATCTGAGATTGTGGCACAAACTATCCGGGCCGTCATCGCCGGTTAATGGCGGCCAAGATCAGAATCATCACTTAACACGTTTCAAGAAAAGGGAGTCACTTTGCCGGGGCTCCCTTTTTGTTTTTGATCCTGGTCGTTACGGTGGTTCGATACCCTGATAACTGAATTCAAGGGACTCCAGATGTCCCGTTTGATGTTTATACTAAGTCTCGATTCAAACCGCTTTCTGAACTGTCCTTTTATTGAACAACGATTATGCGCCACTGTTTTTTCAGTCGATCTGCAGTTTCAATCGCGAGCGTTCTCGCTATTACATGCCTGCTGGGGTTTTCAGTGGAAGAGACCAGCGCTCAATCGACACCATCTGGGAGTACCATTGATGCCGATGCGTTACTCCGGCACATTCGGATTCTTTCGTCGGACGAATATGACGGGCGGCGGGCCGGTACCCTGGGTGGGAAGAAGGCTCGGGACTACGTCGCAGCCTCACTTCAATCAAGTGGAATTGCAGCTTGTGCCGGTGATCTGGTTCAGGAATTTCAGATTCCGGGGAGGAAGTCTGAATTGCCGACCGCCAACGTCGTAGGCCTCATTCCAGGAACGGGTAAAAACAGGTCTGTAATCGTTTTGTCTGCCCACTACGACCATCTCGGAAATCGAAACGGTTCAATATTCAACGGTGCTGATGACAACGCATCCGGGACGGCGGCTCTACTTGAACTGGCCGCCTGGTTCCAGAAGAACCCACTTGAAAATGATCTGGTCGTTGCAGCATTCGACGCCGAGGAATCTGGATTGCGAGGCTCGCGGGCATTTGTCGACGAGCCGTGTGTCGACAAGTCCCGCATAATGCTGAACGTTAACATGGACATGATCAGCCGGAGCGAGTCTAGCGAATTGTATGCATCAGGTACGCACTATTATCCGGCTATGCAGCCTATTTTGGAATCGGCTGCTGCCGGCTTGCCGATTTCGCTCCTGTTCGGCCACGATGAGCCCGGAACGGGCAGCGAAGACTGGACGCGTGCCTCCGATCAGGGACCTTTTTTCGACGCAGACATTCCACACATTTATTTCGGAGTGGAGGATCACCCCGGATACCACAATCCGACAGACGAATTTGAGGCAATCACGTCAGAATTCTACGTCAGCGTTGTAGAGTATATTGCAAAAACCTTAGTAGCCCTTGATGAAAATTCGGAACTGATCAAACGACTGGAGAAATAAAGCAGGCGATTCTGGATATCGGTTGCGAAGGGTTGGAATGGGTTGCAATAGTCCGTTCGAAACCGTTTATTCGTCAGCATTAAACTTGTAATTGTTGGGGCAGTACCAGCATGACCGTTATTGCAAAACGTAATAGGAGGTATCGAATTCGGATTTTCCACTACTCTTTCGAACTGGCAGGAAGGCGATCATTCGTCCAACGGCTTCACGGCGACCTTCCGTGCAGCAACCAACTCCAACGCAAATGAAGTGAGTGATGCGCCGGCGTTCGGCAACGCATGCACCCTCTCCGGGCATGTTCTCGTTCTGAATCAGGACTATCAAGCACTTGCGGTTACCAGTGTTCAGCGTGCTACCGTTCTGGTCCTTCTCCAAAAAGCTGATCTTGTCGAATCTGACGAGCATCGATTTATAAGGTCAGCGACAATTCGATTACCTTGGCCAAGTATCGTCCGCCTTCGTATCTACGTGAGGATTCCGTACAAAAGGATTATGTTGACGCGCAAGAACGTGATGAGGCGGGACGGTGGGAAATGCCAGTATTGCGGTAACTCAGACCGGCTTACGATCGATCACATACGTGCGAAATCGCGTGGTGGAAAAGACACTTGGGAGAATCTCGTGGCAGCGTGTGTACCGTGCAACAACAAAAAGGGAAATATGTCGCTGCAGCAGGCTGGTATGAAGCTTTGTAGAAAGCCATTTCGGCCGAGTTATGTGATGTACATTCGGGACTTCGTGGGCTCGCTCGACGACGCCTGGAAACCGTACCTTTTCCTATCGTGACAAAATCGTGGAATCTTCTGCTGCCCGATACCTTGCAAGAATCGCCTGGAGTGTTCCTGTAGTTCTCCTCATGCTTACCGTTCATCAGGCCAAAGTCACTGTTGACCTCGGAGCCACCATGCGGGACGGTATCCCGGCAAGGGCAGAAGTAACACGATACCACCGTACCGACCGTAAAGACGTAACTCACGCGGAAGTTGATCTGCTGGTGAAGTTCGAGGACGGGACGTGGATAGAAAAGAAGAAACTCGCACTGCCGTATACGATCGCGCACCGCATCGAGGATGCGGACAGTCTCGATGTGTTGGTGCTTGCCGGATCAGCCCAGGAAGTTGTGATCGCTTCCATCGTCGGCACCCAGCAGAAAATTGCTCTGTACAACATTGCAATGGGATTTATAGCATTTGTGCTCGCGGCGGTCGGCGTTTATTATTGGAACCGCATGATTGACACCGCGGAGGATTAATCGGAGCGGGCATCGGAAACCAAGCGACGGTATTTTGCTGATTTCTGTCGTAACTTCGGCCCTTCAATTCACAGAATCAGTTAGGGGTGCCCGCTGCGCGGGCTGAGACAATACCCTTCGAACCTGTCCGGGTCATTCCGGCGAAGGAAAACGATTTGCCCATATGCGTATCATCACCTGCTTTGTCCTCCTGTGCTCAATGTTTTCAGCGGCACCCGTCGTTGGTCGTCAGGCTTCAAACCCTTCTCGAACTTCTGAACCTGTTGTCTCCGGACGAGTTACGGATTCGAACGGAATCGCTCTGGTGGGCGCATCCGTTGAGCTTCGAATTTCGCCGTCCGAGCTTACCCGGTATGGTGCACAGACTGATTCGGACGGTCGGTTTGCCATTCAGAACGTCGCAAAAGGCACATATACCGTCAGAATTTCGTTTCTGGGGTACAGCACATGGACCCGCGAAGTGGACCTTTCGACAGAGACTTTTTCGGACGTCGTTATTGAGCTGAGCGAGGAAGCCGTGCCGTACCCGGAAGTTATTGTCAGTTTTCGGCGCACCAGCAAGGCCATTCAACCCGTCACGATCAGCAATATTACAGCCGAAGAACTCGAGCGGGCACCGGCCATGAAAGATTTGCCAGTTTTGCTCGCCCGGCAACCTTCCATAACCTACTATTCCGAAAATGGCAATGGAATGGGCTATTCGACGCTACGGATGCGTGGATTCGGGCAACGCCGATTGGCTATCGCGATCAATGGAATTCCTCAGAACGATCCAGAAGAGTTTAACGTGTTCTGGATAAACTTTTTCGACATCCAGGGTGTGGTAGAAGACGTTCAAATTCAGCGCGGGGCGGGAGCATCACTGTATGGCCCTGCCGCCATCGGAGGTGCGGTAAACATTCGTGCGATGCCATACCGGCCTGAGTTTTTTACGCGGGTGGAAGTTGGGGGAGGATCCTTCAACACGCGGCGTTACACGGCAGAAGTTAACTCCGGATTATTGGGAGACAAAGTCGTTCTTTTTGGACGTGTCAGTCGGCTGTTATCAGATGGCTACAGGGATTGGTCATGGACGGAATTCTGGCGCTTTTTTGCCGGTGGAACGATGTATGGCGAAAACTCAACGCTTACGGTTCAGGCATACGGTGGTCCACAGAAAGACGGTCTTGCCTATTCTGGTATTCCGAAGGCTGCCAATACAGAAACCATTGATGACGGCTTTGGAGGTACGATTGACCGGAAGTACAACTTTAGTTCATTTGATGGAGATGTTGAAAATTTCCACCAGCCCCATGTTGAAGTACACCACGATCTGAACTTATCCCCCTCGTTGAGCCTCAGCCAGAGTTTGTTCTGGGTTAAAGGGGAAGGTTTTTTTGATTTTGGAGGCACGTTCCGTTCTGCGAATTATCTCCGATTGCCCGATGGGTACGTAGCTGATGATGAGCGGGATCTCCCCTTATTTATCTCGAAACCGGAGGCGAGCGTCTTATTCAGGGCATACCTGGATCAGTGGCAGATAGGATGGGTGCCCCGACTCACGTTCTCTTCGGATCGTGCAACCACAACGGTCGGCCTGGAGGCTCGATTCCACCGGTCGTACCGATGGGGACGAATGCAGGAAGCAACGAACGTACCCGCCGAACTTGTTGGCTCAGAAAATGACGCCAGGGTGTATGCGTTCCGGTCTGAGAAAAAGATGGCCTCTGTGTACGCGTCTACTGTTTATAATCTTGCTCCAAAATGGACATTGCAGGCCGATTTGCAGGTCACGTACCGGGTGTACCGATTCTATGATGAGGAGTTTTTCGGGAATGAATTTGAGAAGCCGTATGTATTCGCGAATCCGCGTGTGGGCGTTACGTTTAAGCCCGATCCAAGGACGACCGTCCACGCAAGCGTTGCGTACGCACAGCGCGAGCCTCGCATGAAATCCTTGTACGACGGGGAAGAGGCGGGAGCTGGATTTCTGCCTGCTTTCGAACAGAATCAAGACGGGAGTTGGAATACAGATGAGCCCTTTGTGGCGTCTGAAAACCTCATAGATATCGAGTTTGGCGCGGCGTACGTTTTTGAGCGTGCCCGTATCGGCGCGAACCTGTTTTACATGGATTTCAATGACGAAATCATCGCAAGCGGCGGATTGGATCAGTTCGGTGTGCCACGAAGTGGCAATGCAGAGAATAGCATTCATGCCGGTATCGAGCTCGAACTCGCCGTTTCACTCGTCGCCGGATTGCAATTCCGTGGAAATACCACCATTTCCAGAAATCGCTTCCGGACGTTTACGGAATACGCGACCCTTCCGGACTTTTCTGTCGCACCACTGGATCGCGCCGACAATCCCATCGCCGGATTCCCAGACAACATCGCTAACGCGGGACTCGTTTATGTTCGCAATGGCCTGAATGCAGAAATATATTTGGCTTATGTCGGAAAGGCGTACGTGGATAATAGCGGGGGCACATTGGCCGATGGCACACCGTCTGATATCCATATCATCGATTCGTATACGATGGTGGATATGGTTGCTGGATATGAGTTTCCGGTTTCTTCCGTCCTCGCGAATCTGAGGCTGAACGTGGCACTTAATAACGTACTCAATCAGAAAGTCCTGCAGTATGGGAATGTCGGATTTCCTGATCCGCAATTCTTCCCGGCGGCGACCAGACACGTGTATGCCGGACTGCGATATACGATAAAATAGAACGAACCAGAGCAGAGCGTTCGAGAAGGATTCGGAGTGGCTTGTTCTTTGCTCGTCTACCAGAACATCTGTTTCATACAGAACACGGATCCACCAGCTTTCAGGAACTCGGATGTGTCAACTTCAACCGGTGTGTATCCCACGGAAGACAAGGCATTGACGGTCTCGGTGCAGCCCTTTTGGATTACAACGTATTTGCCGTCCGGGCAGTGCGCGTTGCAGGAAAAAAGAGTCCGGGCTTCGTTTTCGGGCGACTCAATCACATTCCTGAAGAACGAACGGACGAGATCCAGACCAGCCGGCTGAAATGCGCCAGGATAAATGAGTACCGAGTCTTCATCCAGAACACTGAAGCAGGTGTCGAGATGGTAAAAATCCGGATCAGTGAGTTCGATCAGTAAAATCCGAACATCCAGTTCTGAAGAGATTTGATTGTACACGCTCTCGTCGGTTCGAAATCCGTAACCACCCCACAAAAGATACCTGTGCGGATGCCAGATGCCATCGCCCATTCCTTCGAAACTGGTCTGCGCCGATTCGTGAAGGGGTATCGTCTCAAATCCGAGATCTGAAAAATACTCGGCGTACCGGTTCACTTCCGCCATGCGTTCTTTTGTGAACATTTTGCTCAGAACGACGCCTTTTTGATTGCCGTTCGTGGAACGGATGAACGGAAGTGTTTGATTGGCACAAAATACCATGTCCGGTAGTCCTTCGAGACCCTGAATAGTATGCACTTCCAGCCCGCAATTCAGAAACGTATCGTGAAGGGCTTTCCACTGGGCCATCGCCAGATCATGGTCGATAGTACCGATATGACCGGCCATATGCGGATTGATGACATACGTGACATCAAAATGATCAGGTGATGTCATCAGAACCCGGCCCGGCCTGGGGCACGTCGGGACATCGCTCAAGGTAAAATCCAGGTCCTGCGTCGACCGATAAATCATATAAAATCAGTTGGTGAATTGAGACTTCAGATATTCCTCAAGCGACCGAATATCGGATACTGAAACGCGGAATGCAATCTGGACAATGTTACCCCGTTCGGTGACCTCGATAAGGTTGAGCAACGTAATAAATTCCTCTGTTTCTTCTACGTATACCTTTCCGAGGGCTATGCTTCCCCTGACAAGATCCGCAACGTCCGATGGGGCAATTCCCTCTCTGGCCGAAAGTAAAATCATTCCTGAAAGTTCGGGTGAATCCCCAGCTTCAGCATCCAGATTAAAGGCTACGGCCATGCCGGCGACCGCTTTCGTGAGCAGTTGGACTTCCTGAACTGACGAGTTAATGGGCGTTTCTTTCAGAATTCGTTGGATCGATTCACTGGCAACCCAGAATTGACTGTGGGAAGCTGCTATAATCAGATCTGAAATCTCCGTGGCGAAGTTTTCGCCGGGTGCTTTTTCAGTTCCGTGCGCCCGGGCGTGCATCATTTCCAGGCGGTCATTGGACGAGGCGACGAGTAACAATCCATCCTCGATGAGACTGATAAAAAGTCCCTCATGAGCCATAGTATGTTCATGGCCGTCACCCGACTGGCGCTCCACTATCGTCGAGCCCCGGGCTACTTTGTTCAAATGCTCTTTCGTAATGGGTGCAAAAACGACGGCGCTCCCGAATTCGAAGGAGTTCCCGCCACCTATGCTGAAATAGGCCGCTGCGGATTCATCGTCGATGTCAATTCCAAGCTTGGTCAGCAGCTCCTGAATCTCCGCCTGGCTTTCCAATGAGGTCTCGCGATCCAGAGCCATCGAGAACGCGTTAAGGCTTTCCAGTGCATACAACCCACCGAAAATATCACCGTCACTTCCCAGTATGGTGAGGGCCTGGATCGTTTGATCTGATGGGGGCTTAATGTCTTCCGTGCAGCCTGTCAGAAGAATTGTCGCTGCTAAGACCGTTGACAGCGCAGCTGCGCTTGAAAAACTCGAAATCGCGCGCTTAAAAGTCCCGCCGATTGAAAAGAAAGAATCCGATTGCATATACCACTACCCCGAAAAGAATTGAAGAGACCAAAGGATAGGTGGATGTAACGGATCCATCTGAGGCCAGTTGCATCATTCCCGCCATGACCTCGAAGTAGTTCGGAAGTATGTGGTACAGAGTGACAAACACCGCGCCCCAAAACTCGCTCAGTTGAGGCACGATCTGATCTTTTGCGGCGAGTATGGCGGACACGAAAATGCATCCGTATGCCATCACAAGTGCGAGGCCTGTACTCCGAAATGCTATTGAAATGGTTATAACCACTGAAAATATGACGGCAAACATTACCGTAATCGTGGGTATTGCGAGGAGCAAATGAAACTGCCAAACTCCAGTTTTAAAAGAAATAACGAGCCAGACGGCCGTTATTAAATAGCTGCTCAACAGAAAAACGATGGCCCACACTCCTGACAGATGCCCCCATAATAGTTTGGTCCTGGATATGGGCTTTGATAACAGGAGATCTATTCGACCTTGTTCAAGAAAACCACTTACCAGAGGCATGGTCGCAAACAGTCCGATCAGGGTGCCGAATATGTAAGCGAGGCTGAAAACGAAGTCGTTAATGCCCAGAACAAAATTGTCGAGACTGAGCCCTTGCCTGATAATACTGCCTTCTTCGTCGCGGATGATCTCTCCTGACTCAAGATCACGGACTGCTTCGGTCGGTGCGTGGTTTTCAAAACCCAGAATTCGGACAGCGGCAATGGATCCCTCGACCACGTCCAGACTCAGTGCAAAAGAAAGCATGATCCACGCGATGGTTGTCATGATGAACAACCCGAGGGTGATTTTCATCGCCCATAACTCTCTGAAGGTCAACTTGATAGAGCCCAGAAATTGTCTCATTGTTACGCCCCTGCCCCTGCGCCGGTGATTTTCCCGCCCGCATCAATACCTGCCCGATCATCCCGGTCGGTGATCGTCTGGATAAACTTGGTCTCGAGCGAAATGGACCGCGGCCGGATGGCGGTGATGAAGAGCCCGGCATTCCGCAGCTGATCGATCCATTCGTTTAACTCTTCGGGCGTTGTAGCGCCAATCGATATTGAGAACTGATCTGAAGATCCTCCATTGACAGACTTTTCAACGGAGTATTCTGTATGTAATGCAGTGGGAAGCGCAGATTTAAGTCTGCCTTCAGCATCCCCGTCTGATTCGGACTCCAACGTTATAACGTACCCTGTTTCGCCGGCTGTTAACTCTTCTATGGTTCCGGACTGAATGAGTCGCCCTTTATGTAAAATGGCAACGCGGTCACAAATTAATTCAACCTCGGACAACAGATGCGAATTCAGGAAAATGGTTTTGCCTTCATCCCTCAATTCGGACAATAAATCTCGGATCTCCCGGCGCCCGATCGGGTCGACTCCGTCTGTTGGTTCGTCCAGAAACAAGACCGCCGGGTCATTCAGAAGGGCCTGAGCGATACCAAGCCGTTGCATCATGCCCTTGGAAAATGTTTTGATCCGATCGTCACGCCACGCCGACAATCCAACCCGTGATAACAGTCTGTCTGCGCGAGTCTCGATTTCGCTATCTGAAACGTTCGACAGCTCACCGTACGTTCTTAATGCCCCGATGGCGGTCAAAAAGGGAGGAAATCGATGGTTCTCGGGCAAAAAGCCTATTTCCGATCGGGATCTCCAGTCCGTGACGGTACGTCCCAACAATCTTGCCTCGCCGGACGTTGGTTTAACGACGGCCAGAAGAATTTTGAGTAGTGTGGTTTTACCGGCTCCATTTGGACCGAGCAGTCCGAATATCTCTCCGCGTCCTACAGAAATCGATAACGCGTCGAGCGCGTGGACGGTTCTTTTTCTCGCAAATCCAGAATAGATTTTAGTCAGATCTGTTGTTACAACCGCCTGTTCGGCGCTTGAATCAGCCATGGTATTCCAGTATACGTTGTCTTCTAGTTTACGCTGTTTTCTAGTTTACGTTACCTTCTAGTTTGCGTCCGTGAGGGCGGCAATCCCCGGAAGCGTTTTACCTTCCAGGAATTCGAGCATGGCTCCTCCGCCCGTTGACACGTGGCTCACACGATCGGCCAGGTTCACTTGATGGATGGCGGCGACGGAGTCGCCGCCACCAACAACTGTCAACGCATTATTGTCCGTCGCATCTGCCATTGCCTGTGCAACCGCAAGTGTCCCTCCAGCAAAATTGGACATCTCAAAAACGCCCATCGGTCCGTTCCATACAATAGTTTTCGCTCTCAGAATGAGCTCACGATACCGCTTCTGTGTTACGGGTCCGATATCAAGTCCCATATTTCCGTCGGGGATACGGCCGTTCGAAACACTCGTTGCAGCATCGTTGCTGAAAGAGTCGGCCGTAACATGATCGGATGGAAGAATGAGTCGTTCGCCGGACTGATTCAATAATTCAGCGGCTAACCCGAGAAGATCGTCTTCGACTAGCGACGTACCTGTATTCTGGCCCATCGCTTTCAAAAAAGTGTAGGACATCGCGCCTCCGATCAGGAGGAAATCTACGCGCTCGAGCAACTGTTGTATGAGAGCAATTTTATCCGATACCTTTGCGCCGCCTAATATGCCGATGAAGGGACGGGCCGGCTCGTCCAGCAACCTCGACAGGTAAGAAATCTCGCGCTGCATGAGGTATCCGGTTCCTGACTGACTGATATGGTGCGCTATACCTTCTGTTGATGCATGAGCACGATGAGCCGTTCCAAAAGCATCGTTAATAAATACATCACCCACGCCTGCCATCCGTTGCGCCAGAACCGGATCATTCCGGGTTTCCCCCGGCTCAAATCGCGTATTCTCAAGGACGAGAATATCACCGGGAGTGGCATCGGAGACTGCTTCGTCCACAAGCGATCCCGTCACTGCCGGCACAAAAGTTACCGCCAGGTTGAGCAGGCCAGCAAGGTGTTCAGCTACGGGACGGAGAGAGTATTTTTCTACAACTTTTCCTCCCGGTCGCCCAAGATGGCTCATCAAAATGGCCCTGCCACCGGCTTCGTAAATGGCTCGAACGGTCGGCAGCACCGCCGTTAAGCGCGTGTCGTCGCCGACCTGGATATCGCCTTCGAATCCCGACAGTGGAACGTTCATGTCCAGCCGCACAAGAACCCTTCGTCCGGCAAGGTCAATCTGGTCGATATTCAGTTTCGACATGTTATCAAGTCACTGGAATCAAGCCGAAAAACTTTAACTAGCCGTTGTGAATACGTTCAACCAGGTCCATAACCCTGTTCGAGTATCCCCATTCATTATCGTACCAACCAACCACCTTGACCGTGCTGCCCATCACCATGGTCAATGACGAATCGAAGATATTGGAATGTGCATTGTGTATGACGTCTATCGACACGATCGGATCTTCGGTGTATTCGAGAATTCCGTTGAGCGATCCCTCCGATGCCGTCCGGAATAGTGCATTAACTTCTTCGACGCTCGTATCGCTGCCAACTTCAACCGTCAGGTCGGTGATCGATCCATCGGGAATAGGAACGCGGAGCGCAAACCCATCGAGTTTTCCGGCCAGATGGGGCAATACGAGTCCCACGGCTTTTGCAGCGCCGGTTGTGGTAGGAATAATAGAATAAGCAGCGGCCCGGGATCGGCGCAGGTCACTGTGAGGAGCATCCAGAATTCGCTGATCGGAGGTGTACGCGTGCACCGTGGTCATGAATCCGTGCTTTACACCGAAGGCGTCGTCTAACACTTTTACCATCGG
>SMVB01018781.1_pt1 | contig 14053 bp, 11 predicted proteins | sample 2456461 | NCBI WGS metagenome assembly SMVB01 (sample SAMN11095934, study PRJNA526329) | marine sediment metagenome | biome: Marine sediment; feature: Surficial sediment; material: Deep marine sediment; isolation source: Hadal surficial sediment | place: Pacific Ocean | collected 2014-05 | depth... | reverse complement strand
CGGCTGTCAGTCCTGTTGCCATGCCTGCTTGCTGGGCCCAGAGCGACAGGTACATTCCAATCACCACGTTGTCGCCGCGTGAAACCAGGGCAGAGAGGTAAGCGAGAGCAATCCGGGGCTTACGGCCGGCCACAAATCCCTCGCGCATGAGTTGCATTAACGGAATGCGTTCATGCTCAATACGCAGTGACTCGCCACGCAGGCCAAACATTACGACGACAGCGGAAATAAAACCGATCATGCCTACGCCGACAATGGCCATCTGGCCTGCCACGACCGGGTCATAACCGCTGGCGGTCAGCCAGCTAATAACCTGTCCGCCGATACCTGCGAGCGCTGTCAGCCCCAGACCATTCAGGATTGATCCGAGCGCAACCAGTTTGCCACGTGATTGCTCCTGCGGGTAGTCGGTTAGTACCGTCGTAAATGTTGAAATAATGGCAGCAGCGCCGGCAGCAAAGATGCCACGAAACGCGGTCAGCATGGCCACCGAAGTGGCGAACGGATAGGCCATGTAGCCGACCGCGAGGACGACATAGCCAACGGCCAGCACCTTGCGTCTGCCAATACGGTCAGCAAGAGCGCCCGCCGGCCCGACCAGTGAAATCAACACGATCTCATGGATCAGCGCCATCTGTGCGACAACGCGACCATGCTGGTCTTTGGGGATGTCGAGCATGACTTCCAGCACATAAGGCTGCTGAAAGTTCAGGAAGACCAGCAAGCCGATGCTGACAAACATCACATATAGAAGTGTCCAGCCATTCATTCGGCTAACACCGGGCTGCAACCAGATGTAGCCCAGTTTTATACCGCGAGTATCGTGCATAGAGTGGGTGATCCTGAACCTGATTAAAATGGCAACCGTTTATCTGTATAGCTTGCAATTACTATTGAGTTAATCGGTTTTTAAGCACCCGCAGATATTTTGAGCAGCATTTCGATTGCGGTCGTGATTGTGGCCGATAGTCAGGTGTGCCGGACAGGTGGTTTGTACACTGACCGGCTTGCAGACAGGAGGCCCAACAGCGTTGCGGCATTTTTATATTTCGGTCCACACTTTGTTGCCAGGGCCCGAAATTGACCCTTGCGCGGTCAGTGCGCCAGGTCGCGGTCAACCAATTTATGTTGCACACGTTGAACTTCAGGGTATTAAACACCTCAAAATGATAAGCGGGCTGCTCTGTGGCGGCTATAATGATTATCTGTCCGGTTATTCTCAGTAGAGGTTGATGGTGGCTCAAATAAAATCTTCTGCAATATTGCTACTTTGCCTGCTTGCGGCCTTTGGTCTGACGGCTTGTGGCTCATCGTCACTTAATCAGCCGGAGAGCAGCAGCAGTTCCGGTGTGCCGTCATCCTCAAGCGGCTCATCTTCAAGCAGTTCGGCCGGGTCATCCGGCAGTTCGGGCAGCAGTTCTTCTTCAAGTGGCTCATCCGGCAGCAGCGGTGCGGCAGGGTCCAGTGGGGCATCTGGCGGTATGGCGGGGTCCGCAGGTTCAAGTGGCTCACAGAGTTCATCCGGCAGCAGCGGATCTGCCAGTTCGGGTGGTTCGCAGGGAGCAACGGGCACCAGCGGATCTGCTGGTTCAAGTGGGTCTTCCGGCTCCATGTCGGGCAGCAGTGGTTCGGCGGGTGGGGTTTATTCGGGTTCCAATGATGGTATCCCCAATATACCTACGGGCACAGGCACAGGGGTTGGGGACCTCGATGAGGTATTCAATAAATCGCTGGGCGATTTTGACGGCAGTATAGAGGGTGAGCGCGATGTTTTAGCTTCATCAGGTGGTGGTTCTGCCAAAGCGGTGGGCCAGCGTGAGCAGGATGACGCTGATGCTGTTGCGAATGGTTCAGGCGGCGGCAATAGGGGGGATGGTGCTATGGCTGATACGGGATCCGGTGGTGGTATGAGCGGTGGCTCGATGGGCGGCGCAGCGGATTCTGCTGGAGGCATGTCCGGTCAGCCAGGCGGATCAGAAGCATCCGGTGACGGCGGTCAGGGTGGTGAAGGTATCAGTAGCGGCGAGCAACAGCGTGAGGGTGGTGACGTAGACGCTGGCGAAGTTGCGGTAATTTTGCCGGATGACATACCGGTTGACGGCAGTGGCGATGATGTTGTGGGTCGCCAGATTCGTGAAGCAGCGATCGCAATGCAGGAAAGTCATCCTGAAACAGCTGAAAAGTTGTGGGATGAATATCGCAGGCACACAGGAATCAAGTAGATCATTAGTCTGGTGACACATTTCAGGTTTATTCGGGCAGGCCTCGTTTTGGCGGTGTGCGGATTAGTGTTGCAGGCGTGTTCGATTTCGCAGACCGTCAAATATGATGAAGTCCAGATGGAAACAGCCCAGTCCGAAATACCAACTCATGAGTTGCTTGATGTGGGCATTATCCTGTTTGATCCGAATATCCCGGAAAGTCCTGAAAAACAGCAAAAGAATTTTGTCTTTCCTGAAGTGCGTCGTGCTGAAGCACGCTATATGCCCTTTCATTTGAAGAATACACTGGAGACCACTGGTTACTGGGGGTCGGTATGGGTATTGCCGGAGCGCTCAGATGCCGTTGATCTGCTGATCTGGGGGCGAATTGAGCAGTCGGATGGCTATCGGGTTGCCCTGCGAATTGGTGCGTGGGATGCAACGGGTCGTGAGTGGTTAAACCAGCAATATGCAACAAAAATTCCTGCCAAGGCCTATGCAGAGTACCGGGATTCCGGGCAGGATCCGTATCAGAGTTTATATAATGAAATAGTCAATGATCTCCTTAAGATTCGCACCGAGATGAGTGCCGGTGAACTTAGGGAGGTACGTGAAATTGCCCAGTTAAGATACGCGGCTAATTTGGTTCCTGCCGCATTTGCCGATCATATCGAGAAAGACAAGAACGGGATTTATCGAATTACCCGTTTACCGGCCGCTGATGACCCAATGGTGCAGCGGATGGCGGCTGTCCGCGAGCGTGAATACATGCTGGTCGATACGTTGAATGAATATTATGCAGGTTTGTACTACGATCTTTCGGTGCCCTACGAAGACTGGCGCGAAATGACGCGTGAAGAAGCCATTCGTTACCAGGAGTTGAAGCGTTCCGCACGTATGCGCCAGTTGCTCGGTGCTGCAGCCATCATTGGTGCTATCGCCTATGAGGGGAGTGGTGGCAGCAATAGTGCTATAACCAACACGGCGATACTCGGTGGCATCGAAGGTCTGCGCAGTGGTTTCGGATTATCAACGGAAGCAGATATGCATCAGGAATCCATTCGGGAGTTGGGCGAATCCTTTGACTCAGAAGTTGAGCCGCTGGTTGTTGAAGTGGAAGGGCAGACCCGACGGCTTACCGGTACTGCTGAAGAAAAATACCGGGAGTGGCGAAAAATTCTGCATGAAATTTATTCGGAAGAGACAGGCGGTGTCTTTGATGCCGAACTGGTTCAGCCTGAATCCGCTGCCAGCGCCGAAAATCTACCGGACTGATTCTTAAGGTCATGACTGAACTATCAGAGGGCATGTCCTTAGGCACACGGTTTCGTCTGGTTTCCCTGCTCGGCAGTGGTGGCATGGGCGAGGTCTGGCTGGCCGTCGACAAGCAGGAAAACCGGCAGGTCGCACTAAAAATCCTGAATGCTGAGCTGGCTAAAAAACAGGGCTTTGTTGACCTGCTGCAGGCTGAGTATGACAAAGCACTGCGTTTGCACCATCCTAATATTATCCGTGTATATGCCAGCCATCATGAGGATGGTCTGCATTTCATTTCCATGGAATACATCGACGGGCGCAGCCTCGGGGAGTTGCGTGAGCAGTCCTGGCGTTCGATTGTCGAAGCTGTATTGCCGCTAACCGATACCCTGGCCTATGCGCATAAGGCCGGGGTGATCCATCGGGATATCAAACCGGCCAATATTTTGCTGGATAAAGCAGGCAGTCCGCACCTTACTGATTTTGGCGTTGCAAGCGTGCTGTCGGATGGGGTTGAAGGCCAGATTCGTACTGGTGGGTCATTGCCGGCTATGAGTCCTCAGCAGGTGGGCGGTGAAATGCCGAGTGTTAGTGATGACGTCTACTCATTTGGAAGTTTGTTGTATGACCTGATTACGGGCGCACCACTATTTTCACCGGATGTGACGCCGGAGAAGGTGCAACTTGAAAAACCACCATTATTGTCAGAAGTAAAACCTGATGCGGGGATACCGCCCCATCTTGATCATCTGGTTGCAGCGATGCTGGCTAAGGATTCCGGACGGCGGCCAGCTGGCATGGATGCTGTTAGAGCGGCGCTGGATAATTTGCTGGAAGACAGTGTTGCACCGGAGGCCGAAAGTTTGGCAGATGATGCACAAAGTATTCGCCCGTTAAGCCGCCGACGGTCAGCACCCACTAAAGGCGCAGATGGCTTTGCATCAAAACCGCTGGCATCCGCAGCAAGTGATTCCTCACCCAGTAAAACCTTGTATGCAGGATTGACGCTGCTTGCCATTGCGCTGCTTGGTGTGATTTTTATTCTGCCGGGTATCGTTGAAGAGCAGCGTCGCAACCGCTCTGCAGAAAGTGCTGCGCCTGAATTGATAGCTGCCAGCGAAGGTCTAGGGGAAAAAGTTGCAGAACAGGATGCAGCTGATCAGGGTAGTCGGGAACTTGCGGACAATGCGCTGGCGGATATCCTGGAACTTGACGATCAACTGCGCGGCCTGGGTATTGAAATCTGGGGTGGTGCGGACTGGGCTGCTGGCAGAAACGTAGTAACCGCGGGTGATGAGGCCTACAAAGACCGTCAGTACGGTATTGCTACCGATGCCTATCGCAAGGCGCTGTTGCTACTTCAGCCTCTGGAATCCCGTGCAGGCGAAGTGCTGGCAACCGCATTGGCTGATGGTCAGGCAGCTGTGCTGGATGGCAACCAGTTGCTCGCCATAGAGCGCTTTGATCTCGTGCTGCTTATTGATAGTCAGAATTCAGTAGCACGTACTGGCCGTGAACGAGCGTTGCAGCTTGACAAGGTTTTGGCGTTAGTGGATCAGGCCTCTCAACATGAAGCAGTTGCAAATTTAAGTGATGCAGTAACAGCGTATGAGGCAGCACTTGCTATTGACCCCCAGTGGGCTGCGGCCCGGGAAGGGCGCAATCGCGTGCGTGCAGTCATTGATGGGAATGAATACCAGGTTGCCATGTCTGCAGGATATGTGGCACTTTCTGCAAAAAACTATAGCGCCGCCCGTCGATCGTTCGAGTCAGCCCTGCGCGCGCGCAAAGGCGATACTGCTGCCAGTGCAGGGCTGGCGCAGCTTGATTCAGAACAGCGACTTGCACGTATTATCAGTTTAAGTACCGAGGCTGAAAGTTTGCAGTTACAGGAACGGTGGGCTGAAGCTGCTGATCGCTATGCAAGTATTCTGAAGATTGATTCTACGCTGCTGATTGCGAGTAAGGGTCTTGATGAGAGTCGCGCACGCGCCGAACTGGATGACCGATTACGCGGCGCGATTGCTGCGCCCGATCGTCTGAGTGACGATAAAATCTGGCAGGCGACTCAATCATTGCTGGAGTATGCGCGGAAGATTAACCTGGCTGGTGCGGTACTGGTCGCGCAGATTAATGAGCTTGATCGGTTGCTGCAACGGGCGCAGGTGCCGGTGAGGGTGGTTTTGGAATCTGACAATCAGACTGAGGTTGTTATATATAAAGTGGGCAAACTGGGAGCATTCCAGACCCGTAGTATCGAATTGAAACCAGGCGCATACACGGCGGTAGGTGTACGCAGCGGTTACCGGGATGTACGCAAAAATTTTCGGGTTGAGCCGGAAGCAGGCACACAGTCAATTATTATCCGTTGTGAGGATCCGATTTGAGCCTTGAAATCGTCATCAGCGATGCATCTGGCACGCGAATTCTTGGTGAACAGGATCTGCCACTTAATATTGGTACTTCTTCCGAATCTGCCATACGGGTTCCCGGGGCAGTAGCCCATGGCTATGTGGCACAAATTGGCGTGCTGGATGGGCGTGCCTTTGTGCAGGTGCCCGGCCAGGGCAAAGTTACAGTTAATGGCTCGAGTGTAACCAGCACGCGCTGGTTGCAAGACGGTGATGAGCTGGTGGTTGCCGGCATCGGTATAGGCTGGGCTATTACAGCTGAACGTCTCACTATTGATGTTGATTATCGCAATATTGATTATGCAACCACGCCTCCCGAGCTGGAGGATGAGGGTTCGGGCCCTGCCGAAATCATTAAGCCGATTCGTGCGCGGGCGGCAAAAACACAGGTGGTTGAGGCGAGTGCCAGTAAGCGCGGAATCTATTCGGTCTATGGATTGTTCGCGGTGCTTATTGGCGCTGCCCTGTATATGTTTACCGCGGTTACGGTGGTGATTGAAGCCGACCAGGAAATTGCGGAGGTCTCGTTGCCGGGGAGTTGGTTGACGCCGGGCGGTAATGGCCGCTACCTGCTCTGGCCAGGCGAATATGATGTATTGGTTCAATCGCAGGGTTTTTATCCCTACGAGGACCTGCTGGTTATTGAGTCAGGTAGTCGCGCCGAATTCAAATTAAAGTTAAAGGAATTGCCGGGCCGCATTGTGGTGGATACGTCGCCAACTTCAGACGGTGAAGTAACGATCGATGGTCAGGTTGTCGGGTTATTACCTGTGGCAGAAATGCTGCTGGATAAGGGCAGCTATGAACTGCGTATAAAAACACCGCGGTTTCTTGAGTATATTGCGACGGTTGAGGTTGCCGGGCGTGATCAGCTGCAAACGATTGCGGTAGTGCTGGTTCCCAATTGGGCTGATGTAACGATAACATCAGATCCCACCGGTGCGGAGATCATGGATGCTGACAAGGTGCTTGGTATAACGCCCGCGAAAGTCGAGCTGGTTGCAGGTAATCGGCAAGTAGAGCTGCGCAAATCTGGCTATAAAACCGTACGGCGTGTGGTCAGTGTCATCGCAGGTCGGACCACCGAGTTGCCTGTGTTTAAGTTGCAGGAGGTGGGAGGTTATTTGCACATCAGCAGTACCCCCGCGGGCGCTGCGGTAAATATGCAGAAAAGCTTTCAGGGGAATACACCGCTTGAACTCGAAGTCGCCAAGGGGCGTAGCTACCAGATTACAGTCAGCAAGGCTGGTTATCAGACCGTGAGTCGGACAGTCGAGGTTGTCGATGGCGTACCTGTGCCGGTACAGGTGGATCTCCAACCCAAAATGGGCAAGTTAACAATTGCGGCTGAACCTGCAGATGCTTCATTGTATGTGGATGGTAAGTTAGTCGGCAGCGCATCACGAGATCTGAATTTGATTGCTCTGCCGCATCGGCTGGAAGTGCGCAAACAAGGATTCGAAACCTGGTCAGCACAGGTAACGCCTAAGCCGGGTTTGCCGCAGCGACTGGAGGTGCGGCTGCTTACGCCACAACAAGCGGTGATTGCCGCAATTCCGACTACGATCAAGACTGTCCAGGGCCAGACTCTGCGTCTTATTGAGCCCGGTGAATTTATGCTAGGCGCGCCGCGGCGCGAGCAGGGCAGGCGCCCCAATGAAGTACGCAAGTCGGTGCAGCTTACCCGCTGGTTTTATATCGGGCTGCAGGAAGTCAGTAATCGTGAATTTCGGGAATTCAGGCCGCAACACACTTCAGGCGCGGAGAAATATCGCGAACTGGCGGCCGACAATCACCCGGTAGTCATGCTGAGTTGGGAAGATGCAGCTGCTTACTGTAATTGGTTGAGTGACAAAGAAGGGTTGGAGCATGCATATATAAAAGAGGGTGGTAAATTCGTAATGGTGGAGCCGCTTACGACAGGCTATCGTTTGCCGACCGAAGCCGAATGGGCCTGGGTTGCGCGTTATAACGCGGGCGGTGGTGAGCGCAAATATCCCTGGGGTGAAGGTATGCCGCCGCCTGATGATGCGGGTAATTATGCGGACGCATCGGCAATGGATGTCGCCACTAATACGATTGGCAGTTATAACGATAGCTATCCGGTAACTGCGCCGGGCGGCACGTTTCCCCCTAGTCCTTTAGGTATTTATGATCTGGGTGGTAACGTGGCTGAATGGATCAATGACCGGTATTCGGTTGCCGCTGGCAGTGGCGCAAAGCTGATTGATCCTGTTGGTCCAAGTGCAGGGCAGTATCATGTAATACGCGGTTCAAGTTGGCGGCAATCAAGTATTAGTCAATTGCGTCTGGCTTACCGGGATTTCGGTGATCGTGGACGCCTGGATGTCGGCTTTCGCATCGCTCGCTACGCGGCTAAAACTGAATAGAAAAACCTTGACTGGACAGAACAGAAGCGACTGATGAGTGCACTCAAGACAATGTTGATGATAGCACTGGGGCTGGGTACAACCTGGCTTGCCTGGCAGATTGCACCTGCCTCTACATCCGGCATGTTGACCGGGGTGGCCTATGCTCAGCCGGTAGAAAAAGCAGCGCCCGCAAAGGGGCCGACGGATGCAGAAATTGAAGAACAGCTGGCGCGTATTGATGCAGCGCTGGCCAAAGAAGGTGAAGTTAAAGAATTCAAGCCAACAGAGCCATTACCGGCGGATCTGGCGATCGAGATGTCATCGGAGTTATGAGTAGATGAAAAAACGCATGCCCACAGAGTTCGTGTTCAGCCTGTTTGCCCTGCTTATCTCGGTGATATTCGTGCATTCAATTTACCTGACTGTCATCAGGCCGAATGCCGACGCGATTATCCTCGAGCAGCATGCTGCGATGGAGATTGAGCCCGATTACATTGCGGAACGTTCTTTATTTGTCATTGTTCGGGACTTCGAGCAGGAGGCCTGCTTTATTTTGATGCTCTGGGCATTTTCGATGCTGGGGTACAAGGGCTGGGCGGCCAGTCTTGAGGGGAAACTGCTGCTGCAGGAATTTATTCCTATTGCTGAAGGTATGAAGATACTGCCGGAAGACACGCGGGAATATGCTCGTGCCATCCAGGGATTGCCGGATGACGAGCGGCGCATGCTGTTGCCAAGGGTTTTGCTTAGTGCGCTCGGGCGTTTTGGCGCCACCCGCAATGTGCAGGATGTTGCTTCATCCTCCCATACCTCATTTGTTACTGAAGCAGAGCGACTTGAGTCAGAACTTTCCATGATCCGCTACATCGCCTGGGCTATTCCGTCGATAGGATTTATCGGCACGGTACGCGGTATAGGTGAGGCTCTTGGGCAGGCGCACCGGGCGGTAGAGGGTGATATCAGTGGTGTTACAGAAAGTCTGGGTGTTGCGTTTAACTCTACTTTTATTGCTTTGGTGATCAGTATCGTGCTGATGTTTCTGGTACACCAGTTGCAGTTGAATCAGGAACGCCTCGTTTTTGACTCGGAGAACTATGTGGATGAGCATCTGATTCGTCATATGCAGTCCAGCTAATTCCGGGAATAATCTATGTCATTTCTTGGTATCGAATTAAGTGACAGCGCTATAGTCGGAGTTAGCGGTGACCAGCTTGTGTTCTCGGAACCGGGTTGTGCATTGCTGGATGCAGGCGCTGCCATTTTCGGCAGCCCTGCAAAAAATTCTGCACGTACCCGGCCTGCTGCATTTTATAATCGCTATTGGTGTGACTTGTCAGAAATATCAATTACACGTGGTATTCCAGATTTTGAAACATCTGCAGATCTTGCCTATATGCAACTCAAATGCCTGTGGGATGAATTCGGCAATGGAGTGACAGAAGTTGCTTATGCCGTACCCCCGTACTGGAGCCGTGATCAGCTGGCACTGTTACTTGGAATTACGCAGGAAGCAGGCATTCCACTGATCGGGCTGGTTGAGATACCGGTAGCGGCAACGCGGCGTAACTATCCGGATTATGAGCTTATTCATGTAGATGCTGGCCTGCATTCAATCAGTCTTAGCCGGGTCAATCAGGATGGCGCTGCCTCGCTACTCGAACATGAAACTATTAAAGAGTTAGGTCTGGTAGCTATGGAGCGCAGTTGTGCCGAATACATGGCCCGTCGATTTCTGGACTGCAACCGGTTTGACCCCATGCATGATGCTGAGAGCGAGCAAAGTATCTATGATCAGCTGGATAGCTGGATCGCGCTGCTCAATCGCAATAATGAGGCGGAACTTAATTTTACCTACAAAGGTAATCAGTTCAGTGCGGAAGTAAGTCTTGCCGAACTGCGTCAGTGGCTGCAACGTCGTTGCCAGCCATTAATTCAGTCGCTGCGCGCTAAAGTAAGTGTGGCCAAACCAACCGCGTTGCAGATTAGTGCGGGACTGGCGATATACCCAGGTATAGCTGAAACACTGGCAGATTTGCCAGGTTGTGATGTATTCATATTGGAACCCGGTGCGGCTGCGCGCGGGCTGACCCACCGACAGGAGTCCCTTCCCCGTAATTCCGGTAGCTCCGGTAACTTTAGTATTACCACATCATTGCCATGGGATCAGCCGTCGGCAGATGTAAACCTTGAGCGAGCGATGGCCACTTCAGCAGGCGGGGCGCCAAGCCACCTTGTGCTGGACGGTCAGGCCTACCGTCTGTCAGACATACCCCTGCGCATAGGTGCTGAAGCGGCGGCGGGTGAATACAGTCTGGTTATTGATGCTCGTCATAAGGGTGTGTCGCGGCGTCACTGCACTATAGAGCTGAGTGGTGAGCGTGTGCTTATGAATGATCATAGCCGCTACGGTACCCTGCTAAACGGGCATCGGGTTAACGCTGCGGCTGTATTGCAGCGGGGCGATATTATTAGTGTTGGTGATCCGGCCTGTGAGTTAAAACTGATCGTTGAGACGGGGCCTGCAGGCCAGGACGATGGCGCGTAAACGCTTTACAGCCTTTAACCTGGCTTTTCTGGATGTCATGTCCTGCGGGTTCGGCGCGGTCGTGCTGTTTTATATGATTATTAATGCTCAGGTAGCCGTGCGTGCCGATCAGCAAAATATTGAATTGCTGGGTGAAACCAATCTTCTGGAAGAAGAAGTTCTGGAAGGCCGTAAAAACCTGGTGCGATTAAAAACCAAAGTCGATGATCGCAAGCAGCGCATGAGTGATCTGCAAATAGATGAACAGCGTTTGCAGCAAACGATTGATAGCCTGAAGGCAAAACTTTCCAAGCTGGATTTGACCAGTCTTGCTTCCCGGCAGAGCGTTGAGCAATTGCAGGCCGATATTGAGCGGCTGGAAGAGGCCAAAAAACGACTGCTGGCGGATGCGGAGAAAGGTGACAGGCAGGGGCGGCAAGTGCGAGCAGTTACGGGTGAAGGGAATCGTCAATATCTGACAGGTATGAAAATGGGTGGCAAGCGTATTCTGTTTCTTGTTGATGCATCGGCCAGTATGTTGGGCCATACCTATATAAACGCTATTCTTTACCGCAACATGCCGGATTCCATGAAACTGCGTACACCCAAATGGCGCAGTGTTGTTGATGGCATCGATTGGTTGACAGCCAGAGTCCCGCCCCAGTCAAGTTTCCAGATGCTGGCTTTCAATACATCCACGTGGTCTGTTGTCAAAGGTGCTGGCGGTGATTGGGTGCCGGTGGGTGATGGCAGCAAATTGACGGCGGCAGTGAATCGTTTGCGGACAACGGTTCCTACGGCAGGTACAAGTTTGTATAACGCCTTCGATGCAATAAACAAGATGGACCCCAAGCCGGATAATATTTATCTCATAACGGATGGACTGCCGACGCAGGGTAAAACGGCACCCGCAAAAGAGAAAATGATCAAGCCAAATGATCGGATGAAATTTTTCAGTCAGGCTTTATCCCGATTGCCGGGCAAGATCCCGGTCAATATTCTGCTGTATCCGATGGATGGTGATCCTGATGCTGCGGGGCATTTCTGGCGGCTGGCAATTGATTCGAACGGATCATTTATGACGCCTTCTTCAGATTGGCCCTGACGTGGTTTAAGACTCATGGCCAGGAAAAATCGTGAAACAGAAACCTTTAACTTGTCATTTCTTGACGTGATTTGCTGTGGGTTTGGTGCGGTAATTCTGTTGCTGGTGATTACCAAAATTTATGAGCCCATTACAATCGAAGCCAGCAAAGCTGATATGGAAGCATTGTTGCTGGCCCTGCAGCAGGAAATATTTGATATCCGTGGTGACACCGTGGTTCTGGATCGCAATCTGGACAGCCTGGAGACTGAACTGGCCAGCGAAGCGGATCTCGTAGCGATTTTGCGTAGCGAATTACGTGAGTTACAGGGGCAATTCGCACCGGTTGGTGATGAGGAAGACCTTGAGCAGAAAGGGGAATTGCTGGCAGCCCGGCAATCGCTCAGTGCAGAAATGCGGAAGTTGCTGAAGGATTACAGGCCTGCGGACGATGATTCAACTGTGGGTGGTATCCCGGTTGATAGTGAATACCTCATTTTTGTAATTGATACCTCGGGCAGTATGTTTCAGGGCCCCTGGCGCCTTGTGTTGCAGATGGTCAGCGAAACCCTGCAGGTATACCCGACCATCAAAGGCATCCAGGTATTAAATGATGAAGGCCAGTACATGTTTTCATCCTATGCGGGTAAATGGATCCCGGATACACCCGGTAGTCGGCGGAATATCATTCGCCGGCTGGCCAGCTGGAATCCTTATAGTGATTCCAGTCCTGTTGAAGGCATTACTAAGGCTATCAACGCTTTTTACAAGCCTGGTCGGCATATCAGCATTTTTGTTTTTGGTGATGACTTCCCGCGGGGCTCGGTTGAGTCTGTCGTGCGATATGTGGATAAGGTTAACCAGGCTGATCGTGAAGGCAACCGGCTTATGCGTATCCATGCAGTTGGTTTTCCAACCCAGTTTTCGCGTGGCACTTCGCCCAATGCACTGCGCTATGCCAACCTGATGCGCGTACTTTGTGAACGAAATGGTGGCAGTTTTGTCGCATTAACCAGGCTGTAGTTTTTAGCATATCTTGAAGGGCGGCATGCCGAGGAGGTACACGCGATGAGCATCAATCTGTTAGAAAAAAATTGTACGCCCTGCGAAGGAGGCGTGCCGCCGCTGGAGTCTGCGGCGGTTGATGATCTTCTGCTGGCGCTAAACTCAGAGTGGAAAGTCAGTGATGATGGTAAATGGATACGTCGGGAGTTTGATTTTTCAGGCTTTAATCGCACTATGGGGTTTGTTAATGCAGTTGCCTGGATAGCGAATACTGAGGGGCACCATCCGGATCTTGAGGTGGCTTACTCGAAATGTGTTGTTAATTACACAACTCATGCCATCAAGGGCCTTTCGGAAAATGATTTTATCTGTGCAGCAAAAATAGACCGCCTGGTTGATGGTTAGGTATATTGCAGCCAGGTCGAGACTCAGGAGGGTCTAATTATTGGTCAGAACATCGATGAGCCATCGATCCCGTCATCTGCGGCATCGTTGTTACGGTTTGGGATAAACTCACCAGTGATCATCGAACTATAGGAAAGCCCGGGGCCAACCATCGGATACACGCATGCTTCACGGTCGATGATAACTTCGAGAAATGCGGGGCCCGGAAAGTCCAGCCAGGCTTTAATTGTATCCTGCATGTCTTCTTTCTGGTCCAGGCGACGAGCGAACTCAAAGCCATCTGCCTGGGCAGCCTTGATGAAATCCTTGCGGCGCAGAGATTTGTCGCTGGCTGACATACGGCCTTTGTAATAGAGCTTCTGCCATTGCCTAACCATGCCGTCGCCAAAGTTGTTCATGACGATGACTTTAATGGGTAATTCATAGGTCGTAACAGTTTCGAGTTCACCAAGATTCATACGTATGCTGGCATCGCCATCCATATCGATAACCAGTGTTCCAGGCCTGGCAAACTGCGCACCTATAGCTGCGGGAAGACCAAAACCCATCGTGCCCATACTGCCTGAAGTCAGCCATAAACGCGGCGCACGGAAATCAAAATATTGTGCGGCCCACATCTGGTGCTGGCCAACACCTGTCGTGATTATAGCTTCACCACGGGTATTTCGATTGATTTCCTCAATTACAGCGTAAGGCTGTATTAAACTGCTATCACGATCATAGTTGAGCGCGTATTTCTGTTTCAGTGATGCAACTTCTTCGTGCCATGCAGAATAATCAGTCTGGATATTATT
>SMVB01196709.1_pt1 | contig 14054 bp, 12 predicted proteins | sample 2456461 | NCBI WGS metagenome assembly SMVB01 (sample SAMN11095934, study PRJNA526329) | marine sediment metagenome | biome: Marine sediment; feature: Surficial sediment; material: Deep marine sediment; isolation source: Hadal surficial sediment | place: Pacific Ocean | collected 2014-05 | depth... | reverse complement strand
TGGCGCTAACGTGAACTTCGGCCGGCTGCGGCATATTGCGGACCGAGCGGCTATCGGTGAGCAGCGCGAAGCACTGTTTGCTGTCGAGATTCCCGAAAAACCGGGTAGCTTTGTGAAATTCTGTGAGGCTATTGGTGATCGTAACCTGACCGAATTCAATTACCGTTACCACGATACTCGGACGGCGCAGATTTTTGTTGGCGTTGAACTGCGTGATGGCGATAAAGAACGTGAGCTTATACTTCGTGAGTTAACGGATGCGGGTTATCCTGTCATTGATATCAGCCAGAACGAACTCGCCAAGCGGCATATCAGGTATATGGTCGGTGGTGCTGCTGGTTCGCTAGAGGATGAGCGCCTGTATCGCTTCCGGTTCCCGGAGCATCCCGGCGCGCTGCTCGTTTTTCTGCAGGCGATCGGACCAAGCCTGAATATCAGCCTGTTTCATTACCGAAATCATGGTTCTGATTACGGGCGCGTGCTTGTTGGTGTGCAGGTCCCGGAGTCAAAACTGGCTGAATTTGAGACGCATCTTGCAGCGCTGGGCTATCCGCGTCAGGAAGAAACTGATAATCCTGCCTACCGAATGTTTCTGACCTGATATTGTTTCGTGGCCGTGATAGAGGCTGGCGCGCTAGTTACCTGTGTTAAATAACCGAGCTTAGATAATGTGGGCCAGAGGGCCCCGTGATCAACCAGGCATCAAATCTGCAGATATGTTTACTGCAGCACATAGTCAAGGTGAGACAGAAACTTATCAGCATTCATATACCCTATGACACGTTGACCCTCAATTTCATTGCCCTGACGGTTATAAAACACGATGGTCGGGGGGCCAAAGATACCAAAATGGGCCAGCAGGGCCTGGTCGATCTCGTCATTGGCGGTAACGTCGGCCTGCACCAGCACGGCTGCATCGAGTGCTGTCTGCACCCGCTTATCGGTAAAGGTGTAGTACTCCATTTCCTTGCAGGACACGCACCAGTCGGCATAGAAGTCCAGCATTAGCGGTATACCTGCTGCTGCTGCGCGTTGTCTCGCGCTTTCGAAGTCGTCGACAGACTTAATGTACTCAAACTCCAGGTGTTGCTCGGGTGGTGCACTGGAGACATGATCGAGCGGCTGCAGCGGGTTGGTGGAGCCGCTTAATAGCCCGACCACCAGTGCGCCACCGTAGATCAGGCAAACAACAGCAACACCTTTACCCAGCATGCCTGACCCGGTTGTCGGTTTGGGTAGTGCTGTAAACACACCAAAACTGATAGCGGCCCCAATCGCCAGCGCTGCATACAGGCCCATCGTTATGCTGTCCGGAATAATACGGCTTAGCATCCATACTGCCAGTGCCAGCATCATATAGCCGAATGTGGTCTTGATTGTGTTCATCCACGGCCCTGCTTTTGGCAATAGCTTGCCGGCCGATGTGCCGATGATAATTAATGGGATGCCCATGCCTATAGCCATCGCAAACAATGCCAGGGCGCCACGTGTGACGTCACCGGTCTGGGCAATTACCGTTAGTGCTGCGACCAGTGGTGGCGCAACGCAGGTACTCACGATCAATGCGGAGATAGCACCCATAATCGCGGTGCCTGCGAAACCGCCAGCTTTCTGATTATTCCCGACAGCCGACAGCCGTGACTGGATAGCTGCGGGCATTTGCAGTTCGTATACCCCAAACATGGCGAGCGCCAGTGCGATAAACAGAATCGATACGCCGCCAATAACCAGTGGTGTTTGCAGTGCTGCCTGAATCTGGGTGCCGGCTGCGCCGAAGATGGCACCGGCTATTGTGTAGGTAAAGGCCATACCAAGCACGTAACTGAGTGATAGCCAGAATGCCCGCAGCGTAGTAACACTTTCACCCTGGCCCGCAATAATGCCGGACAGTATCGGTACCATTGGCAGGCAGCAGGGCGTGAACGCCAGCAGCAGACCCAGCCCCAGGAAAATGCTCATTATTGTCGGCAGGCTTGACTCAGCCACTACCGCGATCAGTCGTGATTGTTCAGAAACCGGCGGCGTACGTTGCGCAATAAAATCGTCAGCACGCGCGCGCGGCAAATCTATAGTCAACATAACGGTTGCCGGTGGATAGCAAATACTGCCTTGCTTACAGCCCTGGTAGGCCAGAGCAATGTCGGTAATCAGCGGTTCCGGATTGCTGCGCGATAACGGTACACGGATGATGACTTCGTTGTAGTAGACCTCGACTTCACCAAACTCCAGATCATTCTCCAGCACGCCCGTTGGTAATTGCAGCGTGCCTGTCTGTATTTTGTTATCCGGGTTGCTTACCTGAAAGTCCTTCTTGTACAGGTAATAGCCCGGTGCGATGTACCAGTGCACTTCCAGCGTAAACGGATCGACAACGCTGATGTCGGGCACAAAGGCCTGTTCTTGTGGCAGGGGTTTGTCGCTGCGGGCAGAGCTGCTCTGATTATTGCCCAGGATATTGCTTCGAGAGTCAGCAAGGATGCTCGCCATTGATGACTTTGGCGCAGTTTTGGCGCTGGCAGGTAACGCAATTTCTGCGCTCCAGTCCTGTGGCGGATAGCACAGGCCATAATCAGCACAGCCCTGTGAACGCAGCTTCAGCTCCAGGCTGCGTACTCCCGGGGTTGTGCTCAGTAACGGAATGCGTACTTCGATCTGCTCACGAAAGATGACCTGCGCGCCAAAAAACTCGTCGGAATGGAGCTCGCCTTGCGGATAAATTACCGGGCCGAACTCCGCGCCGTCTGCGCTGTATTTCATTTTGTCACGGTAGAGGTAATAGCCATCTTCAATATCCCAGGTCACGACTATGTCCTGGTCATCTATATGAGCTTCGTAGCGGAACACCTCTTCGGGCCGTTTGAGATCCCGGGCCGCGAACAGGTCGGCGCTGAATAATTGCAGCGCAGTTACTAATAGTGTGGCAGCAAAAAAATTGCGTGCTGTTCCGTAAGCGGGTATCACCGGGTGCAATCCTTGATCCAGTCCAGGTAGGGTTGATGGCCTGCGATCACCGGGACAGCAATAATTTCAGGAAGTTCATAAGGGTGAATGTTTAGCAACTCGGCAGTAAGCGCTTCACATCGGTCGCTGGTTGTTTTGATCAGCAGAAGTACTTCGGTGCCGGATTTCATCTCGCCTTCCCATTTATAAACGGAGGTCAGGCCGGGAATTCTGTTTACACAGGCCGCCAGACCGTGCTCCACAATGTGTGTAGAAATGGACTCGGCTACCTGCTCATCCGGGCAGGTGCAGTACAGCATTAGGGTCTCGCTACTCATTTATTTACGCATATATACGGTGTCAGAAACGGTGGCCAGCATAGCCGGGCTGCCTTTCTATGTCATTGGACTGGTTCAAGGCCTTGAAATCTCCATTTTAGCCCCTATGATTAGCAGTCCTTACAGGAGAGTGCTAATAACTCAAAGGCCATAAGTCCTTGTTTTTAAGCCTCATTTAACGATTTTAGGAGTTTCAATAATGAATATTCGTCCGCTTCATGACCGGATTATCGTCAAACGCATGGAAGAAGAGCGTATGTCAGCCGGTGGAATTGTCATCCCCGACTCGGCTACAGAGAAGCCCATCAAGGGTGAAGTTATCGCTGTCGGCAATGGCAAACACCTTGAAAACGGTGACATCCGTAGTCTGGATGTTAAAGCAGGTGACAAGGTTTTGTTTGGCAAATACAGCGGTACTGAGGTCAAAGTTGATGGCGAAGATCTTCTCGTAATGAAAGAAGACGACGTTATGGCTGTGATCGAAGACTAAGGCTTACGTCAGCCCTGTTTTTACATTTACTTTTTGTGCCCGGCCCCGGCCGGCTTAATCAAAACTTACATATAAGAGGAGCAGTTCAATGGCTGCTAAAGAAGTTAAATTTGGTGATGACGCACGGGCGAGAATGTTCGCTGGTGTCAACATCCTGGCAAATGCTGTAAAAATTACCCTCGGCCCTAAAGGCCGCAACGTTATTCTTGACAAAAGTTTTGGCGCACCGACCGTTACTAAAGACGGTGTTTCGGTTGCCAAAGAAATTGAGCTGGATAACAAATTCGAGAACATGGGCGCTCAGATGTTAAAGGAAGTTGCTTCACAGACTTCTGACATCGCCGGCGACGGCACCACGACTGCAACCGTTCTTGCGCAGGCAATTCTTCGTGAAGGCCTGAAATCAGTTGCTGCCGGCGTGAACCCTATGGACCTTAAGCGTGGTATCGACAAAGCTTCTGCTGCCATCGTTACCGAGTTGGAGAAACTGTCACAGCCTTGTGAAGAATCCAAAGCGATTGAGCAGGTAGGCGCTATTTCTGCCAACGCTGACGAATCGGTTGGTAAAATCATTGCTGATGCAATGGGCAAAGTGGGTAAAGAGGGTGTTATCACCGTTGAAGAAGGTTCAGGCCTCGATAATGAACTGGACGTTGTTGAAGGTATGCAGTTCGATCGCGGTTACCTGTCGCCTTACTTCATCTCTGACGCAAACGCCCAGAGCGCTGATCTTGAAAACCCCTATATTCTGCTGTTCGACAAGAAGATCTCCAATATCCGTGATCTGCTGCCGCTGCTGGAAACTGTGGCCAAGTCCGGCCGTCCGCTGCTGCTCATTGCCGAAGATGTCGAAGGTGAAGCCCTCGCAACCTTGGTTGTGAACAACATCCGCGGTATCGTGAAGGTTTGTGCTGTTAAAGCGCCTGGCTTCGGTGATCGTCGCAAAGCCATGCTGCAGGACATCGCTATCCTGACCGGTGGCCAGGTTATTTCGGAAGAAGTTGGCCTGAGTCTTGAAAAAGCCACTCTGGAAGATCTCGGTGAAGCCAAGAAAATTCAGATCAATAAAGAAAATACCACGATTATTGACGGCGCGGGTGCCGCCAAGGACATCCAGGGCCGTGTTGAGCAGATCAATACAGAAATGGAAGAGTCTTCATCGGACTACGATGTTGAGAAACTGCAGGAGCGTGTTGCCAAACTGGCCGGCGGTGTTGCAGTGATCAAGGTAGGTGCTGCCACCGAGATCGAAATGAAAGAGAAGAAAGCCCGCGTTGAAGATGCACTGCACTCAACTCGTGCTGCTGTAGAAGAAGGCGTGGTTGCTGGTGGTGGTGTTGCTCTGATTCGTGCCAATGCCGCTATTCAAAACCTTAAAGGCGATAACGATGAGCAGGACATGGGCATCACCGTTCTGCGTCGCGCTCTGGAAGAGCCGCTGCGGCAGATCGTTGCCAACGCGGGTGAAGACAGCTCTGTCATCCTGAACAAGGTTGCAGAAGGCAAAGGTAACTTCGGTTACAACGCTGCCACCGGCGAGTACGGTGACATGATCGCGTTCGGTATTATTGATCCGACCAAGGTTACCCGCGCAGCACTGCAAAATGCAGCTTCGATTGCCGGCTTGCTGCTGACCACGGAAGCCATGGTTACGGAACTGCCAAAGGAAGACGGAGGCGCACCGATGCCCGACATGGGCGGCATGGGTGGAATGGGCGGCATGATGTAAGTCGCTCCTTCATCTGAAGAAACCCTCGTCAAAGAGGGCAAGGCCCCGCCTGGGTAACCAGTGCGGGGCTTTTTTTCGCTAACTGAAATAACGGTGATATGTCCCAGATTTTGTGTAAGAGTGCTTATGCCAAGTCTGCAATTTTTCATATTTTGTGGCTATATTTTTTAAACCGGGAAGCGGAATGTTTAGCTTGTTCAAATTTCGACTGAAGCTGCTGATCATTATTATGCTGATCGGCGGGCCTTCTGTTGCGGCAGATATGGATAAAAGGGCTTTTGCAGAGTGCATTGCGAAAAGCGGAGCAAAGTATTATGGCGCTCACTGGTGTCCCTATTGCAAAAAGCAGAACGCACTATTTGGTGAGGATGCCCGATATTTACCCTACATTGAATGCTCGCCTGCCGGCAGTCGGAAATCACTGGCACGGTGTGAGAAAGTTAGTGGCTATCCAACCTGGATTTTTCCTGCAGTGGGTAAGCGTGGCGGAGTGCAATCGTTCGCTGATCTCGAAGAATACACGGGCTGCCGTCTGGAAGAGAAAAACTATTTTACTGACTGATCTGCTTGGTGTGATGTCTGCCCTGATGCTGATTCGCTAATATCAACAAATTAATGGCCGAAAATATTTAACTGAGAGTGTGAGTGAATTTTTTTCTGTTTATAGGCTATGGTTGCCTGGTATGTTTTGTATCGTTGATGTCATTGCAGTCAATTTCAGACTTTAGCATTGCACATTTGGATAAGTTGTTTCACCTGATCACATATACCATTTTTACGGTGCTGGGTTATCGAATGGCAAACAGTAAATCTGGCTTTCTGTATATTTGTATTGGTATAGTTATTTTTAGTGGCCTGATAGAAATTTTACAGTCATTAATGCCTGATCGGATGATGTCTGCAGCTGATTTAGTGGCCAATATTATGGGTGTCTTGCTTGCCTGCTTTTTTATAAGGCAGTTAACTGAGCGCAGAAAAGCAGTCTGGTAGTCAGCACTATACGGTCTAAATATTGCCCCACAACTTCGTTAGAAATTTGCAGTTACCGAAGCCCTCATTTACAGGTAACAAACCAGTTCAGTTGTTGTCGTCTGCCTCGGCAGGCACTATTCGGATAATCTGGGAGTTGGTTGCGTGTTCCAGCAATATATAAATATTGCTGTCGGGGCCGATCTCTATATCTCTGAATCGAGCCAGGTTTTCCAGTAAAATTTCTGTGTGGACAACTTTATTGTCTTTAATCTCCATGCGCAGGAGATCAGTTGCACGCAGCGTACCGGCGATGATGTTGCCTCCCCATTTTGGGAATCTGGCAGCGTCATAGAATATAAAACTTGAAATGGCTATGGCCGGTGTCCAGTCGACGACAGGAAACTCGGCATCTTCTTCAGCCAATTCGATGCCAAGTTTTTTCGCGACATTAACCGGCCTGCCATCATAGTTCACGCCAGTCGTAAACACGGGCCAGCCATAGTTTCCGCCCCGTGCGAGCCGATTGAGTTCGTCACCGCCACGTGGACCCATTTCAGTATTCCAGATATCCCCGGTAGCAGGATTAAACTCGAGCCCCTGAACGCTGCGGTGTCCAAAGGTCCATATGCTGTCGAGTGCGTCCGGATCATCGACAAAAGGATTGTCCGCAGGAATACGGCCATCATCATGAACCCGGTGGATTTTGCCGTGAGGAAGGCCCAGATCCTGGATGCCAATAAAATCCAGAGTATCCTTCATGCCGATGCCGAAATAGACATAACCTTCATTATCAAAAGCAAGGCGACCGCCTGCAGCAAGGTCTGAGGTATTGCTGTAAGTTTCGATATCAGCCTGCCAGATTATTTCCTCATCAATCCATTTATTGTCTTTGATCCTGCCACGGATAATTCGATTCATCGAGACAGGCTGATTGCCCTTGCGGCTCAATTCATTGCAGTCACTGCAGCGGTCAGTGTGGTGAATATAGATCCAGCCGTTATCCGCATACTGTGGGTGAATTGCGACATCCAGCATCCATCCCAGTCCCATGACCTGGCCAAGAAAAAGGGTTGAATCTGCATAGACCGGTGGGGTGCCACTAATGAGGGCAGATTTTTCACCATCTCTGGAGATGATGCTAAGACCGCGCATCCGTTCAGCTAGAAGAATACGTCCATCAGGCAAGGGAGCGATGGAAAAAGGCATCGGGTCCAGACCATCAATAATTTTTTCAATACGAAAGCTATGCAGTTCAGTCTGGATGGCTCCTTCAGGAATAGTCAGTGCGATATCATTATTTTTTTTGAGTATGGTGGTGCCCTGTCTTTGCTCTGCTACATAAAGCGCCATATTCCATATCTGAGATTCATCTAGAGTCTCGGTCCAGGCGGGCATGCCGGCCTCAGGTGAGCCCGTTGCGATACTTGCAGCGATTTCTGTTACGGAATCACCGTGACGCAGGTCCGCACCAACCAGTGGCGGGCCAAGTGTAGCCCCACGAAGATTTTCACCATGGCACGATGCGCACTGTTCATTAAATTTTTTAATAAAGCTGTCACGCATCGGTATTTTACTGAGTTTCTCCCAGTCAATTTTGCTGGGGTCAAATCCCTGGGCTACCGCGGATTCCAGCGGCAGCGCAATGAATGTAAAAAGGGATAGTGCGAGCATTGCGCGCCTGGTCCAATAGCTAATCATGGAAATTCCTTGTGCACTAAACCGTACAATTAAGTAAATCAGTGAATTATTTTGTTGCCGACAAATATTTGCATCTGCGGCAGTTTTCGTCAGGCTAAAGTCGGTCACATGACCGCATCTCGGTTAGACTGTCCGCCACCCGGTTATTAGCGCCAGAATGGATAACAATATTGAGCCAACTCCCCTTTTCGTCTCTTAAGCTTAATCCTGAACTTTTAAAAAACCTGGCATCGCTGGGCTATAAGGTTATGACGCCGATACAGGCGCAGAGCTTGCCGCCCATACTCGCCGGGCAGGATGTTATCGCCCAGGGTAAAACCGGCTCCGGGAAAACCGCCGCGTTCGGCCTTGGCTTGCTGGCGAAGCTGGATGTAAAAGATTTCAGCGTGCAAGCGCTGGTGTTGTGTCCAACTCGGGAGCTGGCTGATCAGGTATCTAACGCAATCCGCGAGCTGGCCCGGACAACCCGGAATGTTAAAGTTTTAACCCTCTGTGGTGGCCAGCCTTTTGGTCCGCAAGCAGGTTCACTGGAGCATGGTGCTCACATTGTAGTTGGAACGCCGGGCCGGGTAGAAGATCATTTACGTAAGAGTACGTTGAGCCTGGCCAGCCTGACTACGCTGGTGCTTGACGAAGCGGATCGCATGCTGGAAATGGGGTTTCAGGAATCGCTGGATGCCATTGTTGAGCAAACCCCCGTTCAGCGGCAGACACTTCTGTTCAGTGCGACTTTTCAGGATGAAATACAGTCCATTGCCAAACGTATTCTGATTGAACCGGTGATGGCACGGGTCGAAGCCAGGCACGATAACACCACGATTGAGCAGCATTTTTATAAAGTAGCAGATGATGCAGAGCGTATGACAGCACTGCGACTGCTGTTGCTGAAATATCGGCCCGAATCCGCCGTGGTTTTTTGTAATACCAAGCTTGAAACGCAGGCAGTAGCGGATGAGCTGCGGAGTTATCGATTTAGCGTGCTGGCCATACACGGTGATCTGGAGCAGCGTGATCGGGATAAAACATTGGTGAGATTTGCCAATAAAAGTGCGGCTATTCTTGTAGCTACCGATGTCGCGGCGCGGGGTCTGGATATAGCTTCACTGGATGCCGTTATCAATTTTCATATTGCTCGAGACTCTGAAGTGCATGTGCACCGTATTGGTCGTACGGGACGAGCTGGCGGCAAGGGAAGGGCATTTACTTTCTATACAGATAAAGATGGCTACAAGATTGCCTTACTCGAAGAGTATCTGGAGCTGGTTATTGAGCCAGAAAATCTGCCGCCACTGCATGTGCTGGAAAAACTTCCTGTTAAGGCAGCAATGGCAACTCTTCGCATTGACGGGGGCAAAAAACAAAAGCTTAGGCCCGGCGATATTCTGGGCGCTTTAACCGGAGAAAATGGCATTCCTGGAAAGCAGGTTGGCAAGATCAATATCTTTGACAATTGTTCGTATGTAGCCGTAAGTCGTGATACCGCCAAAGCTGCACTTAAAAAACTGACTGAAGGAAAGCTGAAGGGGCGTTCGTTCAGGGTGCGACGACTTTAGAGTTTTTCTTGATGTTCAATGACAAAAATGACGGGCGCGGGATCGGGTAACGAAGTGATATGAAATGAAAATATGGGTGGACGCAGATGCGTGCCCGGTTGTGATCAAGGAGATTCTTTTCAGGGCGGCAGATCGCACTAAGCTGGCAATGATGCTGGTCGCAAATCAGCCTGTTCGGATTCCGCCTTCACGCTACATCAGGACCTTGCAGGTGGCATCCGGCTTCGATGTTGCTGACAATGAAATAGTCGCAAGGCTGGACGCTGGAGATCTCGTTATTACCAGTGATATTCCGCTGGCGGCTGAAGTGCTCGAAAAAGGTGGTCTTGCTCTCAGTCCCCGCGGTGAGCTTTATACGGGCGAAAATATTGGTGCTCGTTTGAATATGCGGGATTTCATGGACACTATGCGGGCCAGCGGAATACACGCCGGGGGTCCACCAGCACTGAATCAAAGTGACCGGCAGGCTTTTGCAAATGAGCTGGACAAAATTTTGAGCCGGTATGTAAAAAGATCCTGACGCGATGATTGTCCACACGGTTACCTGGATTAGAAAAAAGGCCAGCCATGAGCGGGTCCTTATTTGTCAGTACCGGATGTAGTTAGAACTATCCTTATACACAACAGATTCGTGATAGATAAATTCCATTTATGAACTATTAATGGCGCCTTAACAATCAACACGTCAGGTGAGTAGAATAACCAGATGAGCGACGGCACCACTTATCCCGATATTCCTGAAGTACTGCATCCGGCGCTCAAAAAGGCGTTGGAGCGTCTGCAGCAGCACGATGACTGGCCTAATATCATTGGGCGTGACAGCAAAGTGGCCGGGGTGCTCAACCGGGTTCTGGCAAGCAGCGAATATGTTGCAGACGTGCTGGCTCGCTATCCCCAGACGCTTGCCGACATTATTGCAGATGGTCGAATCCGCAGGCCACTCGAGTCAGGTGAGTTGGAGCTGGTTTTCCTTGCGGCCTCGGTTGACAAAGAAAGCGATGTTCAGTTTATGCGTCGCCTGAGAATATTTCGCCATCGTGAGCTTATGCGTATTGCGTGGAGAGATATCGCTGGCTGGTCCGATTGCCAGGAAACAATGCGCGAGCTTTCTGCACTGGCTGATATCTGTATTCGTGCAGCCTTTCTACACTCAAATATTGAAATGGGAAGCCGGTTTGGCAGGCCTGTAGGTGAAAAGGGCGAGCCTTCACATTTTATAATTGTTGCTATGGGGAAACTGGGGGGTGGCGAACTAAATTTTTCCTCCGATATTGATGTTGTTTTTCTATATTCGGAACGGGGTGAAACGGATGGCTCGCGTTCTTTGGCCAATGAAGAGTATTTTCGTCGGCTGGCCCAGCACTTTATTAATTTGCTGAGCAAAAAGACGGCTGATGGTTTTGTTTACCGCGTAGATGCTCGACTGCGGCCATTTGGGGACAGTGGTCCGCTTGCCTGCAGTGTGGATGCTTTTGAGGACTACCTTATCCAGCATGGTCGTGACTGGGAGCGCTATGCCTGGGTCAAGGCGCGTGTGGTTAATGTTTGGGAAGGGACACGGGCTTTTTATATAGATGTGTTACGCCCCTTCGTATACAGGCGGTACCTCGATTTTGGTGTGTTCGGCTCATTGCGTGAAATGAAATCCATGATTGAGCAGGAAGGGCGTGCAGCCGAGAACCGTGAGAACATTAAGCTGGGGCCTGGTGGTATACGGGAAATCGAATTCATTGCACAGACGTTGCAACTGGTACGTGGCGGCACTGTACGATCGCTGCGTCAACGTAGCCTGTTGCCCGCATTGACGCAGTTGGGCGCAGAAGGTTTGATGCCTGAGGAAACAGTTGCTGAATTATCCCATGCGTATTGTTTTCTGCGTGATCTCGAAAACCGCATACAGGCCATTGCCGACCGGCAGACTCATGAATTACCTGTCAATGAAATTGACAGGGCTCGTCTTTTCCTTGCCATGGATTTTTTGAATTGGGATGAGCTTTACGCAGCGCTCAACAAACAACGCGAAATTGTCAAAGCTGATTTCGATCAGATATTAGGTCATGAGCGCGGTGGTGACCCGGAAGCGGGTGAAGATAAATTGCCGGATGTGACCGGCGGCGATCACGATGCGTTGTTGGGCATTGCCGAGCAGGTATTTGAAAACCCGGAAGAAGCCGTGCAGCGTATAGATTCGTTGTGTTCGAGCATGTTGTATCAGCGCATGGGGGAAGTTGCTAAACAAAGACTGGATCGGCTGCTGCCGACAATTTTGCTGGCTTGCGGTGGCGCCGGAAATGCAATATTAGCGCTGGATGGCATGCTGCGGATAATTGAGTCTATAGGCCGCAGGTCTGCCTATATCGCATTGCTGAATGAAAATAAAGGCGCACTGGACAGACTTGTCAGGCTATGTGGCAGCAGCGATTTTCTTGCGAAACAGGTAGCAGCACATCCTTTGCTGCTCGATGAATTACTTGATCAGCGAATTTTTCTTGAGCCACCGACCCGTGAAGATCTGGCAGGTGATATTCGGCATCGACTGGATATTGTTGGTGCTGATGACACCGAGCAGCGTTTCGAAGCATTACGAAATTTTCAGCAGGCTGCCGTGTTTCGGGTTGCAGTTGCCGACTTAAGTGACACCATGCCGCTGATGAAGGTCAGTGACAGGCTGACTGATATCGGTGAACTGGTTCTTGCAGAAGCGCAGGATATGAGTATGGCGGAACTGGTTCCGCAGCATGGTGTGCCCAGATGCATTGTTAATGGTGTGCAGCGTGAAGCCGGGTTTGCCATCGTCGGTTACGGTAAGTTGGGCGGTCTGGAGCTTGGTTATGGGTCTGATCTGGATATAGTTTTTGTGCATGACTCGGAAGGTGATGATCAGGAAACAGATGGCGAAAAATCACTGGATAATTCCGTATTTTTTGGCCGGCTTGCACGGCGGATCACCCATATATTGACGATGCCAACACCAACCGGTGCATTGTATGAGGTGGATACTCGATTGCGGCCGAGTGGTAATTCAGGTCTGCTGGTCACGAGCCTGACAGCACTGGACAATTATCAGAAAGATGATGCATGGACCTGGGAGCATCAGGCCTTATTACGTGCACGTGGGGTTGCAGGTAGCCCGAAAGTAAGTAATGCATTTGAGCAGCTGCGCATACACGCATTAACCAACTATGTGCACCGGGACACGCTGCGTGACGAAGTTATAAAAATGCGCAGTCGTATGCGCGGAGAGTTAAATAAGAGCAATGCTCAGCAGTTTGATATCAAGCAGGGTGAGGGTGGGCTGATCGATATTGAGTTTCTGGTGCAATACCTGGTGTTACTGGATGCACCTGCATATCCACAATTGCTGGAGTACTCTGACAATATTCGGCAGCTGGATGCATTGCGTGATACCACTATCCTGGATGCAGCTGATACCGAGGGGCTGGCCGATGCCTACCGGGCTTATCGGGTACGTATGCACCTTTTGTCACTGGCGGGCGAATCCCGGCTTGTCGGAAGCGACGAGTTTAATGATGCAAGGGTTCTGGTGAACCGTCTCTGGCAGCAACACCTGGGCGAATTGCAGGAAGGTATAGCCGGTAATTCGGAATAACACTAAGTGGCTTTTCTATCAGGTTCCGCTGCTATAATCCCGCCGCTGCCGGTGCAGTTGTCACCCTTCAGGATATCGATATGCAGGACCAGATAATGAAGCAGGAAGAACAACTAATTCAGTCAAATGCTGAAAATTTTTATGAGGTAACTGTGGCTGACTTGCCGCTGTCCTGCCCGATGCCGGGTATGTATCTGTGGAATTCGCATCCGAAGGTGTATCTGCCGATTGAAGAGACCGGTGCCGCGATGTGCCCTTACTGCAGTGCCAGTTACTCGCTGAAACAGGATTGAATAGCGCCGCGTTGGTGTGATCAGAAATTCAAATAGTCCCCAATATGGTATCAACTTTAACGGTCACGTCTGTGACAGTAATGAGATCCATCGCATCCGGGCTTCTGACGCGCTGACCAAAACGTACTTCACTAACAGACTTGCTAAATTCGTGTGCTATAGCTTCCGGGTATTTATTGGCAGTTAACGGCTGATCGTTATATGGGCCTGTACGTTCAGGATTAGAGGTTGCGTAGAGACCGATCACCGGGGTGGCCACTGTTGTCGCCATATGTGCAGGCCCTGAATCCGGGCAAATCAGCAGGTCTGCTGCATCGATAACGGCCAGCAATTCCTTGAGACTGGTTTTGCCAATCAGGCTGGTCACGGTATTGCCGGTGTGCGCAAGAATTTTCTGTTCGTAATGTTTCTCTATGTCGGAATGTGCTCCC
>SMVB01343861.1_pt1 | contig 14055 bp, 11 predicted proteins | sample 2456461 | NCBI WGS metagenome assembly SMVB01 (sample SAMN11095934, study PRJNA526329) | marine sediment metagenome | biome: Marine sediment; feature: Surficial sediment; material: Deep marine sediment; isolation source: Hadal surficial sediment | place: Pacific Ocean | collected 2014-05 | depth... | reverse complement strand
TCGGCCACGCCGCGGGGCCGACGATCGGGATGTGGGACAACCAGGGCCCGACACCGGTGCGCGGTGATTGGAAACTGTTCCCCGACACGGGCTACGCCATCGAGGGCAACATCCGCGCGCAGGTCCCCGAGTGGGACAACCAGTGGGTGCAGATCAAACTCGAGCAGAGCGCGGTGTTCGACGGCAACCGCGTACTCTACCTGGCCGGACGCCAGACCCGGTGGCACGTAATAAAGTAGGGGTCAGGGTTTGAGGCCGTCGAGCATGCGGTCGACGCTGGCGCGATAGATCTGGCGAAACAATTGGTCGTCGGGCCCGAAACGATGCATGCGGTGCAACGCGACCAGGCCGTAGACCCCGGCCCAGACCGTGATCGCAGTGCCCAGCGGGTCGTCCTTCTTGAAAATACCTGTCTCCATGCAAGCGGCGATCTGCTCCAGCGCCAAGTTGAAGGTGACCCAGTTCTTCTCCGCGAGTTCGGTACGCACGTCACTGATCGAGCGATTCGGGATCATGAAAGCGAATTCGAAGTATTTTGGCTGCTCGATGGCGAAGTCGAGGAACCGGTCGGCCAAGCGGTTCAGACGTTCGAACGGCGTGGGCTCGTCCAGCGCCGGCTGCAGGTAGGTCTCGAGGATCTGAAGACCCTCGTCGATGATCTCCCGCAGCAGGTCTTCCTTGTTTTCGTAGTGGCGGTAGATCGCCGCAGCGCTGACACCGGCAATTTTTGCGACTTTTCGCATCGAAACGCCCTCCAGGCCCTCTTTGAGGAAGAGTTCCTGGGTAGCCTGGGAGATGCGTTTGCGCGAGGTTTCAGGCATGGGTCCCTCAGTCTTCACCCCCAACAGCCGCATGGCAAGCCAAGAGTGCCGGGGTGTTTCCGCCTTCCAGAATGCCACATTTACGTTGCATTTGGGGAGTTGTAATATGACCGGCACGCCACGCCGGGGCCGCACACGCGGCCCCGTTTTTGAGCGGGGTGACGAGGCCCAACTTCATGGCGGTGTCCGCCCGAGAACGGCTCGAGGATCTGCTCGAGAAAACCAGCCGCACGTTCGCCCTCTCCATCCCCCCGCTCCCCGAGCCTACGCGGCGCGAGGTGACGGTCGCGTACCTGCTTTTTCGCATCGCGGACACGCTCGAGGATGCGACGCTGTGGTCCCACGAACGCAAGCTCGCGGAGTTGGCCGCGTTCGATGCGTTGCTCGTTACACCAGATGCCGAGCAGACGCGCGCGCGGGCCGCTTCGTGGGTGGAGGATCCGCCGCTCGATCACAGCGGCTATCTCGAGCTACTTGGCGAAACGCCGATGGTCGTTGCGACCTGGTCGGGGCTTTCCGCTCGGGCCCGTGAACTGGTGGGAACCCATACCCGACGTACGATTGCGGGGATGACGGGGTTCGTCGAACAGGAGCGCGACGGCGCACTTCAGCTCGGGAACGTCGACGATTTGCGGCGTTATTGCTACATGGTGGCCGGCATCGTCGGCGAGATGCTGACCGAGTTGTTCTTGCTTGATCGTCCGGAGCTGGATCCGATCGTCGCGGAGCTGCGCCGCGACGCCGCACGCTTCGGCGAGGCGCTTCAATTGGTCAACATTCTCAAGGACGTCGCGAGCGACGCGGACGAGGGGCGGAGCTTCCTGCCGGCGGGCGTCGACCCGGCGGAAGTGTTCCGGCTTGCCCGGCGGAACCTGGAGGCCGCGGGCCGCTACTCGAACCGGTTGCACCAGCAGGGTGCACCGCGCGGCATCGTCGAGTTCACGCTGATGCCGGTTTTGCTCGCATGGGCTACCCTGGACCGGATCGCCGAGCGAGGACCGGGCGCCAAGTTGACTCGGCCTGAGGTTCGGGAGATCCTAAAGACGATGGGAGCTGCCCTGGACGCGGGCGATTTAGGGGGCCTGGGTTTGTGCGCCGCGTGCTGAACACACGCAAGCGCAAAAGGACATCATGAGCGAATACCGCTTCCTGCCGCACATCACCGGACCGGCCGACATCAAGACGTTTACGGTCGAAGAACTCCAGGAACTCGCCCTGGAGATGCGCCACGCGATCTGCGGGCAGGTGTCGAAATCCGGCGGCCACCTCGCGCCGAACCTTGGCGTGATCGAGTTGACCATCGCGCTGCATCGCGTCTTCGACTTCAGCCGTGATCGTCTGCTGTTCGATGTCGGACACCAATGCTATCCGCACAAACTACTTACCGGCCGTTTCGACCAATTGCACACGCTACGGCAGTCGGGCGGCATGGCCGGTTTCCCCGAACCGCGCGAGAGCGCGTACGATCTGTTCAGCGTCGGTCATGCCGGGACGAGCATCTCCACCGCAGTCGGCATGGCCCGCGGCGACCAGCTCAACGGTGAAACCGACCGCCACATCGTTGCGCTTGTCGGCGACTCGTCGATCGTCAACGGCCTTGCGATGGAAGGGCTGAACAACGCGGGCACGTTGAAGCGTCAGTTCCTCGTGGTGCTCAATGACAACGGCATGTCGATCGGGCCGCCGCAGGGGGCGCTCTCCGGTTATTTCGACAAATTCCGCATCAGCGAACGATACGGCGATCTCAAGCAGCGCGCACACGAGGTGTTGAAGAAACTTCCCGTCGGTCAATATGTCGAAGAGCTGTACAACCGCTTCGGTGAAATGACGAAGGCCGCGCTGGCACACCAACACTTGTTCGAACACTTCGGATTGCTGTGCATCGGACCGATCGATGGGCACGCTCTGCCGTCACTGATCGAGATGCTCGAGGAGGTCAAAAAGATCGACCGGCCCGTGTTGCTGCACGTCAAGACGGTGAAAGGCAAGGGGTTTGATTTTTCTTCCGACGACCCCACGACGTTCCACTCGCCCAAGCCGTTCACGATGACGGGTTGCCGCGTCGAGTTGAAGTCGGGGGGCAGGTCGTTTACCTCGGCCTACGCCGACGCGATGACCGAAATCATGAACCGCGATGACAAAGTCATCGCGATCACCGCGGGGATGCCCGACGGCACCGGTCTGGCCCAGCTGATCAAGACGTTCCCCGAGCGCGCATTCGACGTGGGCATCGCCGAGGAGCACGCCGTCGATATGTCCGCCGGGATGGCCAAGACGGGGATCAAGCCGTTCGTCACGATCTATGCGACGTTCATGCAACGCGCCGTGGACCAGACGTTCCAGGATGTCGCGCTTCAGGGGTTGCCCGTCCGTTTCTGTATGGACCGGGCCGGTCTGGTCGGCGGCGACGGGGCGGTACATCACGGCTTCATGGACATCGCGATGCTGCGTAGCTTGCCGGGCATGACGTTGATGGCGGCGATGGATGAGGCCAACCTCAAGGCGGCACTGGAATTCATGCGCACGCATGATGCAGGTCCTTCGGCGGTGCGCTATCCCCGGGACGAAGTCCCCGCGCCAGCGCTGTCCGACGTCGTCCCGCCGTTTGAACCCGGCCGGGCCAACCTGCTCGCTGAGGGTTCGGACGCGGCGATCCTAGCCTACGGCTTTCCGGCCAACCACGCACTGGTTGCGCGAGAACAACTCAAGGAGCGGGGCTACACGGTCGCGGTGTATGACGCGCGGTTCGCCAAGCCGGTCGATCTCGAGTTAATCAAGGGACTGATCGCTACGGGACTCCCGATCCTGACGGTGGAAGACCACCACGTGATGGGCGGTTTCGGAACGTGCGTCATCGAAGCCTGCAACGAACACGGCTTACCGACCCAGGCCATCCATCGGCTGGGTCTGCCCGACAGGTGGATCTACCAGGGCGGCCGCGGTGAGCAGCTACGCGCCGCAGGGATCGATGCCGAGGGCATCGCACGCAAAGTGATCGAGGTGCTGGAATCGCCGGCGCGCCCCGCGGCGACTCCGATCGGCGACCACGCACGCCCAGCGCTGCCGCTCGAGCGAAAGCTCAGGGCCTAGGGATGGATCGGCCGTAGCGACAGATCGAGTGCGCAGAAGCTCTCGCATCCGTCGTCGGTGATCACGTAGGTGTTCTCGACCCCCACGGGTCCGTGCCCGGGCAGGAAGGCCTTGGGCTCCACCGCGAGGACCATCCCGGGCTGCAGCGTCACGTGGATCCGATCGGCGATCACCGGCATCTCGTCGAGATCGAGCCCAACGCCGTGCCCGAAGAACTTGACGCGGTTGTCGCGGAAACCCATGAAGCCTTCGGGCTCGCCGCGCTGTTCGACAAGGGATCGAATCTCACGATAGATCTCCGAACACACCGCACCGGGTTTCATCCGTTGCTCGATCTCGTGCAGCACGTCGACGCAGAAGTCGTGCGCAGCGGCGACATCGGCGGGGATCGATTCGCCAAGGTAGAAGCTACGTGTGGTGTCCGCCTGATAGCCGTTGTAAGACGTGACGATGTCGAACATCACCGTGGTGCCCGGCGAGAGTTCCTCCCAGCCCCCCGTGGAGGGACTCGCGGGGTACGGGCCCTCGCCGCCGACGCAGCCGTTGAAGTTGGTCGGGTAGAGTGCGACGTCGCCCGAGACGACGTTGGCCACCGCGATGTCCGCGGTGGGACGGCGTAGGCGTACCGTCCCACCGTGGCCGAGGCTGCGCAAGCGGCCCTCGACGCGAGCGGTGAGTTCCAGCCCGTTGATGGGTTCCTTCAGCCACTCGAGGGCGGTGTCGAACAGGCGGTTGTATTGCTCGGCCGCACCACGGATTTGTTCCACCTCCCAGACGCTCTTGGTCGCGCGGATGTCGCGGATCACCGCGGAGACATCCTCGATACTCTCGATCGAAGCGGCGATCCGGATATAGTTGCTGGCCTGCGTGACGTCGAGGGCGAGTCCCAAGCTTCCGTCATCGAGCATGCTCGAGGCGGTCTCGATCACCTTGCGGCCACCCGGGTACGGCTCGACGTTCAGCGACGACTCGTTCCTCGCGCGAGCGACGCTCTTGCGCACGAGGAAGACGGGGTCGCCGCCGACCGGCACCAGCAACACGCCGTCCTGCGCCGAGCCCGTGAAATAAAGCCGGTCGGTCAGGTGCTCGATCCAGGCGGCCGCGATCCCGCGGCCGGCGAGCGCCGACTGGAGCGATGCAATGCGTGCGACAACCTCGTCGGCCGGCACGCGAAACGGGGCGTGGCGTTCGGTCATTGATTCCCCTGCGCGCTGGAAGGCGGTGACTACGGTAGCGCAATTCGATTGTCCGAGGGCCGAGTGTCCGGTCAATCGAGCATTCCGGCGAGCACCTCGCCGATCGCCAGGCTTGCCGTGGCGCCGGGCGACGGGGCGTTCAGCACGTGGATCTGGTTCTCGGCGCGCTCGATGGAGAAATCGTCGAGCAGCGCGCCGTCGCGCGCGACGGCCTGGGCCCGCACACCGGCGCCATGCGGGGTCACATCGCCCGCCTGGAGTTCGGGCAACAGTTTCTGGAGCGCGCGGACGAAGGCGGCCTTGTTCCACGAACGCCAAAATTCACCGCAGCCCGTGCGCCAGTGGCGACCGGCCATTTTCCAGAAGCCCGGCCAGGTCAGGGCACTTGCCGTATCCGCGGGCGAAAAACTGGCGCGAGTATAACCCTCACGCTTGAACGCCCACACCGCGTTGGGGCCGACTTCGACTCCGCCGCCGATCATCCGCGTGAAGTGCACGCCCAGAAACGGGAAGCTCGGGTCGGGCACGGGGTAAATCAGATTGCGGACCAGGGAGGCCTTCGCGGGCGCGAGCTTGTAGTACTCGCCGCGGAACGGCACGATGCGAACCGACGGCGTCACGCCGCAAAGTCTCGCCACACGATCGGACTGGAGTCCGGCGCAGTTGACCAGCCGTTTCGCTTCGACCGCGCCGGCCGTGGTCTCGAGGACGAAACCTCCGGCCTTGCGCTGAAATCCGATCAACCTCGCGGCGGTTCGGATCTCCCCATCCCGCTCCCGCACTTCACCGGCAATCGCCTCGGAGACCCGCCGGTAGTCGACGATCCCGGTCGCCGGAACGTGGAGTCCCGCAACACCCGTCACGTGGGGTTCATGCTCGCGTAACTCGTCTTGCGTCAACCGGACCAGACCCGAAAGGCCGTTGGCCTTACCCCTTCGTTCGAGTTCGTCGAGCCACGGCCGCTCGCGGGTCGACGTAGCCACGACGATCTTCCCGCAACGTTCGTGGGGAATCTCGTGCCTTTCGCAGAACGCGTACATCGCGTCGCGCCCGCGCCTGCAGTTCTCCGCTTTGAGCGAACCGGGCTTGTAGTAAAGACCGGAGTGGATGACGCCGCTGTTGTGCCCGGTCTGGTGGACGGCGAGGGCGCCTTCGGCTTCGAGCACGACAACCGTGCCGTTCGAACGACTGCTCAGGGCTCGCGCGGTCGCCAGCCCGAGGATGCCGCCGCCGATCACGGCGGTGTCGAACGTCTTCGTCGCCACCGATCCTCCAGGTCCGAAGTGTACCGTCCGATCCAATTTACCGGAACTACGGTACTCGAGGGACTCTTTCCGGGTCCCCCGGCTTCATTCCGCGCGTTTTTCGGGAACATTAAAGAGGACGCGTGGGGCTGCCTTGACCCCACCCGACACCCGGCCCAAGTTGGACTGCGGGAACGTCCAGCCGCGAGGGGCGAAATCGGAGGTGGACCATGGCAACAGGTGAAGCGTTAATCACCAGAGCTCGCGAGGCAATTGATCTCGACGAGTACCGCAAGCAACACTGGACCGGGACCTTTTCCGATTACCTCGACCTCGTCAAGCGAAATTCGAATGTCACGCGTTCGGCGTTCGAGCGGATGTACGACATGATCCTGTTCGCCGGGACGCGCGAATACATCGACAGCAAGAAAAAGATCGTACACTACAACTTTTTCGACGACCCGCTCGGAAACGGCAACGACGCGATCTACGGCCTCGACATCCCGTTGATGAAGCTGGTCAACATCTTCAAGAGCGCAGCACAACGCTATGGCACCGAGCGCCGCGTGATCCTGCTGCACGGTCCCGTCGGTTCGTCCAAAAGCACGATCGCCCGCTTGCTCAAACGAGGCCTGGAAGCGTACTCGCACCGGCCCGAGGGTGCGATGTACACGTTCGGCTGGATCCGCGATCTCGACCACCCCGACGACATTGCCCCCTGCCCGATGCACGAAGAACCCCTGCACATGGTCCCCGAGGAACTGCGCCCGATGTTCATCGAGCAGCTCAATGACGACCGTCCCGAGGAGGCGCACCACGTATGGATCGAGGGCGAACTCTGTCCGTTCTGCCGGCAGGAGTTCAGGGAGCTCTCCGACCACTACAATGGCGACTGGAGTCGCGTGACCAAGCACGTGCGGATCAACCGCCTGCTGTTGTCCGCGCAGGACCGGATCGGCATCGGCACGTTCCAGCCCAAGGACGAGAAAAACCAGGACAGCACCGAGCTGACCGGGGACATCAACTACCGGAAAATCGCCGAATACGGATCGGATTCGGACCCGCGCGCGTTCAACTTTGATGGTGAGTTCAACATTGCCAACCGCGGCATGATCGAGTTCGTCGAAGTGCTCAAACTCGACGTGGCGTTCCTGTACGAACTGCTGGGTGCCAGTCAGGAGCACCAGATCAAGCCGAAGAAATTTCCGCAGACGTTCATCGACGAGGTGATCATCGGGCACACGAATGAGCCCGAGTACCGCCGGCTGCAGAACAACGAATACATGGAAGCACTACGTGACCGCACCGTCAAAGTCGACGTGCCGTACATCACCAAGTTGAACGAAGAGGTCAAGATCTACGAGAAGGACTACAACAAGGCGCGCATCCGTGGCAAACACATCGCCCCGCACACGATCGAGATGGCGGCGATGTGGGCCGTGTTGACGCGGCTCGAAGAGCCCAAGAAGCACAATCTGACGCTGATGCAGAAGCTCAAGCTCTACAACGGGAAGTCGTTGCCCGGGTTCACCGAGGAGAACGTCAAGGAGCTGCGCAAGGAAACCACCCGCGAAGGTATGGACGGGATCTCCCCGCGTTACATCCAGGACAAAATCTCGAACGCGTTGGTATCGGATCTTAACGACCGCTGCGTTAATCCGTTCATCGTGCTCAACGAGCTGGAATCGGGGATCAAGAACCACTCGCTGGTGACCAGCGAGGAGGCCAAGCAGCACATGCGTGAGCTGGTCGAAGACGTGCGCCTCGAATACGAGGACATTGTCAAGAATGAGGTCCAGCGCGCGATTGCAGCCGACGAGGCGGCGATCTCTCGTCTGTGCGGCAACTACGTGGACAACGTCAAGGCGTTCACCCAAAAGGAACGGGTGCGGAACCCCTACACCGGGCAGGATGAGGAACCGGACGAGAGGCTGATGCGGTCGTTGGAAGAGAAAATCGACATCCCGGACAGCCGGAAGGAAGACTTCCGCCGCGAGATCATGAACTACATCGGCGCGCTGGCCCTCGAAGGGAAGAAGTTCGATTACCGCACCAACGAGCGGCTGCACAAGGCGCTCGAGTTGAAACTATTCGAGGATCAGAAGGACACGATCAAGTTGACCAGCCTGGTCTCGAGCGTGGTCGATGACGAGACTCAAGAAAAGATCGACATCGTCAAGGGCCGTCTTGTCCGGGACTATGGCTACTGCAACTCGTGCGCCAGCGATGTGTTGCACTTCGTGGCAAGCATCTTTGCCCGCGGTGACGTCAAAGATCCGCATTAGAGTCAAGGTTTGGTCGAGGTATGTCCAGGATTCAGTCAGACGCCAGTAGATTCCGGAAGATCGTTCGGGGTAAGGTGCGCGAAGATCTGAAACGCCACCTGGGGCATCACGAGCTATTCGGCCGCGAGGGCAAGCACGTCGTCAGTATCCCGGTGCCCCACCTGGAACTACCCCGCTTTGTCCATAACCCTGGTGGCAAGGGTGTTGGCCAGGGTGACGCCGCGGGTGCGGACGGCGAGGGGAACAAGGCCGGGAAGGGCCCCGGGCAGCACATCCTGGAAGCTGAATTCAGCGTTGAGGAACTGGCTCAGATGATGGGCGAGGCCCTGGAGCTACCTCGCATCGAGCCCAAGGGCCATGACGAGTTGGCCGCCGAACGCGGCCAGTACACCGGCATCTCGACGGTCGGCCCGGAATCGCTGCGACATTTCAAACGCTCGTACCGCCAGGCGATACGCCGGCTGATCTCGATCGGGGAGTACGACCCCGACAATCCCAACGTGGTGCTCATCCGCGCCGACAAACGCTATCGCACTTGGAAACCGAAGCATCAGCCCAGCACCAACGCCGTGATCGTCTACATGATGGATGTCTCGGGCTCGATGGGAGCCGATCAAAAGGAACTGGTGCGTACGGAGAGCTTCTGGATCGACGCCTGGATCTCGAACCATTATCACGGCACGCGCCAAGTCTACATCGTGCACGACGCCGCGGCGAAGGAAGTCGACCGCGAGACGTTTTTCCGCATCCGTGAGTCGGGCGGCACGGTGATCTCGTCGGCCTACACGTTGGCGAAGCAGATCATCACCGAGCGTTTCCCGCCGCAAGATTGGAACCTGTATCTGTTCCACTTCACGGACGGCGAGAACTACAGCCGGCAAGACACCGCGAAGTGCATGGACATGCTCGACGAGCGGCTGCTGCCGATGGTCAACTTGTTCGGATACGGCCAGGTCGAGTCCTACGGCACCAGCGGCGACTTCTACGAGGCGTTGCACAAGCGCTTCGACAAGAACGACAAGGTCGCGCTGTCCAGAATCCCCGACCGGAACGCGATCGTGGATTCGATCAAGACCCTGCTCGGGAAGGGGCGGTAGCCAATGCGCCTACACTCCTTGCCGCAGGAATTGATCGATGCTCAGATCAAGATCGAGGCAATCGCCCGCGAATTCGGCCTGACCTACTTCCAGACCGTGTTCGAGATGATCGACTACGAGCAGATGAACGCGCTGGCCGCATACAGCGGTTTCCCCACGCGCTACCCGCACTACCGCTTCGGCATGGAGTACCGGCACCTGTCAAAGAGCTACGAATACGGCCTGCACAGGATCTACGAGATGGTGATCAACAACGATCCCACGTACGCGTACCTGCTCGAAGGCAACACGATGGTGGATCAGAAGCTGGTAATGGCCCACGTTTACGGCCATGCCGACTTTTTCAAGAACAACATGTACTTCGCTCAGACGAACCGAAAAATGATCGACGAGATGGCCAACCACGCGACGCGTGTGCGACGTTACCAGGAACGGTACGGCGTGGAGAAGGTCGAGTGTTTCATCGACGCCTGCCTGTCGATCGAAGACCTGATCGATCCGGCCGCCGGGTTCGCCAACAGTACGCGGACGAACGACAAGAACGGGTACGCCGGCCTGAGGGGCGACGAGGAGCCCGAGTACGCGACTCCGACCGATGTCGGACGCATGCCGGCCAAGGAGTACATGGACCACTACGTCAACCCGCCGGTGTACTTGAAACAGCTTCGTGAACGCCAGGCCCGCAAACAGCTCGAGGCCAAGCGTTTCCCATCGCACGCCGAACGCGACGTGATGGGGTTCATCCTGCTACACGCGCCGCTCGAGAACTGGGAACGCGACGTGTTGAGCATGTTGCGGGAAGAGGCGTATTATTTCCTACCGCAGCGCCAGACGAAGGTGATGAACGAAGGTTGGGCGTCGTACTGGCACAGCAAGATGATGACGACGCGAATCCTCGACGACTCCGAGATCATCGATTACGCCGACCATCACTCCGGCGCCATGGCAAACCAGCCCGGGCAACTGAACCCGTACAAGCTCGGGATCGAGTTGTTCCGCGAAATCGAGCGCCGTTGGGACGCGGGTCAGTTCGGGCCCGAATGGGACGCCTGTGAGAACATGGCCGAGCGTAGCAACTGGGACCGCAAACTCGGGCTGGGACTCGAGAAGATCTTCGAGGTCCGCCGAATCCACTGCGATTCGACGTTCCTCGACGAGTTCCTGACGCCGGAGTTTTGCCTCGAACAGCAACTGTTCGTCTCGAAGCAGGAACCAAAAACCAAACAAGCAGTCGTCGACACGCGCGAGTTCGATCAGGTCAAGCAGGCGATCCTGTTCCAGTTCACCAACGGTGGGCGCCCGGTGATCGAGATCATCGACGCCAACTTCGGCAACCGCGGCGAACTGTTGCTTTCGCACCGCCACGTCGGTGTGGATCTGCGCGGTGATTGGGCCGAGGACGTGCTGCTGCAACTCACGATGCTGTGGCGCCGGCCGGTCAAGCTCGAGACGATCCGTGGCGGCAAACCGATACGGCTCGGGCACGACGGCGACACGGCCAGCGAAGAATCGCTGGAAGGCACGGCCGCCTAGACTTTGGCCGTTTCCGGCTGTTCTTTCTTGGGAAAGTGTTCGTCGCGGCAATCACTGCACAGCGCATGCGTGAACATCGCGTCGGTATGCTTCTCGATATAGGACTCGAGCCGGTGCCACGAATCGGAGTCGTCGCGGATCTTTTTGCAGTACATGCAGATCGGCAGCAGGCCCTGAAGCGTCTTGACGTGATGGATGGATCGCTCGAGCTCCTCGACCTTGCCGGCGAGGGCCGATTCCAGCTTCAGGACGCGTAGCCCGACCTGGAGCCGCGAACGAAGTTCCTGCGGGTCGAACGGTTTGATCAGGTAATCGTCGGCACCGGATTCGAGCGCGGCGACGATGTCCTTCTTCTGCCCGCGCGCCGTGAGAAAAATGATGTAGGTGTACTTGTCGCGTTCCTGCGAGCGGATTTCGCGGCAGACCTCGACGCCATCCAACTCCGGCATCATCCAATCGAGGATCGCCAGTTGCGGAGGGTCGGGGCCGTTAAGCACTTCCAACGCCCTTGCGCCGTTTTCGGTCAGGATGACTTCGAACTCCAACCGCTGGAGCGTCATCTCCAGCAAGCGCCGGGAGATTCGATCGTCTTCTGCGATCAGGATCTTCATAGCCCCATCCGTTCGACGAACCTTTTTCACCGACTGTCAGAGGTCCCGCGACCCTATTTTCCCCGTTGGCGAATCTTTGGTTCCGGGGGATAAAAAGCAAGTTGGGGCTTTAGAAAGGCTTGTTTGGGGAGATTTTCTGGGCGATTTGCCGATTCCCCTCCGTTTCATAAGGATGCCGGTGTTGCATTCCTACAACACGGCGAGCGTCGAAGCATTGTGCTCGCCGCTCTCGCTATCGTATTCCTTGGGGACGATAGCCTGCCATGCTATAGCTAGGCTAGGGTCAGGCACTGCGCACAGGTTCCTTATTGAATGGCTGTTTCTTGTCACGTCGCCTTCGGGCACTATCTCCGAACGCTTCGCGAGCGTCGAGGGCTCGCCCTCGAAGACGTCTGGACACTCTCGCAGACGTTCCCCGAGTCTCTGAACAAGGGCTACCTGTCTCGCTGCGAGAACGGGAAGCAAAAGTTGGCCTTCCCCAAGGTCGTGGCGATAAGCCGGATTTATGAAGTCCCGGCGGATGTTCTTGTCGAAAGGTTGGAGCTTGATCTTGAGTTGGAGAAAATTGGTGGGCCTTCTACTGAGAAGCTGAGTTGGGCGCAACTGCGGGAGGCCGGCAAGAACGCGATGTCTCATGGGCATCGCTGGGCCGCTTATACGTTTTTGAGGGATGCCACGTTGAAAGCGAACAAGGCCGATCTCGATGCGTCTTCCTTCGGTAGTCTGAAAGAGCAAATCGTTGTGTCTTTCATGAATGTTGCAAGTGTTGCGCAGACCCTCGGCAAAAATCGTTATGCGCTCGCAGAGTTTCGGTTTGCAGAGAACTGTGGGCGTCTAGGTCCCAACTCAAAGATTCTGGCCGCCGAACGGCTAGCCGCCGTCCATCGCAGTCTAGGGAACACCGATCTTTCAGATCAATATGCCGATGTCGCGCTGGAACGATTGAATGGCGTTCCTAACAGCAGTTTTGAGCCCGACGTTTACTTCCTTCACGGGATAGCTCGAATGAAACGAAAGGAGCTAACGGAGGCGATTCCCTGGTTTCAGAAGGCGTACAACGCCTTTCGCGATCGAGGAATGATCAAGAGCGGGGCGCATGCGCTGATTGCGCTTGCGGATTGCTACCACGACATCGGCAACCTGAATGCCGCGACCAGAACACTCCAGGTCGTTCGAACCGTGTCCGACAAGCACTCTTTGTTACGAATCAAGGCGCTGACCCTCACGATTCAAGGCCTTGTCGATCAGGATTCCGAGAAGCCCGCGAGCGCCGAAAAGAATCTTCGCGAAGCGGACAAGATAGCGAGAGAACTGAACGACGGAATACTTAGATTCCAGGTTGAGTTCTACTTGTATAAGCATGCGCTGGCACAAAATCAAATAGCATCCGCACGGGCGATTCGGCGTAGGCTGGACAAATTGTCACTCTCGGTCCCATCCACGGTCGAACAAATGATGGAGTTCCGAGAACTCGTGCGAGAAAACAGATAGAAATACAACTGAGTTGCGATATTGCAACTCACGATAGTGTGTTCTCGCAACCCAACGCCCCTCAACGTATTGTCTACGCAGTAGGCCAAAGAGTATCTCTTGGGCAACACCCCCAGGAGGTATCGACATGGTCAATCGGTTCGCAATCGTTAGTGTGCTGTTAGTTGTTCTCGTCGCCCTGCCTTGTTCCTTGGCAAGCACCGATTCGCTTGAGGCCGCGTGTGCTGACGTAGGACTGTGGCTGTCTAGTGCTGCCCCGATAGTTTTTCTAGAGTTGGTGTGCACCGTAACTGAGAATGGAGACCCGGTCGCACTTGAATTCATAAGCGATGATGAAAACGCATTCTTCGAGCAAAACTCCGATGCGGAGGAGTACGGACTGGCTGTCCAAAAACTCAAACTTCCCGAAGAGACGAAACAACAACTGTTGCTCCTGTTGACCCTGTGGAGTCGGCAATGATCCGGGTCGGCATCCCACGAATCCACCGCCAAGCTACACCGAGGCCGCTGAGGCACGAGGGGCTGGCGAACAGGTGTCCGGAATAGAAAAAGCCGTTGCTCAAAAAAGCAACGGCTTTCCTCTCCCTACCTTGCCTGTTTACAACGCAGGATCAGCCACCGAGACTGGCCAGCTCCTCGTCGATAATTAGTTTGAATGTTTCATAGCTCTTCGCACCGTTCAGGATC
>SMVB01313006.1_pt1 | contig 14058 bp, 10 predicted proteins | sample 2456461 | NCBI WGS metagenome assembly SMVB01 (sample SAMN11095934, study PRJNA526329) | marine sediment metagenome | biome: Marine sediment; feature: Surficial sediment; material: Deep marine sediment; isolation source: Hadal surficial sediment | place: Pacific Ocean | collected 2014-05 | depth... | reverse complement strand
TGGTCGTCCCCAGAAACCCCGTGTGAGCTCCGGGGCCGACGGAATTGGGCGCGGCGAAGCAGTCGCTGATCGCCATGGAACGGCTGACGGTGAGCGTCCGATTCGTGGCGATGTCTTCGTACGCGGTGGTGAGTCCATGGGGCCACTCGATGATCACGTCGACGTGTTCGGCGTCCAGCACGCCGAGGTGCGCCTCGGCCGGCTCCCGACTGAGGAAGCTCGTACCCGCGGAGATCAGGCGCGAGAGCGTCTGGGACTCCGCCGAAACGCGCACCACCGCCCCGATCGCGAAGTGGTTCGGACCGTCCATCCGCGGTCTGATGACGAGGAATCTCTGCAAGGCCGCGGGCCCGTCGAGCACGTGGTCGTAGAAGAGCAACCGGATCGCCGCTTCGATGAGTTCGACCGCTTGCTCCCGATCCGCGAGCATCATCGCCATCACGTGCCGGGTCGTCCGCAGGGGACGCAAAATCGTCCATCGCTTCCTGGCCTACTCGAGTTGGCTCGAGGCGATCTTCAGAGCGCACGGTCACTTCAAGCGGTTGGTCTTCGTGTAGACGCCGCCTCGAAGGACGCCGAGCTAGACAATCCGGGCCGGAAGTGTGCCCATGCCACGCAGACACGACGACCCGAGATCGTCTCGAGCCACTCGCCGAACCCGTCCATGCCCAACCATGTTCGTCGCCCCAATTCTGCGGTCTCGAGTCGCGCGGAGACCGACCGCCGGCGGCCGCGAGCGGCCAAGTACTGTGGACCCTTCGGCGGACGCTGGATCAAGGACTAGAATCGAGCCGTGCCCCAGCCCACTACCGATCGGGACCCCATCGAACGGGTCCTCAAGGAGTCGCTCCACCGCACCGTGCGAGTCGAGGCTCCGAGCGAAGGTGGGCCGGGCGCCGGGCACGTCGTGAAGCGTTTCCACAGCGCGCGGTTCCCGCGCCGCCTCTTCGATCGCTGGCGCGCGCAACGCGAGCTCGCTGCGCTGCGACGCCTGCGAACCGCGGGCCTCCCCGTCCCCGTGCCGATCGCGATCCAGCGTAAGGGACGGAGCTGGGAGCTCGTCACGGAGCTGCTCGAGGGCGCCGTGCCGCTCCGGGAGATCATCGCCGGGCGCGCACCGTGGCCCGCGACGCCCGGCGCCCTCGCGCGTGGGCTCGGGCGCCTGCTCGCGGCACTCCACGTGGCCGGCATCGCGCACGGAGACTTGCACGCCGGGAATGTCATGATCGACGCCGCGGGCGAGCCGTGGCTCGTCGACCTCGCCCACGTCGGCCGGCGCGCGCGCGGTCCGGCGCACTCCGTGAGCGAGCTCGTGCGGCTTGCGGCCGACGTGCGGGAACAGGTCTCGGTCACGTTCCGCGCGCGCTTCCTCCTCGCTTTCCTGCACGCCCTCCCCGACGCCGCCCGCGCGAACCTGCCCGAGCCCAAGGCGCTCGCCCGCGAGGTCGAGATCAGAGCGCGTTGCGAGCGCCGGCGGGTGATCACGCACGCGCGCCGGCGCTGGACGCGCGCGAGCAGTGCCGTGCGCCTCCATCGCACGTCGGGCGTCGGCTACCTGCGCCAGGACATCCCGCTCGAGTTGCCCGCTCGGCTCCACGCGGCCCTGATCGGCGTCGCCCCGGCGACGTCGCGCGCGAAGGATCCTTCACCCCACTTCGTCCTGCCGCTCCCCCTGCACGCGGAGCGGCCCATGATCGGATACGTCGACCTGCCGTGGCCCTTGCTGCGCGAGCGCTGGTACGAATCCGCGCGCCTGGCGATGCACGAGATCGGCGCGGCGCGGCCCGTGTTCCTCGCACGCACGCCGCGCGCCTTCGCCGTCTTCGAGCTGCCGGCCGGAACGCGCTCGCTCGCGCAGATCCTGGACCGGGACGGGCCGGCCCCCGTCCGACGGCTTGCTCGCGCGCTCGGAACGCTGGTCGGGCACCTGCACGACCGCGGCCTCACCGTGCGCGGACTCGTCCCCGGCAATGTCTGGATCGCGCCGGACGGCGAATGTTCGCTCGGGATCGGCCTGGCGCTCTTCGCGCTGGCTCCGAGCCGGCGGATCGCCTCTGTGAACGAGGCTGCGGCCCTGCTCGGAGACCCGAGCCGCGTCGCGCGCGCCGCGTTCTGCGCCGCGTACGTCGCCGCGCACCGCGGGGGCCGCGCCGAGCGCGCCGCGCTGCGCGAGGAGCTCCTGCGTGGCTGAACCACTGCGCCGGCGCGTCCGCACGGGCGTCCTACGGGGCATGACGCGGATCGCGGGCTTCGTGCCCCAGCCCGCGCTCCGCGGCGTCCTCGGCCTCGCCGGCGCGGCCGCTGCGCGTACACGCTTCGGCCGCATGACCCGCGCCAACCTCGCCCTCGCGCTTGGGAACGAGACCACGGAGGCGGAGCGCGAGCGCATCGCGAGCGGCGTCTTCCAGCACTCCGCACGCCTCGTCTCGGAGTGGTTGCGCCTGGCGCGCAGTACGGCGCCCGATGCTCCCGATGCACAGCGCGGCGCCTGGATCGAGCGCGCCGTGCGGTTCGATGGGTCGATCGGGATCCTCGAGCGCGAGCTCGCGCGCGGGCGCGGCGCAATCGTCGTCACCGCGCACATCGGCAACTGGGAGCTGCTCGCGGCCGCGCTGCGCCGGCGCGGATTTCGCGGCGACGTCGTGGGGCTCGAGCGGCCCCGCGACTCGAGCTCGAACTGGCTCGTCGCCATGCGCCGGGCCTACGGCGTCGGGACGATTTCGCAGAGCGCCTCGCCGCGGACGCTTCTCCGCGTCCTGCAGGCGGGGCGCATCCTCGGCCTCCTGCCCGACCTCGAAGTGCGCAGGCTCGACGGCGAGTTCGTGCCGTTCTTCGGTCGTCCCGCGCTCACGATGACCGCTCCCGCCGCGATCGCGCGGGCCCACCGCGCGCCGCTCATCCCAATTCGCTGCAGCATCGCGCCAAGTTCACCGGACTCGGGCGTTGATGCCGCCGAACCGGGGAGCGACTATGTCCTGCGCGTCGAGGAGCCCCTCGTGCTCGACCCGAGCCTCGACCGGCGCGCGGCGACGCGGGACATCACGGAACGCATGAACGCTCTCTTCGAAGCCTGGATTCGCGAGACCCCCGAGCAGTGGGCGTGGCACCAACCGCGGTGGCGCACGGCGCCCGGCGAGTACGAGGCCGTGCCGCTGGTCGAGCGCAAGCGCCGCGCGCGCGCCCGCCGCGCGGCGGATGGGAGCGCCAGCGGATGACCGGCTCCCGCGTGCTCTTTCTCCACACGACGCTGTCGCTCTCGGGCGCCACCGCGCGCCTCCTGCGGATGGCGAAGCTCCTCTCGGAGGCGGGCACGCGCGTCACCGTGCTGTCGGAACCCGGTTCGCGCTCGGATGCGTTCCGCGACGCGGACATCGAGGTGCTCCCTGCGGAGCTCCCGCTCCGGCCCATCGCGCAGCCTTTCGCCGCGCTGCGCACCAGGCGGCTCGTCACGGAGCTCGAACCCTCCGTCCTGCACGTGACGAGCGAGCGCCTCGCCCCGCTCGCTGCGTTCCTGGCCCGGCCCTACGTGCTCGAAGTCCAGCGCGAGGTCCGCGAGCAGCTGCCCTACCATCCGACCGCTCTACGGGCTGTCATCGTGCCCGCTGAAACGCTCCTTGAATCGGCGGTGAACCGCGGGCGGCTGCCGCGCGATCGCGTACGCGTGATCGGGCACGGCCCCAAGCCGCCGGAGGACATCGCGCGAGCGGGTTTCGTCGCGGGCGAGCCGATCCGCGTGGGCTGCGCGGGACGCCTCGACGGCGAGCACGCGACCGGCGTCTTCCTCGACGCCGCCCGCCGCCTCGCCCTCTCGGGCACGCCCTACCTCTTCTTCGTCTTCGGCGAGGGTCCGCTCGAGGAGCGCCTGCGACGCCAGGTGCGGGAACTGGCGATCGCCGATTGCGCCACGATTACGGCGCCCGCCGCGCCGACGACGGCCGAGCTGCTCGCGCGGCTCGACATCTACGTGTCGTGCGTGCAGGACGGCGCGCCGGGCTGGTTCGCGCACGAGGCGCTGCTGCTCGGCGTCCCGTCGATCTTCTCCGCCGCGCGCGGCTCGCTCTCGCTGATCCTGGACGGCGAGAGCGGCATCCTCGTGGAACGCGGCAACCCGGCGAAACTCGCGGCGGCGATCGAAGGCCTTGCGGCCAATCCCCTCGCGGCCCGGGAGATGGGCCTACGCGGCCGGCAGCTACAAGTGGCGGCGCGCCCGGCCGATCGGTTCGACGAGGGGCTGAACGCGCTGTACGAGGAGTTCGTGGGGTCCGTTCCAGTCTGAATTGCCGGCTCTCGCGCGGCCGGGTGCAGTGCCCGACGCCTGCGTTGCGGAAGTCGAACCGCCGCGGAATAGGCGGCGCCGGGTGACCGGAGGCGCGCAGGTCGCGCTCCGCCATGCCCGCGCTCTTCGACCTGTCGGACGGGTCGAGCGCGACGTTCGGTCCGTGACATGGCCGGTGCTCATCCGCAACGAGCCCCGGGGCACGGATCCTGCCCCGAGCGCGAAGCACCGCCGGCCCTATGGCACGATACGCGCGATGAGCGTCACCCTCCCGCGGCGAGTCCTGATCGTGCGCCTCGGGGCGATCGGTGACGTCGTCAACGCGCTCGTCGTCGCGGCCGCTCTGAAGGATGCCCGTCCGGACATCACGATCGGCTGGGTGGTCCATCCTCTCGCTCAGCCCCTGGTGGACGGGCACCCGTGCGTCGACCGGGTCCACGTCTGGCGCCGGGATGGCGGACTCGCCGAGGCGCGCCGGGTCCTCCGCGAAGTGCGCGGCGAGCAGTACGAGCTCGCCCTCGACCTGCAGCGGATCACGAAGAGCGCGCTCCTCGCGCGTTGCTCGGGTGCCGCGCGCGTCCTCGGCTTCGACCGGGGCCGCGCGAAGGAGGCGAGCTGGCTCTGGACGAGAGAGCGCATCCCGCCCGGGTCGGCCGCCGCGCACATGGTCGACCAGTACCTCGAGTTCGTGCGCCACCTCGGGCTGAGGGAGGCGCGCGCGCGGCGCGCGTTTCCGCCGGATCCGGAGGCCGCGGCCTGGGCGGACGGGCTCGTCGCGGAGCTCGGTGGCGCGCCGATCCTCGTCAACCTCGGCGCGACGAAGCCGGCCAACCGTTGGCCGCCCGAGCGCTTCGGCACGCTCGCCGGCACGCTGCGGCGCGAGCTGGACACGCCCGTAGTCCTCACCGGCGGTGAGACGGACAGGGCGGCGGAGCGGCGCGCACTCGCAGCGCTCGACCCAGAGCACGGCGTGCGGAGCCTCGTCGGCGCAACGAGCCTCCGCCAGCTCGTCGCACTCGTGGCGCGCGCACGCCTGTTCGTCGGCTGCGACACCGGTCCGATGCACCTCGCCGCCGCCTGCGGCACGCCCGTCGTCGCGCTCTTCGGCCCGGCCGACCCGCGCCGCACGGGCCCCTACGGCGAGGGGCACCAGGTCGTGCGCGTGCCCCCCCCGTGCGCGCCGTGCAACCGCCGGACGTGCAACCAGCCCCGCCACGCGTGCATGGAGGACATCACGGTCGAGCTCGTCGTCGCCGCCGCGCGGGCATGCGCGCGATAGCTAGCCCGGGATATCCATGCAGAAGTGTCCGAAGTGCTTCAACTCAGCTCCGGCCCATGTCTTGCGCGTACCGGCCCCGCAGACGACCCGTGCCGGTTGCCCTGGACGCCGGTGCGTGAACGGTGCCGGCAGGAGCCGAGTCGGAGTGCTCTGGGTGCTCGTTCATGAATGATCCGGGCTACCGGGCTAGAGGAGACCCGCCTCGTTCGCCCGCTCCGCCACCTTCGCGTTCAGGATGAGCACGTCGAACATGTCGCGCCGGGCCTCTTTGTAGCCGGCCAGGTAGTCATCGATCCCGGGGAGTGCGAGCAACAGGTCGGCCGCCTCGTCCTCCATCTTCGGCTCCCCGATCTTCGCGACGAGTTGGGCCAGCAATTCGACGGAACGGCCCCGCTCGCCTTTTTTCCACTCGTACTTGGCCTGCAGGATGCGGTCGAGGAAGTGCGCCGTGCGCTCCTCCTCCTTCTCGTTGATGAGCGCCATGACCTCCTCGTATTCGTCACCGCTCGCGTCCTCGACGTACGCGTCGAGGAGCACGAAGGCCTGCTTGTAGTCGCGCGGCATCGCCCACGTGAGGGTCTTCACCTCGAAGGCGATGTCCGCGAACGTCTTTGGCTGGGTGATGTCGGTGATCTTCGAGTAGCGCTGAATCATCCGGCCCACCCAGGCAACCTCCGGATGCTGGGGCCACTGCTCCTTGAAGTGGGTCAGGCGCTGAAGGAAGACGCGGACCCGCGGAGGATCGGGCTTGCCCTTCAGGTAGGTCTTCTCGAACTTCCGTAGCTGGGTCTCGATGTAGACGGTCCCGGCCTGGTTGACCTGGGCCAACAGGGCCGAGGCGCGCCGGTCGTCGGCCTCCCCGATCACCGCATCGAACTTCACGCGCCACTCGTCGGTCAGGGGCTCATCGGCGATGCGTTCGAACACTGCCTGGACTCCGGTGAGGTCGCCTTGGTCCGCCAGGCGCCGGACCTGGGCGTAGGTCGCGCTCACATCGAACTTCTTCTTGCCCGTGCCGCCGATCACGCCGACGGAGAACTTCCACGCGACGCCGGCGACGACGATGCCGACCACGACGATGACCGCGGTGGGGATGCCCTGCTTGCGGACCTTGGCGCGGGGCTGGACGGCGCTCTTGCTGCGCGCGCCCGCGGCCTCGGCGCGCGTGCGCACGTTACGGCGCGCGACGAGCGTCGCCTGCTCACTGCCTTCGAACTCGACGGAGATCTTCGCGCTGCCCAGGTGTACGGGGACGCCGTGCGCCATCGCGTGCTCGCCGGTGATCTTGCGCCCCTTGACGGTCGCCGGGGCCACGCCCTGCCGGAGCCTCAGCGTCGCGCCGCCCTTCGCGAACTCGAGCTCCGCGTGGATCTCCGCCACGTCCTCGGACTCGAGACGCAGCGTGCAGTGCTCCCCGCTCCCGATCGTGAGCTTGCCTTCTTTCAGGTTGAAGCGACGCGTGTTGCCGCCTTCCTCGAGGATCAGTCTCGCCATCCGTGCAGTTCTTTCAGGAACGCGTCGTCCCGGCCGAAGTCCTGGGTCCAGTACCAGCCCGAGCGCGCGCTCGCCATCTCTTGGAAATCTTCGTTCAACAGGCTGCGGTGGTGCTGGCTCGATTGGATCCAGCTCTCGTGGGCCAGGTGCGCCAGCACGAAGCCCGAGTGTACGTTCTCGCCGGCGCCGGCCGCATACCCCGCGCGGGACATCCGGTCGAAGGGCGAGTGGCGCGCCGGCTCGGGCTCGAAATGGCCCATCTCCCCCGTCTCCGCCATGAAGTCCGAGTGCCCGCGGGCCGCGACCATGAGGCGCGCGTTCCAGGCGAGGGCCGGGATGCCCATCATCGCGCGATACCCGTTCGTGACGCGCACCTGCTCGCGCTCTTCCGCCACGGGCACCGCGGGTCCGCCAGCGCCTGATCCGAGCGCGCCCCACTGGCGCTCGTTGAAGGCCCGCACGGCGCGCGACCTCCGGAGCGCGCGCGCCTCGTCCACCGTCCACGCGAACTCGGCGATGCCGATCGATGCGAGCGCTCCGTCCAGCCCGCGGATCCACGCCGGTACTCCGTCGGGAAACGCCAGCGGACCGCGCGCCTCGTGTTCGTGCTCGGAGAGCCACGCGGCTTCGCGCAGCGCGGCGCCGAAGGCGGGCGGCAACGCGACCGCTTCCGTCCCCTCCCAGATCGCGCGCACGGCAGCCACCGCCTGCTCGACCGCTCGCTGCGCCAAACCGTATCGGCGCACCTCCTCGAAGGACACGGCGGGAGGTTCGTACGGATAGAAGTACGTCTCCTCGTCGCGGATCAGCGCGAGCGCCTCGACGCGATACCCGTCGAGCGACGCGCGCCGGGCAGCGAGGTCCTTCAGCGCATCGAACGTCGCGCCGCGGGCGAGCCCCGGCGCAGCCGCCGCCCAGCGCGACTCGAGCGCCGCCGCGAGCTCGAGCGCGGCGGACAGGTTCCGCTTCGCGAGCGCTGCGAGCTCCGCGTGCGCCGCCTCGCGCCCCTCCTCACCCGCACGCTCGAGCTCCCCCCGCAGCTCCTTCGCCCTGGCGACGAGCGCCGCGGTCGCGCGTGCGGCCGCGGCCCCGCCTGAGTCACCCGGCGAGTGGCCCGAGGAATCGTCGGTGGGCGGTGTGTCGCGCGCCGCCGAGTCGGCCGGCGGCGTCGCGTCCGCTGCGCGTGGCTCGCGCGCGATCACGAGCGCGGGAGCGACCGCTCCAGGCCGCGGACCGCCGGCATTCGGCGCGTCGCGGGTCGGCTCCCGACGCATCGGAGCCCGGTCGGCTGCCCGCGACAGCTCCTGTTCGATCCACTCGCGCACGACGGGGTCCGCCTCGCCGGCGAGCAGCTCGCGCAACGACCCGAGCAGCGCGCCGCGCGAAAGCCCCGCACGGGGGGCCAGGAGCACGTCGAGCTCCGCCCGCACCTCCATGCGGCGCGCGCGCATCTCCAGGATCTGCATCCGGATCGCGATCGCTTCCGCGTCGCTCTCGCGCGCGAGCAGCGCGTCCGCCCGGTCGAGCCGGCCCCGGGCCAGCTCACCGCGCGCGGCGGGGATGGGCGACTCGACGCCGCAAGCCGCGACAAGACCCAGGACGAGGGCCGGCAGCCCGGTACGGGGGAACGTGGTCATGAGCTCCGGGGGCCGGACCGCGGACCGCGGGCGGCTCCGTCCTATACACCGTCCGCGATGCGCGGTGACAGATCGGCGACCTCGATCGTTCCCGGAGTGAGCGCCGCGGCGCGCCGGATCTCGTTCTCGAGCTCGCGAACGTTGCCCGGCCACTGCCACGCCTCGAGCGCGTCGACCGCCGCCGGTGTGAATCGCACCTCGCGGCCCATCTCCGCCGCCAGCTTTTCCGCGTAGAACCGGACGAGGAGCCGCACGTCGCCCTCGCGCTCACGGAGCGGTGGGAGCTCGATCGTGATGACGTTCAGACGGAAGTAGAGATCCTCGCGGAAGGTGCCCGCGCGGCACATCTCCACGAGGTTCTTGTTCGTCGCGGCGACGATGCGTACGTCGACTTTCACGGTCTTGTTCGACCCGACGGGTCGCACTTCGCCGTCCTGGAGCGTGCGCAGCAACTTCGACTGCATCTCGACCGGCATGTCTCCGATCTCGTCCAGAAACACCGTGCCGCCGTCCGCCGCGACGAAGTGACCGGGACGGTCGGCGATCGCGCCGGTGAACGAGCCGCGCTTGTGACCGAACAGCTCGCTCTCGAGCAGCATCGGTGACACGGCCGCGCAGTTCTCCGCGAGGAATACCTTGCCCTTGCGGCTGCCGTACTCGTGCAGCGCCCGCGCCACGAGCTCCTTGCCGGTTCCGGTCTCGCCCTGGATGAGGACCGAGACCTCGGACCCGGCCACCTTGTCCAGGAGCGCGAACATGGTGTGCATCTTCTCGCTGTCGCCGATCATGCCGAACCGCTGCGGGATCGCGTCCGGCGTGCCTTCGTCGCGCACCGTCACGGTCCCGGCCGCGAGCCGTGCGAGCAACGGCTGGACTTCGGCCCCGAGGCCGGCGTCGCGCGCCTCTGCGACGACCGCCTCGAGCCGCGCCAGGAGATCCTCGAGCTTCGACACTTCCTGCGGGCTCACACGGCACCTCCGACGAGGCGCAGGTTCGCGTACTGGAGCAGGAGTTGTTTCGTGCCGTGGTGCGTGAACCGGACGAGGGCGCGCGCATTGACGCCCGAGCCCTGGAGCTGCTCCACGCGACCTGGGCCGAAGTGGTCGTGCTCGACGCGATCGCCGACCGCGAGCTGGATTGCGCTCGCGGACGGCTCGTACACGCCGAGAACGTCTTCCTCGTCGCCGTCGGCCGCCTGCCCTTCGATCAGCTCGGGCGGGATCTCGTCGAGGAATCGCGACGGTCGCGTCCAGCGCTGGTCGCCGAAGAAGTGCCGTGTCCCGGCGTGCGTGATGACGAGCCGCTCCCCGGCGCGTGTCATGCCGACGTAGAAGAGCCGGCGCTCCTCCTCGAGCGCGTCCCAGGTAGATCCCGAGGCGCCCGACTCGGCGAGCGAGCGCGCGTGGGGTAGGAGCTCCTCCTCGACTCCGGCGATGATCACGAGCTGGAATTCGAGCCCCTTGGCGGCGTGCAACGTCATGAGCGCGGCCTTGTCGAGCTCCTCATCGAGGCCGTCGACCTCGCTTACGAGCGCGATGTCCTGCAGAAAGCCCCGCAGCTTCCCCTCCGGATTCAAGCGATCGAACTCGGCCGCGTGCGAACGCAGCTCGTCGACGTTGGCCTCGCGGTCCTCGATGCCCGTGCCGTCGTCCATCGCACGGAGCCAGCGGTCGCGATCCATCTCCTCGAGCGCGAGGTCGATCGCCACCGACGCATCGATGTCCCGAATGGGGGCGAGCCGTTCCACGAGCTCGCCGAAGGCGGCGAGCCCCTTCTTCGCGCGCCCGCGGATCGCCGCGAGCGCCTCCGCGCTGCGGCAGGCCGCGAGCATGGGGCAGCCCTGGTCCTCGGCCCAGCTCGCGAGCCGGCCGAGGCTCGTCTCCCCGATGCCACGCGCCGGGACGTTGACGACACGGCTGAACGCGACGTCGTCGCTCGGGTTCACCACGAGCTTCAGGTAGCCGAGGAGGTCGCGGATCTCGCGCCGTGCATAGAACTCGACGCCCCCCACCACCTGGTAGGGCACCTTGGCGAGGTGGAGCGCGGTCTCGATCGCGCGTTGCATGAAGTTCGCGCGGTAGAAGACGGCGACGTCCGAGAGCCGTCCGCCGTGCGCCTTCCAGCCCTGGATCTGGTACGCGATCTCGCGCGCCTCGTCGTTCTCGTCGCCGCACTCGATGACGGCGATCCGCTCGCCGTCGCCAGCGTCCGTCCAGAGCGACTTGGCCTTGCGCGCCGAGTTGTTGGCGATAACGGCGCTCGCCGCTTTCAGAATGTTGCCCTTCGAGCGGTAGTTCTGCTCGAGTTTGATGACCTTGGGCGCGCCGAAGTCCTCCTCGAAGGCGAGGATGTTGCGAATGTCCGCCCCGCGCCAGGCGTAGATCGATTGGTCGGGATCCCCCACGACGGCGAGGTTCCCGTGGCCGGACGCGAGGTGGCGCGTCAGGAGGTACTGCACGCGGTTCGTGTCCTGGTACTCGTCGACCATGACCTGGCGGAAGCGGCGCGCGTACACGTCGCGCACGCCGGGGTGCTCGTCGAACACGACGAGCGACTTGATCAGGAGGTCGTCGAAGTCGAGCGCGTTCGCCGCGCGCATGGCATCCTCGTACTTCGTCTGGACCCGCCCGAGCATCTCCTCGTCGAATCCGGGTGGCCCGGTCAGATCTTCGAGCGCCGAGGTGCCCTTGAAGTCTCGATTCTTCCGGTCGCTGATCCAGCCGCCGACCATCGCCGGACGGAATTTCGTGAGGTCCAGGCCGACGTCCCGAATCACCTTCTTGAGCAACGCGTTGCGGTCGCTCGTGTCGTAGATCGAGAAGTCGCGCGTGAAGCCGTCGAGCACCTCGATCTCGCGGCGCAGAATGCGCGCGCACATGGCGTGAAAAGTGCTGACCCAAATGCCCCTCACGCCCGGCAGCAACCGTTCGACGCGTTGCCGCATCTCGTTCGCCGCCTTGTTGGTGAATGTGAGCGCGAGGATCTCATCCGGCCGGACGCCGCCCTCCGTGATCAAGTGGACGATGCGGTGGGTGATGACGCGCGTCTTGCCCGACCCGGGCCCGGCGAGAATGAGGAGCGGGCCCCCCACGTGCCGGCAGGCCTCGCGCTGCGGCTCGTTCAGGCCGTCGAGCAGGCCGGGCTCGGGCTTCAGACGGTCCCCCGCGGAGTCCCGCCCCTCCTCGCTCCTGACCATCGACCGCACGTCCATCCAGTCCATCGCGCGCATTGTAGCCGTGCGAGAGGTGGAGCCGGGACCCCGACCGGCTTCCAACCGCCGGCTGAACGGTCCGTCAGCCGGAATGCCCGGGGTCGCCCCTGAGAACTTCGTCGATCGTCGCGATCAGGGTCGGTGGATCGTAGGGCTTCTGCAGCAATCCGGTCCGCTCCAGCGCATCGAGGTCCCCCGTCACGTCCCGCTCGTCGTAGCCGGACATCCGGACATGAGGATCGCCATGTCAGACGCGACGGTCACGGCGGGAGATCCTGTCAGCGGTGCGGAGATTCGCGGCTACAATCGCGCGGCCAGATCGTCTGGGACGGGATGCAGAGCTCGATTCGAACCGACCGACCGGCGGGCCTCCGGGCCCTCCTCCTCATCGCCCTGTGGCCGGCGTTCGCGGTCGCCCAGGAGGAGGCCGCGGCGGCAGTCGCGCGCCTCGAGGCAGCGCGGGTCGAAGCGGGCCGCGAGCTGGTGGCGCCGCTCGAAAGTCTCGTGGAGTGGTGCCAGGCGAACCGGCTCTACCGCGAGCGCGACCGCGTGTACGGCGCGATCGTTTCGCTGGCGCCGGAGCACAGGGCGGCGCGGCGCGCACTCCGTCACCACAGGCTCCGCGGCGAGTGGGTCCCCTCCGAGGCCTACAGGGTGCCGCGCAACCGCACTCCGGAGAAGCTCCCCGAGTTCAACGAGTCGTACGACGCGGTCGTCGGCGGCTATCGCGGGACAGTGCTGCGAATCCTGTTCGAGGAGCGCAAGCACCTGCGGCCCGAGGATCGTGACGACGCCCTGCGCGGGCTGTTGGCGTTCGATCCGGACGACGCCGCGGTGCGCGGCGCCCTGGGGGAGGCGCAGTGGCATGGGCGCTGGCTGCTGCGCGAGTCCGTGGCGACCTTGAATGGGCGCGCCGCGCTCGCGCTCATCGCGCGGACGAGCCTCGCGATCACGCCGGAGCCTGAGAGCTCCGCGCCCACCGACGAGGAGCGGTCGCTCGGGCTTCTTTGGAGCAGCGTGCTCGAGACGCCGCGTGTGCGCGTGCTCGGCACGGTCGGCAGCGACGAGGTCGGCGGCACGGCGAAGGTCACGCACGCGATCGGCGAATACTTCCGCAACGTGTTCCGCCGCTCGCAGCCCTCGCGCGACGACTTCAGGATCCTGCTCCTCGGCGACAACGTCCAGCGCGAGCGGCTGCTCGGCGCCCTCGGCCTCCCGCTGGAGGAAGCGCAGCTCGTCCGGACCGCGGCCGGCGGCTGGCTCGGGAGCGACAACCTGCTCGGCGAGTGGAGCCCCGACCCCAGGCGGCGCCTCGACGGCGCGGCGCGGCAGACCCTGGGGACACTGCTCATCGACGCCTACGGCATCGACGCCCGCCACGGGTGGGCCTGGGAGGGCATCGGGCTGTACCTCGTCTACAACATGATCGGCACGCGGATGACCTATTTCATCGAGCGCTCGAGCTACCTCAAGCCGCGGAACCAGACCCTGTGGACCCAGCTCCAGGCGCCCGGCGCCAACTGGATCGAGGAAGGCCGCGCGATGCTCACGAGCGAGGGCGGCCCACACCTCGAGTTCCTTGTCGGACGCAACGTCGCGTCGATGCGCGACGAGGACATCTTGTTCGCCTACGTCGTGGCCGCGTACCTGCTCGAGGGACGCCCGACGGAGACGCCCGACCTGCTCGCGCGCCTCGGCGCGGGCGAGCACCCCGCCGACGCGTTCAACGCCGCCCTCGGGGCCAGTCTGCCGCAGATCGATGCGCGCATCCGGCGCTGGCTGGAGGAGATCCGGATCGAGGGGGAGAGCCCGCTGCGCTAGCGCAGCGCCCTCTCCCCCTCGATCCGGATCTCCTCCAGCCAGCGCCCGCCGTGTAGGCGGGCCGGCGACGTGGTCGCCGTAGCGCCGCAGGCATTTCGCGCGCAGCGCGAGCTCATCGGCCCGAAGGGCCGTCCCAGTACTCTTGCGTCGAGTACGAAGCCGCACTCAACGCGTTGTCATGCGGTACGACCTTGTCGATAGAGAGCCGCAGGGTGTGCGACTCCGTACTGCTAGAGAGAGCACCGCAGGGTGCGCGGCTCCCTGTCGCTAAATGGGAGCGCGCCCGTCCGTCACTCCATCCTCGTGATCGATCTGGCGCAATCGGGCGTCGAGTTCGGCG
>SMVB01308049.1_pt1 | contig 14059 bp, 14 predicted proteins | sample 2456461 | NCBI WGS metagenome assembly SMVB01 (sample SAMN11095934, study PRJNA526329) | marine sediment metagenome | biome: Marine sediment; feature: Surficial sediment; material: Deep marine sediment; isolation source: Hadal surficial sediment | place: Pacific Ocean | collected 2014-05 | depth... | reverse complement strand
TCAACGATGGTATTGATGGCTCTCCGATCGAGTCTGAGGGGCGTCTTTTCATGTCGAACAGGATCGTGGCCGTAGATCATGGCCCACTCGTGCATGCCCGAACATCCGAAATGTGGCGCTCGGTCGCGCGTCGAGACAAGCATATCACGGATCCACCGGGTGGAATTGTGCAAGTGTTCCGGAAAAGCATTTGTATCCAGAAATACGCCGGTTGGACTTCTGGAAAACCCCTCAGTCTCCAGAAACTTGTCAGCCTCGGCGCCTTCAAGGATTACGCCGGCGCCCGGGGACCAGCGTTTCAGCAACGAAGGTCGGAAACGGTAATACTCAAAAAGGAAATCCACGACCGGGTTTGACTCGTGTCTGCTGCGCCTTGCCAGGTGCGGATCGAGCCAGTCATCGATCCTTTTCTTGTACATCCGTTCGAAAACCTGCCACTCGTCCTGTCGGAGAATCGGCAGGCAGGATCGATCCATAGTGTGCAACGGAGTCTCGACCAGTGCGTGCAAGGTGGGTAGTAACAGCTCAATACCAGCCGTGTTCATGTCGGTCTTTATTTCAGCATTATCTGCAAAGAGGGAATTGTCGTCTCGAATATACAAGTCGATCAGGCGATGTGGGTTGGTAATGGTGGTAATTCTGATGGCGATGCCGGCAACTCGAAGCGCCACGGCACAGGTCGTCACATATACAATTGACGCGGACGCGTCGTCGTTCTCGTTTACAGTGGAGCACCTTGGAATGCTTAATGTGACAGGCGAGATATCCGGCGCTACGGGATTTATTGAGGTTGATCTGACGTCCGAAACACCCGTCTCGGCTAAAATATCAATCGAATCTCGAACCATCGACACCGGCAACCAATCACGCGATGAAAGCATTCGATCCGATGAATTCCTGGATACGGATCGGTTTCCGTCGATCGAATTTACAAGTGCAACATTCGCACCCCCGGTTGACGCGGCGCAAGAAGGAGTGGCGACTGGTGAACTTACCATCGCCGGGCAGACGAGGACCATTCAGTTTCCATATACATTGTCTCAGCAAGTGAGTAACTCAGGAAACCGATCGATCATAATCGAGGCTACATTTATATTCAGTCGGGAGGAATTCGATCTGGAATTCGGACGAATAATGGATGCTCTGGTGGGCGACGAAATTTCCGTATCCGTACGGCTTGCGGGTACATTTATAGATTAAACAGCAACAACATGATTCGATTATTAAGGGGAATTTTATACGGTATCGCCGCCGGGATCACGACGGCCGTTATTCTGGATCATCTGGACCAGGCAAGAAAGGTCAGCGAATCTAATCCAGCGTTCGTTTTGGGCCGGCATCCGGAGAACACGTCGAAATCTCGGAGGCAAGCGAAGCAGCTGGACCAAACGGGAGCAGATCTGACGGACGAAGCTCGGCAGGCTTTGTTGGACGAATTGGGAGCGCAACTTCAATAAATCCATGAGAGCAGTAATCAACCTGATTCCGGGACTGCTGGCAGGGGTGGTGATGTTGACCGCGGTTTCTACTGTCGTATTGGTTGTGGCCGGGTTTTACGGGCCGCGCGACGGCCCGAGTGACAGTACAGACCCGGTAACGTCTCCCGGCTATGTTTTGCTTGCCATGGAAACGGCGTATGGTCAGATAATACTGGAGATAGATACACTTCGAGCACCCATCACCGCGGCAAATTTTCTTCGTTACGTAGACGATGGGTATTATACAGGCGGCACCTTTTTTCGTGCTGTGACTCCGGATAATCAGCCGTCGGATTCAATTCGGATCGAGGTGTTGCAGGGTGGTTCAAACCGTGAGCGACGGGATGAGATGCGCGACCCGATCTCACTTGAAAAAACTTCGGACACCGGGCTCAGACATCTGGACGGAACGATTTCGATGGCGCGAGGCGGCCCGGATACTGCGACATCATCCTTCTTTATCTGTATTGGAAACCAACCGTCACTTGACTATGGCGGTAAAAGAAATCCTGATGGCCAGGGATTCGCGGCCTTCGGCCGCGTCATCTCAGGGATGTCGGTGGTGCTAAAAATTCAGTCGTTACCGACCGAAGGACAAACACTTATAGATCCTGTAATCATAAAATCGATCGACCGACAAGAGTCAGAATGAAGAACGACCGAAGTATGTACAGCACGCATCCGACGGTTTCTTATGTCGCGACTATGCTCAGAAACCTTCCGGATCGGACCGGCAAAACTCTGGCAGAGTGGAAGAACGTAATTTCCGCGGGTGGGCCTACCGGTCAGAAAGAAACCGTGGTCTGGCTAAAATCAAATCATGATCTGGGAGGGACGACCGCAAATCGGGTCGCCGGCGCCGCCACTGGGCAGGATCCGGAAAAATATGACGAAGACCACTATTTGACCATGGCTGTCGATTTTGTAAGCACCATGTACAATGGAAAAAAATCCCATCTCCGGCCCATGCACGACGTTTTGATCTCGCGTATTGCCGAACTGGGGGACGATGTTCGTTTGTCGCCGACAAAAACCTTTGTGCCGGCCTACAGAAATCGGGTTTTTGCACAGATAAAACCTGCAACACTTTCGCGGATTGACGTGGGACTTGCCCCGGAGGGGTACACGGACGTTTTACCGGACAGATTAATTGCTACAGACGGACTGATTCCAGTGTGAAAAGAGATGGGCAGGACATTCCTTATGAATACGACCGAGTGCCTCGTGCCTCGTTAACGAGCGAAGATATTCTTTCTGCCGCGTTTGTAGTCACAGAAGATGTTTTCAATTCCGAACTGATGGCACCATACGACATTCTGATCATTCCAAGTACCGGTGGAAGTATGAATCGCGACCTCGAAAACGAACGTTACCAATCCTGGTTACGCCAGGCTGTTGCTGATGCTAAGTACGTTATAACATTATGTGACGGAGCGTTTCCGCTCGCAGAAACTGGGGCTCTTGATGGATTGATGGCTACCACGTTTCCGGGCGACCGGGATGTTTTTTCCGAGCGATATCCGTTGATTGATGTTCGTTACGACGCTCGTTTTGTACACGATGGCAAATTTATCACGTCGGTCGGGGGTGGAATGAGTTACGAACCTGCCCTGTATTTGACTGAGTTATTGTTTGGTCGAGACGACGCCGTTGAAACCGCAGAAGGGCTTGTGTGGGAGTGGAATGTTGAATCGGTCCCACATGTAGTTGTGAATTCTGATGGAGCGAGTAACTGATGGCTGAAAAGGAATGTCCCGCGTGTGCACTGAACGTTGACAGCGAGCTGACAGAATGCTCGTATTGCGGATATGAGTTCCCGCAGGAAAGCTCTTCCCGGCGCTGGATGGCGTGGTTGTTCGCTTTTCTTATGATTCTTCCGTTGCTGTATATCCTGCGACGATTTTTCTGACCGTCAGACTCAATTTATTCTGTACAACATGTTACTGGACATCCCCTCATCACTTTTCGGAGATATTTCGACGGAAGAATTTCTGGCCGAATACTGGCAGAAGAAACCCCTCTTTGTACGAAACGCCTGGCCCGGTTTTGTGTCGCCGGTTACGCCGGACGATCTGAAAAGCATATCTTGCCAGGACGACGTTGAGGGCCGGCTCATTCTCGAAGAGGGCGGAGATTATCCGTGGGAGCTTCGGTTCGGCCCTTTCGACCCGCAAGAGTTGAACGAATTGCCAAGCTCTCATTGGGCCCTTCTGGTCCAGAACATGGATCGCCTGCATCCTGAGGTCGGCCGAATGCTCGAGGTCGTGAACTTCCTGCCGAACTGGCGGCTCGACGATATCATGATTTCGTATGCACCCGGAGCAGGAGGTGTTGGTGCCCACATCGACAATTACGACGTGTTTCTTCTGCAGGGTAGTGGAAAGCGCCGGTGGCAGATCAATTCTACTCCGGTGGAGGATGTGCAGTTGATCCCTGACCTGGATGTGAGTGTACTCCTTAATTTCGAGGCGGACGAGGAGTGGGTAGTTGGACCTGGCGACATGTTATATCTCCCTCCGCGCATTGCTCATTTTGGAGTTGCCCTGGAAGATTGTATAACCTACTCCATAGGCTGCCGGGCGCCTTCAAAAGAAGGTATCCTGACAGGTTTTCTGGACCACCTGATGTCGACGGCATCTGCCGACGAGACGTTCTTTTCAGACGGAAATCGGGAATTATCCCACTCGCCGGGCGCGATCGATGCTCAAATTAAAGAATTCGCCCGGCGCGCGCTGACCGACGTATTATCGGACGATGCTCAATTCGAGCGGTGGCTCGGAGAACACCTCACGGAGGCACAATACATCGAGCCGACCGAGTCCGCATCCATTTCCTCAGAGGAAATCAATGACGCGCTTGCCACGGGCTCTCGGCTCATGGCACGGTCGGTTTCCCGGGTTGCGTATGATCGGCTCACGAGCGGTCAGCTCGTTTTATATGTCAGCGGGGAATCAATTGACGTACCATCAGAGCTTGAAGCGTTCGTAGCTGCGCTTTGCAGGCAACCTGGGATTACAGGTACAGATATCCCGGCCCCCGGATCAACAACTCATGACGCTGCTGTTGACCTGTTACGAAAACTCCTTAATGACGACCACTTCATGCTGCAGAAGTGAGGCACGCTCCCATTGAATGTTACCGATCATCGATCGATACCCACTTTTGCTCCGTAGGACCCGTATAAATTTGCCGCGGCCTGTAGATTCGTTTCCCTGGATCATTTTTCATCTCCATCCACTGTGCAATCCAGCCCGGTAATCGACCGATTGAGAACATGACCGTAAACATGTTAGTCGGTATTCCCATGGCGCGGTAAAGAATACCGCTGTAAAAGTCCACGTTCGGATAGAGTTTCCGATCGACGAAATAGTCTTCTTCGAGAGCGATTCGTTCCAACTTGAGAGCAATATCCAGGAGCGGATCATCAACGCCGAGTTCTTCGAGGACACTGTGCGTGAGGTCCTTAATGACTCTCGCTCGAGGATCGAAATTCTTATAAACACGATGTCCAAAACCCATCAAACGAAAATCGGATGTTTTGTCCTGAGCCAATTCCACGTATTTGCGGACATTGCCACCATCGGCCTGAATTTTTTCGAGCATGTTAATCACCGCCGTATTGGCGCCACCATGAAGTGGCCCGCTCAGTGCGCTGATACCAGCCGAAATTGACGCAAACAAATTGGCGTCGCTGCTTCCAACCATCCGGACCGTCGACGTTGAGCAATTCTGCTCATGGTCTGCGTGAAGGATCAACAACATATCCAGCGTTTTCGCGACCAGCGGGGATACTGTGTAGTCCTCGGATGGCACAGCGAACATCATGTGCAGAAAGTCTGCACAATACCCGAGATCATTCCGGGGGTAGATATAGGGCTGGCCGATTGATTTTTTGTACGAAAATGCGGCGACTGTTTTCAGCTTAGCCAGCAGGCGAACGATGTTCAGCTGCAACTCGGCTTCGTTTTCACCCGGTGCGTAATACGCGGACAGTGAAGCAACGATGGTGGACAACACACTCATCGGAGGGGCGTTCGGCGGATATCCTTCGAAGAACTTTTTCATGTCTTCGTGCAGCAGACTATGCTTCGTCAACTCACTATTAAACCCTGAGAGCTGATCTTCCGAAGGAAGTTTGCCGAAAACCAGGAGGTAGGCGACTTCTAGAAAAGTGGCATTTTGCGCCAGGTCTTCAATCGAATATCCGCGATACCTGAGAATTCCTTTTTCGCCGTCGATGAACGTTATTTCGCTTTCGCAGGACCCCGTGTTACCGTATCCTGAATCCAGAGTAATTGCTCCGGTTTGTGCCCGGAGCTTCTGAATTCCAATTCCGACTTCTCCTTCGGAGCCCACAGTTACGGGCAGTTCGACGGCCCAGTCGTCGAGCGTAAGTTTTGCTGTCTTCATATAATTTGGTTGTCACTTTGGAGCTACCTTCAACGGGGAGAAAGGCAGAAAGATTTTGAGATATAGAGTGTATTCGTGTCAACAACCGTGAATATCTGGCAAACCGTAGAACGTCTGGTAGTCAGATCGGCATCCAGCGCAGGGCTGTTCAATCCGTATCAAAATCGCCATGAAGTGTGGGACAAGCCGGGCGCGCCTGCTGTTCGAATACAAAATCTGAAGCGGTATCTGGAGGAGCACGACCACGAGGAAGGAACCCGATTATTTTTACTTCTTGAGGCGCCCGGCCCCTGGGGTTGCCGGTTTTCGGGTGTACCAATCACGAGCGAAGCGCAGTTGACAGATCCGGCCTTCCCCGGGTTCGGTCACAGATCTACAACCCGGGACGAACCGTTTTCGGAGTACAGCGCGTCCATCTACTGGCGAGTTCTGGAGCCGTACTGGAAAAGTATTTTGACTTGGAACACCGTACCGATGCATCCTTTTCATCCCGGCAAACCGGACTCCATTCGGACGCCCAGACAGAGTGAAGTGAATGCTTTTTTGCCCCTGCTGAAAGAGGTCGTAGAATGGGCTGCTCCGGAAAAAATCCTGGCGGTTGGGCGGAAAGCCGAAAATGCGCTTGGGCGAATTGGGATTCAGGCGGAGTATATCAGGCACCCGTCACAGGGCGGCGCCAGAATTTTTGAGCATGGTATTCGACGAGTGATTAAAGAGATGGGGCTTGAACCGGATGAGTGACCTTTTCGATACGGCTGCTGACAAACTTCGCTTTGAGCGGGCGCCACTTGCGGACAGGATGCGCCCCCGAACGCTTGATGAATACGTCGGGCAAAGCCACATTCTTGGTTCTGGTCGTTTGCTAAGGCGAGCCATCGAGGCTGATCGGTTGTCGTCGATATTACTCTTCGGCCCCCCGGGTACCGGGAAAACCACGCTCGCCCGAATTATTGCCAACACGACAAAGGCGCATTTCGTGACGCTCAACGCGGTGTTGTCGGGAGTGAAGGATATTCGGGGTGCTATCGCTGAGGCGACAGATCGACTCAAACATCACGGGCAGCGGACCATCCTGTTCATCGACGAGGTGCATCGGTTTAACAAAGCCCAGCAGGATGCACTTTTACCACACGTGGAAAACGGAACCGTTACGCTCATCGGGGCCACGACCGAAAACCCCTATTTCGAGGTGATAAAAGCACTCGTGAGTCGGTCTCGCGTATTTGAGTTGAAGTCTCTGACGGAAAGTGATCTGCTGGCGGTCGCCGAGCAGGCCCTTGCCAATACCGAGCGTGGTTTCGGAAAACTGAACGTATCCGTTGATAAAAATGCGCTGGATCATCTGGTACACACATCGAACGGCGACGCCAGGTCGCTGCTGAACGCACTCGAACTCGCCGTTGAAACGACGCCCGAGTCTGAAAATACCGACGCAACCCGGCATATAACCCTTCAGATCGCGGAAGAGAGTATCCAGAAACGGGCGGTTTTATACGACCGGGAAGGCGATGCCCATTATGACACGATCAGCGCCTTCATCAAGAGCCTCCGGGGTTCGGATCCTGATGCGGCCTTGTATTGGATGGCCCGGATGGTGTACGCCGGCGAAGACCCCCGTTTCATCTTTCGGAGGATGTTGATTTTTGCTGCCGAAGATATCGGACTTGCCGATCCCCGGGCACTCCAAATGGCTGTATCGGCTTCTCAGGCGTTTGACTATGTGGGTATGCCAGAAGGCCGATTTATCTTATCGGAATGCTGTTTGTACCTCGCAACTGCTCCCAAGAGTAATTCCACATATACGTTTTTTGACGCCCTCCGATACGTCGAGAAAGAGCAATCAGGGGAGATCCCGAATCATCTCAAGGATGCAAACAGGGATGCTAAGGGTCTGGGTCACGGAGAAAATTATCAGTATCCGCATGCCTATCGGGCCCACTACGTTCCGCAGCAATATCTGCCCGATGATATGCAAGGCGTCTATTTCTACGAGCCCTCCGGCCTTGGATTTGAGAAGACCATTGCCGAACGACTCGAATATTTTAGATCCCGCGATGAAAAAGAGAGCCTGCAGAAACGAGTGGCGCGTTATGCAGAAGACGACGTCGGTGACAAAACGGGCGACTACGAAAGTTAGCTTCTGTCGATTGGTTTCTGCGACTTAATCCACGTAAATTCTGAACGTTGTAAGTATCTCCTGTCCTCCAGCACCACTTCAATTCCGAATGAACCGACTCTTGCGACTCGCCGATGCGATCGATCGCTTTAACGAGCGATTAGGGCGGGGGCTTCTCTGGTTGACGTTGGGGATGGTGTTAGTCGGGGCACTGAATGCCGTTTTCAGGTATCTGGATAAATATACCGGATGGGGATTGAGTTCAAACACGTGGCTGGAACTGCAATGGTACTTATTCTCAGTGTTATTCCTTCTCGCGGCCGCATACACGCTTAAACACGATGCCCACGTCAGAGTTGATATATTTTATTCGCGCCTGAATAAACGGGGACGGGCGATAATTGATCTGGCCGGCGTCATTCTTTTCCTGGTTCCGTTTTGCGTCCTGATGATTTGGGCCTCGTGGCCAGCCGTTGTGAATTCGTGGTCGGTTATGGAGATGTCACCCGATCCGGGCGGATTACCTCGATACCCGATAAAAACGATCGTACCCATCGGTTTTTTACTCCTGCTTGTACAGGGGTTGTCTATGGCGATACGCCAGGTTTCTGTGCTTGTCGGAGTTGAACCCGACGAACAGGAGGGCGCTGCGTAGTGGAGGACTGGCTGGGGCCGCTCATGTTCGCGGCAGCATTGATTCTGATTTTTTCCGGATTTCCGGTGGCGTTTGCGATTGCCGGAACAGCCATATTATTCGCATTCATAGGCGTTGAGGCCGGCATTTTTGACTGGTCATTTATGCTGGCGATGCCAGACCGGACGTTCGGGATCATGGCCAATATGGTGCTGCTGGCCATCCCGTTTTTCATATTCATGGGCACAATGTTGTCCAGATCGCGGTTGGCCGAGGATCTCTTGACGACGGTGGGGCAATTGTTTGGACCGTTGCGCGGTGGATTGGCGATTGCTGTGGTATTTGTAGGCGCGTTACTCGCGGCCGCGACGGGGGTTGTGGGCGCATCGGTTGTGGCGATGGGCATGATTTCGCTTCCGGTGATGATGCGGTACGGCTATGACGAATCATTTTCGACCGGTATTATCGCCGCCTCCGGAACGCTCGGCCAGATTATCCCACCCAGCATCGTACTTGTTGTGCTTGCCGACCAGATGGGAATTCCGGTAGGTGATTTATTTATCGGTGCACTTGTACCCGGTATAGCGCTCGCGGTGATGTACGCTATTTACGCGGCAGGAGTAGCATATTTTCAGCCCGAGAGGGCACCCGCTCTTCCAATTGAAGCTCGATCGTTAACCAGAGTCGATTTGTTGAAGAGAGTCATTTTTGTAATGATGCCTCCGCTGCTGCTCATTTTATTGGTACTTGGAAGCATCTTTGCAGGTATCGCTACCCCGACGGAAGCAGGAGCGTTAGGCGCACTCGGTGCAATTCTGCTCGCAGCCGTAAATGGGCGCCTGACTCTTGAGGCACTCAAGAAAACGATGGATGAGACGATGAGGCTTACGTCCATGGTTATGTTGCTGCTTATCGGGTCCACAGCGTTTGCACTTGTTTTCCGAGGCCTGAGCGGTGATTTATGGATCGAAGGGCTTTTGACTAATTTGCCGGGTGGTGTCGTCGGATTACTTGTAGTAGCCAATCTGACCATTTTTATACTGGGTTTCTTTATTGACTTCTTCGAGATCGCGTTCATCATTATTCCGCTTCTGGTACCGGCGGCGGCGGCCCTGGGAATCGACCTTGTCTGGTTCGGGGTGATGATCGGGATGAATCTGCAGATGTCGTTTCTCACACCACCATTCGGTTTTGCCCTTTTTTATTTGCGGGGGGTGGTGCCCGAGTCCATTCCGACATCAGCGATTTATCGCGGTGTGGTTCCTTTCATCATCATTCAAATGATCGGATTGCTCCTGATCATTCTGTTTCCCGAACTTGTATCCTGGTCTTACTAGGGCCTGTTAACAGACCCTAATTGAGCTTCTTGTACAAGATCTGATTTAGCACATTCGTGTCAATCTCGTGTTTGCCTTCAAAAATGGTCATCTGAATTGGATTGTTGACGGTATCCATTTCCGGATGAAGCTCGGTTAACTTTTCAGGTGGCGTGAATCTATCGGTAGTCCCGGTTACCCAGTCCACCCGGCAGGGAGCAATATCGTTCTGATAAGATGAGGATCTGAGTTCAACCGCCGGTGTACCACCCCACAAGACCATACGGTCGATCGTCCTCGAAACAGAATCGATCGGTTCAACGCGCGTATTGTGGATAGACTCTACCCACCTTGAGGCCGTCGAACAGCCTTGGGAAAATCCAAGTACACCCACGAATTTCGGGCGTCGCCGCTGCTTTTCAACAATCAGGTCATATACCTTGTTGAGGTACGCAAGATAATCAGTGATTTCATCATCACGCGCCTCGGCTGTCATCCAGGACGCGCCGATGTGGGTGTTGCGTGGCCGCCGATAAAAACGGGACAGGCCTTCCGGGGCAACGAATAAAACACCTGGTCGGGCGACAGGCTCGAACTCGGAAAGGAAATCGGCCGCCAGCTGCGCATATCCATGCAAGACTATCCACACCGTCTGGACCGGATCCGTTAACGGGGCTGAAGATACCATTCGCGCCGATCGGGAGACGGTCAGCTTGGTTTCCTGGAAGGAAAATCCGGACATCGTTTCGGGACCCGGGCCCGGTTAATCGGACACGCTGAAAAAGCGCGCGAAAGAGGGAGTGGTTGCCAGATCGCCAGGCTGGTCCACAACGTCGAACAATGAATCAGTCGGAGTAGAAGAAAATCTTTCGGCATCACACCGGGCAAACTGCTCGAGTAACGGGTCGTACAGCCCGTTTGTATTTACCAGCGCTACGGGCCGGTCGTGAAACCCGAGTTTTTTAAGCGTGATGATTTCCAGAAATTCTTCAAGCGTTCCAATTCCGCCGGCGAGGGCGATACAGGCGTCCGATGTACGCCAGATTATGGACTTTCGATCGCTCATGGATTCGGTTACAATCAACTTGTCAGCAACATTATAGGCCGCGCCCTCTACGCTTTTTAACCGTTCGGGGATGACGCCGGTAACGTGACCCTTTCCCTCATGAATGGCACGCGCGATCTCGCCCATGAGGCCGACATTTCCGCCTCCAAAAACAAGTCCTATATTATTGCTGGCCATCATGATGCCGAGTTCACGAGCGGCGTTACGATAGACCGCGTCGATCGTATTCGCAGACGCGCAGTAAACGGCAATCCGGGTCATGGGTGGTGCAATTTATTTTTCTCTGAATGCAAACGAGGCATACGTATGTTCAGCCGTTCGCATCCATCGATTCGATTGTTTCTGCCACCCGATATAGTCTTCGTAGATTTTGCGGTACGCGGGATCGGCTGCGGCCGAAGCAGACATCATATCTTTTGAAATTCGTTCCGCCTCAAGCATTACATCCTGTGGAAACGGCCGTAGATTTACGCCATCCGCCAGCAGTGATTCGAGGGCCGCAGGATTTTTCTTATCGTATTCTGCCAACATATCAATATTTGCCTCGGCCGCCGAAGAGGCCAGCGCTGCCTGATAGTCCGCGGGCAATTTGGCCCACTCATCCCGATTGATATAGAAGCTCAATCCGGGCGCCGGCTCCCACCAGCCCGGGTAATAATAATTCCGGGCCACTTTGTGAAAGCCGAGACGCTGGTCGTCGTACGGCCCGGACCATTCCGTGGCATCGAGGGCGCCTCGTTCGAGCGCGGTATATATTTCGCCGGCCGCCAGAACTTGAACGTTTACGCCCATCTGGTCCATGACTTTTCCACCAAGGCCCGGGATTCGCATCTTGATGCCGTTCAAATCACCGAGCTCACTGATTTCATCCCTGAACCAGCCTCCCATCTGGGTGCCCGTATTTCCGCCCGGGAAGTTCAGCACATTAAAATCAGCGAATAACTCGCGGGTAAGTGCCAGCCCGTTTCCATGATACATCCACGCGTTGTATTGGCGCACTGTGAGTCCGAATGGTACCGTGCAGTCGAAGGCGAGCGCCGGATTGGATCCGATGAAATAATAACTGGCCGAATGACCAATCGCCACGGTTCCTTTCTGTACGGAATCCAGGACCTGGTTATAAGGAACGAGTTCACCCGCCGGGAATACCCGGATCGTGAAGCGGCCGTCTGTCAACTCCGACACACGTTCGGACAACACTTCTGCAGCGCCAAAAATGGTGTCAAGGGATCTGGGGAAACTGGAGATCAATTGCCACCGAACACGAGGCCTGGTCTGAACGGCTGCAGCACCACCCTGGTCGGGCGAGGCACCACACCCAGCAAGGGTCGATGTTGTGAGCGCAGATCCGGCAACCGCTCCGAGCGTGGCCTTCCGTACAAATTCGCGTCGTTTCATTCGATTGGTAAATTGGGGTTAGCTGCGACTACTAGCCTCGAGGCCTGAGTGGGCGCATGGCAATTTCTGAGATAAGATAATTATCTGCTGCCTCAAGGGTGTGGACCAGCGTGGACGTGATGTCCTGTGGTGTCATCGGATTCGCTGCAATATCGGCACCCGCTTCGGTGAAAAAATCAGTGTCAATAGACCCCGGATACATACACGTTACCTTGATCCCGTCGCTCCGAAGCTCTTTCATGAGTGCCTCGCTGAAGCCTTTAAGTCCAAATTTCGTGGCATTGTACGCGCTCACCAATGGATTACCAACCAGACCAGCGACGGAAGAAATGTTCACAATGTGACCTCCGAAACCAACTTTTTCGTTCTGGATCGTCATCGGTTTGACGGCTGCACGCGAGCACAAAAATACTCCTCTTAAATTCGTCTGCATCTGCAGATCCCAATCCTCAGTACTGGTATCCACCAGTTTTCCGAAACGACCGAGACCGGCGTTGTTGACCAGCACATCCACTTGGCCAGATTCTGACATTATCTGCGTGAACGCATTCTCGACATCCGACTCATTGGATACATCACATCGGATTCCTCTGAATGTTGGTCCCAGATCCCCAGTGATTTCACGCAGGCGATCTTGTCTTCGCGCCAGTCCATAGACCACCGATCCTTTTTCGACAAGCGCTTCTGAAAACGCAAGCCCGAGGCCGCTGGTGGCACCCGTCACGACAACAATCTTTCCTTTGAGATCCATAAATCCTGCTTTTATAAACGCTTATATTTCTCGCGTCAAGATAGGAATAACAGGCTTCAAAATAAGACCGTGACTAACCGAGACGACTTACCGGCGGAGGAAATGAGGCGCATCTTGTTACACGCGGGTGGGCCAGACCGGCTGGAGCGTCTCCCAAACGGGTGGTCGGCCGATTACGTAATCAAGGTGTTGGGTGAGATCCTCTCCGAAGATCGATGTCAGCGGATCGCAGAGGTAGTCGAAGGTAGAACTCGAAGTATTGCGACGGTCGTCGAGGGCATAGTAAATACCGGTAACGTAAGTGCTGTAATGCGGACCGCAGAAGCCCTCGGATTCCAGGATTTCCACGTAATCAAAGGGGTTGCAAGGTATAAACATTCCGTTCGAACGACACAAGGCGCCCAAAAATGGCTGGACGTACACCTGTGGGATACAACAATCGACTGTGTGGCAAAATTGAAGGCAGATGGATTTCACATCGTTGTGACACACCTGGATAAATCCACAACTGAACTCGGAGACGTAGATTTTACTCAGAAAACAGCGGTGGTTTTCGGCAACGAACTTGCGGGAGCATCAAAAGACCTGCTGGCACTCGCCGACCAGACCGTATTGATTCCATCCACCGGATTCGTGCAGAGTTTTAATATTTCTGTGGCGGCTGCGATCACACTCCACAAGGCGAGCATGGATCGAATTCGCCTGCTCGGAAAGTCGGGAGATCTTACGGACACTGAAAAGGAATTCCTCACCGCCGAGTTTTATATCCGCGCTGTAAATCATGCCGAAGAAATTCTATTGCGGCGGCAGTCACAATCGTGAAGCGGTAAGGGACAGGTCCAGGCAATCCTCATGGTATGTCCCGGTGTAAATCGAAATAGTCTGATCGC
>SMVB01041398.1_pt1 | contig 14059 bp, 12 predicted proteins | sample 2456461 | NCBI WGS metagenome assembly SMVB01 (sample SAMN11095934, study PRJNA526329) | marine sediment metagenome | biome: Marine sediment; feature: Surficial sediment; material: Deep marine sediment; isolation source: Hadal surficial sediment | place: Pacific Ocean | collected 2014-05 | depth... | reverse complement strand
TCCTGGGAGCGGTTGGCTCGCCACGGGCGATTTCTGAGACGCTCTTCTCTTCAACACCGCTGATCCTCGCCGGTCTCGCCGTCGCCATCGGCTTTCGAGCGGGCCTATTCAACATCGGGGTGAACGGTCAGATGCTCATCGGCGGCATGGCCGCCCTCTGGATCGGGTTCAGCTTCTCGCTTCCCATGTTTGTGCACATCACGCTCGCACTTTTCGCCGGGATCATCGGGGGTGCCGTGTGGGGCGGTCTCGCCGGCCTGCTCAAGGGCAAGACCGGCGCCCACGAGGTGATCACAACGATCATGCTCAACTTCATCGCGCTGTTTCTCATCGCCTATCTCCTGAAGACGAGTTTCTTCCAGGCAGTCGGTCGCCAGGACCCGATCTCGAAGGTGGTCGCCGAATCGGCTCGTCTGCCCACCCTCTTCGAAGGGGGAAGGGTGCACATCGGGTTCCTGGTCGCGCTGGCTGCGGTGTTCTTCACCTACTGGCTGCTGTTCAAGTCCTCGATCGGATTCGAGTTCCGGGCGGTTGGGTTCAATCCGGATGCCGGCCGGTACGCCGGCATGAGCGTGGCGTGGATCTACGTCTCGGTGATGGCCATATCGGGGGCATTGGCCGGGATCGCCGGGAGCAATCAACTCCTGGGCCTGCCGCCGTACCAGGCGCTGCCGGGATTTTCGGGCACCACCGGGTTCGATGCCATCGCCCTGGCCCTGCTTGGCCGATCTCACCCATTCGGAGTGCTCGCCGCCGGGTTGCTGTTCGGGGCGCTGCGCGCCGGCGGTCGTTCGATGCAGGGTCTGGCGGGAATACCCCTCGACCTCGTGCTCATCATGCAGGCGCTGATCATCGTGTTCATCGCCGCCCCCGAGCTGGTGCGGTCGATCTACCGGCTCAAGACACCAGAGGGTGAAGAGGGCCTACAACTCACCAAGGGGTGGGGTGGATGACCGACGTCGCCGTCTCCACGACCGAGGTCAAGGCGCGGACCACGCCCGAGCAGCGGCGGGCAACCATCGTCGGGGTGATCCTCGTTGCGCTTGCCGCATTCGTGTTCTGGGCGTTCGGGCTCAACGTCGCAGGCGATCTCGACTCCACGTTCAAGCTATCGCTGCCAACAGACCGCTTTCAAGGCATCGAGTGGACCGTCAACACGCAGTTGCTCGGGTTCGTCGTTGCCGGCATCCTCGCCTTCTTCGGTGGTGTCGTGCTGCGCCGCTCGCACCTCAAGTGGACCAACCGGATCCTTGCCGTCGGAATGGTGTTCTTCGTCCTCGCCTTCCTTGCCTGGGCCGCCGGCGGCAAGTCGTTCAGCCTGGTCGGCATGCTGCGATCCACGGTCATCCTGTCCGTGCCGGTAACGCTCGGTGCGCTCACCGGGCTCATGTGCGAGCGAGTGGCCATCATCAATATCGCCATCGAGGGCCAGTTGCTGACCGCGGCGTTCGTCGGCACGATTCTCGGCTCATCGTTTGGTCCCTGGGTCGGGTTGTTCGGAGCCCTGGTCTCGGGTGCGGTCCTCGGTGCGGTACTTGCGGTGCTCTCCATCAAGTACCGGGTGGATCAGATCATCGCCGGCGTCGTGATCAACATGTTCGCCCTCGGTCTCACCTCGTTCCTCGCCTCACGCGTATTGGCGGAGGCTCCGCATTTCAATTCGCCTGGCCGGTTCACACCTTGGCCGATCCCCATCCTGTCGGACATCCCGGTCCTGGGTCCGGTGTTCTTCGATCACTCGTTCTTCGTCTATGGGATGTTCATCCTCGTTGTCGTCATCCACTTCGGGCTGTTCTACACCCGGTGGGGCCTTCGCTCGCGATCGGTGGGCGAGCATCCGGAGGCTGCAGACACCGTCGGCATCAACGTCTATCGAACGCGATATCGCAACGTCATTCTCGGCGGTCTGATCGCCGGATTCGGTGGTGCGTTCATAACGCTGTCGCAGGTCCCGAGGTTCGAGGAGAACATCACTGCCGGGATCGGTTTTATCGGCCTTGCCGCGATGATCTTCGGTCGGTGGATGCCGTTTGGGGTGCTCGGCGCCGGCCTCGTTTTCGGTTTTGCCAGGGGCCTGCAAACCAAGCTCGGCATCCTGGGTGCGCCGATCCCGTCGGAGTTTCTGTCGATGACGCCGTACATCATCACGATCATCGTCGTTGCCGGTGTTGTCGGAAAGGCACGGCCACCGGCAGCCGACGGTCAGCCCTACATCAAGGATTAAGAGTCGCAAGTCACAAGACGCATGACATAAGACAAGGAGCGATCTTGCTTGGGACTTGGACTTGCGTCTTGCGACTCAGTGGTTGAGAGACCCAGGTCAGAAGTCACCTGACACGCGAGACAGGGGGCGGTCTTGCTTGGGACTTGCGTCTTGCGACTTGCGACTCTTTAGGTGTCGGTACCGAAGAACTGCACGGACAACAGCGCCAGCTCGTCGAACGGCGGCTTGTCGCCGGCCGACTCGGCGGGATAGGTGCTCATCACCTGGATCGTCAGCACCCGCGTCCCCAGGCTGGCGATGGGGATCCGTTGCGGGTCGTTGACATTGTCGAGCCGACCCGAGAAATCGACGGTCAGATCGTCGGTCGTGATCAGGTATCCCTGGATCTTGTAGTTCCGTTTGAAGCCCTCATCGTCGAGCAGGTTCTGCAATTCGATTTCGGTGATGCTCACCGGATCAGAGAATTTGAACGTCAGCACGGCGCCGATCCCGTGCAGGCTTTCGTCGTTCCAGTGCGTCGAAGGGTCGCCGTCGATGAGGTTCTCCGGTTCCCAGCCGGCCAGGAACGAGCTGGCATCGACGGAGGAGGCGAACAACTCCTTGACCGCCACCGGGATCGTGGTTGTCGCCGAGGTCGTCGACGTCGGTTGCGCCGTGGTCTCACCCCTGAACACGTTGAATACCAGGGCGGCGAGCGCCACCAGCAGGATCACGGCGGCGAGCACCCCAAGCGCCCTGGCACCGGGGGAGGTCCGCAGTGTTGGCGGTGGGGCAACCGGCAGCGATTCCTGGCTGAGCCGGGCGCCGCATTGCTCGCAGTGGCGGTTGTATTCGGGGTTCGCCGACCCGCATGAAGGGCAGGCGACCGTCGCAACGTCGGAGACTGCACCAGCCGAGGCCGCCGCCGGTTGGTACCCGGGCTCGGGCCTATCGCCGCTCGGGGGTGGGCCTTCATCGAGCTCAAATGGCTCGAACAGGTCATCGAAATCGGGTGTGTCCTTGTCCATCCGACGCACCTCGGGAGTGGTTTCGCCCGGTATTGTGCCACGCATGTCGTTTATCGCGCAGGTACGCGTCGCGGAGCCGTGGACGGTGTGGAACATACTCGGAATGATCCTGCTGGTTTCCGTGCTGGCCGCAGCGATCTACGCCGCGACGCGACGCGGCTGAGCAACTTCGTATTGACTTGCGTCTTGCGTCTTGCGACTTGCGTCTTGCGACTTGCGTCTTGTGACTCATTCCTGTCACACCCACCCCGTAGCGTGTCTTCATGACGTCATATCGGTGCACGACATGCGAATACACCACTGCCCGCTGGATGGGGTTCTGCCCCCAGTGCCGAACGACCGGAACGCTGAGCGAGCAGACAACCCACTCCACCGACACCCTCCCGATTGCGATCACCGAGGTCGCACCCGCCGCCGGCGGACAGCGCCTGGCGACCGGCATCGATGAGTTCGACCGGGTGCTCGGTGGGGGCATCGTTGCCGGCTCGGTTACTCTGGTCGCCGGGGAACCCGGTGTCGGCAAGTCGACGTTGGTGCTCGAGGTTGCTGCCGCACTGGGCGGCACCGCCCTCATCGTGTCTGGGGAGGAGTCGCTGAACCAGATCAGGATGCGGGCCGATCGGATCGGCGCGCTCGTCGAGCACGTTTCGATCGCTGCCGAGCGCGACGTGACCGCGATCCTGGCCATGATCGAGTCCGGTCGTTTCGACCTCGTCGTCGTCGACTCGATCCAGACGGTCACCGTGCCGGCGCAGGTGGGGGGTACGGGCGGTCCGGCTCAAGTTCGAGAGGCGGCAGCTCGGCTGATCTCCGGCGCCAAAGACTCGGAGACGGCCATGGTCATGACCGGTCATGTCACCAAGGACGGGTCCATCGCCGGGCCGAAACTCCTCGAGCACATGGTCGACGTGGTCATCACCATCGAGGGTGATCCACACCGCGGGCTCCGCTTTCTCCGTTGTGTGAAGAACCGCCACGGATCCGTCGACGAGGTAGGAATTTTCGAGATGCTGCCCGATGGTCTGCGTGCCGTTGCCGATCCCAGCGCCACGCTGATAGCAGGTCGGGACGCGGCCGCACCGGGGAGCGTGCTGTTCCCGACGATCGACGGGTTACGCTCACTGGTAGTCGAGGTGCAGGCCCTGGTCGTACCCTCGGCGGCCGCCCAGCCGCGGAGAAGTGTCAAGGGCTTGCCTGCGGCCCGGGTCCATCAGATCCTGGCCGCGCTCGAGCGGCATGCCGACCTACCGCTGGGTCGTCATGACGTTTACGTGTCGGCCATGGGCGGATTGCAGCTCAGCGAGCCCGCCGCCGACCTCGCGGTGGCGCTGGCGGTGGCGTCGGCAGCGTCGGGCGTTGCCATCACTGATGTTGCCGCCTGGGGTGAGGTCGGGCTGACCGGCGAGCTGCGCGGGGTACCGCATCGGCAACGGCGCCGCGCCGAGGTTGTGCGCCTCGGCGTTGGTGGGATCATCGACGGGTCGACGTACCCGCATCTCCTCGATGCACTCGTCGAGGCGGGTCTGGCTGCGGCGACGATTCGCCCAGACAGAACAGCGGGGACCGCTCACTGACGATTGCGGATATCGGCTCATGAGAGGCCACCCATTGGCGTGGACTAGCCTGCGGTCCGGATGGCCAAAGTTTCCACCCCGCCGCTCGAGGTGCTCCGCCGTTTTGCGCCAGGCACGACGTTACGTGAGGCTGCCCGACTGATCTTTAACCAGGGAACGGGAGCGCTGATCGTCATCGCGCCGGGGGATCGTGTCGACGAGCTGTCGACAGGCGGGTTTCGGCTCGTCGATGTGTCGTTGACCGCACAACGGATCGCTGAGCTCGCCAAGATGGACGGTGGCATCGTCATCGATAGTGACACCAACACGATCGAGCGGGCCAATGTCCACTTCGTCCCCGATCCGACCATCCCGACCAAAGAGACCGGCACTCGTTTTCGCACCGCGGAGCGGATGGCGCTGCAGACCGGCTTGTCGGTGCTTGCGGTGAGCGAGGAGGGCCGCAATGTCGCCGTGCTGTTCGCCGGAGACGCCCGTGTGGTCCTCCAGGCGCCGATGACGCTGCTGGCCGTGGCCAACCAGCGGCTGCAGTCGCTGGAGCGGCTGCGACGGCGTCTCGATGAGGCGATCGTCCGGCTCAACCAGTACGAAAACGACGGCATCGTCACGTTACGCGATGCAGTCATGGTGATCCAGCGAGCGATGCTGGTACTACGCACCGTCGACGATCTCGAGGCACTGGCCGTGGAACTCGGGGACGAGGCGCCGATGGTCCAGCTCCAGGCCAGCGATCTGGCCACCGGAGTGGCATCGATCGTGGAGCTGATCAACATCGACTACCAGGATCGAAAGCCGAGACGCGGATCGTCCGCATTCGGCCGGCTCGACAGGGTGGCGACCGAAGACCTGTATCAGACCGCAACCGTCGCCCAGGCGATCGGGTTGACTCCGCTCGATGCGGAGGTGAGCCCGCGAGGGGCGCGAGCGCTGGCCTCGGTTCCACGGCTACCCGAGAGTGTCAGGGAAGCCATCATGCGCAAGTTCGGAACCATCGCCCGGCTCAGGGACGCTACCGTCGGCGATCTGGACGACGTGGAAGGGGTGGGTCCGGCCCGGGCAGCCCGGATCCGGGTATACCTGGACCAACTCCCCCATTCCAGGGGCCTGTCGACACCTGATTGAGCTTGCATCGGTACCGGGCCCGTCGCCGGTACACTGCACGAACCCCCGTCCCCAGGTGAGCCTTGGCAGCGAAGAAAACGACGACAACCACGGCGAAAACGAAGTCGACCTCGTCAAAGTCCTCCGCAACTACGAAGTCAACAGCTGTCAAGCAGTCGACAGCCAAGAAGCCGGCGACGAAGAAGGCCTCTGCCAAGAAGCCGGCGGCGAAAAAGTCACCTGCCAAAGAGCCCGCGGCCAAGGCGACCAAGCCTCCAGCGAAGAAGCCCGCGGCCAAGGCAACGAAGCCCGTGGCCAAAGCGACCAAGCCGCCAGTCAAGAAACCGGCGGCCAAGGCAACGAAGCCGAAGACTGTCGACGCCGAGCCTGTCAAGAAGCCGGCGATCCCGTTTGCCGTCGGCGACAATGTCGTTTATCCCCATCACGGCGCGGCGACGATCATCAAGAAGCGCAAGCTCGACATTGGTGGCGAGAAGCGGGATTACTTCATCCTCGAGATTGCAACCGACCAACTCACGGTCAGTGTGCCGGTGGATTCAGCGGTCGAGCTTGGGGTGCGCCCGGTCATCAGCAAAAACAAAGCCAAGCAGGTGTTCGCCGCGTTGCGCAGCGAGCCGCAGGAGGCCGGATCGAACTGGAGCCGGTGGTACAAGATTCTGACCGAGAAGATCAACAGCGGCGACATCTTCCAGGTCGCAGAGGTGATCAGGGATCTCGACTACGCCCAGAAGGTCAAAGGCATCTCTCCCGCGCTCAAGCGGATGCTGGCCAAGGCCCGCCTGATCATCATCAGCGAGCTCCAGTTCTCGCTCGACATCTCCGAGGAGGACGCGGTCAAGAAGCTGGAGCGAGCCCTCCCCAAGATCGAGGAGTTGGTGGAGGCCTGACGCCAGCGGCATACCATCGAGGGTCATGAGCTCGCCCAATGATCTCTGGGCCATCCTGGTCGCAGCCGGAAGAGGAGTTCGGTTTGGCAGTCCGAAGCACGCCGCCCTCCTCGACGACGACCCACTTTGGGTTCATGCCGAGCGTGCGCTCAGGTCTGGAGGTGTCGACGAAGTTGTGGTCGTCGGAGATGTTCCAGACGGCGTTCCTGGCGGGGAGCGACGCATCGATTCAGTGCGCAATGGGCTCGACCGTGTGCCGCCGACGGTTGAGTTCGTGCTCGTCCACGACGCCGCCAGGCCCCTCACCGACCCCAAGCTCGTCGTCCGGGTCATCGACCGGCTTCGCGCCGGTGACGTCGCAGGCGTTGTCCCCGCAGTACCCGTTCCCGACACGCTGAAGTACATCGCAGGCGATGAGGTCGTAGAGACCGTTGATCGCTCGTCGCTGGTCGCAGTGCAAACGCCGCAGGGGTTCAAGACCGAGATTCTGCGCAAGGCCCACGCCTCCGCTCGAGCGGACGCCACCGACGACGCCATGCTCGTCGAAGCTATCGGTGAACGGGTAGTGACGATCGCCGGTGACCGAGCGAACATCAAGGTGACCTACCTCGAGGATCTCGAACTGGCGCGAGCATTGCGCTCGGTGGACCGTGGCTGAGGGCCACACCAGGGTTGGCTGGGGTTTCGACGCCCACCGCTTCGGACCCGGCGGACCATTGATCCTCTGTGGCATCGAGGTCGATGACGCCCGTGGAGTCGAAGCAACGAGCGACGGCGACGTGGCCGCCCATGCCTTGATCGACGCCTTGCTCGGTGCTCTGGGGATCGGCGACCTCGGTACCCACTTCGCTTCGGATGATCCAGACATGCAGGGAGCCGACTCGATGGAGTTACTCGTTCGCGCGATGCGCCTGGTGGAGAACGAGAGCTACCGCGTCGGCAACGTGGACGTGACGATCATCTCCGAGTCGGTGCGGGTGGCTCCGCATCGCGATGCGATGCGGGCTGCGCTGTCGGAGGTGCTCCGGATCGACGTCGATGCGGTCTCCGTGAAGGCGACCTCCACGGACGGGATGGGCTCGATCGGGGCCGACGAGGGTATTGCGGCGGCCGCCGTCGCCCTCGTCTATCGCTGAGTCACTACCCCTGGGTAAAGGCGGCGACGATCAGACCTGGATCGTCGCTGAACACGCCCCCGATCCCGGCATCGGCCAGGATGAGGGCGGCGTGCGGGTCGTTCACCGTCCAAACCAGCACCTGCACAGGGCGGGCGGCATCCACGATGCGCCGGGCGTCGCCGAGCACGGTCGCCAGCGGCAGGTTGACCGAGAAGTGGCCATCGCGCATCGCCCATTCGATGGCGGTGATGGGATCGACGGCGATGGTGACGAGAAGCCCCGTGTGGATGCCGGGGTCGCGGTCCCTGACCGCCTTCAGGGCAATGCCGTCGAACGACGACACCAGGACCCGGTCCCGGCCTGCGTTGGCCTCGATCCATTCCACGACCTGGCCGGCGATGCGTCTGGTCTGGTCGAAGTCGGCCTGCCCCACCTTGTTCTTGATCTCGATGTTCATCAACGCCGAGTTCCCGATCGCGGCCCAGGCTTCGTCGAGCGTGGGCACCCACGGCGTCGCAGCCTTGATCGCTATGAGGTCTTGGGTGATGAATGGGTCCGCGTGCGGTACCGCTCGTTCCTCGTGATGAACGATCATCGCACCGTCCCGGGTGCGCCTGACGTCGAGTTCGACACCGTCTGCGCCATGCTCGATGGCGAGGGCGAACGCCTTGACGGTGTTCTGCCTGGCGTGCATCGAGGCTCCGCGGTGCCCGTACACGAGGGGTTGCGATGACGAATCGCGGGTCATCACCGGGATTGTGGCAGGCGCCGGCACGGCGGGGTCAGATGGATGGCCGGTAGCATCTCTGAGCCGATGCAGATCTACAACACACTGGAGCGCGAGCTGGTCGAGTTCGTTCCGCGCGACCAGGGCGCCGTGTCCATGTACGTGTGCGGCGCCACCGTCCAGGCACGCCCTCATCTGGGTCATGGCCGCTATGCCGTGGTATTCGATGTGATCCGTCGCTATCTCTCCTGGCTTGGTTACGACGTCACCTACGTGCGCAACGTCACCGATGTCGAGGATCGGATAATCGCAGCGGCCAACGAGCGCGGAATCGACACGCAGGATGTGGTCGAGCAGTCTTACAAGGACTTTGCCGAGGCGTATCGGCTCCTCCGGGTCGAGGAGCCAACTGTTGAGCCATGGGCCACAGAGCACATTGACGACATGATCGATCTGATCGGGACATTGATCGGAAAGGACTATGCGTATGTCGCGAACGGCGACGTCTACTTCGCCGTTCGCTCGTTTCCTGAGTACGGCAGGCTGTCGCGGCAGAACCTCGATGACTTGCGGGCCGGCGAGCGAGTGGAGCCTGAGGAACACAAGCGCGACCCGCTCGACTTTGCCTTATGGAAGGCGGCGAAGCCGGGTGAACCGTCGTGGGAATCGCCGTGGGGGCCAGGACGTCCCGGCTGGCACATCGAGTGCTCGGCAATGGCACGGCGATATCTCGGAGATGATTTCGACATCCATGCCGGCGGTCACGACCTGATTTTTCCGCACCACGAGAACGAGATAGCTCAATCCGAGGCCGCGTTCGGCACCGTGTTCGCCCGCATTTGGCTCCACAACGGGATGATGAACCTGGGAGGGGAGAAGATGGCGAAGTCGACCGGCAATGTCGTCGACCTCCTCGAGGTGTTGAGCTTGCACGAGCCGACCGCGGTGCGGCTCCTCTATCTGCGCACCCACTATCGCAAGCCGCTCGACTTCACCCAGGAGGCACTCGACGACGCCGAGGCCTCGCTGCAGCGACTCTGGGCGTTTCGCAGACGGGTCGAGGGACCGGTTGAGGATCCGCCGGATGCAGAGGCCATGGCGAGATTTCGGGCTGCGATGGACGAGGACTTCGACGTTGCAGGTGGGCTCGGAGTGCTTTTCGATGTCGTACGCGACGGCAACCGGAGGCTCGATGATGGCGAGGACATCGGCGGGCTGATCGCGGTGTTCGACGAGATCATGGGCATGCTTGCGCTCGATGAGCGCTCCGACGGAGTCGCCGACCTTGCGGACCTCATCGGCGAAATTGCCGAACGGCACGGCGCGGCCGCCAATGTCGATGCGCTCCTTGACCGGCGCGAACAGGCGAGGACCTCCGGTGATTTCGAGGCCGGCGACTCGATTCGTGACGAGTTGGCGGCGATCGGGATCGTCGTAGAAGACACCGCAGATGGCGCCCGCTGGCATCGGCGATAGCGTCGAAGGCCTCCACGCCGTCGCCGCTGCACTCACCGCAGGTCGGGTCATCGCCCTGCGGGTCGAGGCGCACCGATTGAAGAGTGACGCCTATGCAGCGCTCGTGGACGCGGCAAGATCGGCGTCGGTGAGCGTCGACGTCGTCGACGACGTGCGACCCCACGCCACGACAAGCGCACCCCAGGGCGTGATAGCCGTCTGCCGTCCGATCGCCACCACAACGCTCCAGGAAGCAGTCGCTGCCACCGAGCCGGCGGCGCTGCTGGTGTTCGACCACCTGGAGGATCCCCGAAACGTCGGCGCCGCAGTGCGATCGGCGGTCGCCGCCGGGTTCCAGGCCATCGTGGTCCCACGAAGACGGACGGCCGCTTTGGGAGCCGCCGCATTCAAGGCCGCGGCCGGGACTTTCGAGCAGGTCGTGGTCGCCGAGGTCGGCTCGATCCCGGAGGCGCTCAAGCGCCTCGACCAACTCGGCGTTTGGCGAGTTGGCCTCGATGCCTCCGGCGACCGGTCTTTGTTCGGGCTGGACCTATTCACCGGCCCGGTGGCACTCGTGGTCGGCGCAGAAGGTTCGGGGCTGTCACGGCTCACCGCGGAGCGCTGCGACGCGCTGGTGGCCATCCCCCACGCCGGGCCGGCGGAAAGCCTGAATGCATCGGTTGCGATTTCGCTCGCCGTCTTCGAGGTGGCTCGAATGCGGGGCTGGGTAACCTGAAGAGCCGCCGGGTTAGCTCAGCTGGTAGAGCATCTCTCTTGTAAAGAGAAGGTCGTCGGTTCGAATCCGACACCCGGCTCCGGTGAGAACCCATGTGCGAAGAACTCGAAAAGGCGCGCAACTCCGAGCGGTAGTCGACTCCGAATCAGTAGCCGAAGGAGCACGCCCTTGAACGGCAGCCCGAGCCGTCCGCTGGAATAGACGGCATCGAGGACGTTCCGAGCGTCTCGGTAGCTGGCGAAGCGCAGACGATTCCGAGTTCGTCGTAGAACGCGTCCACCTTGTATGCGACCCGCTCGACCCGGTCGGGTGGACGCTCTCGATCGGGTTAGAAGAACCACTCCGGCAAGTCACGACTCAACGCTACATCCCGGGACCAATATCGAGCAGATCGCCGCACATATGCGCCGATGTGGGCGGGCGAAGGGAGGTCATTCGCCGTTGTCCTCGCCTCCGCGACCGTGCTTCCAGTACCCGCGAACGGTTGCCTCCGTGCGGGCCAGCCCTCGATCCTCGAAGAGGTAGCGGCGGAGCCGATGCATCGCGGCGGCCTCGCCGGCCCCCCACACTCGAATGCCCTGTTCGAGGTGTGCGCCGCGAACAGCGGTGATCAGCGCGCTGCCGGGAGGCACACCGGGCGGCAGATCGCACCACTCCACGGTCGCATCCCGATGGTCGGGGAGGGCGAGTCGGGCGTCCTTGTGGGCGACTTCGATGATCACATCCACCGGCGTCCTGTCGGGTAAGGCTTCGAGTAGCTGGCTGATCGCGGGAATAGCCGTTTCGTCACCGGCCAGGAGAAAGCCGGAGGCATTCGCGTCGATGGAGTAGCCACGGCCGGGACCTGAGACGGCGGCCCGGTGTCCGGGCGCCGCCGCCACAACCCACTCCGATGCAGCGCCGCCGTCATGGACAACGATGTCGAGGTCGAGTTCGAGCGCCACCGGGTCGACGCGTCGGGGGGTAAAGGTCCGAATCGTGGGACGCTGCCCATCCGAAAGCAAGAATTCGTTGCCGTTCCAAGCCGGCACGACGAGCGTCTGCTCTCCCAACGACGGCAACAGCAGCCTCACGCTCGACGCAGGCTTGTCAACGGTGAATCCTTCCAGGTCCGGCCCGGTAAACGTGACCCGAATCATGCGCGGAGACAAGGATTCGACGCGACGAACCACCACCTGCCGAAACGGCGGAGGTTCTTTCCTGACGCGCACCGACGCCTCGCCGGTTTCCGATGGACTCATAGCGGTCCGCGCACCGTCCCTTGGATCTTGGATTCGGGAGGTCGAAGCGTAGATACCACCTCGACAGGCAATCCAGCAGTCCATTGACCGACTCACGGGACAAGCTGAGCTAGTACCCGGCTCGCGCATATGTGGCGAAGTGGGCGGGTGGTTACGTGAGCATTCGATGTCGAAGGTGAAACCAGACCCCTGAGGTCGTTTTCGTCCAGAACCCGTTCTGAGGAGCTCGATGTGGTGAGGGAGAGAATGCCCGTGATCGAGGCTTTGCCTCTTGTTGCTGTGGTTCATGACAGGGAACCCGGTGCTGGAGACTCGCCTTCATGACCTCAACATGCACGCTAGATCGTTCATCGCGCCGATGGTCATCGTACTGACGGCTTCGGCTTGTTCGTCCTGATCGCCGACGGCTTACCGTCACCCTCACGCCCTAGGCGTGCCCATCGCACGGATCATTCCAACGAACTCGCCATACCAAGGTGCGATACTCGGGATGCAGACGCGGCCGACCCAGGTCGGGTCAGGAACGAGCCAACTATTCCTCAACTGATTCCAATCGATGCATGGAACGCGGCGGTGCCGCTGAAGGCTTTGCAGGTAGAACCGATGTCGCTTCAGGTGTTCTACACCAGGTCGAACTTCGGTGTGCCCGAGGTGAATATGGATTCCTGGCAGCTCACGGTCGGAGGACTTGTCGATGCTCCCAGGGTTTTCTCCCTCGACGATCTTCGAGAGCTTGGAGAGTCCACCGAGGTGGTGACCCTGGAGTGCGCGGGAAATGGCCGAACGCTGATGGAACCGGTCCCGGAGGGCACGCCGTGGCACCTTGGAGCCGTGAGCGTGGGCGAGTTCACCGGAGTACCGCTGAGTCGCGTGCTCGAAGAGGTCCGATCCGAGGCCGTCGCCACCGAGTTCGTGTTCACCGGCGCCGATCAAGGCGTGGTAGAGCCCGAGGGGATGATCAACTATGCATTCAGCCTCGACGCGGAAGCGGCGCTGACAGTCGGCCCCCTGCTGGCGTGGGGGATGAACGGCCGGCCACTCCCCCCCGACCACGGTGCCCCGCTCCGTCTGCTCGTTCCGGGCACCTACGGGATGAGCTCGGTGAAGTGGCTCACCACCATCACCGCCATCGACGAACCGTTCACCGGGCACTTTCGCTTGAAATACCGATATTTCGAAGACCCCTCGGAAGCCGAGGAGTCGCCGGTCGGACCGGTACGGGTGCGATCACTGATTACGAGGCCCGAGGACGGAGCTACCTTGAGTGAAGGGGTGGAGGTTGAAGGGGTGGCATGGTCGGGGCACGGCAGCATCGTCTCCGTTGCCGTTCAGATCGACGATGGCGAGTGGTTTGAAGCTGAGCTAGGACCGAGTGGAGGGCGTTTTGCCCCGACTCCGTGGTCGGTCGATGCGTCGCTCAGAGCAGGAACACACGTGATCGCAGCCCGCGCCAGTGACGAGGCCGGCCAGGCCCAGCCGCTGGCGCCGGTCTGGAATCGCTATGGATACGGCAACAACGCGGTACATCGCATTCGTGTCACAGTGGCGTAGCGCGGCGTCGAGGCCAAAGCCGAATACGGTTTTGACCGAACTGGAGTAGGCCTTTGCCGCCCCGCCTATAGCCGACAACCTTCTCCGCCAACACGAGACGACACTCGGCGTATCGCCACAGCGGAGCCTTCATGAGACACACGGGATGGCAAGGTGAAGGGTTTGGCACGACGACACATCCTCGGACCTTGGATGCGTGATCGGTGGTGCCGGCGCGGTCTTCCCCTAGGTCGCTCTTCTCGACGGGCCAGCTAGCGCCTATGTGCCGGCGGTCGTAATCGACCAAGACGAGGTGGTTATCGCCGAGGCCCGGGTTACCCATAAGATCCCTCTTGTAAGGAGAAGGTCGTCGCTTCGAATCCGACACCCGGCTCCATCGGAAAGTCTTGTGGGATGGGGGTCCCTGTGACAAAACCC
>SMVB01165733.1_pt1 | contig 14062 bp, 11 predicted proteins | sample 2456461 | NCBI WGS metagenome assembly SMVB01 (sample SAMN11095934, study PRJNA526329) | marine sediment metagenome | biome: Marine sediment; feature: Surficial sediment; material: Deep marine sediment; isolation source: Hadal surficial sediment | place: Pacific Ocean | collected 2014-05 | depth... | reverse complement strand
GGAACGGTGGATTCGGGGGTGCGCCCTGGGTGCCCGGGTCGCTGCTACGAGCCCAACTGTCGGCCGCAACGTTGTAGCGCAAGACCTCATTGCTGCCCTGCTGGCCCAGGACGAAGACATAGTCGTCCCCAGAGATATCGAGCCACCCGGCAGCCAGATCGGAGCGACCGATGGGCAGTGACGCCGGTGTGGAGGGTGCGTCCCAGCTTCCCGATTCCAGGGATACGTCGCAGAAGAGAAAGAAGTCGGCCAGCTGGGGATCGGCCTGGGTGACGGGCAGGAGATAGGTGACCTTGCCCGCGTTCAGATCCGCGGTGTAGAGCGTTCCATCGGGACCGACGACCACGTCGAGGCCACTGGCGCCGCCCAGCCCCGCGGTTCCCTGGTCGGTGGCGCTCTGCCCATCGCTCGACAGTTCGAAGCGCCGTACCGTTCCGGGCCCCCCCGTCACCAACAGATCGCCGTTCCAATCCGAGCAGAACGAGCCCGGGAAGCGCGAGTCGAAGCGCGAGCGGTACTCGGTGAGGCCGTCCAGGAGCGAGCCCTCCTGGGCGATCGGCGCGCGATAGATCCCGCTGGGGTCCTCGCCGGCCTGGGGGTCCTCGCCGTCGCCGAAGTAGAAACACTGGGAGACGTCGCCGCAGACGCCGTCGCTGCAGAGGCTCGAGAGGTTCTCACACGTGCCCCCACCGCCACAGTCCGTGTCGGTCGTGCAACTGTCTCCTCCGTCACTTCCCCCCTGGCACTGCAGGCTGCTCGGAAACGCGCGATAGGGGTTGGGAGACCCGTAGTACTTGCCCTGCTCGATCAGGTTGATCTCGTCACCGGACGGGTTCACGACGGGCGCCTGGCAGGCGCAGCCGAAGTTGTTTGCCTCGCTGCCGCAGTTGTCGCGGAAGCCGGGATTGGCGTCGTTGTCGCTGTTGTAGAGTGAGCCGTTCGAATGCCAGAGGATGTCGTAGGGATTGCGCAGGCCCGACGCGTAGACCTCGACGTCGCAGGCCTGCTGCGTGTTGCCGTCGCCGCAGTTCCCATCGAAGGCGGGGTCGACACCACCGCTGCCGTCCTTGAAGCAGGCGCGCAGGACCGCGCTCGAGAGCCGGGTCTCGGCGAAGTCGATGTCGTAGCCGGCGTTCGACTGGTTGCCCTGGGCGAGGTAGAGGCAGCCGTCTGGCCCGAAGTCCAGACCGTTGGACTGGTGATTGAAGCTCGAGCGGCCGAGTCCGGTGATGAACGATTCATCGACCGTGTACGAGACGCCGCCGTCGCTGCTCACCGCTCGCGCGATTCGCCCGTTGTTCGGCGCCGCGTTGCTGTAGGCAAAAGCCAGGTAGAGGTGGATCTCCGAGCTCGGGTCCGAGGCCGGGTCGATCGTGATGCCGAGGGTGTTGTTCGTTCCCGACCCGCCGTTGAGATCGATCACGACGGTGTCGCTGGTGACGGTCTTCGTCGCATCGAAGCAGATGCGGTGAACCTCTCCCTCGGAGCCGTGGACGGCGTAGAGACAACCATCCGCGTTGCTCGCGGGGTCCGGATCCTCCGGACCGAACTCCAGCACGGTGGTGAAGCCGATGCCGGTCTGCAGATCCTGCAGGGCCTGGAACTGCACGGCTGAAGCAGGGCTCGTGAGGGTCCAGCACGCGAGGAGCAGCGCGGCGCTGAGCGCGAGCGTCCAGGCGGAGGCATGGATAGAGATCCAGCGAGAGCAGCTGCAGCGTGAGCGTGAGGCCGAAATCGGAGCATCTCCAGCGTGTCGGCAGGCAAGACTTTCCAGGAATCGCCGGCGGCATTGTATCATGACCGTGTGGTCGGGATTCTGCGCAACTGGCTACGGCGGGCGGCAACCGAGACGCCCGACCACTAGGCGAGTTATCTCGTTACTTGCCTGTTCAGCAGGAGGGGCTTCAGCCTCGGACGATTCGGCCGACGCATCAGCTCGCATCAAGCGGGCTGGTCCGATCGACTCAATGCTGGCGGCTGTGGTCGAATCGAAGTTCACCCATCGATCGTGAGGAGCCTCGGTGCCTTTTGAAGACTTCATCGTGTGCGATGCCGACATGCACATCTTCGAGCCCGCGGATCTGTGGCAGCGCTACATCGCACCCGAGTACCGGCACGCTGCTCCCGTCGGCATGACCGAGCTGAAACGCGACATCCGGGTGAGGGTGAAGTCGCAGGTGCTGCTGCGCGCCGGACCGGTAAATCCCCTGAAGGAGCGCGGCGGACGCGGTATCGGCTGGCGCCCCGAACAGGAGGCCGCCTACGACGAAGCCGAGGCTCGAGGCTGGGATGCCACTGCACAGCTCCAGGCCATGGACCGCGAGGGCGTGGACCTGACGGTGCTCTTCCCGACTCGCGGACTCTTCGTGCTCGGGCTCGATTCCAGCGAACAGATCGGAGCCGACGGCCTCGAGCCGGACTTCGCTGCGGCGATCGCGCGCGCCTACAACGACTGGCTGAACGACTTTCGCCAGGCGGCCCCGGATCGCCTGCACGCGGCGGCCATGGTCGCGCCGCACAACATCCCGGCGGCGGTCGAGGAGACGCGTCGTTGTGTTCAGGAGTATGGCTTCAAAACGATCTACCTCGCGCCGGGCACGGTGAACCGCAAGCCCTGGCACCACCGGGACTACGATCCCCTCTGGGCCGAGTGCGAGAAGCTCGGCATCCCCGTCTCCTTCCACGGTGGCGGGCGGACGCTGCTGACGCCGGACTTCGGCCTGGAGATCTTCGCCGACCGTCTGATGATGTGGCACACGTTCAACCAGCCGCTGGGGGTGATGGCGGCGGCCGTCAGCTTGATCGGCGGCGGAGTGCTGGAGCGCTTCCCCGGCTTGCGCGTGGCGCTGCTCGAGGGCAATTGCTCCTGGGCGCCGTGGCTGATGCACCGCCTCGATGAGCACCACGAGTGGGTGGGCTGGTATGAAGCCAAGGATCTCACCAAGAAGCCCTCGGAATACTTCAAGCAGCAGTGCTTCGTGTCGGTCGAAGTCGACGAGGCGACCGTACCGCACTACATCGACTGGTTCGGCGACGACAACCTGGTGTTTTCCACGGACTTTCCCCACGGCGATTCGCAGTATCCGAACGCGGTGGAGACCTTCCGAAAGCTCCCGCTGACCGAATCGAATCAGCGCAAGATTACCGGAGACAACTGGAGCCGGCTCTACGACATCCCGTTGGAGCGCAAGCGCGGCGCTTGACCCGCCCAGGCACTGCCCAGGTGGATCGGAGTCGCTTCCCAGAACTCGCGGGCGCCGGATCGTCGTGTTTCAGCGTGCGGTGCAACCGATCCGGTCCAGTGGTCATGCAGAAGGCTGGGCTGGTTCGAGCACGAGTTTCTGTCCGAGTTCCCGCAGCAAGCGATCGAGCGACCAGTCCCCATCCACCACGCCGAATACGTAGCGGTCAGGGCGAATCACCAGCGCGGGATGTCGATCCAGGAGATGGTCGAACTCACCCTCGACCACCTCGACCCCTTCGAGAGACACCGTCCTGCCACCGATGCGCCTCAGTATTTCTTCGCTCGCTTGGCTGATGGCCAGGTCCGTAGTCTTGCGAGCGATCGCCACGAAACCGACTCCGAAGAGTTCATCCAACAGGCAGAGGTTGCCTTCGGCACACCGCACCCTCGGCTGACGCAGCAAAGCGCCAACGGGGCCAGCGTTCCCAGCTTGTTCCATCACCAGCACTCCGTCACGCAGGGACGGCATGCTCAGCCCCAGCGGTCCGCCTGCGGGCGACGGATGCGGATCGCCAAGACCGGCTTCCCGGGCAGCCAGATTCTCCATCAGCTTGCCGAGGTTCACCGCCACCACGACGAGATCGCGGGCATGAGCGTCGCGCTCGTCCATGTAGGTATCGAGCAACTCGGGCCCACACGTACCCGCCAGCACCAGCGGGAGCTTCCAACCGAGATTCACCGCATCGCGGAATCCGGCGTTGAGCCCCTGGCCCAGGAACGGCGGGGTCTGATGGGCAGCATCGCCAGCCAGCAGCACGCGCCCTCGCCTCCACTGGGTCGCCGTCGCCGCATGGAACTGGTACACGGCGGAACGACGCAGGCTGTAGTGCTCGGGCGGAAGCCAGGGGGCGAGCAGCTCCTCGATTTTCTCTGGGTCCAGCATTTCCTCGCGAGTCTCGCCATCGAGCAACTGAAGCTCCCAGCGGCGATTGGGATCCTTCACACAGATGTAGGACACCAGCCGCGCCGGGTCGCAAACCTGCATGGTCATGAGCGGAAGCTCGGCTTCTGGCTTCAGCAGAATATCCACGACCAGCCAGTCCTGGTCGTAGCCCAGGCTCGTCCACTCGATCTCCATGGCGGTCCGAACAAAGCTCGAAGCACCATCGCAACCCAGCACGTAGGCTGCACTCAGCGTAGCTTCCGCCTCGGTCGCCGCCTCGCGCGCAACCAGGTTGACGGAATCGGCGTCCTGATCGATTCCGGTCACTTCGTGACCCAGGCGCACCTCGATCCCGTCCTGCTTGGCCACCAACTCCCGCAGCATGGCCTCGAGTTCGGGCTGATCGAAGAACGCCATGTCGCGCCAGCCATTCGAACCGAATTTCGGGATTGCCATCCCAAAGTAGGACTCACGCTTGGAATTGGTGAAGTGGAGTTCTTCCTTCTCGCGGAAGGGCTGGAGGATGCTCGACACCAGGTCACCATGTCCCATGCGTTGAAACGAACGTACGGACTCACCATCGAGGCCGACAGCGCGAGGCAGCAGCACCGGCTCGACGGAGCGCTCGAGAATCACCACCCGCAGGCCAGCCCCACTCAGCAACAGCGCCGACAGTGCACCCACCGGCCCGTAGCCGACAATCGCAATGTCGAAATCGAGCTGATCGTGAGACGAAGTCACACCCCCTCCAATGCCAGGCGGAGTGTGGCATCGGCCGCCTTCGCCGCCTTCAAGAGAGCGGTCCCGTTCACGATGGTGGGGTGCGAGTGACCCGCCATGGCATCCGCATAGCTCGGTCGCCCCTGCAGACTCTGCCAGTACGCTGCCACGGCGGGGCGCAGTGCAGAATCATCGGGCCCGCCCGTGTTGCCGTAGAAGATGCCGTCGAAGTCCGCCTGTTCGAGGCGCTCGAAGATCACGAGCCAACTGACGTCGGCCAGGCTGAAGAACTCACCCAGAATCCACGGCCCACCCGACTTGAGGAGCTTCTCCTCCAGCGCATCCAGATGAATCCCCATCTGCCTGCGACTCTTCGCGATCACCCCCATTGCCGGCTTCAACTTTCCGAGACGGCCCATGCCCACCAGCTTCAGCACCACGAACAAGATCGGACGTCTTCTATCGAAGTGGAAGAGCAGGCCTTCGAGGATGTTCCAGAACGGGATCTCGACGATCATCGACGCGAACAGAGGAAGGGTGAGGCCTGGAATACAATTGCCGGCGCTCTGGTCGGTCTCTGCCAAGGGGTCGCCGGTGAGGGAGGAACGATCGATCCACTCTTCCATCTCAGCGCGCAAGCTCGGGTCGTCCGGTGTCAACGCGGGACTTCCGGGCGGGGCGTGTTCAGCGGCGTAGCGGATCTGCATGTGGGACTCATAGATGGGATGCCCATTGTGCACGAGTACCGGGACCGTGCCCCCCGGATTCACCGAGAGCAGCTTGTCGCGAATATTCTCGTAGGCACCCGTCTCGATCAGGTCGATGTGATGGCTCTTGTAGGGAATGGCGAGTTCCGACATGCAGACGCGCGACTTCATCGAGCACAGTGAGAGCGCGTTGTGGTACAGCTCGAACTCCTCCGTGTACGGCAGGTCGATGTCCGGCTGGTACCCCTCCGGCACGGGGTGGGTCTTGCGGCGCGAATTCTCGAACACCCAAGCACCCACGAGCGCGGCGGCGATGACCAGCAAGTAGATCATCGAGCCCGGCCCCGTATCGCAGTCACGAAACCGAGCCAACGGCTGCGCAACCGCACCGGACCTGCGCCCGGTGTGGGAACAGCGGATTCAATCCGTTCGAGATCCTCCTCCCCCAACACACGCCTGCCGCTCGGCTCACTCACGTTGCCATCTTTCCCCACTGCGTTCCCAGCGCGGCGCCTGGGTCGTGGCTCTGGGCTTCGAAAGACGCGTTGAGTAGATCTCCATCCGTAAAGTGTTCGAGCACGTTCCCCCACGGATCCTTCCAGTAGTCGTAGACCTGGGATCCGAGAAGGTGACGCCCCACTCCCATCTTGTGCTCGTAACCGGCAGCCCTCAGGTGATCGTGGCCCAGCATGACGGCGTCCCAGTCTTCCACCTCGAAGGAGATGTGATCGAGTCCGGGCTCGACCCCGGGCGGGGCAAGGCATACCAGGCTGTGATGATCGACATGCGTAGCACCGCGATCACAACGCATGAAAGCAGCTATTACATGCTCCGGTCCGCCCAGGAAGATCTCATCGGAGGTCAGAAAGCCGAACCGACTCTTGTACCACTCTTCGCTCTGGCGAAAGTCTCTCACCATCAATCCAGCGTGCCCCAAACGCTTGACGCAGGCGGCTCCCGCCTCGACTCGTTGCAGGCGCCCCACCCTGGCACGATCGCTGCCGCGATTCAGCGGCGCGGCGCTGCGCACGGGAAGTGCGGGTAGCAATTCGCGGCCGTGTACGATTTCCACTGCGACCCCATCGGGATCGACGAAACGCACGCAGCATCCCCCGCCGGGACCGTCGAGCTTCTCGAGGCCAGAAGCACCCTCGAGACCGGAGGCCAGGACGAGATCGGCCTCGCTGGCCGCTTCGAACGCAAGCCCGCGGAACCCCGCCGGGCCGCGAACCGTGACGTGGAGATAGGGCGAGGGGTCCGTGCCGCGCGCATAAAGTCGCTCGTCGTCCCGCTGTACGGGGACCAGGCCGAAGTCCACCAGGAAGCGCTCCATCTCGTCGAGATCGGGCGCTCCGAAGCGAGCGTACGCAATATCTGTCACCTTGATCATCGGGGTCTCCTTCTCACTCACACTGGCAGGATCACGCGGCGGCGCGTCAGTCGATGAACGCGCTGTCCTCGGGCTCATCGATCACAGGGTTCTCGATCACACCGATGCCCTCGATCTCGATGCGCACGCTGTCACCGGCCTTGAGCAGCTGCGGCGGCTTCATGCCAATTCCCACGCCCGCGGGTGTGCCGGTGGCAATGATGTCACCGGGTTCCAGGGTAAAGGCCGTGGAGAGATGCTCCACCAGGTCGAAACAATCGAAAATGAGCTCCTTGGTGTTCGATTCCTGGCGCAGCTCGCCATTCACCCAGGTACGCAGCGCCAGCTGGTGGGGATCGGAGATCTCATCGGCGGTGACGATCCAGGGGCCGATGGGCCCGTGGCTGTCGAAGGACTTCCCGATCGTCCAGGTGGGAATGCGCAGCTGCCAATCGCGAACGGTTGCGTCGTTGACCACGATGTAACCCGCGATCACCTCCCGCGCGTCTTCGCGGGAGACGTGGCGGCAGCGCCGACCGATCACAAAGCCGAGCTCACCCTCGTAGTCGAGCACGGCAGAGGCTCTGGGAACGTGCAGGGGATCGGTCGGGCCCACGACGCAAGTGGACTGCTTGTTGAAGACCGTGGGGTAAGCTGGAGTTTCCATGCCGGACTCGGCGACGTGATCCGCGTAGTTCAGCCCGATGCCGAAGAACTTCGGCGGCCTGGCGATGGGTGCCTCGAGGTGAACGTCCGCCAAGGGTATTCGTATGGCCGATGCGCACGCAGCACTCGCGCGTTCGAGGCCCCCCGGCCCCGCCTCTAGCAGGGACAGCATGTTGTCGGGAAGGTCTGCGTCCGAGCTGGCCAGATCGAAGACTTGGTCGCCGTCGACGACGCCGATGCGGGTAGAATCGTCATGGCTGAATGTTGCCAGTTTCATCCGTCTTCCTCCGGGTCAGGGGGGCCGAGAAAGAGATACTCGACGGCGCGTGCGTGCTCTTCGACCATGGATTCGTCGAAAGGATCGGCGCCGACGAGTCGCTTGCATTCCTCGGCCTGGTGAAAGATGAGCCCGACGGAACCCGCCAGGATGTAGTGAAAATGAATGGGCGCGATATCCGGGGGGAGGAAGCCCTTGCCCTGCGCGCGCTTCATCATCTCGGCCATGACCGTAAAGATGGGCTTCACGTGGCGATCGACCATCCAGCGCATGCGCGGCCCGCGCCGCTTTCCCTCATCGTGCATCAGGTGCACGAATTCGGGCTTGCGAGCGACAAACCGGACGTAGGCATGAATCAGGAGCCGCGTACGTTCGCGCTCGTTCACAACGCTCAGGTCCTCGACCACGCCGTCGAGACCCGCTCTCAGCTCAGAAAAGGCCAAATCGACCGCTGCTCGCCACAGCTTCTCTTTGCTCCCAAAGTAGTAACGAATGAGCCCGTGATTGACGCCAGCGCGGTTGGCGATCTGACGGGCGGTGGCACCCTCGAAGCCCTTTTCGGAGAACTCACGCAGGGCGGTCCGTAGGATGAGTTCCTGGGTGTCATTGCCAGAATCGCTTTGGGGGTTCTGGACCGGCGACGTCATCTCTTTCACATCTCCGTGGGAGACCTTGTGGATCCGCTCTTATCCAGGTGGATAATCTACTTATACATCTGTATAATCCCCGCCACAACCCCGAATCTGACGATTCGGAAAGATCCCAGCGGGTGAAAACCTTCGGGATGGAGATGAGGATCGAGCAAAACATGGAGATCAATGGCAAGGCTGCGATCGTGACCGGCGGCGGAACCGGGGTAGGACGCGCATTGGTGCTGCGCCTTGCCGCGGCTGGCTGCTCGGTGCTGGTGAACTACCGCCGCTCGCGAGACGATGCTGAAGCCGTTGCGAAGCAAGCGGAAGCCCTCGGCGTCACGGCGCTGGCCTTCCAGGCAGACGTGGCCGAGGACGCGGAATGCCGCGCCATGGTGGCAAGGGCCGAGTCGGCCTTCGGCCGCCTCGACGTCCTCGTGAACAATGCGGGCACCACGAGCTTCATTCCCGCCGACGACCTGGATGCAGTGACCACCGAGCATTGGGACCGCATCATGCACGTAAATCTGATGGGACCCTTCCAATGCGTACGCGCCGCGCGCGACCTGCTGAAGCGTGACGGCGGCGGCGACGTGGTAATGACTTCGAGTGTGGCGGGCATCATGGGAGGCGGCAGCTCGCTTCCCTACTGCGCCTCCAAGGCCGCCCTCAACAATCTCACCATCACGCTGTCCCGTGTGATGGCGCCGGAGGTGCGGGTCAATGCAGTGGCTCCGGGGTTCATCGATGGGGACTGGCTCCGGGGCGGCCTCGGCGACGCCTATGATGCGGTGAAAGGCGCAATCGAATCACGCTCGGCCCTTGGCCGTGTGAGCACGCCCGACGACGTGGCGCTGGCCATCCTTTCGCTGATCACTGGATCCGACCTCACCACCGGCCACGTGCTGCCAGTGGACGGGGGCATGCTGGTCGGGACGTGAGACTGCGGGCTCACTCGTATCGAATCTCATCGATCTCGAGGGGCCGTTGGGCAAGATCCTGCAGCGCGATCTGCGCGAGGAGCCGGTCGCACGCAGCGCCACAGGCCAGCTGCCAGCAGGCGGTGGACGGCAATGGCGCCGCGCCTGTAGCATCGCCTGTTCAACGACGATCCATTGAGGTAGTGGCATGGCCGGTCTAGAGACGACCCCCGAGATGTTCGACCTGCGGATATCGGAGAGCGCGCAGATCCTCCTCGACAAGGTGACAAACTTCATCGCCGAAGAGGTCGAGCCGGTCACGCGCGAGTTCTTCCGCATGGGTGAGCGGCGCGAAGATCGCTGGTCCTGGGCGCCGGGCCAGCTCGAGCTGCTCGACGGGCTGAAGAGCAAAGCCAAGGCCAACGATCTCTGGAACTTCTTCCTGCCCGATGCCGAAACCGGAGAGGGCCTCAAGAATCTCGACTACGCCTACATCGCAGCCGAGCTTGGCAAGAACCCGCTCGCCTCGGAGTGCCTGAACTGCTCTGCACCCGACACCGGCAATATGGAGGTGCTCGAGCGGGTGGGCACGCCAGAGCAGAAGGAGCGCTGGCTCAAGCCGCTCCTCAACGGCGAAATCCGCTCGGCCTATGCCATGACCGAGCCGGACCGTGCGTCGTCCGACGCCAAGAACATCGCCTGCCGCGCCCAGCTCGTCGGCGACGAGTACGTGATCGACGGAGAGAAGTTCTACATCTCGGGTGCCGGAGATCCGCGCTGCAAGATCCTGATCACGATGGTGCAGACCGACCCCGATGGCCCTCCCCATCTGCGCCAGTCGCAGATCCTGGTTCCGATCGACACGCCCGGGCTCGAGATCCTCGGCCCGATGACGGTCTTCGGCAGAGACGACGCGCCACACGGTCACATGCACCTGCGCTTCACCAATTGTCGTGTTCCGAAAGAGAACATATTGCTCGGCGAGGGACGCGGCTTCGAGATCGCGCAGGTGCGGCTCGGGCCCGGCCGGATCCATCACTGCATGCGATCGATCGGGGCCGCCGAGCGCGCCATCGAGCTGATGGCGAAGCGAGGACTCAGCCGCACGGCCTTCGGCAAGCCTATCGCCCAGCTCGGAAAGAACGTCGAGATGATCGCCAAGGCCCGGATCGAGATCGAGTCGATGCGCATGATGGTGCTGAAGGCAGCCAAGGCCATGGATGTGCTTGGCAACGCCCAGGCGCGGGTATGGGTGAGCGCCGTCAAGGCGATGGTGCCCGAGCGGGTCTGCAAGATCATCGACGACGCGATCCAGATCCACGGTGCAACGGGCGTCTCGCAGTGGACGCCGCTCGCCGACATGTACACCTCACAGCGGACCTTGCGCCTGGCCGATGGCCCGGACGAGGTCCACTGGTTCGTCGTAGGCCGCGCCGAGCTCGCGCGCTGGACGGAGGACGGCGCACGCGACTACGATCCCAAAGCGACGGCCCTCGCGGACGGGGCGCCGGGCAATGTCTTCAACGGTCCCTGATTGAAAAGTGAAATCACCCAGCCATGTCGGACGAATCCTCGACGAGCGCTGCCCCGTCGGATCAGATTGAGTTGGGATAGCCGAGCGTAGAGTTTCAGAAACGGTGGCCTCTCAGGCAGCGGCCTCTCGAACAGCGGGTCGACGAGGGAGAAGTCCTTTGAGGAGGAGATAACCATGACAACCGATCTCTGGATGTTGCTTGCGTCCGCAATTTTCTGCCTGGCGATGCCCTTGGTGGCGGTAGTCGGGGTCTTTCTGGTCCCGAACGGGATGGTCTGGGCCTTCGGCAACCGCGAGACGCCTCTCGACATTCCCGAGTGGGTGGCTCGCGCCAGGCGCGCGCACGCCAACCTGACCGAGAACCTCGCCCCGTTTGCGATCCTGGTGCTGATTGCACACGCGGCAGGTTTGGCGAACGAGGCGACGGCGCTGGGCGCCACCATTTTCTTCTGGGCGCGCGTGGCGCACTTTCTCATCTACACGGCGGGCATCCCCTACCTGCGCACCGCGGCGTTCGCGGTTGGGTTGGTGGGTGAGATCCAGATCCTGAGAGAGCTGCTGGGCTGAGGCCTCCCCGTCGGGCGGCGCACTCGGCGAGCGCCTTCATATTCAACAGCTGGCGGCACAGCATGATCCAAGCCAGCGAAGCACCCAAGCGTCGAAACATCCGGCACACAGGCCAAGGCGAAGCCGAAGCACATGCTTCACCAACAGACGGCGCGCGTTCAGTCCGACACGGCCCTGCAGGCATCGAGCAGTGCGGGCACGAAAAGATCGGGGCGCACCGCGCATGCGAGGTGTCCGGCCGCTAGCCGGTGCACCCGGGCGCCGGGAATCGCACTCGCCAGACCCTCCTGCCACACGGACGGGACGAGTTTGTCCCGCTCCATGATCACCACCGCGGTCGGTACGTCGATGCTGCCCACCCAGTCGTGAGAGCTGAAGCAACGCAATGCGTAGGCGGCCTCGAGCATGGCGGCGGGGTCGCTGTGCCTCAGCTCTCGTCGCACGAAGTTGCGAGCGACCTCGCCCCGTACACCCATTCCGTAGAAGGGTCGCGCCAGACGTCGGCGCACGTCGACCGGCAGCAGGCGAGCCCAGGCGCTCGAGATCGGCGTGAGCGTACGGGCAGAGCGCTGACCGATTCGGGTCCCGAAGCTGCGGGCGGTGGCGCAGAGCACCAGCCCGGACACACGAGAGGGAGAGTGGCGCCATACGAGCTTTGCAACGGGGCCGCCCATCGAGTAACCGACCGGCACGATGCGCTCGCAGCCGAGCGCGTCGGCGACCGCGATGACGTCTTCCGCACAGTCCGAAAGCCGAAACCGCTTGGGCGCGTCAAACCCGCGCCCGTGGCCGCGCTGATCCAGGGCGACGACGTGGAAGCACTCGGCCAGCGCCCGAAAGCAGCGCAGCCAGTTGAGCCCGCCGGTCGCGCCGAGCCCGTGCAGCAACATCAGAGTGGGGGCGCCCGCAGGGCCCGGCAGCTCTCGGATGAAGGTTGTGCCGCGACCGGAAATTTCGAGACGGCGCCCGGCAGGCACGAGAACTTCAGCGCCCTCAGCCAGCACGCTTGAGCAGTTCCTCCATACCTTCTTGGATTCCGTGGCAGATCACGTCGATGTCGGGCGCGGCGTCGTAGTCGCCCGTTACGCCGAAGCTGAGCTCGCCCGCATAGGAGAAGATCGCGATACCGATCTGGACCGAGCCGACGAGAGGCACATAGGGCATGGCGTGGAGCATGCGGCGGCCGGCGGCATACATGGGCTGCTGGGGCCCTGGCACGTTGGTGGTCACGGTTTGCACGTTGTTCTGGTTGATGCGCGCGAAGACTCGACCGGCGAGCGCCAGCAGCACCGGGGGCGCGAAGCCCGAGAGCGAAGTCAGTACCTCGGCGGCCACAGCCTGTTTCTCTTCCTTGAGGTGCTCCATCTGCACGCGCACGGCGTCGAGGCGCTTCAGTGGATCCTCGATTCCAACGGGCAGCTCCGCAAACATGGCCGACACGCGGTTGTTGTAGATTCCCCGTTCACCCTCGCGCCGCACCGAGACGGGAACCAGCGTGCGCACCACCTTGTCCTCCACCGACAGACCGCGCGAGAGCAGCAGCTCGCGGAAGCCCTTGCTGATGACGGCCAGTACGACGTCGTTCACCGTACCGCCAAAAGCGCGGCGGACTTGCTTGACTTCGCCGAGCGTCGTGCGGGCCCAGTCCCAGCGGCGATGCGGTCCGATGGGACCGTTCAGCCCTACGTCATTGCCGGTCGCGACGCGAGCGAGGCTCCTCGAGCCCGACACCAGTGCGCGAGCGCTGTCCAAGACGCGCCCCGGCGCCCGGGCGGCCGAACGCAGCCCCCGCACGATCTCGCGCGGACTGAAGAGGCGTTCGCGCAGCGCTTGGGTGAGAAGTTCCGCATCGGTCGGCCAAGGCTCGGGTTTCCACGGCACTGGCTCCTCGTGCCGCGTATCGGGCTCGGCGTCCATGATCACGGTCAACAGATCCGTCGCTGAAACGCCATCCACCATGCAGTGATGAGTCTTGGAGAGCAGCGCCCAGCGCCCCTCTTCGAGCCCCTCGACGATCCACATCTCCCAGAGCGGTTTGGCGCGGTCGAGCTGCTGTGCCATCACCCGACCGACCAGGGCGCGCAATTGGTCCTCGCCGCCAGGCGCGGGCAGCGCGGTGTGGCGCACGTGGTAGCCGATGTTGAAATGCGAATCGTCGACCCAGACGGGCCGCTCCAGCTCGAGCGGCACGAAGCGCACGACCTGGCGATAGCGGGGAACCAGATGGAGCTTGGCGGCGACCATCTGCACGATCTCGGACTGTGCGGGCGCGGGTCCCTCGAAGATCCCGACGGACGCGATGTGCATGTGGTTGACGTCATTCTCGACGTGCAGGAACGACGCATCCTGAGGGCTCATTCGATCCATGACGTCTCTCCTTCCCCCAGGCGCCGATGCTATCACGCCGGCTCGATCCAGCCGTTCGCACCCGTCTCGTGACCTACGAGCCCCGGGTTGCACAGGAGAATCGAGCCGCGTTCTCGAATCACGACCAAAAATCAGGGCAGGCCACAGCCCGATGCGCCCTCGGGCAAGATCGTTTC
>SMVB01232875.1_pt1 | contig 14063 bp, 10 predicted proteins | sample 2456461 | NCBI WGS metagenome assembly SMVB01 (sample SAMN11095934, study PRJNA526329) | marine sediment metagenome | biome: Marine sediment; feature: Surficial sediment; material: Deep marine sediment; isolation source: Hadal surficial sediment | place: Pacific Ocean | collected 2014-05 | depth... | reverse complement strand
TCGATGTCGAGCGCGCCGGCGAGGTGGTCCGGCTGGTTGGCGACGATTCCCACCGACATCCCGTGCAGACGCGCGAAACCGACCACGATGTTGCGCGCGAAGCGCTCGTGAACCTGGAGAAACTTGCCGTTGTCCACCACGCCGTGGATCAAGTCGACGATGTCGTACGGCTTGTTCGGGTCCGCGGGAATCAAGTCGTCGAGTTTTTCATCGACGCGTTCGGGATCGTCGGTAGGGTCGAGACGCGGCGGGTCTTCGCGGTTGTTCGAAGGCAGGTACGACATGAGCTCGCGGATCAACGCCAGACACGAGCGATCGTCGGCGGTGGCGAAATGCGCCACGCCGCTCTTGGCGGTGTGGACCTCGGCGCCACCTAGATCCTGCGCCGTGACCTCCTCGTGCATCACGGTTCGGATGACGTCGGGGCCGGTAAGGAACATGTACGAGCTTTCCTCGACCATGACGATGAAGTCGGTGATGGCGGGCGAATAGACGGCCCCCCCGGCGCACGGTCCCATGATCGCGGAGATCTGCGGCACCACACCCGACGCCATCGTATTGTGCAGGAAGATGTCGGCGTAGCCGGCGAGCGACGCCACCCCCTCCTGGATGCGGGCCCCGCCGGAGTCGTTCAGACCGATGACCGGCGCCCCCATCTTCATGGCCAGGTCCATGATCTTGCAGATCTTCCCGGCGTTGGCCTCCGAAACGCTGCCGCCGAAAACTGTGAAGTCCTGCGCGAAGGTGTAGACGAGCCGGCCGTCGATACGTCCGTGGCCGCAGACGACGCCATCGCCGGGGACCTGACGCTCTTCCATTCCGAAGTCACGGCAGCCGTGGACGACGAAGCGATCCAGCTCTTCGAAGGTATTGGGGTCGAGCAGAAGGTCGAGTCGCTCGCGGGCGGTCAGCTTGCCGGCATCGTGCTGCTTCTTGACCCGCTCCTTGCCGCCGCCGCCGCGTGCTTTCTCTTCACGGCGTGCGAGCTCCTCGAAGCGGTCTTCGGTCGGCATCTAGCGCTTGCCTCGCACGCCGGTCGCGCCGGCGGGAGAGTCCGCGTCCACCATGGCCCGCTAGGCCTCGACGGTCTCGGGGGCGATCGTCTCGCGCGCCTTTTCCCAGTCGGCAAGAAACGCGGCCAGACCCTTGTCGGTCAGCGGGTGGTTGAACATGGCGTCGAAGGCCTTGTATGGAATTGTCGCCACATCGGCACCCATGAGGGCGGCCTCGAGGATGTGCTTCGGGGAGCGGATCGAGGCCACCAGGACCTCGGTCGGGAACCCGTAGTTCTCGTAGATCGTGAGGATCTGCTGGATGAGCTCCATGCCGTCGTAGCTGATGTCGTCGAGCCGCCCGACGAACGGCGAGATGTACGCGGCGCCGGCCTTGGCGGCGAGCAGGGCCTGGGTGGGGGAGAAGCACAGCGTGACGTTGACGCGAATGTCCTCGTCGGCGAGCGTGCGGGTCGCCTTCAGACCCTCGCGGGTCAGCGGGCACTTGACCACCACGTGCTCGTGGATCGCCGCCAGGCGGCGGGCCTCTTCGAGCATGCCGTCGGCATCGGTGGCGACCACCTCGGCGCTCACCGGTCCCTGCACCAGCTCGCAGATCTCGTGGATGAGCTCTTCGAACGGCCGCCCTTCCTTGGCGACCAGCGAAGGGTTGGTGGTGACGCCGTCGAGCAAGCCGAGGCCGGCGGCCTGGCGGATCTCGTCGACGTTTGCGGTGTCCAGGAAAAACTTCATGGTTCGACCTCCCGTCACGCCCCCGGCGCGCCCGTGTTGCCGCTGTTTCGCCCCTAGCGCTCCCGGCCCGTCAAGGGTGGAAGCAGCGCCAGTCTAGCAGGCCGTGGTGAAAGTGTGAGGGGTCCGCCGGATGGCTCATGCGCTCTCCCGGTCAGCCGATTTCGGGCATGTCGTCGAGCCGCCAGTCGTAGATCGGGAAGCCGTGGCAGACTTCCTCGACCTCGGCCCGCACGGCGGCGCCCACCTGCTCGTCACCGCCGCTGTCGAGCACCTGGTGGATCCAGTCGGCGATGCGGTCCATTTCCGTTTCCTTCATGCCGCGGGTGGCGACCGCCGCGGTGCCGAGTCGTAGCCCCGAGGTGACCATCGGTGGGTTGGGATCGAAGGGGATGGTGTTCTTGTTGACGATCATGCCGGCGTTATCGAGCCACGCCTCGCCGTCCTTGCCGGTGAGGCCGGCGGCGCCGACGTCGACCAGAACGATGTGGCTGTCGGTTCCACCCGACACGATGCGGTGGCCGCGCTCGGCGAGGGCGCCGGCAAGCGCCTTGGCGTTGGCGATGACCTGCGCCGCGTAGCTCTTGAAGCCGTCGCTGAGCGCCTCGCGGAAGCAGACCGCCTTGGCGGCGATCAGGTGCATGAACGGCCCCCCCTGGGCGCCGGGGAACACGCTTCGGTTGACGTCCTTGGCGTACTCTTCCTTGCAGAGAATAAGGCCGCCGCGGGGCCCGCGTAGGGTCTTGTGGGTGGTCGAGGTGACGTAGTCGACGTGCTCGCAAGGGTTGGGGAACAGGCCGGCGGCGACGAGGCCGGCCGGGTGCGCGATGTCGGCCATGACCTTGGCGCCGACGCTGTCGGCGATGGCCTGGATGCGGGCGAAGTCGATGGTGCGCGGATAGGCCGAAGCGCCACAGACGATGAGCGCCGGCTTGTGCTCCTCTGCTTTGGCGGCCATTTCGTCGTAGTCGAGCAGCTCGGTGTCGCGGTTCACGCCGTACGAGACGACGTTGTAGAGCTGGCCGGAGAAGTTCAGCTTGTGGCCGTGCGACAGGTGGCCGCCGTGCGGCAGGTCCATGCCCAGGATGGTGTCGCCGGGTTGGATGGCGGCGAAGTAGACGCCCATGTTCGCCTGCGTCCCGGAATGCGGCTGGACGTTGGCGTGCTCGGCTCCGAACAGCTCCTTGGCGCGCTCGATGGCGATGTTCTCGGCCTCGTCGACGAACTCGCAGCCGCCGTAATAGCGGCGACCCGGGTAGCCCTCGGCGTACTTGTTCGACATCACCGACGCGCAGGTCGAAAGGACCGCTTCGGAGGCGTAGTTCTCGCTTGCGATCAGCACCAGCTTGGTGGCCTGCTTCTCGGTTTCACGGCGAACGGTGCCGTAGATCTCGGGATCGACCTCGGCCAACGGACGGGCCATCGCTTTGCCTACCAGTGGATCGTTAGCATCCATGTCCTCGTCACCCGTTCGCCGGATCCCGTTCGCCAAAACCTCATCGAAAGGGAGTGTAAGATGGGCGCGATTCTACCGCGCGCCGCGACCTGGGATGAACGAAACCGCTATCCGAGCGCCTGCTGATGTGGCTCCGTTGTCCGGCAGCTTGCCGACAGCGGTCTGGCTGGCTGTGCTCGCGGCGTTCGCCGACGTCCAGTTCCTGCAGTGGACGAGCTTTTCCATGCGCCCGGCCATGATCGGGTTCTCGCTGGCCCTGGATCTGGCCTTGTTCCTCGCCCTCGCCGTGCCGCTGACGGTGGTTGCGCACGTCGTTTGGCGTTACCGGCGATCGGGACAACGGTTCGTTGTCTCGATCGCGTTCATCGGTGTGGCGGCCGTCTGGTTGTTGTCGAGGGCGCGGCTCGCCGAGCTGCAAGCCGTCGGCCCCGGCGCGGCCCTCGTCGTGTTGCCGGCGATGGTCGTCCTGGTCGTCGCCTTCGGCCTGATCACGAGGCGAGACGCCGGCGGCCCGCTCGCCAACGACATCGCCCTCGTCGCCGTTCTTTGGACGGGCGCGGCCCTGGTCTGGTTGGTCTATCTCTGGCGGGCGAAGGCCGCGTCACCTGTTCTCGCCGCCGTGCTGGTGCTCGTCGCCGCCGGCGTGAACGCCTGGTGGGTCGTTCGCTCCGCCGGCTCGAGGCCGTGGTCTCGGGTGGCCGGCTTCGCCGCTCTCAACGCGCTGATCCTGATCGCCGGTTTTCCGCTCGCTCCGGGCTTTGACCGCCCGTACCGGTCCGAGGTCGGGGGCGGTGCGCAGATGGCCGAGCCGCTGCCGCCGGGGGTGGCTCCGAACATCATCGTCATCGTGCTCGATACCGTTCGCGCCGATCACATGTCGGTCTATGGCTACGAGTACGACACCACGCCGCAACTTCGCGCCTTCGCCGCCGGCGCTACCGTTCTCGAGCCCGGGATCGCCAACGCCACGTGGTCGCTGCCCTCCCATGCCAGTTTGCTGACCGGCCTGTTGCCGCACCAGCATGGGGCGCACGCGGTGTTGACCTCGATCAGCCAGTCGCCGGAGGCGCGCGCCGCGCGCCTCGCGGCCGGCGCCTCCGGGGCAGGACCCGACGAAGGACCGGCGGCGGAGACCTTCTCCTTCGCCCAGCGTCCGCTCGCCGCGGGCCACGAGACGATGGCGGAGTTCCTCGCCGCGCGCGGCTACTCGACCGCCGCGGTCGTTGCCAACTTCGGCTGGGTATCGGAGTTCTTCGGGCTGCTGCAGGGATTCCAGTACATCGACAACCGACCGATGAACCTGTTCTTCTGGGAGCCGGTGGCGGCGCCCTACCTGCGCCGGCTGGGCTGGGATTGGTTGAACGACCGTTACATCCTGGTGAACAAGTCCGCCTTCTTTGCCGACTCGATCGTCGCCCACGCGCGCGAATGGGAGGCGCAACGGCCGCCGGGACCGTTTTTCCTCCTGCTCAACTTCATGGACGCCCACGCTCCTTATCGGGCGTCCTTGCTGACCGGTGAGTTGCCCGGCCGCCTTCCCGATGTCGCCGCGGCGAGCGCCGATCAGGGGGGGCGGGCGTTGTCGATCGCCCGCTACGACCGCTCGATCGCCTATCTCGACGCGGAGGTGGGGAAGCTCTTCGATTTCCTGCGGCGTCGCGACCTGTTCGACGGCAGCCTGATCGTCGTGACTTCGGATCACGGCGAGAACTTCGATGAGGACCGCCCGGCCCCACACGGTGCGGACCTGCTGCAGGCGACCGTCGCCGTGCCGCTGATCATCAAGTTGCCGGGGCAGCGAGAAGGGGCGCGTCCAGGGCGCGTCGGGCAACTCATCGACGTGTTCCCGACCATCCGGGAGACGCTGGGTATCGAACCGTCGCCGGAGATGTTCGGCAGCCCCCTGGGGCGAAGCCCGAGGGCGGTGATCGTCGAGAACTATTTTTCCGCCCTGTTCGGTGCCTATGCGGCGGAGTTCGAGGGTACCGAGGACGAGATGCTGGCGGCGTTCCCTTCGCGGTGGGCGCTGTTCGAGGGGCCGTGGAAACTCGTGCATTCGGCGTCCGGCGATTCGCAGCTTTTCGACCTCGCGGTCGATCCGGACGCGTTGCTGGACGTGAGCCACGACCATCCGGGAATCGTCGCGTCGCTCGAGCAACGGCTCGAGGAGCTCCTGCCCGGCACCGCGTTCACGACCGCGCGCTTGCCGTCGCCGATCGAACTGCCCGATCGGCGAACCATGGAAATGCTGCGCAATCTCGGGTATCTGCGCTAGCTGTTCAACTCGGCTCCTGCGGGGCGCTGGAGATCCAGTAGACGAGGGCGGCGGCGGCGGTTGCCAGGGTGATCAACAGGGCGACGCCCGCCGGCGCCGACAGCCGCTCCTGGAGGATGAGCAGATAGAGATGCTCGACTGCCACCAGGCGCGTCGCGTAGGGGATCACGCTGGCGATCAAGGCCAAGACCAGTGGCGCCAGAACGCCCGGGCGCTCGGCCGTTCTTGTCCGCACGAGGATCAGGAAGATCACCATCGGGGCGAGCAACTCGAACCAGGCGCGGTGCAGATCGGTTGCCAGCGGAACCGGAAAAGCCAGGAGGAAGCCGGTAAGCGCCAGCATGAGGGGGGCGGGCTTGCCTGTCTGGCCGCCGACCGCCAGATACAGCGCCACGAAACACAGCCCGCCCCAAGCGACCAAGAAGCTCAGAGCGGTGGTCGCCGACAGGTTGGTCGCCGCCATGGCGAGCATCGCGGCGACGGAGGGGAAACCGTCGGTGTAGGGCGGCATCGACGCCGATGGTTCGGCGATCAGGCGCACCAGCATGTGCAGGGCGACGAAAGCGGCTGCCGCCGCCACCAGTTTGACCCACAGATCGCGGCGACGCGGAAAGGCCAACAGCGCGAGGGCAACGAGTCCCAGCAACATGCTCTCCTTGAGCAGCGCGCACAACGGCAGCAGGACGAAGAAGAGCCGGTCGCGGCGCTCGAGTGCCAGACCCACGAAGGCGAGCTGAACCGCCAGGACCACGATATCGAGCCGCGCCGGATAGGCGGCGCTGAATAGAACCTGGTAGTTGAGAAACAGAATCGCCGCCAGCGTGAAGCCGGCGGCGGAATCACGCGACAGCGCCCCGACGGTGAACAACGCCGCGAACATCGCCAGGGCACAAACGATGCTGAAGCCGAGCGTCAGCCGGCCGGGAAACAAGAGGCCGACGGCGAGCGGCACCAGGGGGCGGTAGACGAACGGGGCGCGGCCTTCCAACGTCATCGTCGACGCGATCGCCTCGTAGTCGGCGGCGTCGCCCACATGCACGATCCCGGTGGAGGAGGCGAGGTAGGCGCGCGCGAAAGCGGCGATCACCAGCAGCAGCACGAACGTCGCCAGCACCGCGCGCTTCCGGTTCATCGGCGCCCTCTGTCGCGGTAGGCGTGCTCGACGGGGGCCGGCATCAGCGCCCCTCCGCGTCGGCGAACGGCAGAAAGAGGCGCTCGTATACCTTGAGGGCGAAGGAGTCGCTCATGCCGGCGATGTGGTCGGCGATGAGTCGCACGAACTCCGGCCTGCCGTGATAGCGGGTTTCAACCTCTTCGGTGACCCGGTTGCCGGGGAGGTCGCGCAGGTACGTTCCGCCGTGCGCCCTCCGGTAACGCAGCAGGACGTAGTCGTCGAGCTGCAGCGGATCGCGGTAGTAGGCGGCGAACAGGCCGCGAATGAACGTGCGGGCGCGCGCCTCCAGCCGGCTGACGGTGAACGACCGGTACACTTGCGCCTCGACGAACGCTTCGAGCTGCGCCGCCATCTCGGCCACCGGCGGCGACAGCACGATGATCCGGCGGGCGGCGCCCGCGTCGACGTCGCGGCTCTCGTCCAGGCTTGCGGCAGCCTGCACGACGGCGTCTGAGACGAGCAGGTGGATCATGCCGCGGATCAGCGCGTTCTGACGTCCGAACCGGCCCTGTAGTGTTCGGTAGGAGTCGCCGAGCTTGTCGGCCACGGTGGTGCCGATCGCCAGGCGTTCAGCGGCACGCAACGACACGTGGCCGGCGCGGATGCCGTCCTCGAGATCGTGGGTGAGGCGGGCCAGGCGGTTGGCCAGAGCGACCACCTGGCCTTCGAGGAGGGCCGGCGCCCCGACATGGAGCCCTTCCTCGACCCAATTGGGATACTCGATCGAATCGTCCGTCGGAGCCCATTTCCAGATGCCCTCGCGCACCGCGTCGGTCAGGTTGAGGCCGGGGTGGTCGTAGCGTTGCTCGAGGCGATCCACCACCCGCAACGACTGATAGTTGGGTCGGAAGCCCCCGGACGAGGCAAGCACCGTGGCGTCGATGCCGTCGAGCGTCGCGGTGCCGTCGAGGATCGCCGCCATCGTCTCCTGTCCGGCGGCGCCGAACGGCGGCTGGCCGAGGTCGTGGCCGAGGGCGATCGCTTCGACCAGGTCTTCGTTGAGACCCAACGCGCGCGCTATCGTGCGGCTGATCTGGGCGACCTCGAGCGTGTGGGTCAGTCGGGTGCGGTGGTGATCGCCTTCATAGGGGACGTACACCTGGGTCTTGTGCTTCAGGCGGCGAAAGGCCAACGAGTGGAGGATGCGGTCGCGATCGCGTTGGAAGGCGGTTCGATAGGAGAGGGTGCGGCCGCTGTCGACGAGGACGTAGCGGCGCGTGGCATCGGCGCTGTGCCTCGCGTACGGCGCCAAGGTTCGTGCTTCGACAGCTTCCAGGGCAGCGGTGTCCCGACCGCTGAACTTCTTGGGCATCGCGATGCGCCGTGCGAACGTTGCTGTGTGCAGTAATCTTCCTTGTGGCCGGTACGGATAGTACCGCCTCGCATCCGACAGGGCACCGAGAAACTCCGCGGAGTTTTTCGGTGCTCGGCCCGTAGCCCACTGAATCGGCTCGACTCCACGGTCCATGGCGAACAAACCGCAGCGTCGAACGGTCGCGCCGGCGAATCGGCCGCCGTGGCGAACCGCGCCGGCGCGTCGGTCGGCGGGGTTGTTGGTGGCGGCGCTGTTGTTGTCGGGGTGCGCCCGGCCGGGCGACTGGCTGCAGACCTACCCCGACATCGCCGCCCGTGCCCGTCAGGATCCGGAGTCGTTCGTTCTCGACGTGCAGAGCCGCTGGGACGATCTGCGTGGCATGGTGGGCTCGTACCAGGTTCGCGCCAGCCAGGGGGTCGGCAGCCGGTCGATGGACGCGCAGATCCATTTGTTACGCGACCGCTTCGTCGATATCCAGGTGTTGGCCCCCACGGGCAGCACCGAGGCGTATCTGGTTGCCGGCGAGCGCGAGGTCGGGTTCTGGACCGCCGATGAAAACCGCCTGTACCGGGGACCGAACGATCCGGGGGCGTTTGGTCGGGCGCTGGGCATCGACCTGACGCCCGCGGCAATCGTCGCCGTTCTGATGGGCTACGGGGTTGCTGTCGGCGATACCCAGCCGGCGATCCGGTGGGACGAGGCGGCGCAGCGGATTCGGGTTGCCGGCGCCGGCACGGTTGCCTGGTTGCATCCGGTCTTCGGGCGCTACGAGCGCGTTGTCGTCAGCACGCCGTCGGGGCCGATCGAGATCGAATATGAGGCCTGGTCCGAAACAGGACCTCCGGTACCGCTGCGCATGCGGATCGAAGTCGTAGCCGAAGAGTTCACGCTGGAGTTGCGGCTGGCGGCGAAGTGGCAGTCGAATCCGGAAGGGCTCGACGAGGCCTATTTCGAGGTCTTCCCGGTTTCGGGTGCCGTCGAAGCGCCGCTCAGCCTGCTGCAGGCCGAGGGAGGTTTGTTGCGCCGCGGGCTGGGGCGCTGAAACGATGATTCGGCTGCGCGCCTCGGCAAAGATCAACCTGGCGTTGCGCGTCGGCCCTCGCGCCGCTGACGGCTATCATCCGGTTGCCACCGTTTTTCAGACGTTGAGCCTGTCTGACTTGCTGTATGCACGGCTTGCGCATTGCGGTGACGATGCGGCCGCGGGGTCGGTGCCGGCCGAGGGGCTCTTGCAGCTCCGCGTCGATGGCGCCGAGTTGTCGCCCGACAACACCGTCCACCGGGCGGTGGTCGCCATGGCCGCCGTGGCCCGCGACCATGGGGTCGAGCCTCTCCCGCTGGCCATGCGGCTGGTGAAGCGGATTCCGCTGGGTGCCGGTCTGGGCGGTGGCAGCAGCGATGCGGTGGCGGCCATGGTGGCGGCTGCGCGCCTGTGGCGGCTCGATATATCCCGGCTCGAAAAATCCGGCGCCTTGCGGCGGATCGCCGAGCACATCGGGTCGGATGTGCCGTTCTTCCTTGTCGGCGGCACCGCGCTCGGCACCGGTCGCGGCGCGCGGATTGCGTTGCTCGATGCCTTGCCGGCAACCTGGTTGGTGGTCGCGGCACCACGGCTGCACGTGTCGACGCCGGAGGCGTACGAGGCATTCGATCGCAGTCTCGGCTCCGCCGGTGCAGTCGCGGCGGCGGTCGTGCCCGCCTACGAGCCCGCGTTCGGGGGTGGCTGGATGGACAACGATCTTGCGGCGCCGGTCGCCGGCCTGCACCCCGAGGTCGAGGCGGCGCGGCGCCAGCTCGAGGAGGTCGGCGGCGACTGCGCCCGGATGACCGGCAGCGGAGCCGCTTCGTTCGCCGGCTTCGGCGACCGCCGCGCCGCGGCGCGCGCCGCCCGCAGGCTGCAGGGTAGGGGGCTGTGGGCCGGCGCATTTGTTTCCATAACAGGACGGGAACACCGACGTTCGATCTTCGGCGGCGTTCCGACTTTGACAGCGTAGAGTGGTTTGATGCCGCGCCGGTATCACGGCTATAATGTGCGTCTCGTCATCCACGCACGTCCCGCGGCCGACGCGTCTTCAAGCTGTTTGACGAGTTTTTCTTGGGGCGTCGCCAAATTGGCAAGGCACGGGACTTTGGCTCCCGCATATGCAGGTTCGAGTCCTGCCGCCCCAGCTTCGTTTTTTTACCCGAACCAGACCATCCTGATAGCTCCCTGCCTGGCCCATGCCCTCTGTCGATCGCCTTTTGACGCTGTTTGCCGGCAACGCCTGCCCCGACCTGGCCGCCCGCATCGGGGATTTCCTCGGCCACCCGCTCGCCGCGCTGGAACTGACCCAGTTCTCCGACGGCGAGGTGCGTTGCCAGCTACAGGAGAACGTTCGCGGCACCGATGTGTTCATCATCCAGTCGACGTGCGACCCGGTGAATCGCAGCGTCATGGAGCTGCTGATCATGATCGACGCGGCGCGACGCTCGTCGGCGGCGCGCATCACCGCGGTCATGCCGTACTTCGGGTACGCGCGCCAGGACAAGAAGGACGAGCCGCGGGTGCCGATCACCGCCAAGCTGGTCGCCGATCTGCTGGTCACCGCGGGGGCTGACCGGGTCCTGGCGATGGACCTGCACGCCGGTCAGATCCAGGGGTTCTTCAACATCCCGGTCGACCACCTGTTCGCGGCGCCCGTCGCGATTCGCCATTTCGAGTCGATGGAGCTGGACAATATCGTCGTGGTTGCGCCCGACGCCGGAGCGGTGGAACGCGCCCGCGCCATCGCCAAGCGACTCGACGCCGGCCTGGCGATCATCGACAAGCGCCGGCCGCGTCCCAGCAAGTCGGTGGCGATGAACGTCATCGGCGACGTTGAAGGCTGCACCGCGATTCTCTACGACGATATGATCGACACCGCCGGCACCCTGACGCAGGGAGCCCAGGCGCTCAAGGATAGCGGTGCCGCGGCGGTCTACGCGTTTTCAACCCACCCGGTCTTGTCGGGCCCGGCGGTGCCGCGTATCGCAGAGGGGTTGTTCGACAAGGTCATCGTTACGGACACCATTCCGCTGAACGAACAAGCCGCAGCGTGTTCCGACATCCTGGTCCTGTCGGTCGCTGAGCTGCTGGGCGAGGCGATTCGGAACATCCACGAGGAGACCAGCGTCTCCAGCTTGTTCATCTGATCCCGGAAGAGAAAGAGCCATGGCTGACATCGTTATCGAAGCAGAGGCGCGGGAGGTTGGCTCCAGCAACGCGGCGCGGCGCATGCGGCGCGAGGAGAAGTTGCCGGCGGTCGTGTACGGCGGCGGCAAGGGGTCGCACCCGATCATTCTGAATCCCGTCGAGATCATCTCGATCCTCAAGTCGGAGTCGGGCCAGAACACCATCTTCAAGCTCAAGGTCGGGGGCGGCGCCGAGGACAACGTGATGATCTTCGACGTGCAGATCGACCCGATCACGCACCATCTGATCCACGCCGACCTCGTGCGCATCGCGCTGGACGTCGAGATCGAGGTCTCGGTCCTGCTCCGTATCGTTGGCGAGGCGAAAGGTGTCGTCGCCGACGGTGGTGTCCTCGACCATTCCCTCCGCGAGTTGGTGGTTAGCTGCTTGCCGGGCGACATTCCGGAGAGCATCGAGGTCGACGTCAGCGAGCTCGAGATGAACCACTCGATCAAGGTCGAGGATCTTCAGGTGCCGGCCAATGTGACCGTCGTCACCGACCCGGACCGCTCCGTGGCTTCCGTCGTGGCACCGGTGTCCGAGGCGGACCTGGAGGCGGATCTCGGCATCGAGGGCGAGGAGATCGAGGGCGAGCCCATCGAGGGCGTGGAGCCCGAAGAGGACGCCGGGAAGGCTCCGGCGGAAGAGGCCGAGGCCGCCGGGCCCGAGGAGGCAGGAAAAGAGACGAAGTCGGAATAACCGGTGCGAGCCCTTGCCGGCCTGGGAAACCGGGGCGACGAGTACGCCGAACATCGGCACAATGCCGGCTGGATGCTGTTGGATGCTCTCGAGTGGCGCCACCCGATCGTCGACACCAAGGACTTGGGTCAGGTGAAACTGACCCGAATCCGGATGAAGGGACGGCGCGAAGATGGCGGGCCTGCGGAACTGTGGCTCATGCGCTCGATGACGTATATGAACGAGAGTGGTTTGGGTGTGGCCAGGGGATGCAAGGAGCTGGGCCTGAGCCAAGAGCAGATTCTCGTGGCGTTCGACGATGTCGATTTGCCGCTCGGCAAAGTGCGGTTGCGCGAAAGTGGCGGCTCGAGCGGGCAGAACGGGATGAAGTCGGTCATCGACGCCCTTGGAACGCAGAAGATCCCCCGGCTCCGGCTGGGGGTCTGCGGCGAGAATGCATCGGCGAATATCGCCGACTACGTATTGAGTCGCTTCGACAAGAACGAAAGAGACACAGCGGCGGAGATGATCGAAGAAGCCGCTGACGCCGTGGAGATGGTCCTTCGATTCGGGCTCATCGCGGCGATGAATCGCTTCAACTGAAACAGAGGAGTTCGACCCGAATGGACACCCAGACGTTAATCCAGCTAGCCCCGGTCCTGGGCGCCGTTGGACTGGCGATCGCGCTGGCGATCCTGTTCTTCGTCAAGCGCATGCCGGTGGCGAGCCAGGAAATGGCCGAGCTCGGTGAGAAGATCCACAGGGGGGCGATGGTCTTTCTGCGCGCCGAGTACAGCCTGCTGCTGATCTTCGTGGTGGTGGTCGCCGGGCTGCTGTTCGCATTCGTCAACCCGATGACCGCGGTCGCCTTCGTTTCCGGAGCCTTGGCTTCGATGGCCGCCGGTCTTGCGGGCATGACGGCGGCGACCAGCGCCAACATGCGCACCACCAGCGCGGCGGCGGAAAAAGGTGAGAATGCGGCGCTGATGGTGGCTTTTCTCGGTGGCTCGGTCATGGGCCTGTCGGTTGCCAGCCTCGGTCTGCTCGGTGTCGGCACGTGGTTCCTGCTGTACGGCAGCCCCGAGACCGCGTCGTATATCAACGGTTTCGCCATGGGCGCCTCGTCGATCGCCTTGTTTGCCAGGGTCGGCGGCGGCATTTTTACCAAGGCGGCCGATGTCGGCGCCGACCTAGTCGGCAAGGTCGAGGCCGGCATTCCGGAGGACGATCCGCGCAACCCGGGCGTCATCGCCGACAACGTCGGTGACAACGTCGGTGACGTGGCCGGCATGGGCGCCGACATCTTCGAGTCCTACGTCGGCTCGATGATCGCGACGATCGCCATCGGCGCCACGCTCGGCGCCGACCGGCTTGCCGACCTGATGGCTGAAGGCGGCGGTTTGTCGGCCGGCGACGCGACGATGACGTTGATGAGCCTTCCCCTGATCATGGCGATGATCGGTTTGCTGGCCTCGCTGCTGGGCATCGCCTCGATGGCGGTGTTCAAAAACACCAACCCCGCCGGTGCGCTCCGCTGGTCGGCGTTGTTCTCCGCCGTTGTCTTCTTGGCCGGCGCCTACGTGTATATCTCCGGCAGCGGTCTGAGCGATCGGATCTGGCTTGCGGTCCTCGCCGGGACCTTCGCCGGCCTGGCGATCGGCTGGATCACCGAGTACTACACCGCGGGCAAACCGATTCGAGACATCGCCAAGGTCAGCGAGACCGGCGCGGCGACCAACATCATCCAGGGGCTGGCCCTCGGTCTGAAGTCGTGTGCCGCCCCGGTCTTGATGATCTGCTTCGCCATCTGGGCCGCCAACGAGACCGCCGGTCTGTACGGCATCGGGATCGCCGCGGTCGGCATGCTGGCGACGGTCGGGATCACGATGAGCGTCGACGCCTACGGCCCGATCGCCGACAACGCCGGCGGTATCTCGGAGATGTGCGGGCTCGGCCCGGAGGTGCGCAAGATCACCGATGGACTCGACGCCGTCGGCAACACCACCGCCGCGATCGGCAAGGGTTTCGCCATCGGCTCGGCGGCGCTCACCGCCCTGGCCTTGTTCTCGGCCTACACCCAGGCGGTCAGCCAGCGGTTGATCGCCGCGGGGGGCGAGGCGCTGACGATCATCCTCACCGACCCGCTCGTCATGATCGGCCTGCTGATCGGCGGTGTCATTCCGACCCTGGCCGGGGGCATGACGATGACGGC
>SMVB01422310.1_pt1 | contig 14064 bp, 12 predicted proteins | sample 2456461 | NCBI WGS metagenome assembly SMVB01 (sample SAMN11095934, study PRJNA526329) | marine sediment metagenome | biome: Marine sediment; feature: Surficial sediment; material: Deep marine sediment; isolation source: Hadal surficial sediment | place: Pacific Ocean | collected 2014-05 | depth... | reverse complement strand
ACCTGTCTCGACTGGGCGGAAATCTACGGCATCAAACTGGCCGAGACGTTTCAGCCGTACCGTGACCGCATCCATCAACGTCCGGCATTTCAAAGCGCGCGCAAGTTGAACTTTTCCATCAGCCCCGGTGGGTGATCCTCTTCGGCGCGAATCAACCGTCTATCAGCCAATCGAGGATGCGGGCATTTTCCTCACGAGGATAGGTGTGGGAGAGATCCGGAATTTCCCGGTACGTCACCGCCGCCCCTGCCGCGGTAAGCGCCTGCTCGGCAACTCGCGCGATGTCCACCTCGAACATCCAATCCAACGCCCCATGCACCAGATACACGGGCAGGTTTTTCAGCCGGGCCTGGCTCGTGCCTTCCAACAGCATCGGGTGAAAGCTCGCCGAGATCGGCGCAAGATGTGTGAATATGCTGTCTTCGCATAGCCCGTTCACATAAGAAAAAGTGCCGCCATCGGACATGCCGGTGAGCAGCATCCTGTTTTCATCGATCCGCCACTTATCGCAGACATGGGCCACCACAGCATTGAGGTTGGCCGTGTCGACGTCCGGACCCACGAGGGACCAGGTACCTTCACGCGAAGTGGGGCTGACGACGATTACCCCGCGAGTGCGTGCGTCACGCAGCCAGGTCCACAAAAAGCTTCGCCCGTGGCCACTACCTCCGTGCAGGGCAACCACCAGCGGCATAGCCTCGGTGGCATCGTAATACTCCGGTACGTAGAGTGAGAAACCCCCTCGCTGCGGGTATTCGTTGGCCGCGTGGGTGATACCTACTTCCTCCCGCGTCACGTCCGCCGCCTCGAGTTTTTCCAGCAAAGCTTGATCTTCGCGGTAGTCTTCATTAAGAAAAAACCGATTCACAGGCGCCAACATGAACGACACGGGATACAACGCATCCACCGCACGAGTGTTGTAGCTCATCGCCCGGTAGGCGCCCATCGCCGGGCTGCTTTGCGTCGTGCACTTGGCCAGCCCGTCAAACGCCTGCAACGCCTCACTCGCAGAACGACTCAGATGTTCACGGAACCGGTCCAGGTGATCGGGCCAGGGCATTCCAGCAAATGCTTCGTATCCAGCCTGCAAGGGCTCGCGAAACTCGATGACGCTTGCAACCACCGTGGCGAGATTCGGCGGGTGTAGATGGCGCCCCGCATGGCTCAAGGCATCGAGCGCCGTCAACAACGGTGGGACCAGTGCCATGGTTGCGTTCAGCAGTGCTTCGGTTTCGTCTTCGGCGCTCATGGAGCCGTACTATAAACGGGTTCAGCAAACAGATTTAGCCCAGGAGTGCCATTCAGCACAACGTGGCACTTTGTATCGACTGATCACTTTGATTAAAGTGGTCCCACACTGGATGTCACCGGGGAACTATGATGAGCGAATACGACCGAAGCCGCGAGGATGTGGGCAACGTACAACTGCTCGAGCACATCAATCTCACCGTACCGGATCAAGGCGTCGCCGCTTTGTTTTACGTAACCGGGCTTGGATTCACCCGTGATCCATACATCGACTTCGGTACGTTCAACATGTGGGTCAATGCGGGTGAACAGCAGTTTCATCTACCAAAGGCTGAAGCACAGGTTTTCCGGGGCCACATCGCCATCGTACTGCCCGACCTCGATGACCTGAAAAAGCGTTTCAAATTCATCGCAAAACCGATGGCAGACACCTTGTTCGGCTGGGAAGAGCGGGACGATTACATCGCGGTAACCTGCCCCTGGGGTAATCAGATCCACGCCTATGGACCCGGCAAGTTCCCCAACATGGATCTCGGCATTCCCTACCTCGACATGCACGTGCCACCCGATACGACCCCGGGAATCGGCCGGTTCTACGAGCGGGTGTTAGCCTGCCCCATTGTCAGCGAAGCAGGCAGGGTCCGCGTTCAGATGGGCTACAACCAGGAACTGATATTCAGCGAAACCGATCAACCCATCGCCGACTACGACAACCACCACATTGCCATTTACGTATCCAGCTTCTCAGGTCCGCACACCTACCTCGCCGAGAGGCAACTGATCACCGAGGAGTCAAATCAGACCCAGTATCGCTTCCAGTCCATCGTGGATCCGGACAACGGCGAGGTATTGACGGAGCTTGAGCACGAGGTTCGTTCCATGAGTCATGCCATGCGCGGCCGACCGCTGGTAAACCGAAATCCCGCGGTCAACTTCTTTACCTTCAAGAAAGGCAACGAGCGTTTTTCCACCGCATGAAATCCCGGCACGACTCGGTGCATGAAAGGTTGTTAACAGATGTCCGCTAACCGTAAATCGATCAGTCCCGCTTATCTCGCGCAGGAGCCGTATTACCTGCCGCTCGGTGATGAAATCGAGTTGTTCACAGCTGCCTATGGAGCCCGCCTGCCCGTGTTGCTCAAAGGGCCTACCGGCTGCGGCAAAACTCGATTCATCGAGTACATGACCTGGCGTTTGTACCGCGAGGAACACCGGGTCGACATCGAGTTGCCGCTGGTAACGATTTCGTGCCACGAGGATCTGACGGCGACCGATATGGTTGGCCGATTCCTGCTCAAGGGCGACGAAACCGTGTGGAGCGACGGTCCGTTGACCAAGGCGGTACGAACCGGTGCCATCTGTTATCTGGACGAAATCGTCGAGGCGCGCAAAGACACGACGGTGCTCATCCATTCGTTGACCGACCACCGCCGTTTGCTTCCCATCGACAAAACCGGTGAACTCCTGGCAGCCCACGAAAATTTTCTGTTGGTCATCTCCTATAACCCCGGCTACCAGAGCGTGCTCAAAGATCTGAAACCGAGCACGCGCCAGCGCTTCGTGAGCCTGACTTTCGACTACCCGGAACGGGAACAGGAAGCCGTCATCATTGCTCACGAGTCCGGCGTGGAGTTGGAAATTGCCCAGCGCCTCGCGGTGATCGGCGAGAAGGTCAGGCACCTGCGCGAACATGGCTTTGAGGAGGGAGTGAGTACTCGCCTGCTGGCTTATACCGGCGAACTCATCAACAACGGAATCGCCGCAAGGCGTGCAGCGGACATTGCCATCGTCAATGCCGTTTCCGACGACGGTCACGTACAGCAGGCAATCGCCGACATCGTTGATGCAGTCCTCCCCTGATCAACCAACCCATGCCCCGATGATTCAATTGAACGAGGTGGAGGCCAGCCTCGGGTTGTTCGCCGAAGGCATCGCGGGGCGTTACTTTCACCTGAAGCCTTCCAGCGAATTTGCGAGTCGCCGCTTGCAGGTGACCGAAGACAGTGCCGCCATGACCAACGATACCCTCTACCTGCCGGAAGCTCTCGAGACCGGTGAACGAAGCGCCTACCGGGTGCTCGTGATGCAACAACTCGGCGTTCGCGAATTCGGCACGTTGCGTTTCTCCATCGCCGTCGCCCGCGAGCGGATCGCAGCACTTGCGGACCCTCCCGTAGAACCCGGTGTTCGCGTGGCCGACTTCGAGTTGATGTTCAGACACTTCGAACATCCCGGTGCGGTTGCGGCGCTTTTCGAACTCTTCGAAGGCGCCCGCATCGACGCCAACGTATTACGCCACTACCCCGGCATGACAAAACACTTCGCCGACTATCACACCGTGTTGCTTGAAGCTCAGCCACCGCGGGCAGTGGATACTTTTTCGGCACTCGTCGATACCAGCCGGTGTTATCTATGGGGCGCACCGGGGACGAGTCTCGACGCCATGGACACCAGCGGTTCACTATCTGAAGCGATCGAACTTCTCGATCGCATGCGTAATCCCGGCGCCGATGTTTACGACGCGGCGGCGGCGGCAATTCAGGTTTATGAACGCTGTTCCTGGCTGCTACCTCAGTGGATCGAAAACGAGCCCCTGGCGAAACCCGTCGACTCACCCGTCAACTGGCTGCAACGTGAGGCACGGCTCACGGACTGGAAGGACGAACTCACCGACATGGACGGAATGATCCTGAGTGTCGAGATGTTGCAAGACGAAAGCGTTGACGCGCTGCAGAGCGACATCGCGGGCGGTGGCGACATTCGCGAAGAAGCGATCGATTTGAGATCGCTCATCAACGAGCGCGACATGCTCGCAAGGCGCATCGACATGGAACGCTCCGCCATTCGCGATGCGTTGGGCGAAAACCGCGCAGGATCGCGCAGCTACCGCTACGACGAGTGGGACTACCTGTCTCACCGTTACCTGCCACGCTGGTGCCGACTGTTCGAAGAACGGTTAGCGCCCGCCGAGGAGGTGGATCTAGGTGCGTTGAAGAAAGTCGTGGAGACACATCGCCACCAGGTCCAGCGCCAACTGGAGTACATCAAACCCCTGGCGTTTCAACGCACCTACCGAGTGGCGGATGGTGACGAACTCGATTTCAACGCGCTGATCCAGGCGCGTCAGGATGTGCGTGCCGGGAAAACACCCGACGATCGAGTTTACAGCCGCCGCGAACGCGTGCACCGCGATGTCTGTGCGGCGTTTCTGGTGGATCTGTCCGCATCTACCGATGACCCGATCGAGCCGTTGGCGCCGCTCCCCACAACTTCCAGCGATGACAAGATTCCGAACATGAGAGATCCGTTTTCCGACGACGATGCTTACTCTCCGGACTACGACGCGCAGGAGGAACCACGACGCCGGATCATCGACGTGCAACGTGAATCCGTGCTGGTGATGTCCGCCGCCCTCGAGCAGCTTGGCGACAGCTACGGCATCTACGGTTTTTCCGGTTACGGGCGAGACTGTGTGGAGTTTTTTGTCGCCAAGGAACCTGACGAACCATTCACCCAACGAACGCTCGCGGCCATCGCAGGGATGAAACCAAAACGCAGCACCCGCATGGGTCCCGCCATCCGTCACGCAACCACCAAACTCCTGAGTTCCGGCAACGCGCTCAAGGTGTTACTCATCATCAGCGATGGATTCCCTCAGGATTGCGATTACGGACCCGAGCGCGGCGAACACGAGTACGGGGTGCAGGACACCGCGAAAGCGTTGAGTGAAGCCCACGAGAAAGGTATCGAAACGTTCTGTGTGACGGTTGACCGCTCAGGCAACGACTACCTGAAACGGATGTGTCAGGAAAGTCGCTACATGGTGATCGAGGAGATCGAAGATCTGCCGGAAGCGCTGAGCAAGGTGTACCAGGCGCTTACCGGCTGACTCCTTCTGGCCTGGCTAGTCGTCCCCCATGCCGAACAGCAACATCAACCAGCTGAACATGTTGTAGATCGACATGTAGAGCGTTGTGGTCGCCAGAACGTAATTGGTCTCGCCCCCGTGGATGATCGCGCTCGTCTGCCAGAGAATCAGGGCACTCATCAACAGCACGACCCCAGCGCCAATCGCACCCATGAACATGCTCAGGTCCAGGAACCAGCTGAGCATTACGATTCCAAAAAGCGCGATTATGCCAACCGTCAAAAATCCTCGCATGAAGCTGAAATCTTTGCGGGTAATCAGGGCAAAGGCGGACAGACCGACAAATGCCATTGCCGTACTGCCAAGCGCCATACCCACGACATCGGCACCATTAGGCGTCTGTAGATAGTAGTTAATTATAGGTCCAAGGGTAAAACCCAGGTAACCCGTGAACGCAAACACCCAGAAGATCCCCCAGCTGCTATTGGCAGTCTTGTTGACCGCATAAAGCAAAGCAAAGAAGGGAATCAGCATCCAGAGTCCCAGATAGGGCGCGTTCATGGCCATGGCGATAAACGCCATCAGCGCGCTGAATGCCAGAGTCATCCCCAGCAATAGATAGGTATTGCGGAGAACGCTGTTGATTTCGATCGCCTGGGCGAGTTTCGTCGTCGCCAGTTTCGCCGTCGGTGCCTGATACGGATCAGCCATGTCTGCTTCCACCTGAAATTCGATTCATTAGGTCATATATAGGGAATTACCCGGGTCTTTTCAAGCTATCGTATCACTCAATTTTGTATCTGGGGAAACGACCTTCGGCAAGAAAATGTACAACGGCGCGAATGACCTCGGCATCGCGCATCATGAAGGTATGAGTCACCGGCAGCGCCACGAAGTCGCGCATCCCCGCCACCCGGGTGCTCGCGACGGAAACCTTGCCGTCATCCGGATCAGGCAGGTAACGCGACAAAAGCGGATTGATGCTCCTGGTACCAGCGATTACACCCAGGTCAAAACTGACCTCCGGAAGGTTTGCCGGTAAATCTTCCGGTCCCGTGCCGAGCATTTTTCCCGCGGGCCCGTTGAGGAATTCAAAACCTGGAAATTCCCCGAGCGCATCCACAATTTCACTCCCCTGATTGGGAGGACCCAACATCACCACGCGACCCAGGTTCGCTGGCAGCGTTTCACGAAAAGACACCCGGAGTAGAATGCCACCGAGAGAGTGGGTGACAAAATGCACTTTTGTGGCATCGCCGCAGCGTGCCAGTCCATCGTCAACCGCGAAGCTCGCAAGGGATTCGATGTCGAACTCCCGGGACGGATAATCGACGTTTTCCACCCGGTATCCGGCGCTCGACAAACCATTCGCGAGCACGTTCATCGAGTTGGCCGTGCGTGCCATCCCGTGCAGCAACACGACGCACTCGCCTTCTAAGGGCAATTCGTCGGCAGCGGCTGAAGCCGCAGCGGCCAACCCACCGAGGACCCCGCCAAAAACGAGGCCCGTCACTATCCCACGACTCAACTTCATCATTCCTCCCGAAGGGTCCGTTCGAGGGGAATCTCACAAGAGGGATCTGTCTCCACCCGTACGCTGACCGCCGAGTTACGGTGCGCACCGGCACACCATGAAGGCATGACCATGGAATAGAGCCCGCTTCCGCCCGCCATCAGAATCAATATCTGCGCAGGTGATTCAAAACAGCCCACCCGTTCCCCGTCTCCCGCGCGCCCGGCAAACGCGCTCGCCAGACGCTCGAGCTCCGCGCGAGGATGATGTGCCAGCTCAAACAAGCGAGCGGCAACGTCTTCTCTGCTCAACCCGGCACCTGACAGGATGAAGGCATGTTCTGGATTCAGCACCACCACGACCGAGCCGTTTCGCAACACGGCATTGTTCGTCGCCATGTTAGTCATTCCGATCGCCAGCACTTCGAGCAACCGCAGGTGATTGTCCGGATCATCGGCATCACCACTGTAAACCACCGAATGGGGTGCTTCGGCGCCAATCACCGTTACGACGCTATCCTCAGGCGCGAAGCCGAACGAGGTGTGGAGCGGCGGAAACGGGCTACCCTCTTCATCTTCGGCCAGACAATAGGAGAACTTACCTGGATGCCCGAGGAGCGCCATATCGGAAACACCCGGTCGAGCACCACCGATGTTGATCATCGCAAGTCTCAGCGCACGCCCGATACTCGCGTTTGCGCGATGTCCCGGTCCAAGCGCACCAAAACCGCTGGCGATTGGCCCGCACCAGCGCCTCGCGGGACCGTTGACGATGATGAGCGGCGCGGTGCAATGGGTCGTGCCCTGCATCTCCGTCAAATCGAAGACCGGATCGATGACGGCACGCACGGCGGCGACCACCACCGGCATGTAGTCCGGCAGACACCCGGCCATTACCGCAGCGATGGCAACCTTCTCGAGGTTTGCCACGCCACCGGCCGGACCCATCTCGCCGAATACGAGCCCGGCATCCAGGCCCGATGCAAGCACCATGCGATCCACGCGCTGAGCCGTCGGCACAATAACGGGCAAGCCATCGGTGCAACCCAGTTCATGCAAATGTTCCAGGGCCGCGGCCTCATCGACGGCGCTCAACAAGGCGTTCATCCTTCCGTCAGCGCCGCCAACACCCGTGGCGCAATCTCCTCGGCAACGCTACGCAGGTTTGCCACGCCGGTTCCGGCAACGGGGTGAGGTAACTTTACGCGCGGGATGCCGGGCATACCGAACGCGTTGGCGATGAAATCTCCTTGAGGCCAGAAATCTTCGGTAACGAGAGCGACCGCCGGGATTCCGAGGCGGGCCAGGTTGATGCCGTCACGCACGGTGCCGGTTGTGCAACTGCCTCAGTGCCCATAGGCGGTGACGGCCGCAACGCACCCCGCCTTTATTTCCGCCAGCATCTCATCCGGTGCCGAGATAGACGCGTTGCCTTTGTTGAAGTGTTCTGCTCTCAAACTCGTCAAATGCACCTTCATTGCGATGGCGAGTTCTCTCAGAAAATTTTCAGAATCGGGAAAGCCGTTGGCGAGAAACGCGACACAAGCGTCGTTGCTGCTCGCGAGGTTCACGCTCAAGCCATACGGCTCTTGTGGGGTGGCAATTTCACCGCGTGGATCATGGTAATCGACCATCGATGTTGCTCCGTTGGTAGTGTTGGTGTCGATTAAAACGACAAACCGAGGTAAAAACCAGGTGCAACGGTCTAAGGGTTCTCCAGGCGTAACCGGCGAAAACCCAGGGCAATCAAGCGAGCCGGAATGTTTCTGAGACCCGGAACCTTGAGCGCGAGCCTGATCGGCAGCGGCAGATCAAATTCCTTATCGCTCAATGCCCGGGCGACAAAGTTGTCCTGCATGGCCCCCTGCATGCGCTGAGCCATGCGGGTCACGCGTTCACGGCGCTTCTGGACCTCTGCGAGGTCAGCGCTGGCGACGGCGCCGGCAAGCAAAGGTGCGGTCAACACATTTGCCGCCTCCACGGCATCTCCGATGGCATAGTTGATGCCGATTCCGCCCACTGGCGACATGATGTGGGCGGCATCGCCAATGAACAGTACCCCCGGAACGTACTACCGATCGAGCCGATCCGAACCCACTTTCAATAGATGGACGTCGTGAAAGTTTTCAATCTCGTGCACGCGATTGCCCTGCTGGTTCATCCCTCAGCACGTTGCGCGTTTCTCGAGCCTACCTTGTGAGCCGCTGGAACACACCCTGTTCATCGTGCACGGCACACTCGTGGAGTTGTTCGTAACCGGGTAATCTTGGCCTTCTTCTAAGGGGTAAGAGCTAGGGTAATCATGAACTACGACCAAGCGGTTGTGCGCGAGGTGCTCGACAGTGTCAAAGAATCGGGGCGCACAGCACTCAGCGCCGCCGAAGCAAAACGCGTTGCCGACGCCTATCAAATTCCAACTCCGAGCGAGGAACTGGCAACTTCAGCGGAACAAGCCGTACTGCTGGCAAACAGTTTCGGCTATCCCGTCGTGATGAAAATCGAATCACCCGATATCCTGCATAAAAGTGACGCCGGTGGGGTCTTGACGAACCTTCTCGACGATGCCGCGGTTCGAACGGCTTACGCCAGTATTCTCGACAACGCCAAATCCTTTGACGCCAGTGCGCAGGTCCGGGGGGTGCAAGTGCAGCAGCAGCTACCCGCCGCGCAGGAAGTCATTATCGGCGCGATCACCGATCCCGCGTTCGGCAAGCTGGTCGCTTTTGGTCTGGGCGGCGTATTGGTCGAAATCCTCAAGGACGTAACGTTTCGCCTGGCTCCGACTTCCCAGAGCCAGGCTGCCGGCATGCTCGACGACATCGCCGGCTCCGCAATCTTGAACGGGGTGAGAGGCTCACCCGCCGTCGACCGGGACGTGCTTGCATCGTTGATCGAAAACGTCGGTGCACTGGTCACCGATTTCCCGGAGATCAGCGAGATGGACCTGAATCCGGTATTGGCAGACGCCGCGGGGGCGACTGCGGTAGACGTTCGAATACTCTGCAACTTCGAAGAAGTCCAACCCAGATATCGGCCACCCCAGGACGAAATATTGAGCGCCATGAATCGCATCATGCAACCGGACGCGGTAGCCGTCATCGGCGCCTCTGCCGTGGATGGCAAAATCGGCAACTCGGTCATGAAGAACCTCATCGACGGCGGTTACGCCGGGGATCTGTATCCCGTTCATCCCAAAGCCGACATGATCCTCGATCACCGGTGTTACCAGAGCGTGTTGGACGTACCCGGCAACATCGACATCGCCATCTTCTGCATCCCCGCCAAATTTGTGGCCGGGGTCATCAAAGAGTGTGGCCAGAAAGAAATAGCCGGCGCGATTTTGATTCCATCGGGATTCGCCGAAATCGGCGAACACGCGTTGCAAGACGAAATCGTCAAAGTCGCACGCGAGAACAACGTGCGCCTGATGGGACCCAACATCTACGGTTTCTACTACACGCATAAAAACCTGTGCGCTACTTTCTGCACGCCCTATCACGAAAAAGGCAAGATCGCCTTGTCGTCACAAAGCGGCGGCGTCGGGATGGCGATCATCGGCTTCAGCCGCTCCGCCAAGATGGGCGTCTCCGCCATCGTCGGGCTTGGCAACAAGTCCGACATCGACGAAGACGATCTACTGACGTTTTTCGAGCAGGACCCGAATACCGAAGTCATCGCCATGCACGTCGAAGACCTGAAAGACGGTCGCGCGTTCGCGGAGGTGGCCGAGCGGGTGTCGAAAAAGAAACCGATCGTCATGTTGAAAGCCGGCCGCACGAACTCAGGCGCAAAAGCCGCAAAATCCCACACCGGAGCGCTCGCGGGTGACGACCGGGTTTACGACGCCGTGCTGCGTCAATGTGGCGTCATCAGGGCAAAAACCCTGAATGATATGCTGGAGTTTGCCCGGGGCCTGCAGGTACTACCGACACCCAAGGGAGAAAACGTCGTCATCCTGACCGGCGCGGGCGGGTCCGGCGTACTGCTCGCAGACGCTTGCGCCGACAACGATTTGACGCTGATGGTCATGCCGGACGATCTGGACGCAGCATACAAGGCCTTCATTCCACCCTTCGGCGCATCGGGAAATCCCGTGGACATCACCGGTGGAGAGCCGCCTTCCACCTACCGCAGTACGATCGATCTTTCATTGAACGACGAACGCGTGCACGCCCTGATTCTCGGCTATTGGCACACCATCATCACCCCACCCATGGTATTCGCCGAACTTCTCGGCGCGGCAGTGGAAGAAGCGCGAGCAAAGGGTATCGACAAGCCGGTGGTTGTGTCGCTGGTTGGCGATGTCGAAATCGAACAGGCGTGCGAGTATCTAATGGACCGCAATATCCTGGCGTATCCCTATACCGCCGAAAAGCCCGTGGCGGTTCTTGGCGCGAAATACCGCTGGGCCAGGGGGGCGGGGCTGTTGTAGCAGAGGGTTATAGAGAGTTTTCGCTGCCGATGACCCCTTCCTCGACGAGTGCGTCGATGTCAGCCTCGGACAAGCCTAAGTCTGCTGCGACCACTTCCCTGGAGTGCTGCCCTAACAGGGGTGCCGGTTGAATCGGTACGTTGCCGCGCGACATTCGCGCCGGCCAGCCCAGCAATCGGATGCTGCCATGGGTGGGGTGATCTAGCGAGTGTATGAAGCCACGCTCGGCCAGATGCGGGTCGGTGAAGAGATCTGCGGTATCAAATATCGCGCTCGCCGGCACGTCCGCTTCTGCGAGTATGCGCATCGCTTCATGTTTGTCGCGCGCTCGAGTCCAGGTTGAGATTTCGGCTCTGAGCGCTTCGCTGTTGGTTCGCCTGTCGGCCCCTTTCAGGAACCGCGGGTCCGTCAGCAGATCCGCTCGGTCTATGGCATGGCACAACGCTTTCCACATGGGCGGCGTTACCGCCATGATGAAGACGTAGTCGTTGGGGCCTTCTGGCGCGCACGGATACAGATTGACCGCGGCACCGGTGCCGTTGCCGGTTCGAGGGGTACTCTTGGTCCCCCACTGGGTTTGCGAAACGGCCGTACGCAGGTAGTAGGTCATCGCTTCCTGCATGGACAGTTCGATGAGTTGCCCTTCACCGGTCCTTTGTTTTTCAACGTAGGCCGCCGTGATGTTCAGTGCCATCTGAACGCCGGTGCCACAATCGCCCGTTGTTGGACCCGGACGCATTGGGGGACCATCGGGATCCCCCGTGATCGAGAACGCACCCGCCGCCGCCTGCGCGACCATGTCGTAACATTTGTATTGGGCGTAAGGTCCCGAGGTACCAAACCCTTTGATGCGCGCATAGATAATGCCGGGATTCACTGCCTTCATGACGTCGTAACCGAGATCCATTTTCTCGATGACGCCCGGGCCGTAATTTTCGATGAACACTTCATAGTGAGGCAACATGTCGAGAAGCAGTTGGCGGCCCTGCACTTTCTGAAGATCGACGGTGATGCTGCGCTTGTTGCTGTTCCAGTTTACAAAGTACTCGGAATCTACATCCGAACCAAATGCACCCCGAGCCGGATCGCCGGTTTCCGGGCGCTCCACCTTGACCACATCCGCACCCAGCCAGGCAAGGGCCTGGGTACAAGCCGTGCCGGCCTCGTACTGGGTCATGTCCAGCACTCTCATTCCATCCAACGCAGGCATAACGACGACCTCAAGTTACCAGCGAACAACAATAACTCTCCCACGGTAACTTAAGGAAGCCAAAAGTAACGCAGGCTGCGTACGAACGCGTGATAGTATCGATCGAAACGAGGATTATTCGGGGGGCAGACTCATGGGCGTTCATGGCGGCAAACTCGCCGCGCGAGCACTGAAAGACGCCGGGGTGGAATATATCTTCACCTTGAGCGGCGGCCATATCATGGCAATCTACGACGGTTGCCTGGATGAGGGCATCAAGGTGATAGACGTTCGCCACGAACAGGCTGCCGTACACGCCGCAGACGCCTGGAGCCGGCTCAATCCAGGTAAAATCGGCTGCGCCGTTCTTACCGCCGGTCCAGGGGTCACCGACGGAGTAACCGGGGTCGCAAACGCCTGGCGGGCGAACAGCCCCATACTCGTCATCGGCGGGCAGGGACCTTTCAACAACCTGCGCCGCGGCTCGCTCCAGGAAATGGATCATGTTGCGGTGATGAAGCCGATCACCAAATGGGCCGACACCTGCTACGACACCTGCCGCATCCCCGACTACATCGAGATGGGCATTCGCCATGCCGTATCCGGCAATCCAGGCCCGGCATTCCTGGAAATTCCCATGGACGTCTTGAGCGGCGAGGTGGAACTGGAACAGGTGCGGTTTCCAACCATGCGACCCAAGCCACCCCTGCTCCTCCCGGATGAGAATGACATCGAACACGCCCTCGACATCCTCGCAGGCGCCAAACAACCCGTGTTGATGGCGGGGACCAGCGTCAAATGGTCGAACGCATCGGCCGCTTTGCAGAAGTTTGTCGAACAGATCCACATCCCGACCTTCGTGAACGGCATGGGCAGGGGCACCGTAAAACCCGGCACGCCTGAACTCATGAACCGCGTGCGTAAGGAAGCTATCGGGCAATGTGACGTGTTCATCTGCGCCGGCGTGCTGCTCGATTTTCGCTTAGCGTTCGGCCGCACTATCCCCAAGGATGCCAAAATCATTCAGTTGGACATCGAGAACGAACTGATCGGCACCAACCGCTCCGCAGACGCTGCCGTGGTTGGCAACATAGCGGCAACTTTCGAGAGCATGCTGAAAAAAATTGTCACCAACGAAATCGACCTGGACTTCAGCCAGTGGCGCGATTCGATGATCGAGCGGGAGGCAGAACTCGAAGCCGCATTCGGCTCTCAACTCAACTCCGACGAGGTGCCTATCGATCCCTTGCGGATGTGCCGCGAGATCAGAGACTTCGTCGCGGACAAGGACGTCATCCTGATCGGCGATGGCGGAGACATCGTCGCTCAAGCATCAAAGGTGCTGCCGGTGCCGGAAGAAAACTGTTGGATGGACCCGGGACCCCTCGGCACCCTGGGTGTGGGTATGCCGTTTGCCCTGGCCGCTCAGCTCGCAAAACCCGAAAAGCGCGTGCTGATCATCTACGGCGACGGTGCGTTTGGACTCAACGGTTTCGAATACGATACCGCGGTGCGTTTCGAATTGCCCATCGTCGGCATTGTCGGCGTCGACGGCGCATGGGGGCAGATGGCGCGTCCACAAGCGGCCATCTACGGCGCAAACCGGGTTGTCGCCACCACGCTCAACTTCACCCGCTATGACAAGATTGTCGAAGCCATGGGAGGGTATGGAGAATATTGCGAACGTCCGGAAGAAATTGGCCCGGCGCTGGAGCGCGCGTTTGCGTGTGGAAAACCCGCTCTGGTCAACGTGGTCATCCGCCAGGATATTGCGGGAGGAATGAAGGGGAGTACGTATACCTAACCTGACCCCTT
>SMVB01375656.1_pt1 | contig 14064 bp, 15 predicted proteins | sample 2456461 | NCBI WGS metagenome assembly SMVB01 (sample SAMN11095934, study PRJNA526329) | marine sediment metagenome | biome: Marine sediment; feature: Surficial sediment; material: Deep marine sediment; isolation source: Hadal surficial sediment | place: Pacific Ocean | collected 2014-05 | depth... | reverse complement strand
TCTGGAAGGGGAGGATCTCGAAAATTTTGTCTCGATGCGCGAGGATTATGAAGAGAACTTCCGGAAGATTATAAAACAAGGCATTAAAGCCAGTGAGATCCAACCGAGACATCCTGAAGTAATTCTTTTCTCCATTCTTTCTACATTGAGAACATTGTATTTATGGTATCAAAAACGAGGTAAGCTTGACGTTAATGTGCTAAAGAGAGATATGCTGGCGGTTCTGCTGAACGGGATTGTGAGATGAACTAATTTTGCAAATCTAACTAACAATCGTTAGTTTTGTACTAATTTGAGAATTATTGTGGCTACATTTCACAAAATAAAAGTAAAAGACATCTATAAAGAGACAAACGACTGCTCGGTCGTTACTTTCGATATACCTGGACCTCTTTTGGAAGAATTCCAGTTCCGGCAAGGACAACATTTAACCCTAAAAGCCGATATTGACGGGGAAGATGTGCGTCGGTCTTACAGTCTTTGTTCCAGCCCGATAGAAAGTGAATGGAAAGTCGCTGTTAAGCTATTACCTGAAGGAAAATTTTCTACTTACATAAACAATAGTTTACATACCGGGGATACCCTGGAAATTATGCCACCTAGTGGTACATTTGGAGTCTCAATAGATCGAGTTAATACAAAGAATTATCTATTTTTTGCTGCAGGAAGTGGTGTGACTCCAGTAATGTCTATGATAAAGACGCACCTTGCATTGGAACCAAACTCCACTTGTAAGCTCTTCTATGTGAATCGGACAGCAAAATCTATTATCTTTAAAGAAGAATTGGAGCAACTTCGCAATACTTATTTCGGAAGGTTCGAGATCTATTATTTCTTGACTAAAGAAAAAAGGGATATTGACTTGTTCAATGGGCGTTTTGATGATGAAAAGATGAAGGTTTTAACAGAAACTTTTATCGACATTCCCGATACAAATGAAGTTTTTTTGTGTGGCCCGGAAGACATGGTCAATTACGTAAGTGAGTATTTAGTAAATGCAGGATTGCCTAAGGAACTAATTCATTTTGAATTATTTGTAAGCGGACTTTCAGAAGAAGATAAATTACGCGCCGAGCGTCTCGCTCAACAGAATGTTGAAGGAGTTGAAATAACAATCGTCGATGGCGGAAAGGAGTTCCATTTTACTATGACCAGCGATTACGATAATATTCTCGACGCTGCGTTGGGAGCTGGTGCCGATCTGCCTTTTGCCTGTAAAGGAGGTGTATGCAGTACTTGCAAATGTCAGATTTTAGATGGTACTGTGGAGATGAAAAAAAATTATGCCTTAGAACCACGTGAGGTGGCCCAAAACTTTGTGTTGAGCTGCCAATCTGTTCCGACATCGGAAAAAGTGAAATTAAACTACGACGTTTAAAATAGCAATAGGATGACAGAAAATGAAATAAAAAATTTGGAAGAGATCTTTGAAGCTCGTATTGCTCGCGACGAAAAAATAGAACCGAAAGATTGGATGCCGGAGAAATATAGAAAATCGAATATTCGTCAGATCTCCCAGCACGCGCACTCCGAAGTCGTCGGGATGTTACCGGAGGGAAACTGGATAACACGAGCACCTTCATTACGTCGTAAGGTGGCATTGCTGGCAAAGGTTCAGGATGAAGCAGGACATGGATTGTACCTGTATTCGGCAGCCGAGACCCTTGGTATTTCCCGTGAGGAGATGTATGAACAATTGCATTCCGGCAAGGCAAAATATTCTTCCATCTTTAATTATCCTGCGGTTACCTGGGCGGATATGGGCACGATAGGATGGTTGGTCGATGGTGCGGCTATTATTAATCAGGTGGCCCTGTGCAGTACGTCATTTGGCCCTTATGCCAGAGCCATGGTGCGTATTTGTAAAGAAGAAAGTTTTCATCAAAGACAGGGCTATGAGATCTTGTTGACACTATGTCGAGGAACACAAGAACAAAAGGCGATGGCACAGGATGCTCTTAACAGGTGGTGGTGGCCTAGTTTGATGATGTTCGGACCCATAGATGCAGAGTCTCCGAATACAGAGCAGTCGATGAAATGGAAGCTGAAACGAAAAACCAATGATGAACTTCGCCAGCAATTCATTGATCAAACGGTTCCACAGGCAGAAATTTTAGGGATCACTATTCCGGATCCGGATTTAAAATGGAATGAAGAGAAAAAGCAATACGACTTTGGGGAAATAGATTGGGATGAGTTTTGGCAGGTGGTAAAAGGCCATGGCCCTTGTAATAAAGAACGAATGGATGCGCGAGTAAGTGCTTGGGAAGAAGGAAATTGGGTTCGGGATGCAGCCATGGCATACGCTGAAAAGCAGCACGATAAAAAATTAAAGGATGTGGGATAACCTTTCCTCCCCTTTGAAGGGGATGTTGTGGTGGATGTCCTGTTATAATTAGTATTAACTTAAAGATACCCGCCTTTGCAGGTAAAGATTATGAAAAAAGATTGGCCTTTATGGGAAGTATTCGTTCGATCTAAGAACGGATTGGAGCATCGTCATTTTGGAAGCCTTCATGCGACAGATGCAGTTATGGCTTTAGAGAATGCACGCGATGTTTATACCCGTCGGAATGAGGGTGTGAGTATTTGGGTGGTTGAGAGTAAATATATCACAGCCTCCAATCCCTCTGAAAATGGTGAGTTGTTCGAGCCAGCAAAAAGCAAAGTGTACAGGCACCCCACTTTCTATAAACTGCCCGACGAGTTAAAACATATGTAAATTCTCGTTGGCCAAGAAGTTTATGATTTTAAATTATGAATAATAATAATCTGTATAACTATATTCTGGGGATTGCCGATAATACGTTAATATTAGGTCAACGCTTAGGTGAGCTCTGTGGTCACGGCCCGGCTCTGGAAACTGATATCGCCTTAACCAATATTGCCCTGGATCTATTCGGGCAAACCCGAAATTACTTTCAATATGCAGCCCTTTTGGTGGGAGATGGTAAAGCCGAAGATGATGTGGCTTATATGCGTACCGAGAGAAATTACTTTAATGTATTACTTGTAGAACAACCCAATACCCATTTTGGATATGTGATGGGGCGTCAGTTTTTGTTCGACGTGTATCATTTATTGCTGTTGGAAGGCCTTCAAAATAGTAGCGATATAACTCTTGCGGCCATCGCTGATAAGGGAATTAAAGAAGTGACTTATCATAAACGTTTTTCCGGTGATTGGATGAAGCGACTGGGGGATGGGACAGCTGAAAGCCGTCAAAAAATGCAGGAAGCTATCGATGATTTGTGGCGCTATACAGACGAACTTTTTCAATTAACGAAAGCGGATAAGGCGATGATATACGAAGGGATTGGTGTCGATGTGTCAAACTTCAAGGAAGCTTATTATCAGGAAGTTTCAGAAATTTTAAATGAAGCAACGATTACGGTACCGGAAAATAAGTATTTTACGAGTGGTGGCAAGAAAGGAATCCATACCGAGCACATGGGTTACATTTTAGCAGATCTACAATATATGCAACGCACCTATCCTAATATGAAGTGGTAATGACCGTCGAATTACAACCAAATATCGATATTTCACTTGTGCCAATTCTGGAATCTGTTTCAGATCCCGAGATTCCGGTATTGTCTGTGCTGGATATGGGAGTGATTCGGGAAGCGATTCAGGAAGGTGGTGTTGTAAAAATTAAACTAACACCTACTTATTCCGGCTGTCCGGCCATGGATGTCATCGGCGATGATCTGAAAAAGGCTTTTTCAGAAAAAGGTAAAACAGCGATTGTCGAGTTAGTGTTAGCTCCGGCATGGACCACGGATTGGATGAGTGAAGCGGGAACGATTAAATTAGAAGCCTACGGAATTGCGGCTCCGTTGGATGCCATCGCCGATAAAGAGGCTCTTCTCGGAAATAAAAAATTAGTGAAGTGCACCAATTGCGGTAGTACGAATACCCATGTGGTGAGTCAGTTTGGTTCTACGGCTTGCAAAGCATTGTTTAAATGTGATGATTGCCAGGAACCGTTTGACTACTTCAAATGTTTGAAGTAGTAATAAGATAATAGTAATACAGGTATGAGCAGTAAATCAATTGAACTTAGAATTAAAAATAATACGGCGTGGATAACCCTTAACCGTCCTGAAGTTTTCAATAGCTTTAATCGTGAAATGGCATTATCACTTCAAGCTCGGTTGGACGCTTGTGAAACCAACGATGAAGTAAGGGTAATTGTAATAAAGGGAAGTGGGAAAGCATTTTGTGCGGGACAGGATCTTAAGGAAGTGACCACCCCGGAACTCAACCCGGGTTTTAAAAAAATACTCGAGGAGCATTACAATCCAATTATAAGTAGAATAAGAAGTATTGAAAAACCTATCATAGCAGCTGTGAATGGAGTCGCTGCCGGTGCAGGTGCCAATATTGCCCTGATGTGCGATGTGGTTGTGGCGTCGGAAAGAGCTAGTTTCATTCAGGCGTTTAGCAAAATAGGATTGATTCCCGACAATGGTGGAACGTTCATACTTCCCAGGATAATCGGATTTCAGAAAGCTTCGGCCTTGATGTTATTAGGCGATAAAATTTCGGCAAAAGAAGCCGAGAAATTGGGAATGGTATATAAGGTTTTTTCTTCGGAAGAATTTGAGGCGGAGGTTCAGGTCTTGGCAGAATGCTTAGCACAGATGCCCACCAAGGCCCTTGGGATGACTAAGCGACTGTTGAATGAATCCATGTCGAATGATCTTAGATCCCAACTCGAATTAGAAGCGAAATATCAAATAGAAGCAGCACAAAGTGACGATTATAAAGAAGGGGTTGCCGCATTTGTAGAAAAAAGAAAACCAAATTTTAAAGGGAAATGAAAAATGATCGATGATTAATGATTTCTGATTTGAAAACTAATAAATATGAAAACACAAAAAGGAGCTTCTTTAGATTTAGATAATCAAAAAGTGGACAAATTGATATCAGAAAATGATGAGTTAATTTCAATTTTTGTAGCGAGCAATAAAAAGGCGACAGCTAAATTGAAATAGTATGAGAAACAACTTCAAAAATCAACAATCGTTAATCTCCAATCGTTAATCAAATGAATATAGGAATAATAGGCTCCGGTACCATGGGAAGCGGCATTGCGCAAGTAGCTGCCACAGCCGGTTGCACCGTGAAAATATACGACACCAAGGCCGAAGCATTAGATACTGCAAAAGCTTCTTTGGAGAAAATAATGAGTCGGTTGGTAGAGAAAGAACGTATTGATGAGGCCGAGAAGTCCAGAATTCAAGGGAATATTCAATATGTGGATTCATTGGAGGATCTGGAGGATTCAAATCTAACAGTTGAGGCTATTATCGAAAACCTGGAGATAAAGCAAAATGTTTTCAATGAGTTAGAGAGCTATGTGGCCAGTGATTGTATTATAGCCTCGAACACATCTTCTTTGTCGATCGCCTCTATAGCATCGGCTCTTAAAAAACCGGAGCGATGTGTTGGGATTCACTTTTTCAATCCGGCACCATTGATGAAGTTGGTAGAGGTGATTCCGGCCATACAAACTTCTTCAGCCACCCTAAACGCTTCTGTAAAAACCGTTGAGGACTGGGGTAAAATTGTCGCGGTAGCCAAGGACACTCCGGGCTTTATTGTAAATAGAGTAGCACGGCCATTTTATGGTGAATCCTTGCGGATCTATGAAGAAGGCATCGCCGATTTCGCCACGATCGATTGGGCGTTAAAATCTCTTGGAGGCTTTAGAATGGGACCCTTTGAGTTGATGGATTTTATAGGAAATGACGTGAACTATGCAGTGACCGAATCCGTATTCAAAGCCTTTTATTATGATCCAAGATATAAGCCTGCATTGACTCAAAAGCGTTTCGCCGAAGCCGGATATTTGGGCAGGAAAAGTGGGAAGGGATATTATGATTATAGTGAGGAAGCAGAAAGACCTAAACCAAAAGAAGATTCAAAACTAGCGAAGTTGATTTTCGATAGAGTCCTGGCCATGCTCATCAACGAGGCGGCAGACGCCTTGTATTTGAACATCGCTTCAGCAGAGGATATAGATAACGCCATGACCAAAGGGGTGAATTATCCAAAAGGGCTATTGGTTTGGGCGGACGAAAAGGGTATCGATTGGTGTGTCTCGAAGCTGGATGAATTGTATAATGAGTATCATGAAGACCGATATCGTTGTTCTCCGTTACTTCGGAAGATGAATAGAGAACAAAAAACTTTCTTTTAAATGGAAGGAACTCGAATACCATATAAAATGCTTTCCGAAGATCCGTTCAGTACCTGGTTGGGAATTGAAATTTTAGAGTGCGAATTAGGCAGATGTAAGGTGGCGATGACGGTTCGTAAGGAAATGTTGAATGGCATGAATAAGGCACATGGCGGGATAAGCTATTCGCTGGCCGATACAGCTTTTAGCTTTGCTGCCAATACCCATGGTAAGTACGCGGTTTCCATTGAGACGTCCATCAATCATATGGAACCATTGAAGGAAGGTGATTACCTGATTGCGGAATCAGTCATAGAAAAAGTTAGTAATAAAGTTGGATTCAACATTATAGAAGTTAAACGAGGTGATGAATTGGTGGCACTTTTTAAAGGTGTTGTCTATAGAACGAATAAAGACTGGGTGGAATAAATTTAGAACTGAAAAATTTGAAACCTAAAAGTAGAATTGAGACTTTGACCTTTTAGATTTTACGTTTAATATTTTTGATTGTGAAAGAAGCATACATCATAGACGGCGTACGAACGCCCATAGGAAATTATAAAGGGACGCTTAGCACTCTTAGAACAGATGATCTAGGCGCTCTTGTGATCAAAGAGTTGGTCGCGAAAAATCCGAACATTCCAAAAGAGGCCTATGACGACGTGATCATGGGTTGTGCCAATCAGGCGGGAGAGGATAATAGAAATGTTGCCCGTATGGCGCTGCTGCTGGCAGGACTGCCTTTCACCATTCCCGGTGAAACAGTCAACAGACTGTGCAGCAGCGGGCTAAGCGCCATCATCCATGCGAATCGGGCTATTAAATCGGGAGATGGTGATTTGTTTATCTCGGGAGGAGTGGAGAACATGACCCGTGGGCCCTATATCATCGCGAAACCTTCCTCTGCTTTCGGAAATGATTCAAAAATGTATGATTCGAGTTTTGGGTGGCGATTTATCAATCCAAAAATGGAAACGATGTATGGCACCGAGGAGATGGGAAATACAGCTGAAAACCTGGTTGAGAAATACAATATCACTCGTAAGGACCAGGATGCGTTTGCCTATTGGAGTCAGATGAAAGCCACCGAGGCCAGGAAAAATGGAAGATTGTCAAAGGAAATTGTTGCGGTTGAGATTCCGCAACGAAAGAAAGATCCAATTATCTTTACCGATGATGAATTCATCAAACCGGGAACCACCGAAGAGATTTTAGCAAAATTACGTCCCGCTTTTAAAAAAGAAGGTGGAAGTGTGACCGCCGGAAATGCTTCAGGATTGAATGACGGAGCCGTCGCTACCATCATCGCTTCAGAAGAAGCTGTAAAAAAATACGATTTAAAACCTATGGCTCGAATTGTGAGCTCAGCTGTAGTTGGGGTTGAACCACGAATTATGGGAATTGGTCCGGTTCGGGCTTCCAATAAAGCCTTGGAAAAAGCAGGCCTAACAATGCATGATATGAGCGTAATAGAACTCAATGAAGCCTTTGCATCACAGGCATTAGCATGTATCAGGGAATGGGGACTAACAGATAATGATCCACGTATTAACCCAAATGGAGGTGCGATCGCGATCGGGCATCCACTAGGAGTTACGGGAGCGAGAATTACGTATTCCGCCGCTTTGGAACTTCAGGAAACCGGGAAGCGATATGCGCTCATTACCATGTGTGTGGGTGTTGGGCAAGGCTATGCAGTTATTATTGAAAATGTGAATTTATAATTCGTTGTAATGAAGATCTTTATCATAGGCGGAGCGGGAACCATAGGTAAAAGAGTGACAGCGAGATTGGCTGACAAACATGAGGTGATCGTGGGTGGAAGAAACTCCGGCGAAGTGCAAGTAGATATTTCAGATGCTCCTTCTATTGAAAGAGCATTGAATCAGATTGGGAAGCTTGATGCCATCGTAAATGTTTCGGGAGAAGCCAAATGGGACAGGTTTGAGAACCTTTCCGAAGAAGATTTCTATATCGGTATCAAAAGCAAGCTAATGGGTCAGGTGAATTTGGTGCGTATCGGTAGGAACTTCATCAATAAAGGGGGTTCCATCACCCTTACTACCGGGATCCTGGCCGACGATCCAGTGGATATGACAACGAGTGCCGCCATGGTCAATGGGGGGATTCACAGCTTTGTGAGAGCCGTGGCCCTGGAATTGGATGGAGTAAGGGTCAATGCAGTGTCGGCTGGATTGGTAGCAGATGCGTATGAAAAATATAAGGACTATTTCCCGGGTTACGATGCCGTGGGAATGGATAAAGTGGTAAATGGATATGTGAAGAGTGTGGAAGGCAAGGTTAACGGACAAATAATTAATGTAAGAGCTTAAAATGAACAAAACACAACATTACATACAGGGAAAATGGATTGATGGAACAGGAGATGGAACCCCTATTTTGGATTCGGTTAGCGGTGAACATTTCACGAGTGTGACTACGGAAGGTTTGGATGTGCCCGGAATTCTTCAATATGGAAGAGAAAAGGGAGAGACCCTTCGCAAAATGACCTTCCAGCAGCGTGGTTTAATGCTGAAGAAATTGGCGATGTATCTCGTTAAGCACAAAGATCCATTTTATGAATTAAGCTACCGTACGGGTGCGACACGTGTTGACAGTTGGATAGATATTGAAGGCGGCTTCGGAAATTTATTTGCGAATGCTTCTTTACGGAAATTGTTTCCTGATCAGTCCTATCATGTGGAAGGGGATCCTATCGATCTTTCTCGTGGTGGTCGCTTTATGGCACACCACATCATGGTACCAAGACTTGGGGTAGCCGTACATATCAATGCCTTTAATTTCCCTGTATGGGGTATGTTGGAAAAATGCGCGGTCAATTGGATGGCAGGAATGCCGGGGGTGGTACTGCCCGCTCCCCAAACAGCATATTTGACCGAGCTTGTAGTCAAAGAGATCATCGCCTCCGGAATTCTACCCGAAGGCGCCTTGCAACTTATCAGCGGGACAACCCCCGGCATTTTAGACACGGTGCAATCACAGGATGTGGTCACTTTTACAGGTTCGGCAAGCACCGGAAAAATTTTGAGAAACAACCCGCAAATTATTGAAGAATCCGTCCCTTTTACCATGGAAACAGATTCCTTGAATGCGTCTATTTTAGGGCAAGATGCGATACCGGGCACACCCGAATTCGATTTGTTCATCAAAGAAGTTCGTAAAGAAATGACCGTAAAATGTGGACAAAAATGTACGGCGATCCGTCGTATCATCGTTCCCTCAACCTTGATGGAAGATGTTCAAAACGAGCTTGGAAAGCAATTGGATAAGGTAACCATCGGCGACCCCCGATTGAAAGAAGTCCGCATGGGAGCCTTGGTGAATGACGCTCAGCGAAATTCAGTAAAAGAACAAGTACAAAAAATTGCTAAAACGGCCAACATAGTCTACGGAAGTTTAGATGAAGTGGAGACCATTGGCGCCGATGCCAAAAAAGGGGCTTTCATTAAACCCATCTTGCTCAGAGAGGATAACCCATTTAAAAATGAAGCGGCCCATATTACCGAGGCCTTTGGCCCTGTGAGTACATTGATGCCTTATAAGAATATGGATGAGGCCATCGAACTTGCGCAAATGGGCAAAGGATCATTGGTGTCTTCTATTGTGACCTATGACGATGCGATCGCAAAAGAATATGTAATTGGCGCTGCATCGCATCACGGAAGGATCTTAGTGTTAAATCGTGAAAATGCGAAACAGAGTACCGGACATGGTTCACCTTTGCCGGGATTGGTACATGGAGGTCCTGGACGTGCCGGAGGAGGAGAGGAAATGGGAGGCATGCGTGGTATCAAACACTATTTGCAGCGATGCGCAGTACAAGGAACTCCAACAACATTGACGGAAGTCACCGGAATTTATCAACCCCTGGGGGCTTACAAAGAAACCGAACAGCATCCGTTCAAATATCATTGGGAAGACATCGAACCGGGAATGTCGCTAAAGACACATAAGCGAACTATTACCGATGGAGACATAGTTAATTTTGCCAATCTCACCTGGGATCATTTTTATGCACATACCGATATTACCTCGCTGGATGGAAGTATTTTCGAGAAGCGAACGGCTCACGGCTATTTTATATTGGCAGCAGCGGCAGGATTATTTGTGTATCCTAATAAAGGTCCGGTAGCCGCTAATTACGGATTGGAAGATTGTAGATTTTTACGCCCTATCTATCACAATGATACTATCTATGTACGCCTAACATGCAAACAAAAAATAGACAGGGAACAACGCGGTACCATACTCCCTTGCGGAATCGTAAAATGGTATGGCGAAGTATTTGACGCCGAGGATGAACTGGTTGCCGTAATGACTGTACTAACCATGGTACAGAAAAAGCAAACCGTTTTTACTGAAATGACTTCGGAACGCATTGCCCGATACTTAAATAAGCTGACCGAAAAGTCCAAGCCGCAGTGGGGGTCTTTCACGCCTCAACGCATGATCGAACATTTGGAATATACCTATAGAATTGCTTCGGGAGAGATACAGGATTTTGAAATTGTAACCCCCGATAAGATTCTGGAGAAAGTACATTCAACGCTTTATAATTATAAAAAAATGCCACGGGAATATGATTTTCCATTGGCCGAAAAATCGGAAATTAAAAAATTAAAACACCCGGACCTTACCAAGGCAAAGGAAATGATGTTGGTAGCCAGAGCCGAGTACTTGGCCTATTTCAAGGAAAATGAAGATGCAAGAACAAAGAACGTGGTTTTTGGAGAGTTGAATAGGTTTGAATGGTATCTTATGGAGAGAAAACATCTGAATCATCATTTCGAACAGTTCGGACTGTTATGACAAAGTCATTGCGCACTTGTTGTGCAATCGCTTTGATACATTCCAAACTTGAATAGTGATGCAGAAAAATGGCAAAGAAATATTATACATATATGCTTACGCACGAGAGAAATCATATTTTTTATGTGGGTGTAACGAATAATATTGAACGTAGAATTTGTGAGCACAGAAATGCAACTTATGGTTCGCACGTAGGTCATTTCAACATTAAAAAGTTGGTTTATTTCGAAACTCATGCAGATGTTCGAATTGCGATACGAAGAGAGAAAACCATAAAGAAATGGAAAAGACAATGGAAGATCAATTTAATCACAGAGCAAAATCCGGATTGGATGGATTTGAGTGCTGAATGGGATCTTTCAAAATATAATAAGAACTTGAACGAAAACGAATCCGCGACGAATGCGGATTGACATATTATCGATATACAGGTATAGCAATGACCGCACCCTACGTAAAAGAGCAGATTGAAAACGGAATTTCAACCATAGAATTCTTCCATCCGGCACACAACAGCCTACCGGGAGATATTTTGGCGAAATTGGTCCAAACCATTACTTCGGCCGGGCAAAATGAAGAAGTAAAAGTGATCATACTCAAAAGTGGGGGTGACCGTACTTTTTGTGCGGGCGCCAGTTTTAACGAGCTCAGCAATATCAACGATGCAGAAACAGGGCGAGTGTTCTTTAGCGGATTCGCTAATGTGATCAACGCCATGCGTAAATGCCCAAAATTCATCATTGGCCGAATACAAGGCAAGACTGTTGGAGGAGGAGTTGGTGTGGCATCGGCAACCGACTTTTGTATGGCTACTAAGTTCGCTTCCATTAAATTGAGTGAATTAAATGTGGGTATTGGCCCATTTGTCGTTGGTCCGGCAGTAGAACGGAAGCTTGGTCTGTCAGGTATGTCTCAGATAGCAATTGACACCAATAATTTTTATGATGCCGAATGGGCACGCCAAAAAGGACTGTACGCGAAAGTGTATGACTCTACGGAAGCATTGGATGAAGCGGTTCAGATTTTTGCTGAGAATTTATGCAAATACAATCCTGAGGCCATGAAAGAAATGAAAAAAGTTATGTGGCAAGGCACCGAAGATTGGGACGAATTATTGGCCGAAAGAGCAGCTATCAGTGGCCGGCTGGTGTTGAGTGAATTTACAAAAGAAACGTTGAAAAAATTTAAACAATGAATACAGAATGTCGAACACAGAATGATGAGGTACTTCGGAGTTGGATATTCAAAATTCGATATTTGAAAATTAAGTGATTTATTCCTTTAAAGGACACATACCCGTTATACACGAATCTAGTTTCGTGCATCCATTAGCCGCTGTGACCGGCAATGTGATTATTGGTAAAAACTGCTATATCGGCCCGGGTGCAGCAATTCGTGGCGATTGGGGTGAGATCATTTTGGAAGATGGAGTCAACGTGCAGGAAAATTGTACGGTACATATGTTTCCTGGAAAAAGTATAGTGTTAAAGGAAGGAGCACATGTAGGCCATGGGGCCGTTATTCATGGCGCCAATCTAGGTCGGAATTGCCTCATCGGAATGAATAGTGTGATCATGGACGATGCGAGTATAGGCGATGAGTGTATTGTGGGTGCCATGTCTTTTGTAAAAGCGGAAACTGAATTTGAAAATCGGAAATTGATCATTGGAAATCCGGCAAGGGCGGTTAAAGATGTTTCTGATGAAATGATCGCCTGGAAAACGGCAGGAACCAAATTGTATCAACAGTTACCTTCAGATTGTCATGAGAGTTTGAAAGAGGTGCAACCCTTGCGGGAGATCCCAAAGAATAGACCTGAACAAGAAGATTTTTATAAAACGTTACAAGAGATAAAGCGAAAAGAATAATATGTCGCAAGTAGAATTTAAAATGCCGCGATTGGGCGAAAGTATTACGGAAGCAGCTATTATCAAATGGTTTAAAGATGTTGGGGATACCGTGGAATTCGATGAGATTTTGCTTGAAGTCGCTACGGATAAAGTCGATTCTGAAGTGCCCTCTACCGTTGCAGGTGAGATCATTGAACTTCTGTACAAACCCAATGATGTGGTGAAAATTGGAGCCGTAATTGCCCTTATTAGATCAGATGGAGAAGGGTCATTACAAAAGGATAAGACGAACAAAAGATCGATAACGTCAACTAAAAAGACCGGTACCACGGCAATTACTTCCGGAGTAAAAATGAAAAAGACCCCAGCAGTCACTACTTCATTCAAGATCAATGAGGATGTGTTTATAAGTCCGTTGGTGGATAGCGTCGCTCGTAAACATCATATTAGCTATGAAGAACTGGCGCGTATTCCCGGTTCCGGGAAAGAGGGTCGACTGCGAAAAAGTGATGTCTTGAATTATATTTCTGAAGGACGCCCTTTCCAGTTTGTTCAACCCATTTCGGAAGATTCAGGATTCAAAGTTCCGGATCTGCAATTTGACAAGGGTAAGGGGAAAATTGTGGAGATGGACCGCATGCGCAGGTTGATTGCAGATCATATGGTTTACAGTAAGCATACCTCACCCCATGTCACGGCTTATGTGGAGGCAGACCTGACCGAAATGGTGCTATGGCGAAATACAAACAAGGAGGCTTTTCAGAAAAAACACAAAGAAAAATTAACCTACACACCCCTCTTTATTGAAGCCGTAGTGAAAGCGATCAAAGACTTCCCAATGATCAATTCTTCTTTGGACGGAAATAATATGATCGTTAAAGATGAGATCAATATCGGACTGGCAACAGCGTTGCCTAATGGTAATTTAATTGTACCCGTGGTGAAAGATGCCGGTAAAAAGAATTTGGCAGATCTGGCGGCAACCGCCAATGAGTTAGTGGGAAAAGCCCGGGACGGCAAGCTAAAAATTGATGATACCAGAGGCGGCACTTTTACCATTAGTAATGTTGGGACCTTCGAAAGTTTAATGGGAACCCCTATTATCAATCAGCCGGAAGCCGCTATCCTCGCCACAGGAATTATAAAAAAGCGGGCTGAGGTTATCGAAAAACCGGAAGGTGATACCATAGAAATACG
>SMVB01257436.1_pt1 | contig 14064 bp, 11 predicted proteins | sample 2456461 | NCBI WGS metagenome assembly SMVB01 (sample SAMN11095934, study PRJNA526329) | marine sediment metagenome | biome: Marine sediment; feature: Surficial sediment; material: Deep marine sediment; isolation source: Hadal surficial sediment | place: Pacific Ocean | collected 2014-05 | depth... | reverse complement strand
TGCGATCGAGGCCCGTGACAGGGCGGGCCGCCAGTTCGGCATCGACCGTCTCAAGGCGCTGCTGCACAGCCGCCCCGCCCCCGGCAACTGGCCGCAGTACATCGCGTCGTCGGTGGACCGGCACAAGGTCGGCCGGGCCGAGGACGACGTGCTGGTCGCGGCGCTCACCTTCGCCGCAGTCCGCCCGCAGCGTCAACGGGCCAAACCGGCCATGGCGAGGTCGTCGCGGGCATGATCACCGAACAAGACAACCGGTACCTGTCGATGGCAGCGCGGCTCGCGTTGCGCGGCCACGGCGGCGCCGAGCCGAACCCGCTGGTCGGCTGCGTCATCGTGGCCGCAAACGGTGGCGCAATCGTCGGCTGGGGTTGCCACAGGCAATGCGGCGGACCGCACGCCGAGATCGAGGCGTTGGACCGCGCCGGTGCGAAGGCAAGCGGCGCGACGGTCTACCTGACCTTGGAGCCGTGCAACCACATCGGGCGAACCGGACCGTGCACGGACGCCTTGATCGAAGCCGGGGTCGCCAGTGTCGTGTACGCCAGGGCCGAACCCGACGCCGTCGCCGCCGGCGGCGCCGACCGCCTCCGCGAGGCCGGGATCGACGTCAAGCTGGTTCCCGGCTGCCGCGCGGCCGTCGAGGTCAGCAACCCGTTCGTGCGACGCATCACCACCGGCCTGCCCTGGGTGGTGGCTAAGTGGGCGCAGACACTCGACGGCCGCATCGCCACCCGTTCCGGCGAGAGCCGGTGGATAAGTAACGCCGCCAGCCGCCGGCTCGTACACCAGAAGCGCGGCCGCGTGGACGCGATTCTCACCGGCATTGGAACCGTGCAAGCCGACGACCCGATGCTGACCGCCCGGGGCGTTACCCGTCGGCGCGTCGCCCGGCGTGTCGTGATCGATCCCGGACTGGAGATCTCGCCGGGCTGCCGCCTGGTCACGTCCACGGCCGAGGCGCCCACCGTCGTCGCCTGCGGCGAAGATCGCGTCGACGCCGACCCCGACCGCGTCCGTGCACTGAAGGGCGAGGGCGTGGAGATCATCGCCGTCCCGCGCACCGGCACCGAGCTTCCGCTCGACGACGTCCTGCGCGAGCTGGTCCTGCGATACCAGACCACGCACCTGATGGTCGAGGCCGGCGCGGGGCTGCTGGGCCGCCTGTTCCGCGACGGGCTGGTCAACGAGGCCTGGGTCTTCGTCGCCCCCCTGCTGTTCGGCGACGACGAAGCACTGCCGTGCGTCCGCGGCCTGACCATCGACACGCTGACCGACGGCTGCAGGCTCGAACTCTGGAACGTCCGCCGCCGCGGCGACGACGTCGTGCTCCGGTACGGCGTCACGGACACGCACCCCACGCGGCGAGCAGATCGAGAAAATCGTTGATGCCGACGATGCCGCCGCCGATGGGCAGGAGGACGCCACCGGGCTGCTGGGTGATGGTCGGGCCGCAGTCGTTGAGTTCGAGCAGCCAGACGGCGCCGGTGTTGATGCCGCCGTCGTCGTCTAAGACCACCCCCACCGCGAGGTCGGGCACGGTATCGCCGTCCAAGTCGCCCAGCGCGGCCACACTGCCGCCGAACAGGTCGCCGTCGTCGAGCGGGCCGTCGAAGCCGCCGGCAGTCGCGGAGATCTTCGATTCACCGGCCACTGTCCCCGCCCCCGGGCAGGCGGGCTCGCCGGCCGTCGCGCTACCCGCGACCACCAGCGCCCCCGCGCCCACCGCCACTTGCCAGATGCGCTGCGAGCGGCGATCGGTTGACGACCACGCCCGGGCCTGCATCGCCTTGAGCCAGTGCGGCCACCTGCGCATTACGTTCAACTTGTCCATGTCGGTTACCTCCATTCGTTGGGCCAGGTCATCGAGTGTGACCTCATGGAGCAAGGGAGCGGGATCGCGGGGAGGGCCTGTCGGGTTGGGTCGGAAAATGAAGAGGTCCCGTAGAAGAGGACTGTCCCAGTCGAGGGCCCCCCGGATGAGTGCGAGCCTCTGCGGCTCGCCCTGGGCCGCCCACCAGCGGTCGGCCATCTCCAGCAACGCCTGGCGATAGCGCGGCAACGCGGGGCGCATCTTCACGAGCCCTACCATGACGACCAGGGCCTCCGCGATCCGGTCGCGGGCGTAGTCGAGGTCGCCGACCTCGATCGCCGCCGAGGCGAGGTCCAGTCGGCCGTGCGTCCAGGCCCTGTTGCAGAGCCCCGCATCGCCGCACAGGAAGGCGAGCAGCCCGAGGAAGCGCAGGTCGTCTTCGAGCCCGTCGACGGCAGCCTTCATGCGGGCGGCCTCCTCGACGCAGGCGGCGATGCGGCTCGGCGAGGTCCAAGATGCTGTGCCCGGCGATCGAAAGGATCCAGCTCCGGAACGCCCGCAATCCGCTCCACTCCAAGCGCTCGCGATCGCGCCAGGCCCGCAGGAGCGTCTCCTGAAAGACGTCGTCGGGTGAATACTCCCGCAGGAGACGCCGGCTCATGCGCCGCTCGATCACCAGCAAGATGGAAGCCGGGCCGATCGCTTCGATCAGCCGGTCCCAGTTCGAGCCGGTCGCCGAATGCAGGGGATTGTCCGACCCGGGGTCCGTCATGACTGCTAAGGATAAACGCCCCATCGGGCGATGCAGCCCTAATCGGCGTCCATCGGCGGCTGTGTCCTTGACGATAGTTTGGTATCTGTTAGGATACCCAAAACGATCGGAGGCACCCATGATCGCAACCTGCTCCAACAGCGTCGAGACGTTCGAAGTCCCCCTGACACTCACCGGCGGGCTCTCTGCCGAGGAGGCCGACCGGCGGGTGGCCGTCGCCGTCCGCACCGGCGACATCGGTGCCAGGGCGGTGGCGTTCTACCTTGCCGATCTGGCGGACAGCGGCGGTCACCAGCAGCTGGGATTTGCCTCGATCGAGCTGTACGCGGAAACCCGGTACCACATCCGGCCGCCGACGACGCGCAGCTATGTCGCGACGGGCCGCGCATTGCGCGAACTGCCCGCGATCGACCTGGCGTTCCGCGAGGGCGGGCTGTTCTGGACCCAGGTGCGGGAACTCGTGCGGGTCGCGACCCCCGAGACCGAGGACGAGTGGATCCAGTGGGGGCAAGGTCGTTCGGCGCGGCAGATCGCCGCCCAGGTCGCCCGGCGACGCAAGGGTGAGCGGCCGACGGATCCATCCAGGCGGCGAATCAGCGAAGTGTGGTTCCGGCCCGACGGGCGCATGAACGCCGCGCAGTGGGCGAAGTGGACGGCCGCGCGGCGGAAGCTCGAGGCCGAAATCGACCGGCCCGTCACCGACGCTGAAATGTTCGAGCACGCCGCGGACCTGCTGCTGGGGTCCCGGCCCGACGGTACCGTGCCGGGCCGCACGCCCGTCAACGACACGCACTACAAGGTTCTCGCCATCCACGACCTGCGCACCGGGTTCACCACCATCGACATCGACGGCCTGCCCGAACCGGTGGACGAGGAGACCGCTCGGAAGATCATCGGCCACTCAGACCGTCCCAACCTGATCCCGCCGGCCGAGGACGACATGGACGACATGGACGACCCCCACGAGAATAACGGTCCGGAGGTTCCGCCGGCTCAACGCGACATTCCGACACCGGACAAAATGCGACGGCAGGTACTGGCCCGCGACCGGTACCAATGCCGCAACTGCGGCAGTCGGGTCAAGCCCAGCGGCCACCACAAGAAGCAGCGTCGGTTCGGGGGCCGGACGGTACCCGGCAACCTGATGACCGCCTGCCACGGTTGCCACTCGCTGGTCCACGCCGACCTGCTCGTGGTCCGGGGCACGGTGAACGGCCGATTGCGGTTCCAGGACGCCGCGGGCCATCCCCTCGGAGAACTCACCCCGTCTGCCCGCGAGGCCATAGGAAGGATGAAAGTCGATCTTGATACGCGCGTATCAAGCCCCGCCGCCTGCGTTCCAGATACGCGCGTATCAAACTCATCGCCCGAACAGGCGCCCGAACCGGTACCCGAACCGGCCATGGACGACCTCATCGGACAGCAGACGGTCGTGCGGAACCTCCGGCGGGCCGTCCGGGCTGCGATTCGTCGCGGTGAGCCGCTCGGACACGTACTTCTTTGCGGCCCTCCGGGGCTCGGTAAGACGAGCCTCGCCCGGGCGGTCGCCGCGGAACTCGGGCGGGGCTTCAGGACCGTGCTTGGGCCGTTCGTATCCGAACCCGACGAGCTTGCACGGCAGGTTGCCGAGGTCCAGGCCGGTGGCGTGCTTTTTGTCGACGAGGTTCACCGGCTGCCGCTCCGAGCCATCGAGTCGCTCTACACCGTCATGGAGACCGCCCGGATCACGATCATCGGCGCCACGACCGAAACGGCCAAGCTTCCCGGTGCGTTTCGCAGCCGCTTCACCATCCGGCAGGACCTGGAGTACTACTCGTCGCGGGAACTCGCCGCGATCCTGCGCCGGGCCGCCGACCGTTTGGGGGTGGGCATCGATCTCGATGCAGCGCTGGTTCTGGCGGCGGCATCACGCGACACACCGCGAGAGGCGCTGTCGCTCCTGTCGGCAGCGCGCGACGAAGCGCAGCTGGGCGGCGCGACCGCGATCGACGCCGAGATCGCCCGTACGGTGTTGCGGAGTCTCCGGATCGACGAACGGGGCTTGCACCGCGTCGAACGCGAGATCCTCGAGACACTCCGTCGTTCGGGACGTCCGCTGGGGCTCGGCACGCTCGCCGACCGCCTTGGCCTGGAAGCGGCCGAGTTGCTCACCGTCCATGAACCGTTCCTGGTCCGTCGCGGGCTGATCGTCCGGACCCGGCGAGGCCGACGGCTGGCGTGACCCCCAGGCCGTTGCAACGATCGGGTCTCCCGTCGCGTACATAATGGACGCAGATGCACGCGGATCGCAAGCCCATCATGCGATGGATCGTGACGCGAGGCGCCCTCAAGCGGCTTGGGGTCGCCGGCGTCCTGATGATCATCGCCGTGACGGTGAGTTGGTGGTCGATGATCCGGATGCCCGGGCGAAGCTGGGACGGACCCCTGCCGCAACTCACCGAGGAGCAGGCTGCACTGGGGCAAGAGTTGCAGCGATACGTGGAGACGCTGGCCGCCGACATCGGCGAGCGCAGCGTCTTTGACCCCGGCGGGCTGTCGGCAGCCGAGCGGTTCATCGAGGCGACGCTTGTCGATGCCGGGTACACCGTGCAGCAGCATCCGTTCGAAGTGCTGGGCGTCAGGTGCGTGAACCTCTCAGCGGCAATCCAGGGCACCGACCGACCCGACGAGATCGTGATCGTCGGCGCTCACTATGACACGGTCTTCAACTGCCCGGGCGCCAACGACAACGCGTCGGGAATCGCGGCGACGCTCGCGCTGGCCCGGGCGTTACGTGGTCATGCCCCGGCCCGCACGATCCGCTTCGTGGCCTTCGTCAACGAGGAGCCGCCCTTCTTCCAGACGGCGCAGATGGGCAGCCTCGTCTATGCCAACGCGTGCCGCGACGAGGACGAGAACATCGTGGCCATGCTGAGCATCGAGACGATCGGGTTTTACAGCGACACGGACGGTTCACAGGACTACCCCGCCCCCATCGGCCTCTTCTATCCGTCGCGCGGCGACTTCGTCGCCTTCGTCGGCAACTACGGATCCCGCCGGCTCGTGCGCCAGGTGGTCGAATCGTTCCGGCGGCAGGCGAAGTTCCCCGCACAGGGCGGCGCACTGCCGGGGATGCTGCCGGGTATCGGCTGGTCCGACCACTGGTCCTTCTGGCAGGCCGGTTACCCGGCGTTGATGGTGACCGACACCGCGCCCTTCCGGTACCCGCACTACCACACGCCGTCGGACACGCCGGACAAGCTCGACTACGAACGCATGGCCCGCGTCGTGGACGGCCTCCGGGCCGTCGTCCAGGAACTCGCCGAATAGGCCTTGACCGATGTCACCTTTTCTGTCGAACCGGTTCGTTCGGACAGTGGTCTAACCGTGCAGAATGGGCACTCCCATGGACTCACCGCGAACGGACGAACAATGCCTGGCGGCGTTTGTCGGCGGCGACCGGGCGGCTCTGGGCGAGCTGGCCCGCCGCCACGAAGCATCGTTGCTGGGCGTTGCGAGCGGCCTGCTAGGAGGCTGCCCGTCGCTGGCTTCCGATGCGGTTCAGGAGACGTGGATGCGTGTCATTCGTTACGGCCAAAGTTTCAATGGCCGAAGCGGCCTGAAGACCTGGCTGTACCGGATCACGGTGAACTGCTGTCGTAACATTCGCTCCAGGACAACGCCGGAACAGCGGCCCTACCCGAAGACGCAACCGGCCGCGGGGTGCCCGGATCCCGGTCAGTTGCCCATGCTCCAGGAGCGTGACGACGCGCTGTATGAAGCCGTCGACCGTCTCTCGGATTCAGGGCGCGAACTCGTGCTGCTGTGCTACCACGACGGGGTTAACGCACAAGCAGGCCGCGCAAGTCCTGGAGATCCCGCTCGGCACGCTCAAGAGCCGGCTTCATGCCGTCCTGGAGCAGTTGCGAGAGCACCTCTGCAGTGAGGCGAAGCCATGACTGAGAACCCCGAACGACGAATTGGCGAGCGGCTTGCGGCGCTGACACGATGGCGCGGCGAGCGGACCGAACTCTGGCAAGAAGCGCTGGCGGCAACCGATCGCGACGATGCGCCCGGCAAGACATCACCGCACCGTTGGCTGGCGGCCCCCGTCTGGCGTGTCGCGGCTGTGTTCGTGGTGCTCGCCGGCGTCACCGCCACCGTCTGGTTCCTGTCGACCGAGACCCCTTCGATGCGATACGCACGGGACCTGCAGGTCGCTGCTATCCCTCCACCGCCGCAGTCCTCGGCCCCCTCCGGCACCTTCGGTGGCAGAGGGGCCTTGTACAGCCTCGACCCGATGGAAGACTACTTCGCGCCGGGGTTCCCGTCTGACAAACCGGGCGATTATGTCCCGGACGTGGATCGACACGTCGTGCGCAAAGCGACCATCGAGCTCGTCTCGGACGACGTACCGCTGGTGTTCGTGAAGTGCCGGCAACTCATCAGCGAGGCCCATGGCGAGTTCATCGAAGCGTCAACGCTGACCGGTTCCGGAACCACGGCGCGTGGGAACCTCACGCTCCGCATCGCCGTCGAGCGCCTCAGCGACGTACTGAACCTCCTGCGCGGGCTTGCGCGGGTGCATGCCGAGGAAACACACGGCGACGACGTGACCGCACAAGTCGTCGACCTGGAGGCACGGCTCCGCAACGAACGGCGCGTCGAGGCGGAGCTGCTGGACCTGCTGGAGAAGAGGACCGACGCGCCCTTGAAAGACATCCTCGATATGCGCCGACAGATCAACATTGTCCGCGGATCGATCGAGAGGCTGACCGCTCAGAGCCAACAGCTGGATCGACTCGTGTCGCTCGCGTCGGTGCTGGTCATCATCCGCCCGCTCGACGACGAAGAGCAGGAGACCGAACTCGGAGCCTACTTCTCCGACGGCCTCCGCGCCTCCTGGACGGGCGGCCTGCGGTTGCTCGCCGACACGGTCAGCGGCGGGTTGCGTGTGTTCGTCGGCGGTCTCATGTGGTGGTTGCTGCTGGGGGCGATCTTCGTGACCGTCCGGCACCACCTCCGCCACGCCCGCGCGCAACACGGCCAGCGGTAACCCGATCGTCATCAACTGTACCTTCGGCGGAAACGCCGCCACCCTGGGCGGTGGGATCTCGACCTTGGGCAATCTTGCCAGTCCGACGGTCGCCAACTGCATCCTGTGGGGCGATACTCCCGATGAGATTGAGGGAACGCCGCTCGTGATCTACTGCAACATCGAAGGCGGCTGGCCCGGCAGCGGCAACATCGACGCCGATCCGCTGTTCGTCGATCCCGACAACGGCGACGTCCGGCTCTCCGCAGGCTCACCCTGTATCGACACCGGTGACAACACCGCCGTGCCGAAGTTTGTTCTGCGCGACCTCGATGGCAACCCGCGATTCGTCGCCGATGCCTGTGCCGGGGACAGCGGTGCGACCGTGGACATGGGGGCGTACGAGTTCCAAGGGACGAGTTGCGACCTCAGCAACATCATGGAGATGCTGGCCGTGTGGGGTCGTTGCACCGACTGCCGCAAGTGCCGTTTCGACTTCGACGGCGACTACTCGGTCGGCATCCTCGACCTGCTGATCCTGCTGGGGAACTGGGGTTAGTCCGACGCCCGCGTCGCCTCGCTGACGCCGATGCCGAAGTCCTCGCGGGTCAGTGGGATCTGCATGCTCTCCGGGAAGATCCGCCAGACGTTGTCGCCGTTGTCCAGGGCGAGGCCCGGCCGCCCCGACGGGGGCGACGCGGCGAACCGGATCGTTTCCATCGGCAGGCCGTCGAAGCCGTAGAGGGTAATCGACCGGCCGGCCGCCTCGTACAGCGGCATGTCAACGATCTCGACGTCCGTCGCGCGGGTCGAGCTGAGCATGGTCAGCAGCCTCTCGACGACGACCGGGTCCGCGTCGACACCGAGATCGGGCGCCGTCCACAGTTCCAGGTCCCGCACCAACCTCAATTCGCCGTCACCGTGACGGATCACGATCGCCTTGACGTCGGCCGGCTGAACCCCGCTCGGCGTCGGGTCCACGAGGTGCACGGTCTTCGGGAAGAACGCGGCGATGACGGCCTCGGGCAGCCGGACCACGGCGGCGCGACCTTCCACCATCCCGAAGCGATCCTCCGAACCGACCCCGGTTCGCGATCCGACCAGCAGCCGGGCCGTCTCGGCAACGGTGATCACGCGGTCACCCTGGGCAACCTGCCGCTGCGACCGGACCGTCATGGTGCCGGACGGCTTCGCCAGGCCGAACCTCGACAGGTCGGGGGGCAGGTCGAGGATGAATCCGGCCGACCGCGCCCGCCCGATGGCCGCGGTCAGCGCTTCAGCGGCGGCGGCGTCCACGCGCGTGCGGACCGGCTCGGTCATGAACCAGCGCTTGCGGCGCATTTCGATGACCACGCGACGGTCGCCGTCGTCGATCTCGATGCCGGTGATCCGGGACGGCAGCGGCGCGAAGATCGTGCGGTCACGCCACGCCTTGGGGTCCATCTCGACCGCCCGTTCGTAGAGGTCGCCGGTGACGACGAAGACGTTCTCGTCCCCCACCGGGCGCAGGTACGACCGGCCGGCGACACTGCGCCGACCGAACTCAAGGGTGTAGGATCCATCCGGCCAGGTCAGGGTGACCTCCGCCCGCGGCTCGGCGAGGCCAAGATCGCTCGTCGCGGCGTCGCCGGGCCCAAGCACACGAACGACCACGACCTCGGTCACCTCGATGATCAGCCGTCGGATGGAGAACGCGTCCATCGGGAACTGCAGCGGCTCCACCTGCACCCACGCGTCACCGCTGCGTTCGAACAGCATCGGAGCAACGCCCGCGCGACGCACGGCGATCCGGTTGACCGCGTCGACGGGAATCTTCGCCGCGCCCGGCAGCGTGACCAGCACGCCACCCCGCTCGGCCGGCTCGCTGCGGTACAACACCACCACGACCACCACGCCGATGATGGCCAGCACGACCGCCACGATGGTCGGTTTGACGCTCACGTCAGTGCCGTCTCACGGTCCACACGAAGATGCCCAGGGCCAGGCAGCCGCCGGGCATGATCGCAAGCGCTACCCACCGCCACAACAACTGGACCGACTCGGTCACGCCCTCCAGCCGGGCGACCTGCCTGCTGACCGGGCTCGTCGCGATGCGGTCATCGTCACCGGCGAGCCACGTGATGCCGGCCATGAGCAGTTCGAAGTTGCCGGGGTTCACCAGGACCATCCGGGCCCCGCCCACGGGAACCACGACGTCGGCAAGATAGCTCAACAACCAGCCGCCGGAGCCGACCACGAGAATCCGCTGTTGCCCGGTTTTTACCGGGTTGCGTCGCTCCGCCGCAACGACAATCGGCGCCGGGCGGTCGAGCCGTTGATCGGCGGTGGGCTCGTCCAGCGAGTCCGGGTTGAGCATCCAGTCCGTTTCAAGCCACCGGTCCTCGCCGGGCTCGACGGCCAGGACGATCTCCCGGCGCACGTCGGGTGCGACGGACCCCGACGCATCGTCGTCGAGCGTGATCACCACCGGAAGATCGAAGACGGTCTGCATGCCGTGCACCGCCAAGCCGATGGCGGTCCCCGGCAGGTAGTTTGAAAGCTGGATCACCCGCTGGTTGATCACCTGTCCCGCCTCGTCGCGTGCCGACTCGAAGATGGTTCGCGTCGTGTCGACGGTGAGCCCGAACGGGGTGATCAACTCACGCCACGGATCACGCATGCCCGTCCGGGTCAGCGGGCTGGGGGTCAGGCCCAACAGCACGGCCTCCCCGTCGGCGATCAGTGCGTGGGTCACATCGATCAGCTTCTGCTCGGCCTCGGTGATGGTGAGCGTCGTGCGTTGCGGGATCGGCGGTGGCACCACGACCCACACCGTCGCACGGTCGCGCGGCACGCGAGGCCTGTTGCTGAGGGCCACGATCCACTCGCGGACGTCAAAACGTGATGCCTGTAGCATCTCGGCGGAGCCCATGAAGTCGATGTTCTGATCGCGGCGGCGCAGCAGCGATTGGTCCTGGGCGTGCACGAGCACCACGACCGGCATCTTGCCGCCGTCGGAGAGCATCCGGATCGCGGCGGAGATCGCCTGCTCGCCGCGGAACCGCTGATCGAACGCGACGATGCCGGACCCGCGGCGGCGGAGGTTCAGCCGCGAGAACAACTGCTCCGGGGGAATGACGGCGGCCCCGTTCGGCCCGAAGACGATCGCGGTCTCGCCCGCCTCGAGGCTGCGGCCGATGCGGGCGAGTTCCAGCGGCGGCAGCTGCTTGAGCGGGTCTGCGCAACCGGCGAGTTCCTGCACCCAATCGTCGTACTCGTCGCGGTGCGTGGCGGCGAAGCGGCGAACGGCCATGTCGGTCGCCACGCTGTCCCGCCAGCCGTTGAACAGCTTGACGATCTTGAAGAATTCGTCCGCCCAGGTGTCCAGCGAGACCGCCAGGATGCTCCGCGCGGTCTCGTAGTCCGCTAGCGGCCGGCTCTCGTCGATCGCCAGTGCGCGATCGAGCTCGATCTCCACCTGGCGGACCTGATCCAGCCGCAGTGAGATGATCGCCAGCAACTGCTCGATCTGAGACCGGGCGGCGTCGTCTTCGGCGAGCCCGTTGCTCACCGTCACGAGACTGCCGATCTGCTGCTGGAGGAACACGGTCAAACGTTCGAGCACGCGGCGGCCGTCGTCCAGCGCCGCGTCGTACTCGGCGATCGGTTCGGCGTAGCTGCGTCGCAGCCGGATCAGCAGCGCCTCGTAGCTGTCCAGCGACGCGGGGTCGGCGGGGTCGATCCGGACGACTGAAAGGTTCGGCGACACCCGGTCGTAGCGGTCGAGCACCTGCTCGATCTGCCGCAGCAGGGCGGGGTCCACGCCGTCGGTGGTGAGGATCACGGCGATCGTCCAATCGCCCTCGATGTCCTCCAGGAGATTCACCGTCTGCTCGCTCAGCGAGTACGCCCGCGTCTTGGTCGCATCGGCGCGCCAGCGGAGTGCCGGGTGGGCGGCGATGACGTTGACGACCACGGCGATCGTCAGGATCGCGGCGAGGTAGACCGCGAGGTTGAGCCCGCGTGCGTTCATGACCATCGCCGCGCCTCCAGCGACCGGGCCGAGGCGATGAGCAGGACGATCGTCAGCGACCCGAAGTAGACGAAGTTGCTGGAGTCGAACAGGCCGATCGCGAAGTCGCGCAGACGCAACTCCGGGTCGGCGGCGATCACCAGGACGTCGGCGCGGGCCTGCCACGCCACCGGAAGCAGGTCGGTCTGCAAGACGCCCTTCGTGGTCAGGAGCACGATGATCCAGAAAAAGACGGTGATCAGGTAGGCGACGACCTGGCTGGCCGTGAGCGTCGAGGCCAGTATCCCGCTGGCGAGGTACACCGAACCGGCCAGCAGGACGCCGAGGTACCCGCACAGCAGCTCGCCGTAGTCGGGCCGACCGTAGATCTCCAGCGCGGCCACGAACACGAGCGTCGGCGCGAGAAGCAACACGAGGAAACCGAGCGCCGCCGCGTACTTGCCGAGAATGATGTCCGCCGTCCTGACGGGCGCGGTCAGCAGGATCTCGATCGTGCCCAGCCGCAACTCCTCGCTGACGACACGCATCGTGACCGCCGGGCAGATGAGCATGAACGCCAGCATGCTGAACGAGAAGACGGGCCGGAGCGTCGCCATCTCGCCGGGATTGAACACGTAACGGACGAACAGCCACCCGTTGACCAGCAGGTACAGGGCGCCGATGACGTAGCCGCCCGGGCTCAGGAAGTAGGCCCGCATCTCCCGGCCGGCGATCGCGGCGACCGCCTTCACGGGACGGCTCCTTCGGGGCCGGTCTCGTCCACGATCCGCACGAACAGACGCTCCAGGGTCGGCGTCTCGCGGTGAAGCTCCCGGACGGAACCGCCGGTCTTGATGATCACCCGGGCGATCGCCTCGCGCAGATCCTGCGTGCCGTTGACACCGGTCACGGTGAGCCGGCACCACGCGCCGTCGGGGGCGGCGCTCTCGACGCTTCCCACGCCGGGGATCGCTTTCAGCGCGGCCTTCGCATCGGCCGCATCACACTCGACGATATACCGGCAGTCCCCCGCCGCCGCTGCCCGCAGCTCGTCGATGGTCCCCGACGCCCGGACGCGGCCGCGGGCGAATATGAGGATCCGGTCACACGTCAGCTCGACCTCGGCGAGGTTGTGCGTGGACAACAGGATCGTGCGGCTGCCGGCCAGCTCGCGGATCAGGCCGCGGACCTCGCGGATCTGGGTGGGGTCGAGCCCCGACGTCGGCTCGTCGAGCACCAGAATCGGCGGCTCGTGGACCAGCGCGGCGGCCAGCCCGACCCGCTGGCGGTACCCCTTGGACAGCTGCAGGATCGGCCGGCGCCGGACGTCGGCCAGCGAGCACTGCCCGATCGCCCGGTCGATCGCCTTGCGGCGGGCGGCCCGCGGGACGCCGAAGAGCCTCGCACGGAACGCCAGGTACTCCTGGACCCGCATTTCGGTGTAGACCGGCGCCGACTCCGGCAGGTAGCCGATCAACTGCTGGCCCCTGCGGGGCGTGTCGGCCATGTCGTGGCCGTCCACGTGGACGGTGCCCGCTGTCGGACACAGATAACCGCAGATCATCCGGATGGTCGTTGTCTTGCCGGCCCCGTTGGGTCCAAGGATCCCCACGACCTGTCCACGGGGGATCTCGAAATCCACCGAATCTACAGCGAGAAATCTGCCGAACTTCCTTGTGAGGCGCTGGGCGGTAATCATTGGTTCACATGAAGCAGTCGTTGCTCTATAGTAATAAGATTTGCCTGAAGGCACGCGACAAGACGATCCCCCCATGACCTTGTCCCGTCCACGGCTGATACTGCTGCCGGGCGAAGCGCCCGTTGACGCGAGCCTCATCGAGCAGCTCCGGGAAGCGTTCGAGATCATTGAGATCGACGATGCCGGGCAGTTGCACCAGTTTTTTGGCGACCCGGCCGGGGCCGAGGCGGCCTCCGTCGTTCTGGAACACATCGGCGAGGGGGTCGCCGTGGTGGACGCCACCGGCGCGGTGACCTGGCAGAACAACCGGCTCAACGAGTACGAGCAGGACGTCCGCGAGCAGTTCGCCGAATTGTGCCGCGAGGCGCTTCAACTGTTCAACGCGGCCGGCGATCCGGCGAGCCGGGCCCGCCGGGCAAGCCGGAAGTTCTCGTTCCGGTGCGGTGAGAGCCACTTCGAGATGGTCGCCTCGCCCGGCTCCATGGAGGAGGAACGGTTCACGACGGTCGTCGGCGTCCTGTGGGACGTCACCGCGAGCCGTCGGCTGCTCGACAAGCTCGAAGCCATCGACGCCGCCGGAAGCGAGCTGATGAAGATCGAGGCCGATGCGATCGCCACGCTGTCGATGGCGGAGCGACTGACGCTGCTGGAAACGAAGATCGTGAACTACGTTCACGATCTTCTTGAATTCGACGACTTCGAGATCCGGCTGCTCGACCGCGAGACCAACCGGCTCGACCTGGTGATGGCGATCGGGATCTCGCCGCTGCGGATCGGC
>SMVB01217273.1_pt1 | contig 14065 bp, 15 predicted proteins | sample 2456461 | NCBI WGS metagenome assembly SMVB01 (sample SAMN11095934, study PRJNA526329) | marine sediment metagenome | biome: Marine sediment; feature: Surficial sediment; material: Deep marine sediment; isolation source: Hadal surficial sediment | place: Pacific Ocean | collected 2014-05 | depth... | reverse complement strand
GCCTTCAGGGCGAAGGTATCGACCATGACCTCGTCGAAGGCGATTTCCGGGTAGTCCGCCGCCACGTCGCGGCAGGCCTCGGCGAACAGGCCGCAGGTCATGGGCGCCACGGTATCCTTGTGGACCGCCGTCACGTGCTTGGCCCGCCCCATGGCCAGCTCAAAAGCGACCCGGGCAAGCCGTTCGGTGTTGCCCCGGGTGATCAGGCGGATGGAGATGGCCATGTCCGGGCTCGGCATCATTTCCCCCAGGCCCTTGAACATCGAGCGGTCGGGCTGCATCCCTTCGTGATTGTCGCGCACCATCATCACGTCCACGTCCTTGTGCAGGGACGGCAACCCGGGGTACGACAGCGCCGGGCGCAGATTGGCGAACATCTCGAAATGCTTGCGGATGATGGGATGCGGATTAATGGCCTTGTGGTCCAGGTGCCGGTAGGCCTGGTGGCCGATGGGGCCGAGAATCCAGCCGTCCAGCGCCGCCAATTGGTCGAGCGTGCCCTCGGGCATGGTGGTTCCCATGTCTTCCCAAGCCGCGCGGCCGATGGGCAATTCGCTCCACACCACCTCGGCCCCGGCGGCGGCCAGCGCGGCCTTGGCGACCTTGACCGCCTCGGGCACCACTTCGGGGCCGATATCGTCGCCAAGAAGAATGCCCAAATGGTGGCTCATGGCGCCGCCGCCTCGGCGTCCTGGAAGAATTCGAAAAACGCCTCGAGGGTGCTTTGGGGGGCCTCCTCCGCCGGATAATGCCCCGAAGGAAAAGGCCTGAAGGTGATGTCGTCGGCCCAGGCGGCCCAAGAGCCGCGCACGTCCAGGTGCCGGCCCACATGGCTGTTCTCGCCCCAGATGACCAAGAGCGGGCAGGCGATCTTGCGCCCGGCCTCGAGGTCCGCGCCATCCATCTCGAAATCGATTCCGAGCGTCGCGCGGTAATCCTCGCACACGCCGTGGATATTCTCGGGCGTGCAGCAGCGCACGTATTCGGCCATGGCCTCCTCAGTGAAGGGGCCGAGCCCGACGCCAATCTTGTCGAGCTTGCGGCGGATGTAATAGCCGGGATCAAGGCCCAGGAAATGCTCGGGAAAATCGAACGGCTGGGCCATGAAGAACCAGTGGTAGGATTCTTCCGCCCAGCCCTTGGAAATATCGCTGAGCAGCTGATAGGTGGGGATGATGTCAAGCACCGCCAGGCGCTCTACCCGATCGCTATGATCGAGCGCCATGCGATGGCCGACGCGTGCGCCGCGGTCGTGCCCGGCCACCGAGAACCGCCCATGGCCCAGGGCCTCCATCACCTCGACCTGATCGCCAGCCATGGCGCGGAACGAATAGGCCGAATGGTCGCCGCCGCCTTGGGGCTTGGACGAATCCCCATAGCCCCTGAGATCGGTGGCGACCACCGTGAAACGCTCGGCCAGGGGTTGGACGACCTTGTGCCACATCACATGGGTGAGCGGGTTGCCGTGGAGCAGCAGCAGCGGCGGCCCCGACCCGCCCTGGACGGTGCGGATCACCGCCCCGGAGGTCTCGATATCGGTCGTGGTGAAACCTTCGAACATGGCTTTCCCGTTGGCCCTACCCCTGGCCCCAAGGGTTGGGGCAAGGGGCCACTATAACTTGGGCATTGCCCCGCACAAGCGCCGGACGCGGACACCGGCGCCACCCTTGGGGCAGGATCGAATTTCATGGCCATGGACAAACACCAGGGTTAATGTCCGGCGCGCCATGACAGTACAGAAACCCCGGCGCGGGCTCCCGCGCCCGTGAACCTCGACTTTCTTCCAGCCGATCTCATCCCGTTCCAGGATTTGGATGGCGGGACTTTCGCGTTGCTGGTCTTGATCTATTTGGCGACGGCGGTGATCCGCGGCGCTTTCGGCTTCGGCACCGTGGCGCTGGCCATCGTCTTTTCCTCCATGATGGTCGAGCCCCATTACGCCATCCTGCTGGCCCTGGTGACGGGCAGTTACTGCCAAGTTCAGATTTTTCCCTTCGCGCTGCGCCACGGCGACTGGAAAGTGGCGAAGCCGATGTTCCTCGCCGGATTCGCCGCCATCGTCGCCGGCGTTTTCATCTTCAAGAACCTGGAGCCGGGATGGCTGACCATCTGCCTCGGCATGGTCATGGCGGGGATCGTCGTCCTCGACCATTACCGGGTGATGGAACGGCTGGCCGCAAAGGTCGACCTGAGAGGCACGGCCACCGTGTTCGGGCTATCGAGCGCCGCCGGCCTCATCGCCGGCATCGCCGGCGGCGGCGGCATGTATCTCTATTCGATCTACCTGAAATACGCCTGCCCGACGCCGGCCATGCTCCGGGGCACCTCGATCCTGCTGGGTGCGATCCTGCTCTACTGGCGGTTCATGGTCGCCGCGGCCATGGGGCTGATATCGCCGCGGCTTTTGGTGGAATCGCTGTTGCTGGTGCCGCCGTCGATGATCGGCGCCTGGGCGGGGATTCATTTCTTCCGCCGGGCCAGCTCGAAGAGGTTCTACGACACCTTCCAACTGGTTCTGTTTTCCGGCGCGGCAATCCTGTTGTGGAAAGGGCTGCAAAGGGTCCTGTAAACTTGGCCGGGCGCTCACTCACGCGTGCAGGAAGCGGTCAACTCAAATCCATGAGCACTTCGGACGGGTGCCCCTCGGCATCGGACACGGCATAGGTTTTCAGCACCTTGCCGTCGGGCCCGATCAACACGGAAATCCGTGTTGGCCTTTCCTGGTCCACACTTTCAGCCGCGCCATAAGCCATGGCGACCGAGCGATCGGCGTCATACAAGAGATCCGTCGTCACACCCGTCTCATGGGCCCACGCTTTCAGTTCCTCCGGTGAACTGAAGGTTATGCCGAGCAACGCGGTGTTCTTATCTTTAAATTCTAGGGTTCGATCACGGAACCCTTGGACCTGTTTAGTTCAATTGCGGCCAAAGGCACGCGGGTAAAACCAGATCAACACGTTGTTTCCCGCATAATCCACAAGACTGACGTTTTTCCCATCCTGATTGGGTAACGTAAAGTCGTGCGCTTTGCTTCCTACTTCCGGCAGAGCCATTGCTTCCCCCATTGTGTTCCGGTATCGGGTCTTGGGCACCGCGCCAATATAGCATTGGTGCCACTAAACAATATAGCATTGGTGCCACTAAATAGGAAACCGGTGCGATAGGCGCGGTAGGTGACAATGCCTCACGAATCGCTGGCAGCCGAACCCACCCCCCGAGCCCGAGCTACAAACCAAATCCCACCCTAGGCCTCCCTCCCACATTCCTATCCACCAGATCCTGCACCGTGTTGGTGCCGTCGATCAGGTCGAGGCCGTATTGGGTGAAGGTGCGGGCCGTGTACACGTTCCGGGAAAGCAGCGGGTTGGTGTAGATCTGCGTGAAGGCGTCGTAGGCGACCATGGCGTACATCAGGTCGCCGTAAAGCTGGCCTTTCGCGTGCTTCTGCGCGAACAGGCCGATGATGAATTCGACCTTGTTGATGTCGCCGTACATGGCCTTCAATTGGTCGCCTAGGGCCGCATCGTCGGTAAGCTGGTCAAACGAGGTCAGGGCTTTGAGGCCGAACCGTGCGCGGTATTCGTTGTAGGAACGAAGGCGGAAATCGCGGCCCATCTTGATCATCTGGTACTCGGCCCCAAGCAAAAAATCGGGCACGTTTTGAAGCGAAATCCGCCCGGCATGCTGGCGCGACGCGGCATCGAGGATCGCCGCCAGCCCCGCCTCTTCCAGCAAAGCGTTGTTAAACCGGTACTCGGTGTCGTCGTAAGTGCGGTCGCCGACCGTGATGTCGTCGGGCACCAGGCCGTGCCAGCGATAGAGAAGGTCGAATTCCAGCGCGATCCACGGCGTCCGATACCATTCCTTTTTTTCCGCAAAGGTGGAATCGAAGACGAACAAGTCGGCGCCGACGATATGGTTGATGTAATCCTGCACCACCAACTTCAACAGGATAACGATGTTGATCATGCGCGCCGTCTGGAAAAGGCGTTCGTCACCCCAATTCGGGTTCCGCGCGAATAATTCACCGCAAATCCTGTTGTGTTCGCGCATGAACAGGGTACTGATGGCGACATACCCGACGGAAGAATTGCCCCGTTCCAGTCCCGTCGCATAGAGCTTGTGCTTGCGTTTATCGTCTTTCAGCCAGTCGCCGAATACCGCCTGCATGATGGGCGATGGCGCATAGGGTAGACCCTTGTATTCATCCTTCACGTCCCACTGGCCGTTAGTGTCGACCTCGCCCAGGTAATCGAGGTACTCCTCGCCGTAGATCATCTGGCTCGCAAGTTTTCCGCCCTTATCCTTTGATCGAAGTAGCCGGGCCGTGGTCTCCTTCAGTCCGTAAATCTGGCAAAGATCAATGTTGTGATTGGAGGTATTCTTTCGGCGGTCCTTTGGGTCGACGCGCAAAATGCTGTCCGTGAACCATTGCGCAAAGAACATGAATAGGACCGAAGACCGCCCCTCCTTGATGGTGCCTTCGCGCGCGAACAGCGCGGTCACGTCGCCGACCACGGGATTCGCCGGATCGGCGCTGTAGGGCGCGTCCTCGGGCAACCCGTCGATATAACCCTGGTCCGCGGGCGGCAGGTGCCGCGCCGAGAACCGGCGGTCGGTCAGCATCGGCCAGGCCGTATATTCGCCGACCGGCCCTTGCTGGTCCATTTGCTTCGGTTTCTCGACATGCGACCACAAGCTGAATGCCCGGGGTCGCGGGGTCGTCGCGCCGCAGACGATATTCGTCGCGACGCGGTTCGCCCATCCGCCGACAATTGGTATCTTCCTGACGACCTTGAGCACGCTATTGATGGCACTCATGGCTGGCTCCCCTGTTTCAGTTGGGCACATCGCGAACCCGACTCGGGCCTTTAAATTAGCCCCCGGGGACCGCTCATCATAGGTGACCGCTTGTCTTCCAGCTTACAGCTTTTACGAGTATAAACGTAGGGGCTTGGTCAGAGTCAATTGGCTTGAGCGACCAAGCGCCAGAATCCTGGGGCTCCATCGATTTCTTAAGGTGCCGATGAATGGCGTCAAACCCGGATTGCCCAGATGACTTGCTAATTTGATGACGTGCTTGGTCGATTCTGCTATAAGAATCAATGTCATACTATCATCACGACGGGCCAGCCCCGCGTCACCCGGCGGGTGAATCCAGAAGACCCCATTTGCGGGTCGAATTTGACCGTCGTCTCAAGCTTGAATTCCATGGTTCCAAGGTTACCTCAGACGCTGGGTTGCTCGCCTATCGGGAGCTTGACGACGCCCTTGGCCTGACTGCCGTTGCCGGGGGTCTTTTCCAAGACAGCCGTACCGGCAACAATGGGCGGCATGGCATGGTCGGGCAGTTCCGCCAGTCCGTCTTTGGACGTCTTGGCGGCTATGAAGACGTCAACGATGCCGACCGTCTGGGGCGTGATCCCGCCATGCGTTGGATTGTCGGCGGCAAGGCCATCGAAAGACAGGCCGCGTCCACCAGTCAAATGGGGCGCTTCGAGACGCAGCTTCTGGCCAGCGACGAGAACTTTGCCGCATTGACCGAACTTTCCGGCATTTGGATCGACCGTGTGCATGACCGTCGCCCGCCGAAGATGATTATCCTCGACATGGACTCAAGCGTCAGCCCGACCCACGGTGATCAGGAAGGCACAGCCTACAACGGCCACTTCGGCTGCACCTGCTATCATCCCCTGTTCCTGTTCAACCAGTTCGGTGATCTGGAACGGTGTTCCCTGCGCCCCGGCAACGTCCATAGCGCCGATAACTGGAGGACGGTGCTGGAACCCGTCGTTGCTCGTTATCGGAACCGCAAGCTCCGGCGCTACTTTCGTGGGGATGCCGCCTTCGCCTCACCGGAGATTTATGAATACCTTGAAGCCGAGGGCTTCATGTACGCGATCCGGTTGTCGACCAACAAGGTTCTGCAGGAAAGCATCGCCCATCTGCTCACACGACCCGTTGGCCGTCCGCCCAACCATGTGCGGCGCTGTTACGCCAGTTTCAGCTATCAGGCTGGATCATGGAACAAGAAGCGCAGGGTCGTCGCCAAGGTCGAATGGCACCCCGGTGAGCTGGTTCCCCGTGTTGGCTACATCGTCACCAACCTGTCGCGGCCCGCCGAACGGGTGGTGGCGTTTTATAATCACCGTGGGACGGCAGAGCAGCACATCAAGGAAGGCAAGTACGCCATCAAATGGACGCGGCTGTCATGTGGCAAGTTCCGCAACAACGAGGTTCGGCTTCAGCTTCACGCCCTGGCCTACAATCTGGGCAACTTCATGCGGACACTTGCGTTGCCGAAGGCGGTGGAACACTGGTCGTTGACCACGCTGCGGGAGAAGCTGGTCAAGATTGGAGCCAAGGTCGTCCGCCATGGCCGGTACGTCACGTTCCAATTGGCCGAGGTGGCGGTGCCGAGGGAGTTGTTCCGGAAAATCCTGAACCTGATTGATGACCTGCGACGAAGACCCGTTCCGGCGTAGGCCGGAGAAATTGGCGACCAGGTGAAAACGACAGGAGGGGTGTGTCTGAATGACCGGAATTATGGGGAAATGGCCTTCCGGGCACGGCCAACCCACCACAATCAGGCTACCGGACGGTTGCGGAGGGAAAACCATTACTATGACGGCGCAATTTGACTATGATCGCCATGGATTTGAAGGCTATCCGGGGAATGTCGGTTTGATTACCTACCGCCTTACAGGGTCGAGTAAACACTCACTTCGCCAGATATCTGCAGGTCGAGGCATAGGCTCAATGCCAAACGGCACAGGCGTTCTCGCTTGTCTCGCTCATGGCCTTCACAGCTCACCCCCGCGTGCAAAGAGAATCCATTGGCCTTGGCCACCCGTTCCAGTCCCGGATCGGGTCTGTCCAGTGGCCGAATGGTGCGGATCATGAAGGCCTTTTGACCTTGCTGTGGGCCACCGCGATCCGGTAAGATACAGAACTACCCAGGAGATGGGGCATGGCATCCGTGTCGTCTGTGGGGTCGAGTTCCAGCCAGGCTTGCTCCGCATCCTGCTCCAGCAAACCCTGGCGCTCCAGGCAACGGCCTACCCGTTGGCTGATCAGCTGAACCAGGTCTTCCAACTCACTCTTGTCCGGCGCCCTGACGCGCTGAAACCGGGGTGACCGGTTGTCGCGATAGACGTACACACCATCCAGGAAAAGAGCGTCTATATCTTCTATACTCCAAAAAGAAAGGGGGTTAATCGTACCTATACTCCTTCCTATAGGATGTTGTAATTTCCGTTTTACTATGAATTGAATGAGGCTTTAATATGGGATCAAATAGCAAAAAAGATAGTTCTGAAACAGATTATGCGTCTATACGAGACATGTATGCGTGCCCTTGCGATGAATCAAAAATGTATGATAAATTTTTAATGCCGGTTAAAGCAGAAGGAATGTGGGTTTGGTTTGACGGGGAAGAAGAACCTTATCTCGATTTGGTTCTTAATTACAGTTCTGTTAATTTTGGTCATTGTTATCCTCCAATCGTTGAGATTGCTAAAAAAGTAGTAGAAAGAGTGGATCAAATTCATTCATTTCATTCAAAAGACAAACTTGAATTAAGTGAATATCTATCAAAAAAAGTAAGCACGGATGAAAATTATAAAGTTTATTTTAATATAGGTGGATCAGCGGCTGTGTCCGATGCTATTCGGTTGTGCCGTCATTCTACCGGAAAAAGATATATGATCTCGTTTGATGGCTCGTTTCATGGAGTGAGCCACGAAGCTGCTTCCGTTGCGGATGACAGGTTGGTGGCAAAAGAGCAATTTGGAATTCCCGTATCGGAATATACATTTTCGGTCCCTTTTCCGAGCACAACTAATGATGTATCAGTCAGTTATTGTTTAGAAAAAATCGAAGAACTGATCGAAAAGAATGATGTTGCCGGGATAATTGTCGAGCCGATACAAGGAGCCGGAGGATTTATCTTTCCGAAAGATTCTTTTCTGGAAGAATTAAGCGAACTCTGTAAGCGAAGTGAAGTTAAATTAATCATAGATGAAATACAGGTAGGTTTCGGAAGGGCAGGCTACTTTTTTGTTTATCAACAATACGGGGTGATAAATCCGGATATTGTCCTTCTATCAAAGTCAATAGCTGGGGGATATTTTCCAGTCAGTGCCGTCATAGCACGGTCCACCCTTTTTGATAGTGTACCCCTCAGAGGTACGGCATTTCAGACTACTTTTAACAATAGCTCTTTCGGTTTGGGAATAGCTAATCAATTAATGAAACTTGTTGAGAAAGAGAAAATATTTGATAAGGTACCGGAAAAAGGTGATGCACTCCTTAAAAAATTAAGGTTTTTAGATGAAAGTCCTTATGTTGCTGATTTAAGGGGAATGGGATTAGCGATAGCCTTTGATATTGTAGATCCGGTTTCTAAGATGCCATCGGACAAATTAGCCAAAATATTTATATCTCAATGTTTAAAAGAGCATGTAATAAGTTATGCCTGTGGTGTTAATTTCAACATTATAAAAATTATTCCTTCACTGGTAGTTACAAATGAAGAGATCGATATAATTTCGGAGAAATTGGATAATTGCCTGCAAAGATTTCATAACCAGGTGAAATAATATTATGGATAGTGTGAAATTATTATATGTAGGAGTATCTCAAGAAAATTTGAAAAGATTTTTCCCGTCATATATTCGAGGTGACTTTTTAAAGGACATTTACACTGAAAATGAATTGGTAGAGACTGTAATCCGCCAAAATATAAACGTGTTGATGGTTGACGTTTTTGGTGGAAAGTTCACTCTATCATTATTGGAAAAATTGAAGAACCGTATCAAACTTATTAATTGTTTATATCAATCTATTGATTCGTTAATCGATCTGAAAGATGCAGAAGCTTGTGGGATTAAAGTCAGGAAGCTGCCGGACAACATTTACTGTGATGAAGTGGCTGAATTTGCTATCACTCAGCTCTTATGCGCCTGCAAAAATACGATACTGTTTAACAACTCTATGAAAGACGGAAATTGGGATCAGGCTGTAAATACAAATCTATCTATACGAGGTAAGACTTTAGGTGTGGTAGGTTTTGGAAACATCGGCAGGCATATTGTTAAGTTGTGTGAAAATTGGGGAATGAATATTTTAGTGACACGGAAGCACCTGGATGTTAATCAAAATATTCCCAATGTGACCTTTGTCGATTTTGATCATATAATCCAACAGAGTGATTTTATTATTTTTGCTGTTCCTCTCAATGATGAAACTTTTCAAATGCTTAATATGAAGCGCATTAACAAAATGGAAAAAAAGCCAATTATTGTAAATGTCTCACGAGGAAACATTATCGATGAGGACGCCATTGATAATGCTTTGAGATCCGGGAAAATTTATCGATATTGCGCCGATGTTTTTTCACAAGAACCTGTTAATAGTGATCATTCCTTTTTAAGCAGCGACAAAACAATTTTATCACCTCACGTAGCTTGGGCTACTGAGGACACTTTAAAGAAGACATACGACGTGTGGTTTGATCAGACGTACGTTTAGGTTAAATAATTCAATATTTAGAATAATATAAGACTCGGAGGTCAATATGGAAGAAAAAAGTTTAAGTTGGTGGGGCGATGTCACGACTAGTAATAAAGATGAAGTAATAAAAAAAAATAAAGAAATCATTGGTGAAAGATTAGAATTATTTAAAACCGTTAAAGAAATTTTAGATAATTGCGGCATCAAGTTTTTTATAGAAGGCGGGACTTTATTGGGCGCGTACAGAAACGGCCAATACATCTATCATGATAATGATATCGATACAGGTTGTATAAGCCAGGAGTATGTAAAAGTAAAAGGCGCTTTGGATAAACATCTGCCTGATAAATATGTGTATGATCAAAGAACCGCAATTGGAGATGTTTCCACCAATGCCTTTGGAATTTTTCCAAAGGGTGGAGAAAAAATTGTTGACGCGTATGGCAATGAATGGCCTTTGAACATGCTTGACATTTATCATTACATTCATGGGGAAGAAGAAAAATCCTACAGGCTTGATCACGACAGGGCCGGGCGCGATGCAAAAGGGAATCCCAAATGGATTCCTGAAAACATAATCTTTCCTTTAAGCACTATTATGTTTGAAGGGATGGAAGTTCCTTGCCCCAACAAACCCAAAGAATTCGCGGAACTTGAACAAGGTTATCTAGGGGAAGATTTTGAGTTTGATCAGGAGACTCAGTTGTTTATTAAAAGACGTTCAGAGTGACCCGCAAAATGATTTCGAGATCTCGATCATAGGTGTGCTGAAATCGCGCTTGCATTGGACCACTTACAGATCCTTTTTAGTCGTTTCCAAGCTGTAGCCCACAGGAGCCCATGCCGACCAAATGTTCAGCGGTGTCCTTGCTGATTGAACTGTGATAACGCAGGATCCTTCCCCGCGAAAAGAGGCAACGTGCCCGGCGGGGCTCGGGTGGGTGGCACCAGGAGCGGCCGTGCAGGTAGTTCCTGTTCTTTCTGGTGCAGGTGAGTCAACGCTTAGGGCCGCTTGTAGGCGATAAGGGAAGATCCTGCTCCCATCCCACGAATGTCCGCTACTGGGAAAAGCGGTATTAATGCCCCAGGATTAATGCCCCAAGATTAATACCCCGGGACATTAGAGAATTAGGATCACGTCGTACCGCGTGTTTTCTTATCTCCGCACGGTCATTCACCACGAGCGGAGACAACAACATGCCAATTCCCATCATTTCAAAGGCCCATCGCCTGACCCGTCGTGAAGCTGTCGATTATCTGCGGAACGAATGGGGCGTCCGGCGCACCCACGGCACCCTTGCCAACCTTGCCATCTCCGTCAAATGGGCGCGTGAGAATCCTGACCTCTTGTCTCTGGTGCTGTTGCGCCGCCACTGATCGGCGCCTGGGCGGGGATTTATTATTTCCAGCGGGCCGGCTCGAAGCGGTTCTACGGCGCCTTCAAACTGGTTGTGTTTTCCGCTGCGGCGAATCTGCAGTGGAAAAGATGGCAGCGGGTCCCGTGACGGCGCTGGGCCGCCCCGGGATCAGGAGCCGTGCACCTTGATGTGGATCAGGCGGTCCGTGGGCCGGTCGACGATTGTCAACTCTAGCGCCTTGCGGAAGACCACCGCGGTTGCTTCGTCGGGGACCGTCACCGTCACCGGACGGCCAAGGCAGGCGGTCCGCGCCGAGGCCGGCGACAGGCTGTTCATGGCAAGGGCCACCAGCCGCGCGCGGTCGGCATCCAGATCCGTCTCCGTGCGCGGGGCCGGATCGGCCAGGTTCAGCCTGGGGCCGAACATCAGGGGCTCCCCCTTGAACATCTTCTTGAACCCGGTATGGGCGAGCCGCGCGTAGCCCCCCGGCCCACGCGCGCCGGGATACCGCTTGGCGCGGGCACCGTCGAGCCTGGCCTTGCGGAGGATCTTGACGATGGCCCCCTTCATCTTGGTTCGCATGGCGGGATAGTCGGTGTCGCGGTGCCCCAGTTCCATGGCCGGATCTCCCTCTTAAAACCATCTGCCCTTCCTGCCTACGCGGGGGGCGGAATTGACCGGGAAATTGTTGCAGAACGGCGGCGCGATGCCAACGCCCTATGTCGTCTAAATTTCATTTTCTTCGGCCGTCCAGCGACCATTTATCCTGGTCCCGCAGCAGCCATATCACGATAAACGCCGCCGCGACCGGCACCCCCGCCCAGTACAGCATCTTGGGCTTGTCGTTGAGGTAGAGAGCCCACGGATCGAGGGTTTCGCGCCAAACCGCCGATTGCGAAAATCCATGGACCAGGACCGCCAGGCCGTAACTCCAGGTCCGCCATAATCCGATGATGACGAGGATCGCAAGGGTGAGCTGGAAGGCACCTAAAACCATGGAAATATCGGCATCGATGTTGACGCCGTAGAATTTTCCGAAAATACCGACGGTGCCCTTGGGCAGGACGAATTTCATCACCGCCCAGACCAGCAGAAAGGTTCCCAAACTCACACGCAGAAGCGCCAGTGACGCCGTCAGGCGGCATTCCACGGTCTCGGGCCTGGTATCGAACACGCCCATATCGACCTCCTTGTTGCCCCATGAACCACCGGGGCCATGCCCCGCTTCGGACCGGCTGAAAGGCGGCCCCGCGGGTGGCCCGTTGACCGGGCTCTAAACGAGAGTATATTCGATTTGCCCGTCCTCTCCAACTCGGCCATCACGCATCGGGGTGATGTGGGCGGGACCGGCCCGGCGCTGATCCGGCACCATCGACCGCGGTGCGCCGGAGAATCAGGCGCAGCAATGCCGGCGTCACCAGGGTCGTGACCACCGCCATGACCACCAGGGAGGAATAGATATAGGACGCCTCTCCCCCGCCGCCCTGTGGTCCGGCGACGATGATCCCGGCCTCCACGGCGATCGACAACAACACCAATTCCACGGCGCCGCGCGAAGACATGCCGACGCCGACGGCGAGGGCGTCTCTGCGGTCGAGGCCGGTGAAAAGTGCCGGAAGACCGGCGCCGATCAGCTTGCCCAGGAAGGCAAGCAGGATCACCGCGCCTAGGAAACCCGGCGCCCCGGCGATGGACGCGAAGTCGATGCGCGCGCCGATGGAGGCGAAGAAGATGGGGCCGAAAAATCCCGCGGTCACGCCGCCGACGATCAGCTTGATTCCGTTATAGGCGCGGAAGCCGACGCGGTCGGGCTCGAAGAACAAACCCGCCATGAAGACGCCCAGGATCCAGTGCATCCCCAAAAGCTCCGCCAACAGCCCATAGGCGAAGGCCACCGCCATCAACGCGCTGAACTCGAACGCCGTGGCCTGAAGGGTCCGCAAGCGCCGGCTCACCCGCGGGTAAACATGCACCCCGAGCCCCACGGTGATGGCGAAGAAGACCGCCACCTTGCCGGCCAGGATCGCGAAATCCATTGCGTCGGGCATGGTTCCGGTGACGCTCAACGCCGTCAGGATCGCCAGCAGCACGAGGCCGAGCACGTCGTCGAACAGCGCGGCGCCGATGATCATGCGGCCGACCGGCGCATGGAGAAGGCCGAAATCGGCAAGGATCCGCACCGATGCCGGAATCGCCGTGATGGACATGGCGACGCCGATCAGAAACGCCTGGATGAACTGCGCTTCGCCCGCCGGCAGCACGGCGAGGCCGAGCGCCACCCCGAACGTCAGGGGCACCAACGCGCCGCCCAGCGCGACACCGAACAACGCCGCGGAATGTTCGGCGATCTCGCGGGGTGTGAGTTCGATCCCCGCCATCAACATCAGCGAAAAAATCCCCACCAGGGCGGCGCCCTCGAAAAACTCGCTGGCCACGAGGTCGGCGAAGAACGGCACCCGTGATCCGATCACCACGGCCAACCCGGCGAGCACGATACCGGCCACCAGTTCCCCCATGGCCGCCGACTGGCCCAGGCGCACCGCCCCTTCCCCCAGCGCCCGGGCCAGGACCAGGACCAACAGAAGTTCTAGAAAAAGTGTCACGGCTCTTCGCCCCCTTCCGGCGCCGGACGGATCAGCCCGGCAACAACCCCCCGCGCACCGGGTGGCCGATCAGTCTCGCCGCCACCGGGTCCATGGCCGGTGCGCCCAGCCATCGCCATCCGCTTCGGCGCACGGGCGGCCCGGCCCATGGGCGATGACCATGCGCGATTTCGGCGCGGGATTCAAACGCGCTGCCATGGCCAACACGGCCTCGTTGAACGCCTCCGGTATTCGAGGGCAATATTTGCCGGAATTAGCGCCTGGCATCACCCAAAAAGAAACCGACGAGGTTTGCTCCGCGGCCCGTGGGTGTTATCCTTTCGGCTAATAATATTAGCGAAGAAATTAAGCGCAAACAGGGAGATCAAAGGATGACTATTCTCAGAAACCTAACGACCCTTGCCCTCGCTGGCGCCGTCGGCCTCGGCATCGCTGCCCAGGTCCCGGCGGCGGCCGACCCCATCGCGGACTTCTATAAAGGCAAGCGCATCAAGATGATCATCGGCTCGTCGTCGGGCGGCGGTTACGCCACCTATGCGCGGCTGATCACCCGCCATATCGGCCAGTATCTTCCCGGCAACCCGCGCTTTT